>JAABUN010007610.1_pt1 | contig 11548 bp, 9 predicted proteins | sample 5559311 | NCBI WGS metagenome assembly JAABUN01 (sample SAMN10711877, study PRJNA513370) | rock metagenome | isolation source: Antarctica rocks | place: Antarctica: Victoria Land, Siegfried Peak sud | reverse complement strand
GGCCACCCTTACATGACGGTCCTGCCTCTGCGCCGCGGGTCTACGGTGGTGGCCATGACCGCCCTCCAGCCCTATCTCGCCCTGCCAGGAACCGCGCGCGAGGCGCTCACCTTCTACGCCGACGTCTTCGGGGGCGAGGTGAGCCTGTTCACGTTCGAGCAGTTCAACCGCACGGATGGACCGGCCGACGCAATCGCCCACGGTGAGCTCACCGGCCCGGTCGGCCTGGCCGCCTCGGACACCACCGGCGACGAGCCGCCGCTGCGCGTCGAGGGTATGCGGCTCGCCTTGTTAGGCACCGCGGAGCCGGACACGATGCGGCAGTGGTTCGCGCGCCTTGGGCAGGGAGGCGAGGTCGTCGATGACCTGCAGGCGCGACCGTGGGGCGACTCAGACGGTCAGGTGGTCGACCGGTTCGGCGTGCCCTGGCTTCTCGGCTTCCACCCGCAGGCCGCCCGCTGATCGTCGGCGGCGTGGTCTATCTGTCCACCAGCTTGCTCCAGACCAGCATCGCCTTCCTCCTGCAGGACCGACTGGGCTTGTCTCCGACCCGGACGGTCTCCGTTTGCCGGTCTCACCTTGCTGGCGGGCGGCGTGCCCATGCTGGTTGTGCAGGCACTCGTCATACCTCGGCTCGATTGGGATCCTGCTCGGCTGGTCGCCACCGGAGTCCCACTGACGGCCCTCGCATTCGCCATCATCTCGGGCGCCTCGACGCTGGCACAGGCATAGATGTACTGAGCACGGAGTCTCTGATCACAGCGCCCGCAGGTACCCCGTGATCGGGATCGGATGAAACCGGCTTGTCGGACCGGAAGGGACTGTCCGACAAACGGTGTTTCTGGCCCAACACGCCGACACGCTCGGCGAGGAAGGCTGGTCACCGATGACCACGACAAACTCGAGCATGAGCTCGATGCCCAAGGAAGCGAAGAAGATCACCACCCCTGGCGAGGCTGAGCGGACCGCGGTCCGGGAGCTGGTGAAGGCCGCTCGAGCCCGGGGGGAGGACTTGACCGGACCAGGTGGGTTACTGAAGACGATCACCGCTACCGTCCTGCAGGCCGCTCGGTGGGTTCTGTTCTCTACCAACGCGATCGAGTCTCTGAACGCCCGCTACCGCCGGGCGGTTGGGACTCGGGGGCACTCCCCCACCGAGCAGGCCGCCCTGAAGTGCCTATACCTGGTCACCCGCGGGCTGGACCCCAAGGGCACCGGGCAGGCACGATGGACCATGCGGTGGAAGCCCGCACTGAACGCTTTCGCCGTCACCTTCGCTGACCGCATGCCGGCCGCCGAAAACCTCTGAAGATGAAACGCCAGAAACACCGTTCATCGGACGGACCCGACCGGAAGAACTGGAGGAAGAGCTGGTTGATTGGTCGCAGAACCGGTTGCAGTACGTCGGTGAAGTTTTTGAAGTCGAGTGGCTTGACGACGCGGCGTCCCGGCATGTGCACGACAAGGTGTTGGGGCTTGATCCCCCCTAGGTCACACGAGGAAACGGCGACGCGTGCTCTGGCGGACGCGTGGGAGCGGACCGGCAACGTCCTGAGTCACCACCACGCCGCGCGAACGAGGCGGGATTCGTATGAGCGTTGCCGTTCTCAGCTTGGCATGAGCAGACGATCCCGCGAACAGGCACCAGATCGGGACTTGCGCCGGACATGCGGTGGTAGGACCTACCTCTAGACCGCGGCAATCGCGGTGGTGTGACGCACCGAGCGGAGCGCGGCATGTGACGGCGTCGACGAAGGTGAACCCTTGTCGGTCAATCTATGCTCCGAGGGTGGAACTGATGGTTCACGCAGACCGATCTCGGTCTGCGGTGGCACTGATTCGTTGTAGCTGCATCTTCGGCGGGGTGGGCCTGGTCCTTGGACTGGGGATGGTTGTGTCCGGCGAATCCGCAGCAGCACTCCTCATCGCTCCACTGGGCTTGGCCGCTCTTGGCCTGATCCCAGGAGGTGTCCACGCCACCTGGTGGGCCCTGAGACCGGGAAGAGTTACCTACGCCGTCGAAAGTGATGGCGATTTCGTCTGTTTGCGCGGCCAGAGGGTGGTGCGACGGTGGCCGTGTGCGCACATTGTCAAGGTCGCCTTGATGGACCCTATGGACTGGCCCGGGACGCTGCTCAGTGGATGGTTCGGTTACATGGACGTCTTGCCGAGTGCTTGGATCACGATTAACACCGGCGATCGTTGGTCACCCGTCAACGGAACTCACGGTCTCCCAAGCATTCTTCTCTGGGGTGAAGGACGACTCACGGAGGCTGAGAGCGAGTTGAATGCCGCGCTCGCTCGATGTCGGGCGCTAGGCCCCCGAGGAGCTGGTCTGAACGGCCACGATTCGCCGTAGCAACTCTCACTAGACCGATTCGCGTCCCTCCGTGACCATGGTGGTGCGGTCCGCGACGTCATCGTATGAAGCAGAGTCGGTAACGGCGATGCGCCGGTAAGCGGTGGCGTGACCCACTCGCGGGGGTGTGACGCGCGTACTGGACTCGCGGATCGCGGCTAAGGCGGGCGGGTCGCTCAAACAGGCAAACTGGGGGTCGGTGCGAGAAAAGACCTGATGGGCCGCGGGTTTGCCTGTTTGAATGGCGGCGCCCCACAATGGCCGCGTCACCCGACCGTCGGCAGATACGCGCGATCGCGGGCCTAGCCCTAACTGGAGCCGGTGTGCAGCGCACGAGGACACGCCCTATCGGGGCGGCGTGCAGCACGTCGTGGGGGAGCCTATAGGAGCCGGTAGGGGCGCTCCGACCAGGTTCGCGCACCGATGCGGGATGGCAATTTCTCAACAGTGACACTTCACCACGGACTCGTCAGGGGCGGCGCGGTCGCTGCTCTTGCAGGCCGCGAAAGCACACTGCCGACTGTGTCGCCGCGAGGTGTAGCCCTGTCATCTGATGACTCCCGGGCCGCCTGATAGGCCCCATGCCCGAGACGTTGGCAAGCGAAGCCTGTTCAGAAGTTCTGGGCCATGTTGGTGAACCGACTGTAGTGACCCTGGAACGCCACCACGATGGTGTCGGTCGGCCCGTTGCGGTGCTTGGCCACAATCACGTCTGCCTCACCCTCGCGGGGTGACTCCCGCTCGTACATCGACTCGCGGTGCAGCAGGATCACGACGTCAGCATCCTGCTCGATGCTGTTGTGCACAGCGACGCCATTCGCCACGAAGTTGTGACCGCCCAACACGGTGGCGTCGAAGACCTCCTCGACACCGTCCATCTCGACACCGCTCACGGTGTCCCACAGCACGTCGTTGACGGCCAGCAGTTCGAGATCCGCGCTGTCGAGCACCTGCGCGATCCGACCAAGACGCTCTCGTGAAGGAGCGCTCTTGTAGAGCGCGGAGCCGCAGTACTGGGTATGGATCCCGGCTTGTAGCGCCCGTGCCGACACTCCCTTGGCTGTCATCGTTGTCTTCACGTCATCCCACACCTCGCGGGGCACCGTGTCGACATTGGTGTTGCCCTGTCGGTCTCGGATGATCTCCAGCAGTGTCGCCGCCGACGCCGAGCGTCCGCCAAAAACGCCGATCTCTTGAAGGAATCGCCGCTGACTGTCCGCCCCTGTGATGTCGATGGTCCAGCCATCACGGTAGCCAGCCTTGCGGGTCGTCCGGGTTCGTGTCGAGATGCCGAACCTCAGCAACAACTGGGATAAATCATCGACGAGTCGCCGGCTGGTGGACGCATAATAAATGCGTCCACCTCGCTGATTCTTGTGGACCGTCACCGATCCGTCCGTCGCCCAGATGTGCTGCAAGAACAAGGCGATCTGACGTTTGGACGCGGCGAACACCGGCTTGGGAACGAACTTCTCGTGACTGCGCAGCCCGAAGACGCCCAGCCCGTCCAGCCATGCGGCGATCGGATTGTGTAGACCGCGCGCCAGCCGGAACGGCGACCGCAGCCGCAACGTGGTGCACCGCGCCGCTGGGTACTCGTCCCGAACCGCCACAACACCGAACGTCAGCGCGGCTTGCTCGACCGCGCGCAAGTTCTCCTCGTCGATCGAGGCATAGCGCAACGGTTGTCGTCGCAGCATCGAGCCGTCACCGATCAGATGCGCCAGGAGGACGAGTTGGTCTTCGGACTCCCACGGGTCGTGCTGCTCCGGCGCGGGGATGTGCCGCGGCACAGCGATCCGGTCTCCCGTGCGCAGGTCACCCAGCTGCCGCCAGCCCGCATACGTCAGGAAGGGGTGGTTGTCGGTGGCACGCAACGTCTTGCCGGAGGCGAGGGTGAGCCGGAAGACTGGCTTGGTGCCCGTCGAGAACACGTGCGTCAAGTGTCGTCGCACGTAGCGCAGCGACTCATCCAGCGACCAGACGGACACGTCGCGCTCCCCCGAGGTATGAAGCTCGCCCAGACTGACCTCGGCACCGGTGTCCGCGCGCAGGACGCGAGTGTCGGCGGTCAAACAACCCGACTCGCGAAGATCCGACATCTGCGGCTTCTTGTCCGTCCGCTGCTCGGGACCACGGTTGAGCTGAGACAGCGCGATGACGGGGACCTCGAGCTCCTTGGCCAGCAGCTTGAGCGCACGGGAAAACTCTGCGACCTCCTGCTGGCGCGACTCCACCCGTTTGCCCGAGCTCATCAGCTGCAGGTAGTCGACGATCACCAGCTTGAGGTTGTTGCGCTGCTTGAGCCGGCGGCACTTGGCCCGGATCTCCATCAGCGCCATGTTGGGCGAGTCATCGATGAACAGCGGCTTCTCGTGCAGCCGCCCCTGGGTCTCGGCGAGCTTGGTCCAGTGCCGGTCCTCCAGCTTGCCCTTGCGCATCGCCTGCAGCGGGATTTCGGACTCCGCCGACAGCAGCCGCATGGTGATTTCGGTGCGGCTCATCTCCAAGGAGAACAGCACCGTCGGTATGTCGTGCTTGATCGCGGCCGTCCGCGCCACATCCAATGCGAATGTACTTTTTCCGACAGCTGGCCTCGCCGCCACGATGATCATCTGCCCTGGGTGTAGCCCGTTGGTCAGCTCATCCAGGCTGGTGAAGCCGGTCGGCACCCCGACCATCTCGCCAGAGTTGCCGGCGTTGTGCTCGATCTCATCCATCGTCGGCTCGAGCAGCGAGGACAAAGCGTGGTAGTCCTCGCCCTTGCGCCGGTCGGCCACGCTGTAGATCTCGGCCTGCGCGGAGTTGACGATCTCCTCGACGTCACCGCCGCCCTGGGCATAGCCCATCTGCACGATCCGGGTGCCGGCCTCGACCAGCCGGCGCAGCATCGCCCGCTCGGAGATGATCTGCGCGTAGTAGGAGGCGTTGGCCGCGGTCGGCACTGCGGCGATCAGCTGGTGCAGGTATGCCGTGCCGCCCACCCTGGCCAGATCGCCTCTCTTGGACAGCTCGTCGGCCACCGTGATGGCGTCGACCGGCTCGCCGCGGGAGTAGAGGTCGACGACGGCCTCGTGGATCGTCTCGTGCGCGGGCCGGTAGAAGTCGATCGGCTGCACGATCTCCGAGCACTCACCGATCGCGTCCTTGGACAGCAGCATGCTGCCCAGTGCGCTCTGCTCGGCCGCGACGTCCTGCGGCGGCAACCGCTCCTCGGGAGGACCATCGGGCATCGGCCCGTAGCTCTGCTCCAGCTCACTCAGCGACACACGAACCCTCCCTTCGGACATCCTCGACTCGACCTGTTCGAGCCCTGCGCACACTGCACCAGCCGGCACCGACAGACCCGAAGCTGTTCACGCTACGACCCCCGGACTCACCCCCCAAACCGACCTGTGGACCCACCTGTGGACAACCGGTGCACCCCGCCGAGGCGCACCGTGCACAGCCTGTGCACCGAGCTGTGGACAGCCAAGCAACTTGCGCCCCGTCTCCACGTTGACCTGCACAAACGTCATACTGTGGTTGTGGACAACAATTGCTCACACCACCCACCGTTCACCTGTCCCACATGCCGCAGACACCTGATCGTTACTCTTGCCCGGTGAGCCAGCAGGCGCAGCGCCGCGAGATTCTGCGCCTGGCCATCCCGGCGTTCCTCGCCCTGGTCGCCGAACCGCTCTTCCTGCTCGCCGACAGCGCCATCGTCGGCTACCTGGGCACCACCTCACTCGCAGGTCTCGGGGTGGCAAGCGCCGTGCTGCTGACCCTCACGGGCGTGTTCGTCTTCCTCGCCTACGGCACCACCTCGGTGGTCGCCCGACGGCTCGGCGCCGGCGACCCCCGGGCCGCCTTGAGCGCCGGCATCGACGGCCTGTGGCTCGCCGCACTGCTCGGCCTGGTCACCTGCTCGCTCACCGTCGTCCTGGCGCGGCCCATCGTCGAGCTGTTCGGCGCCACGCCCGCGGCCGTCGACGAAGCCGTTACCTACCTGCGCATCTCGGCCTACGGCATACCGGCCATGCTGGTCGTGCTGGCGGCCACCGGTGTGCTGCGCGGCCTACAGGACACCCGCACCCCCCTGGCGGTCGCGGTCGTCGGCTTCACGACCAACGCCGCGCTGTCCCTGCTGCTCGTGCACGGAGTGGGCCTGGGCATCGCCGGCGCCGCCTGGGGCACGGTCACTGCCCAGACCGGTATGGCGATCGTTCTGCTGCTCGTCGTGCTGCGGGGTGCGCGCCTGCACGACGCCCCCCGCTCCTTCCATCCCGGTGGGGTGCTGCGCTCGGCCCTCGGCGGCATCCCGCTGCTGGTGCGCACCCTGTCGTTGCGCGCGGCCTTGCTGGCCACCACGTGGGTGGCCGCCGGGCTGGGCGACCCGCAGCTGGCCGCCTTCCAGGTCTCGCTGACGGTATGGAGCGCGCTCGCCTTCGCCCTCGACGCGCTGGCCATCGCGGCGCAGGCGATCACCGGCAAGGCGCTAGGAGCCGGCGACGTCGCAGGGACCCGCGCCGCCACCGCCACGATGCTGCGCTGGGGGGTCTGGTTCGGCGTGGGCCTGGCCGTGCTCATCCTGGCCCTGCACCGGGTCATCCCCCTCGGCTTCTCGGCCGACCCGCAGGTGCGCGACGCCCTGGCCGCCTCGTTGATCGTGGTCGCGGTGGGGCAACCCATTGCCGGCATCGCCTACGTCCTCGACGGCGTGCTGATCGGCGCCGGTGACGCGACCTGGCTCGCGTGGGCGCAATCGGTCTTCCTGCTGGCCTACCTGCCGATGGTCACCGCCCTGGTGCTGGTCGGGGTGAACGGCACGGCCGGGCTGGTGTGGCTGTGGATTGCCTTTGTGGCGTTCATGACGATCCGGTCGGCCGGCATGCTTGCCCGCGCCCGGACCGATCTCTGGCTGGTCACCGGCATGGGCCGCTGACGGTCACTCCGTGCTCGTGGGTCGGATTTCCTACGATCAGTGAAACACTGTGTGCATGACCGTCTATCCGATCGAGCTGCAGACCCGCTCCGTCACCGTCCCCGACCGCATCGCCGGACGGCTCCGAGTCTTCAACCTGGTCATGGGGGTGCTGCATCTGGTCTCTGGCGGCGCCATGGTGCTGCTGAGCAACGACTTCACCCTGCCGGTCTCGACCTTCGCGCTCAACGGACCGCCTGGCACCCCGCTGTCCGCTGGAGTCACCAACTCGGTGTTCGACCTCCCCTTGGCGGCCGGCACGTCGTCATTCCTGTTCTTGTCGGCCTTCTTCCACTTCCTCATCGCCTCCCCGTGGGGCTTCTCCCGGTATGTCGGGGAGCTGGCTCGGGGGCGCAACCGGTTCCGCTGGGTCGAGTACTCGCTGTCCTCGACCCTCATGATCCTGTTGATCATGCTGGTCTTTGGGATCACCGACCTGGCCGCACTGATCGGCCTGGGCATCGCCAACATCGCGATGATCCTCTTCGGCTGGCTGATGGAGATGTCCAACAACGGGCTGATGCACAGCCAGGGAGAGCCGCCGACGCGCGGCCGCCAAGCCTGGTGGACGCCGTTCTGGTTCGGCTGCATCGCCGGCATCGGCCCATGGCTCGCGGTGGCTGGCTACCTGGTCGTCAATGTCGGCCTCGAGGACGGCGAGGGCCCGCCCGGCTTCGTCTACGGCATCTTGATCAGCATCTTCGTGCTGTTCAACAGCTTTGCGATCAACCAGTGGCTGCAGTATCGCCAGATCGGGCCCTGGCGTAACTACCTGGTCGGGGAGCGCACCTACATCGTGCTGAGCCTGGTCGCCAAGAGTGCCCTGGCCTGGCAGATCTTTGTTAACGTCCTGATCGGCTGACCTCGGACCACATGCGCGGCCCGCTGCGTGACTGTTCGGTCCACGGGCTGTGACAGCGTGCGGGCGCCGCCCCTCGACACCCCACGGGCTGCATGATCCAGCCGTCGCCAACCGCACACCCCACCGGCCCCATCACGCACCTGCGTGATTCAGCCGACGCCAACCGCACACCCCACCGGCCCCATCACGCACCTGCATGATCCAGCCGTCGCCAACCGCACACCCCACCGGCCCCATCACGCACCTGCATGATCCAGCCGTCGCCAACCGCACGCACACAGGGCCCCGCACGCACACAGGGCCCCGCCGGATGCCGGCGAGGCCCTGTGTGGATCGCGATGCCCTCAGGCGCTGACGACCTTGACGGTCACTGTGGCCGCGACGTCGTCGTGCAGCCGCACATGCGCGGTGTGCTCGCCGACGGTGCGGATGGGCGAGGGGACTTCGATGCGGCGCCTGTCCACCTCGGGGCCACCGGCGTCGTGGATCGCGTGCGCGATCTCCGCCGCGGTGACGGCACCGAAGAGCCGCCCACCCGCGCCGGCGCGCTCGGTCACGATGACCGGCTCGGACTCCAGCTGGGCCTTGGCCGCAGCGGCGCCCTCGGCGCTGTGCTGCGCCTTGTTGGCCCGAGCGTTGGTGATCGACTCCACCTGCTTCTGCCCGCCCTTGGTCCAGGGCATGCCGAACTGGCGAGGCAGCAGGTAGTTGCGGGCGTAGCCGTCCTTGACGTCGACGACGTCACCGGCCACGCCGAGCCCGCTGACGGGCTGAGTGAGAATGAGCTTCATCAGGTTCCCTTTCGCGTCGGTCTCAGCGTGCCGAGCTGGAGTAGGGCAGCATCGCCATCTCGCGGGCGTTCTTGACCGCGTTGGCGATCTTGCGCTGCTCCTGCACAGACACCCCGGTCACCCGGCGAGCGCGGATCTTGCCGCGGTCGGAGATGAACTTGCGCAGCAGCGCAGTGTCCTTGTAGTCGATGGACTCGATCTTGGCGGCCTTGAGCGGGTTCGCCTTCTTCTTTACTTTGCGCACAACGGGCTTGGCCATCGTGGTGCTCTCCTTCTGGTGAGAGCCCGAGCGTCATGCTCGGGATGGATCGTTCTGTGGATGTCGACCGGCCATCAAGGCCCGACCGGGTATGCAGTGTGCAGCGGGAGCTAGGCGCTCCCGCCACGGACGCGGGTGAAGGTCAGAACGGCGGTTCGTCGTAAGACGGGCCACCACCCCAGCCGCCGCCTTGCTGGCCGCCGCCTTGCTGGCCGCCGCCTTGCTGGCCGCCGCCTTGCTGGCCGCCGCCTTGCTGGCCGCCGCCTTGCTGGCCGCCGCCCTGCTGGCTGCCGGAGCTACCTCCGGTGGCCCACGGGTCGGCTTCGGGCGCCGAGCGCTGTCCACCTTGACCGGACTGACCGCCCTGGCCCGACTGGCCCGACTGGCCGCCGCCTTGAGACCCGCCGCCGAACCCGCCGCCACCGCCGCGCTGGGCCTTGGTGACCTGAGCTGTCGCATACTTCAACGACGGTCCTACCTCGTCGGCCTGCATCTCCATGACGGTTCGCTTCTCGCCCTCGGGGGTCTCCCAGGAGCGCGAGACGAGCCGGCCGGTGACCACGACGCGCGCGCCGCGGTGCAGTGACTCAGCGACGTTCTCCGCAGCCTCACGCCAGATCGAGCAGCGCATGAACAGCGTGTCGCCGTCCTTCCACTCGTTGCTCTGCTTGTCGAACTGCCGCGGCGTCGAGGCCACGGTGAAGTTGGCCACGGCCGCCCCGGACGGGGTGAACCGCAGCTCGGGATCAGCGGTGAGATTGCCGACCAGAGTGATCGGGGTTTCGCCTGCCATGCTCAGTCCTTGCTTCGAGTGGGGGATCCGGGTGGGTCAGGAGGTCGGGGGTCGTTCAGCGCTCAAGCCGCAACAGCTTGGTGCGCAGCACCTGCTCGTTGAGGCCCAGCTGACGGTCCAGCTCCTTGGCGGTGGCCGACTCGGCCGTCATGGTGATGACGGCGTAGATGCCCTCGGCCTGCTTCTTGATCTCGTAGGCCAGGCGGCGCCGGCCCCAGATTTCGGTGCTGTCGACACTGCCACCGTCCTTGGGGACGACGGCGAGCATCTTTTCCAGAGCGGGCGCAAGGTTGCGCTCGTCCATCTCGGGGTCGAGGATCATCATCAGTTCGTACTGACGCATGCGTGAACCCACCTCCTTCGGTCTCGGGCGGTCACGGTCTCTCCGTGACAGGAGGGTTGCGATACGTGCCGCCGTTCGACCGTGACTCCCAGGATGCCAGGCCCGGTCCTCGGGCCCTAGCGGCTGTCCACAGGGGGTCGGCGCGATCGGCGAACCTGGTCACGATACTCGGCGCACGGCATACCGGTCCAATCGTTGACGTGCGACGATCGGCGACATGACCTCCGCCGTCCACACCCCTGCCGGTCAGGTCCGGTATGTCGTGTCCGGCCCGCCCGACTCCGGACGCCCCGACCTGGTGCTGATCCACGGCTGGTGCTGCGAGAGCTCCTCGATGATCACCCTCAAAGAGGCGTTCGGAGACGAGCACCGGATCATCGAGATCGACCTGCGCGGTCACGGCGAGTCCGCGCGCATCGAGGACGACGGGTCGATGGGGGTCGGCTTCAGCCGGCCCAGCGACCTGGACGAGCCCGTCCCTCGGGCGTTGCGCGACGTGCGCATCGAGGACTACGCCGACGACGTGTGGCTGATCTGCCGCACGGCTGGCCTGCGCTCCCCCGTGCTGATCGGGCACAGCATGGGCGCGCTGGTCGTGCTGGCCACCCTGGCCGGTCACGCTGCCGGACCCAACGCACCCGTGGGCGGGGTGCTGCTGGACCCGGCGCCGGTGATCAACGCCAAGGCCAAGGAGTTCTGGAAGCAGGCGGCACCGCAGGTCGCCGCGGACGTGTCGGGGCGATGGCGCGCCGCCTTCGCCGAGAGCCTGTTCCTGCCGACCGACACCGCCTCGACGCGGGCGATCACCGAGACCATGGCAAGGTTCCGGCCGGCCGTGGCAGCCGGCGCCGCACGAGCCATGGCGCAATTCGAGGGCGAGGCGGCGCTGCGTGCCGTCGACCATCCCCTCCTGGTGCTGCACGCCGCTACGGTTGAGCACCAGATCAAACAGGTGGCCCGAGACGCGGGACTGCGGCTGACATCTGGGCAGACGGTGGGGGCCGGGCACTTCCACCACCTCGAGGTGCCCGAGCAGGTGATGCCGATGATCCGGCGGTGGCTGCAGGTCACCGAGCTGCCGCCTCGCTGACGCCGGTCAGTCGATGACGACCAGGACGTCGCCCTCCTGCACCACGTCACCGGGGGCGACGCGGACCTCGGTGACCGTGCCGGCA
>JAABUN010007609.1_pt1 | contig 11549 bp, 8 predicted proteins | sample 5559311 | NCBI WGS metagenome assembly JAABUN01 (sample SAMN10711877, study PRJNA513370) | rock metagenome | isolation source: Antarctica rocks | place: Antarctica: Victoria Land, Siegfried Peak sud | reverse complement strand
CATGACCAGACCATCGAGGAATACATCCCCTCCGGTGACAGCCGTGACGACTTCGCAGCGCTCGCCACTCCCGCGCGCCTCTGGGTCGGGACGGGCGCCGTCGTCGCCGTTGCGGTCCTCCTCGCCGCGGCGCTGGTGGGACTGCACCGACTCGTCGGAGCGCCGGCCCTGGCCGGGGGAGCGCTGCTTCCGGTGGCGGACGCGCCCCAGCTGATCTGGGCGAACGCCACGACGTGGTGGACCGGCCTCGGCACCGGATTCGCCGGCCACGGGTCGCCGTTCGCCTATGTCCTGTGGATGATGTCCCTGCTGGGCCTGGGGTCCGCGAATACCGCCGTCGTCGTCACGGTGATCTGCGCACTTCCGCTGGCCGGCCTGTCGGCCTGGTTCGCAGCCGGTGCGCTGACCGGATCCCGTGGTCTCCGGGTCTGGGCCGCCCTGTTCTGGGGGGCGGCTCCGGTGCTGCAGGTTGCGCTCGGCAGCGGTCGGCTCGGCGCCCTGATCGCCCACATCCTGCTGCCGCTCGTCCTGCTGGGAGTTGTCCGGGCCGTCGGCGCTTCGGTTCCGCCAGCCAGGTTGCCGCATTTGATCCTCAGGCCGGGTATCAACGGGACCCGCAGCTGGACCGCTGCTGCTGCCGCGGGTCTCGTGCTGGCCCTCGTCACCGCCGCCGCGCCGTCCCTGCTGCCGTTCGCGGTCGTCGCCCTGGTCACCGCGCTGCTGGCATGCCGCCGCCGGGCCCGGACGCTCTGGTGGACCCTGGTGCCGGTCGTGGCCCTCCACCTGCCCTATGCGCTGTCAGCGCTGCCGGATCCGCGCGGTCTCCTGGGGGATCCTGGTGTTCCGACGCCGTTCGACCCCGCGGCGCCATGGCAGCTGCTGCTCGGTTTCCCGGTGTCCTTCGAACCACTGCTCCCGCTCGCCGCCGTCGGGATAATGGGTGCCGGTCCGTGGTCGTTCGTGGTGGCGGTCATCATCGGCGGCCCCGTCGTCGTCCTGGCCGCCGTCGCACTCTTCTCCCGTAGCAGCAGGACCGGAGCGGCCCGCTCCTTCTGGGCGCTGGCCGTGCTCGCCCTCGTGCTGGCCGTGCTGGCGCCCGCGTTCCCGGTCGCGGTGGCAGCAACGGCGCTCATTCCGATGTTCACCGGTCCGCTCGTCTCCGCGGTGACCCTGTGCCTTCTCGCGGCGGCCCTGTCCGGGCAGCCCGCGCGGCCCGACCACGGTGCTGCCCGCACTACGCCGACCTCCCGCTGGCGCATCGCCGGCATCGCGGGAATCCTCGTCGTGGGTCCTCTGCTCAGCCTCGGACTGTGGCTGGCCCCCGAACTGGCGGGACCGCCGGCCGTCGCGGTCGACGCCGTGGTGCTTCCCGGCAGTCCTGCCGGTGAGGTACCCGAGCCGGGTGCTGGACAGACCGATTTCGGCACCGCCGCCACCCTCGACGCCGTCGCGGAGCGAATCCTGCCGGCAACGGCGGCGGATCGAGGCGTGGGACCGGACCGGACGCGGACCCTCGTGATCACCGTGGACGACGACGACGACGACGACAGGGTCGGCGCCGCCCTCATGCGCGGATCCGGCACGACGCTGGACGCACTGAACCCCCTCGTCGCAGCTCGGGGCCTGCAGGGTGGCGCCGAGTTCACAGTGGAAGAGGACAGCGGATCGGCCAGGACGCTCCGGACCGCGGTCGCCATGATCGTCGGAGCGACCGGCGCGGACCCGCGCACCAATCTCCGCGATCTCGGGGTGGGATTCGTCGTCCTCGAGCAGTCGGAGGCGGCGGGCGAGTTCCTCAGCGACCGCATCGACTCGGTCCCGGGACTGACCCCGGTCGGGGACACGGCCGCGGGGCTCCTCTGGCGCGTTGCTCCGGCCACGCTGGACGACGGCACCGAGGACGCCGGTGACCGCACGGCGCGCGTCCGCGTGGTCGACGCCGATGGCCGGACCGAGGCGACCGTGGCATCGGGGCCGGTCGACGCCGTGGGCAGGATCGGCGCCGGCGCCGGCGATCGCACGCTCGTCCTCGCCGAGGAGGCCGATCCCGGATGGCGGGCACAGCTCGACGGCAACCCACTGGCTACCGTCTCCCGGGGATGGCAGCAGGCCTTCGTGCTGCCCGCCGAGGGGGGAACCGTGAACGTCTCCTATGTCAGCCAGTACCGGCCCTGGGCAGAGTCCGCGCAGGCGGTCATGCTCGCCCTGACCGTTCTCCTGGCCATTCCGATCCCCGCGCGGACCCGGGTGGCACGGCCGCAAGGGGTCCTCCGTCGGCAACAGATGGCCCGCCGTCACGCTCCCGGCGCGGGTTGCGGGGCCGGTGCGGACACCGGAGTCGGAGCCGACGCAGCGACCTCGAGCGGGGCCGACGCTGTGACCGGTCTCGGAGCCGACGCAGCGACCGGGCTCGCAGCCGGCGCGGACGAACTCCGACCCGTGGCCAGTGGAAGAGGATCACTGTGATGGGGAGACGCAAGCGCACGACTGGGGCGGGCGACGCCGGGTCGGCCGACGACGCCGTCGCGGTCCGCGCTGTTGCGGCTCGCGCCGTCGCTCGGGACGGGGCGGGCGGAACCGTCGCGCGGGACAGGGCGGCCGGAACGGCAACAGACAGCGTGGCCGGCGCCGCTTCCCGGCGTCGCTCCCGTGCCCGCGCCGCCGCCGGGCTCGCAGCCGGCGCCGTGCTGCTGCTGGCGACGGCCGCGATCGCCTCGGGCAGCGTCACCGGAATGCTGCCGCAGCAGCCCGCGGCGGATATCTCGGTGCCGGTCGCCGGCGTGCCGGCTGGAGACTACACCGCGGTCTGCCCTGCACCGCCGCGCCTGTTCGAGCCCGCCGTTGAGGGCGCCGACCCTGAGTTCAGCCCAGCGTCGGCAACGGCACGAACCACGGTCGGAGCAGTGGTGCTCAGCGACCTGAGTGCCACGCTGACCGGAAGCGGATTGCTGCCCGTCGGGCCCGGCGAGCCGCTCGAGCTCATCGAGCAGTTCGCCCCGGATGCGTCGAAGTCCTCCGATCTTCCGGCAAGCAGTGGTGCGGACGGCCTGACCAGCCGGATCGCCGGCGTCTCGAAGGGTGTAGCAGTCGACGCTCCGTCGGTGTTCCGCGCGCAACCCCAGGGCGGGCTCAAGCCGGTAGCGGCGGCGACGGCCACCTACACTGCCGACGACGGCGACCTCCGGGGGCTTGCAGCGACCACGTGCCAGGTGCCGTCAAGTGACTTCTCGCTGATGGAGGCGTCCACGATGGTCGGCCAGTCCTCGGTCCTCACGCTGACCAACCCCACGCCCACCCCGGCGACCGTGACACTGGAGCTGTACGGCCGGGACGGCCCGATCGAGGCCGCGGGAGCCGGGGGGCAACTGGTGGCTCCCGGCCAGACGCGGCAGATCGTGCTGGCCGGGCTCGCGGGCGACCAGGACCAGCTGGCCGTGCGGGTCCGCAGCGACGGCGGACGGGTCGCCGGGTTCATTCAGCAGAGCATCCTCCGGGGGCTGACGCCGGGTGGGGTCGAACTGCTCTCACCCGGTGTTGCAGCCGGCGTCACGCAGGTGGTGCCCGGCGTCGTCGTGCAGGACCAGGCGACAGCCCGGCGCATCCGTGAGCAGGAAGGCTACGTGACGGCGGCGCCCGCGCTGCAGGTGCTCGTCCCCGGCTCGAGTGACGCCGTCCTCGACATCAAGGTCTACGGGCCCGACGGCGAAGCGCCGCTCCCCGACGGGGGCGTGGTCACGGCGGCCGCCGGAGCGGTGACGAGTGTGCCCCTCGAGTCGCTGCCCGAAGGAAACTACACGATCGCCGTGACGTCCGACGTGTCGGTGGTGGCATCCGCGCGCGTCACGCGGGGCATCAGGGAAGGCAAGCCCGTGGATTTCGCGGGGGCATCGGCCGGTATCCGCCTCGGCAGTGACCATGCCGTGTCGCTGGCCGAGGGCGTCCACTCATCGCTCGTCCTCGGCGCCCCGAGCGGACGCGGCGAGGTGACACTGACCCCCGTCGCAGTGGACGGCACTCTCGGCGAGCCGGTCGTGATCGGCCTCGCCGGCGGCACCTCCGTGACGGTACCGTCGTCGTCGCTCGGGGCGTCCGCGGCCGCCGTGATCATCAACGCCACCGGGGATCCCGTCTATGGCGCGCAGGTCCTGACCCTTCCCGGGGCGCGGGCCGGAGTGTCGGTCGCGGCCATCCCGGCCGGGGCCACGGGGCCGCAGAGCATTCCGGTGGAACTCGGTTTCTGAGCACAACCGCGGCCGCGTGCGCCGTCGGGCTCAGGCCTGTGATCGCCCGTAGGCGGGATCGACGGCTTCCGGTGAGAGCCCCATCAGTTCGGCGGTCTGTTCGACGACGACGTCGTGCACGAGTTCGTTCACCGGCAGGACGGCCCGCGCGGCCATCAGCACCGGGTGGCGGTAGATCGTGATGACCGCCGGCTTGCCGGGCGATGCGGGGGAGGACGATCCCAGCAGTCCCCGCAGGGTGTCCGGCGCCATGTCCTCGAGACCGTCGGGAATTTCCTGCACCACGATCTGCAGATCCTGGATCCGCTCGCCCCACAGCCGCTCGAGCCGCTGCGCCGATTCCATCACCCAGTCGTCGAACTGCTCCGAGCGGGAGCGGGAGCCGGGCAGATGCTGCGGCAGCGGTTCGCCGCGCATGCCTCGTCCCCGACGATTGCGTCGCCGCTCGTAGAAAGACCTCGCCGGACGTCCCCCGGAGGACGACGGATCGGTCAGGTTGACCGAAAATGTGGAAGCATCCTGCATGTAAAGACTCTAAGCCTTGAACCCGCCGCCCGCACTCGTCACAGGCGTGGCGGCTGGGGAAAGCCCCGGTCCGCACTGCGCGTCCTGAGGGCCGCGGCGGCCGATGGCCGGTAGGCTTGCCGATCGTGGGATCACTCCGTCAATGTTCCAGATCAGCCTGCCAGCGGTCGGCGGTGGCCACCCTCACCTTTGTCTACGTTGATTCGACGGCGGTGCTCGGACCGCTCGCAACCTACGCGGAACCGCACACCTACGACCTCTGCAGCGTGCACGCGGATCGGCTGACCGTCCCGCGGGGCTGGGAAGTGGTCCGGCTGACCCTCCCGACCGCCGCGCCGGAGCACAACACGGATGATCTCCTCGCCCTCGCTGACGCTGTCCGGGAGGCAGCGGCGGAGCCGTCGTTCGACCGGCCCGCACAGGTTCAGCGCGGCAGCCGGGCACCGATGGAGGCCCCGGCCGCGGCACACGGCGCGCGCCGCGGCCACCTGCGGATACTGCGCGAGCCCTGACGCCGTCGTCCTGCGCCGCAGTCGTGCGCCGTCGTCGTGCGCCGCAGAAGACCGTCGGCACTTCAAGCCCAGGCCCTGCACGGTATCCTTGGAAGCAGAATCCCACTCCTCCCGAGCGAAGGCTTCCCATGGTGAATCTCCCAGCACGGCTGCTCGACGTCCTCCGTTGCCCGGTGACCGGCTCCAAGCTGGCCCAGGACGGCGCCGTCCTGTCCTCGACCGGGCCCGGGCCGGACGGCGACGTCCTCCGGTACTCGATCGAGGAAGGCATCCCGGTGCTGCTTCGCCCCGAATTACGAGGTGGCGCCCCCGCCTCGTAATGCCCTCCCGGCGCACGGCCCGCACACTTTCGAACCATAGCGAGGAACAGCACACCATGACGCTCGACTACAAAGTTGCCGACCTGTCGCTCGCCGGGGCCGGACGCCACCAGATCCGTCTCGCCGAGCATGAGATGCCCGGACTCATGGCCCTGCGCCTGGAGTTTGCCGAAGCGCAGCCGCTCGCCGGCGCCCGGGTCGCAGGGTCGCTGCACATGACAGTGCAGACGGCTGTTCTGATCGAGACATTGACGGCGCTCGGTGCGGAAGTCCGCTGGGCCTCCTGCAATATTTTCTCCACGCAGGACGAGGCCGCGGCCGCCGTCGTCGTCGGATCCGGCACCGTCGAGGAGCCCGCTGGCGTCCCCGTGTTCGCCTGGAAGAACGAGACGCTCGAGGACTACTGGTGGACGGCCACGCAGATCCTCACGTGGCCCGGGCAGGCCGAGGGCCGGGGCCCCAACATGATCCTCGACGACGGCGGTGACGCCACGATGCTCGTGCACAAGGGTGCGGAGTTCGAGGCGCTCGGCGCGGTGCCGGCCAATCCCGAGGAGGGCGACGCCGACTACTCGCTCGAGTACACCGTCTTCCTCGACACCGTCCGGGCAACCTTCGCGTCCGAGCCGCAGAAGTGGACCAGCATCGCGGCGGGCATCAAGGGTGTCACCGAGGAGACCACCACCGGTGTGCACCGCCTGTACCAGCTGGCAGCGCAGGGCAAGCTGCTGTTCCCGGCGATCAATGTGAACGACTCGGTGACGAAGTCCAAGTTCGACAACAAGTACGGCATCCGCCACTCCCTCCCGGACGGCCTGAACCGTGCAACGGATGTGCTCATCGGCGGGAAGGTCGCGGTTATCTGCGGGTACGGGGATGTCGGCAAGGGGGCCGCAGAGGCGCTGCGCGGCCAGGGAGCGCGCGTCATCGTCACGGAGATCGACCCCATCTGCGCACTGCAGGCCGCCATGGACGGATACCAGGTGGCGAAGCTGGAGACCGTGCTGGCCCAGGGCGATCTATTTATCACTACCACGGGTAACAGGGACGTCATCCTGGCCAGCCACATGGCGGGCATGAAGCACCAGGCGATCGTGGGCAACATCGGGCACTTCGACAACGAGATCGACATCGCCGGGCTCTCCCGCATCCCCGGCGTCGAGAAGATCGAGATCAAGCCGCAGGTCCACGAGTGGGTCATTCCCGCGCAGGAGGGCAGCGCGCAGCACTCCATCATCATGCTCTCGGAGGGCCGCCTGCTGAACCTCGGCAACGCGACCGGGCACCCCTCGTTCGTCATGAGCAACTCCTTCGCAAACCAGACGATCGCGCAGATCGAGCTCTACACCAAGTTCGAGCAGGAGGATGCCGAGGGCAACCGGGAGTACGAGAACGAGGTGTACGTGCTACCCAAGATCCTCGACGAGAAGGTGGCGAGGCTGCACCTCGACGCCCTCGGCGTCGAACTCACCGAACTCACCAAGGGCCAGGCCGAGTACCTTGATCTCGACGTCGCCGGGCCGTACAAGACCGAGCAGTACCGCTACTGAGCACTGTTGCACGTCCCTGCGCCGCGGCCGTTGCCCTCCGCAGTGCAGTCGTTGCCTTCCGCGGCGCAGGCAGTGGCCGGAATCGTCGTCGACACTGTGTACCGCCTCCGCTGCGGGCGCCGTCCCGTCCCGTAGGGTCGCCCCAAGGGCAGCTACATCGGGGGCATGCGCATGAAGCAGGAGTCCAGCAGGGCCGCACCGCGCCGGAAGGGTTGGAAGATCGCGGCCATCGTGACGGCGGTGGTCGCCGTCGGCGGCGGTGGCGTGGGTATCGCGACGGCGTCGCCGTGGAACGTCCCGACGCCGCCCTCCGCGTCACCGGCGCCCGCCGCAGGCACCTCGGCGGGCCCTGCACCGACCCTTGCGGATGCGCCGCTGCAGACGCCGCAACCACCGGCCGACTACACGGTGGGTCCGACGCCCACCGACGGGGCATTCGCCGTCAACCCCGCGACGGTCGCTGCCGTGAGCGTCTCGGGTGCACGGCTCGTCGCGGTCGAACTGTTGCCCGAGGCTGGCGGGACCCCTGTTGCCGGCACGATCTCCGCCGACGGCGCGAGGTGGACGGCGACCCAGCGCCTTGCGTTCAACACCGCCTACTCCTTTTCCTATGCGGTCACGGACTCCGCCGGGCAGACCCGGCGAGCGACGTCGACCTTTTCCACGGTGGCCCCCGCGAACGAGGCCGATGCGTCGATGTTCCCGCGCGACGGCAGTACGGTCGGCACCGGGCAACCGCTCGAATTCACCTTCAGCGAGCCCGTCACAGAACGCGACGCCGTCGAGAACGCCATCACGGTGACCAGCACCAGCGGACAGGTGGGCGCTTACTACTGGCTGTCCGACACGAAGGTCCGCTACCGGCCGGAGCAGTTCTGGGCTCCGAACAGCACGATTACCGTCGACCTCAACCTTTTCGGGGTGGATTTCGGCAACGGGATGATCGGCAACGTCGACAAAACGATGACCGTCAGCACACACGACACCCGGCTCGCCGTCGTCGACAATGAGACGAAGACCATGAAGGTCTACCTCGACGGGAAGCTGGACCGGACATTCCCCGTGACGCTCGGCACCGACGAGTGGCCGTCCACCGAGGGATACATGGTGGTGATGGAAAACTACGAGTCCACCAGATTCACCGCCGAGTTCATCGGCCTCGAGCCTGGCGATCCGGCCTACTATCCGCCGACCGTGGTCAAGCACGCCAGCCGGCTGAGCAACGGCGGCGCCTTCGTCCACGAAGCCCTGCCGGCAGCCCAGGTGGCGCTGGGCCGCACGAATGTCTCGCACGGCTGCATCGGGATGTCTCCCGAGGGAGCGAAGTATTTCTACACCATCTTCGGCCCCGGTGACGTGGTGCAGATCCTGAACACCGACTACGGCCCAATGTACGTGCACGACGGGTTCGGTGACTGGAATGTGCCCTGGGCCGAGTGGGTCGACCAGCCGTGAGGCGGTCGCGCCCGCCCTAGCTGAAGGGCAGCGTATGCAACCGCTTCGCTGTCTCCTCCGCGCGCTCGCGCTGCCGCATCATGGCTGCGTAGTCGCGGTCACGGCGGGAGGCGATCACCGCGTGCAGGAATTCCTCCGGGTGGGTATTCTCGGGGGGCGGGGGCGAGACGTGTTGGCTGGCCTCCGCGGCCAGGTCCACGGACAGCGTGTGCCGGGCCTGCGGTGTCAGTTTGGGCGCTTGTGAGAGGAACTGGGACATCCGCCGAGCGAGGGCGTCCGGGAGGCGCCCGATGTCCGCGCTGTCCGCCCACGGCTGCAGCCGGGGCGGCATGGAGGCGAGGGCACGGGGCTTCACGACGACGCGCTCACGCATGGCATATGTTCCGGCCAGGAGGTCGCCGAGGCGCTTCGAGCGTTCGTTGAAGAGGGAGACGAGGAACGCGAGCGATCCGGCGAGCATATAGATCTCGAGGATCGCGAGCATGCCGCGGATGAAGGCGTGGCGGAAGCGAATGGCGCCGCCGTCGTCGCGCACGATGCGCAGCCCCATCACGAGGCGCCCCAGCGACTTGCCGCGGGTGAGCGTCTCGACGGTCACCGGCACAACGAGCAGGAGCAGTACGACGACGACGAGCAGGAGCGCAGTGGTGAGCGCCTCGTCGAGAACGCCGCTGAAGACATTGCCGATCAGCAGGGCCAGGAGGATCGCGACGATGAACTGCGCGATGATGTCGATGATGATGCTCAGGCCCCGGGCGGCGAATCCGGCCGGTTTGAGCTCAAGCACAACTGCTTCGCCGGTGACGACCGAACTCATGATGTTTCCCCTGCGCCGTTGCCGATGGTCCGGTGGCGCCGAACTGCGGCTGGGCGACACCCAGCACCCAGCCTACCGCCGCGGGTCCTGCGCACTCCTGCGCTCCTGCGCCGTGGTGTGCCGCACCGTCCAGCGCCATGTTCCGCCGCGTCCCGCGGCTGACTATAGGGTTGGGCTCATGGACGTGGATGCATTCATCGCGGTGCACCGGAACGACTGGCAGCGCCTCGACGAGCTGGTCGGCCGGCGCAGGCTGAACGGTGCCGAATCGGACGAGCTGCTGGTGCTCTACCAGCGCGTCTCGACCCACCTCTCGATCATCCGATCGGTCGATCCGGAAAGCGCGCTCTCCGGATCGCTGTCCACCCGACTGTCCCGGGCGCGCACGCGTTTCACCGGAGCTCGGTCGAACGTCATGGAGGACGTCGCCGGGTTCTTCGTGTTTTCCCTTCCGGCCGCTTTCTATCGCATCCGTTGGCTCACGGTAGTGGTGGGTATCCTGTTCATCGCGGTGACGTGGCTCTACGCGCTGTGGGTGGTCGACACGCCCGGGGTGATCTCGGCGCTCGGTACCGACGAGGAACTGCGCAGCTATGTCGAGGACGATTTCGTCAACTATTACTCGGAGAACCCCGCGGCGTCTTTCGCGGGGCTGGTCTGGACGAACAATGCCTGGATAGCGCTACAGGCGGTCGCCTTCGGCATCACCGGGATCTGGCCGGTCTTTATCCTTTACCAGAATGCGCAGGGCATCGGTCTTGTGGCGGGGATGATGGCGTCCTATGACCGGCTCGACGTCTTCTTCATCTATATCCTGCCGCACGGCTTCATGGAGCTCACGGCGATCTTCATCGCGACGGCGGCAGGGCTCCGCATCTTCTGGGCGTGGGTCTCTCCGGGGCGCAGGCCCCGCTCCGTCGCGCTCGCCGAGGAGGGGCGGGCACTGATCACCGTCGCACTCGGGCTGGTACTGGTCCTCCTGGTGTCCGGACTCGTCGAAGGCTTCGTGACGCCGAGCGTCCTGCCGCCCTGGCTGCGGCTGAGCATCGGCTTCCTGGTCTTCGCTGCGTACTGGGTCTACACGCTCGTCCTCGGTCGGCGGGCCTTCGCCGCCGGGCACCGTGGGGATCTGAGCGTCGTTGACAGGGGAGACACCGTCATCACCGCATGACGCCCACCAGAGTCTCCGGTCTCTCGACCGCGTGGCGGGTGGCCGGTAAGTCTCCCGGCGGCATGCGGGGGTGGCCGGTAAGGTCGGAGGCGCCGGAATGAGCGCCGGCGAGCATCAACCGAGGAGACAGCGCAGTGGCAGAGACCGACAGCACCCATTCCACCGCTTCCGGCGCGCAGCCCATGGACGACGACGGTCCGCCCTCTCGTGGTTCGGAGCCGCGTCTCGCAGCCGGTGCAGCCGCGGCTGGGGCGGAGCCGGTTGCCGCTGTACCGGCTGGTCACCGTGCCGGCAGCACGGCCGCGAGCGACCCGGGGGAGCCTTCGACGGATACCGCCGCACTGTCCATCCGGCCGCCGGAGAAGGAAGCCGCGCGTCGGGCAGCGGCACGGGACCAGGCGGTGAGCGCGAAGCCGGCGCTCGCACGCTTCCTGCAGGTCCTCGTCGCGCTGTTCTTCCCGGTCATCGTGATCGCTGCGGCCGTCCGGGCCGTCGCGACGTCGTCTTTCCTGTGGTTCGAATACCACCGGCCCGGATTCCCCACCGACCAGTTCGGATTCTCGCTTGACGACCGCATGACCTACGGCTCCTACGCGCTGGACTATGTCCTGAATTTCGCGCCGCCGCGCTACCTCGGCGGACTGGTGACGCCCGAGGGCGAGCCGCTTTTCCTCGAGTCCGAAGTGGGCCACATGGCCGATGTGAAGGGCGTGCTGGGGGTGTCTTTCTTCGTCGCCCTGGTCCTGCTCGTGCTGGCCGTCCTCGCGTGCGGCTACCTCGCGAGGCGGTATCGGGGCGGCGTGCGGCGTGCCCTGTTCTCCGGCGCCGTCGTCACCCTGGTCGGCATTGCCGTGTTGGGCGTCCTGGCGATCATCGCGTGGCAGACCTTCTTCACCCAGGTCCACGCCCTGTTCTTCGCGGACGGCACCTGGACATTCCGGGTCGATGACACCCTGAT
>JAABUN010007608.1_pt1 | contig 11553 bp, 7 predicted proteins | sample 5559311 | NCBI WGS metagenome assembly JAABUN01 (sample SAMN10711877, study PRJNA513370) | rock metagenome | isolation source: Antarctica rocks | place: Antarctica: Victoria Land, Siegfried Peak sud | reverse complement strand
CTCGTTTGTAAGTACTGACCTGAAGGAGTTCGCTGGTGAGAGGCCAGGATTCGGGCACGGGGCGAATTGACAGTTCCGGGGAAGGGTCACTAAATTGAGGAGTTGAGGCGCGGGGCGGCAGGCAAGGGAAGGGGCTTAAACATGGATGTGATCAAGGCTTGCGTGATTGTCCTCGCCACGGTGAGTCGTGAGCCGCCGGCGGGGCCGGCGGAGGCTGTGGTGCTGCGCGAGTCGGCCAAGGTGGGCGACACCACGAGGGTGCTCGTTACGCTCTCGGCCGAAGGGCTGTATCGGCCGAGTCCACCGCCGTCCGAGACGGAGGTCGAGCCCCTCAAGCCCTTGGCAATCCGGGTCAAGACGAGGCTCGACTTCGCCGAGCGGGTCGTCGCGATCAATCCCGAGGGGGAGGCGCGGCGGGCCCTCCGGAAGGTCGTCCAGGCCGCTTCGGCCATTAATGGTGAGATCCGTCCGCAGGTCTCGGCGCTCCGGCCCGAGGTCGCGCTGTTGATTGCCGAGCCGCGCGAGGGGGCGGTCGTCGTCTGGAGCCCGGGGGGGCCGTTGACCCGGTCTGAGCTCGAATTGGTGCAGGCCGCGGGCGACCCGCTCGCCCTGACCGGATTGTTGCCGGGCAAGCCGGTCGCGGTGGGAGACCGCTGGAAAGTGGACGCGGAGGCCGCGCGCTGCCTGAGTGCCTACGACGCCCTAGCTGTCAATGCGCTGGAGGCGACGCTGGAGCGGGTGGACGAGGCTACGGCCACAATCCGCCTGGCGGGAGAGGTCCGCGGCGCGGTGCTCGGCGGCGAGGGGACGATCACCTGCTCCGGGTCGTTGACGTTCGACCGGAACGCAGGCCGGATCGACCGGCTGAGCGTCGAGCGGACCGAGACTCGCAAGCCGGGGCCGGTCGAGGCGGGCCTGGAGATCAAGAGCACGCTGACGGTCGAGCGGAGTGCATCACCGATGCCCGCCGAGCTCTCGGATGGCGTCCTGGCCGGCCTGCGACTCGAGCCCGGTCCGAAGGGCGAGCGCCTGCTCCTGGCGTCCCCCGATGGCAAATATACCCTCCTGCACGACCGCGACTGGCACACGTACTGGGACGACAACCGGCAGACGGTGCTGAAGCGCCTCGACAGGGGGGAGGTCGTCGCGCAATGCAACCTGGCGATCGGGCCCCAGGCGGGGAAGGGAAGGCACCAGGACCTGGTGCAGCTCCGCGACGACCTGCGCCGTGCCCTGGGGCGTCGGTTCGGCCAGTTCCTCGGCGCGGGCGAGGTCGACGGCGACCCGGCGGGGGGGTTCCGTTATAAGCTGGCCGCGCAAGGACGCGAAGGGGACTTGGGCGTGCTCTGGTACTATTACCTGGTCGCCAGCCCCGAGGGCGACCAGTTGCTCGTCACGTTCACCCTGGCCGATTCGCAGGCCAAGGCGTTTGGCGACCAGGATCTCCAGTTGATCGGCTCGCTCCGGTGGAACGCCCGGCCGGACTCGCACGTCAAACCATGACGGGCGCGGGGCTTCGCCGCGGAAGGCTCCCGTAACTCCGCCAAATGAGGGATGTCGCATGAGGCAGTGCCGGTCAATGGGTATCGCCGCGGTTCTCCTCTCGCTCTGCGGGGTGGCTGGCGCCGCCGAAGATCCCGGGCCGTCATCCCCCGCCGGGAGAGGGACGGCGAATGGATCCACCACTCGCTACCGCTTCATCGAGCGTTACGCGCCGACCGAAGACGGTGCCAAGCCCGAAGTGATCACCCAGTACCGAGTGGCGATCCGCGAGACGATCAAGACGAGCGTCGATAATCCCCAGGGGACGCCCCAGCGGAACGAGACGACGCTCCAGACGATCTCCAGCGAGCGGGCATCGCAGTTCAGCGGCACAGGTGCGGTGACGGCCGTGGTCCGGCGTTACGAGGCGTTCCGGGTCACGCCGGTGCCGTCGGGCGGGCGGTTGCTGGAGGGGCTCACGCTCTGGTATCGGCCTCGGGCGGGGCAGGCGCCGCAGATCCTGAACCTGACCGAGAAGGCAACGCTGCGTGACCTCGAGTACAACGTCGCGGCCCGGCAGGTCTACCTCCCCGACCTGACCGCAGTTCTGCCGGCGCTGCCGAGCCGGGTCGGCGAACGGTGGAAGGTCCCTCTCACGGCCGCCCAGGCCATGCTGGGCGAGCGCCCGACGCGCGGAGAGCCGCTGATGGCCACGCTCCAGGAAGTGAAGCCAGGGGCGAAGGGTCCGATGTGGGTGGCCTTGATCGGAGTGACCGGCCGGGCGTACTTGCAGGGCGGCGAGACCCTGGTCAACGCCCGCATCCGGTTCGAGTTCGCGCCGCCGACCGCCGCCGATGCGGGACCGGACCGGGCTCGGGGCGAGGCCGGGACGGTCGACGCGCGGGGGGCGATTACCGAGATCAGGTTGGCGCTGGCCACGACCGTGGGGTTGGCCGCCCCCGACGATCGTTTGCGGCGGACCCAGACGCGGGAACTGGTCCTCGAACGCCAGCGAGGGACGGGCGGCCCCCCGCTGGCCATCCCCGAGCCGGCGCCGACCCCGACCGAGGAGAACTCGTGGCTGACTTATGACGACCCCAAGGGCCGGTTTCACTTCCGGCACCCCCAGGACTTCCGCCCGGCGCCGAGGGCGGGGGCCGACGCGGTCGACCTGGTCCAGTTCCGGCCCGAGGGGCTGGGGGTCGTCACCTTGCAGATGCAGGTCAAGGGCGATGATCCCGCCGCGGACCGCCAGAACCTCGACCCCGAGACCCATCGGACCCGGCTGAACGCCGAATGGGCCGCGGGGCGGCTCGACGTCAAGCGCGGTCCCGTCGGCTGGCTCCCCGAAGCCGACTGGGCGGAGTCCCAGCTGAAAGTCTATCGGATCGAGGCGGTCTTGAAGCCCCCGGCAGATGACGCGGCGGGTCGGCAATCCCGCTCTTTCGATTATTACCTCGTCCTCACCCGACGCGCCGAGAGCCTGACCGTGGCCGCGACGACCGTCCAGGACCCGTCCCTCGGGTTCCGGGATCAGGTTGAGGCCATCCTCAAGACATACAAGCTCGGCCCGGCGCCCGGCCGCTGATCTCCCGTCGCCCGACCTGCCCGACGCTCACGTCCTCGGCCGGGACGGGAGGGAAGCCGCGACCTGGCCAGCAAGCCGGGCGTTGGCCACGATGAGCGAGCGGTTGGCGCGGAGGCTCCGGCCTCCGGTCGTCCGGCGGATGTGGGCGAGCAAGAAGGGGGTCACGGCCTTCCCCGAGGCCCGTTGCACCCGGGCCTCGTCCAAGGCGAGGTCCAGGGCGGCCTGCATCGCCTCGCGAGGGACCGCGTCCGTCTCATCGACCGGCTGCGCCAGGACGATGGCACCGGGCAGCTTCAACGAGCGATGCGCCTCGACCAGGGCCGCGGCCTCTCCCGGCGACTCGACGCGGGCCTCCAGGGACAATCCGCTGGTGACTTCGGTGAATGCCGCCAGGCTCCCCGTCCGGTATCCGACGACGGCGACCCCCCGCGTCTCCAGCGCTTCGAGGGTGGCGGGCAGGTCGAGGATCGACTTGAACCCCGAGCAGACGACGAGCGATCCGTCACTCCTCGCCAGTTCGTCGAGGTCGTTCGAGACGTCGAAGCTGATCGCCGCGTCGCGGTGGACCCCTCCCAGCCCGCCCGTCGCCATCACGCCCAGCCCGCACGAGCGCGCGATCCAGAGCGTGGCCGAGACGGTCGTCCCCGCGTCGAGCCCACGCGCGACCGCCATCCCCAGGTCGCGACGCCCCGCCTTGAGGAGGTCTCGCGAACGTGCGATTCGCTCCAGGTCGTCGGCCGGCAAGCCGACCCGAATCCGCCCCCCCGTGATCGCGATCGTCGCCGGCACGGCGCCCGATCGCCGCACGGCCTCCTCGGACTCGCGGGCCGTCTCCAGGTTGTCGGGCCAGGGCAAGCCGTGCGTCACCAGGGTCGATTCCAGGGCCACGACCCCCCGGCCCTCGGCTTGCGCCTCGGCCACTTCGCCCGCGATTTCCCACGCGATGGTCATCTCGTCCCCCTCCTGACCCTTCCCGATCCTCCCCGATTCCGATCATGCGAAGCGACTTTCACCGATCCGCCTCTTCCCCCTCCCAGACGAGACCGACTCGGGATACCGAAGGACTCGACCGTGGGCTTCTTGTCGTGTATGCATGATTGTAATCATGCGTGCAAGTGAAGGGTTTCTTTCTTTTTCATTTCGTTTTGGCGTCCCGCTGACACAAAGGGGCATGACACCCGTAGCAACCGCTATATACTATGTTCCTTGATGGCGGGACTTGTCGGTAGGGGGCTAATGCGAGTCATCTTGGATGTCCTACATGGCCCACGCAAGGGGCGCACGTTCGTCTTCGACAGCCACGATACATTCATCGTGGGTCGGTCGCGGTCCGTCCATTGCCCGATCCCGGAAGACACCGCGCTTTCGCGGGACCATTTCCTGATCGAGATCAACCCGCCGCGGTGCGAGTTGCGCGACCTCGATAGCACGAACGGGACGTTCGTCAACGAGCGCCGGGTGCAACGATCCCGGCTCGGCTCGGGCGATCAGATCGTCGCCGGCCAGAGCGTGTTTCGGGTGCGGGTCGACGGGGTGCCGACGCACGTCGGGGAGGTTCGTTCGCCGACGGGGAGCCGGATCGACACGTCGCTGGCCTTCGACGGGATGCCGATCACCTGCGCCGGCTGCGGGGTCCTCGCCCCGCCCGACCTCGACGTGGCCAGCGACTCGGGCGAGGAGATTGCGGGGGCGATCCTGTGGTGGTGCGAACTCTGCCGCGCCCAGGTCGCGGCGACCCCGCAGCCGGTCCCGCACTACACCACGCTCCGCGAGCTGGGCCGCGGGGCGATGGGGGTCGTCTACCAGGCGCGGCACAATCAGACCGGGCGTATGGTCGCGCTGAAGTTGATCGTCCCCGAATTGGGGGCCGCGCGTACGGCCATCGAACGCTTCATGGTCGAGATGTCGGTCATGAAGCAGTTGAAGCACCCCCACATCGTCGAGTTCCTGGAGCAAGGTTCGACCCGCGGTCAGTTGTGGTTCGCGATGGAGCATGTCGCCGGCACGAATCTGGAAGCGCTTGCCAATGCGAATAAGGGGAATTACCCGATCCCCCAGGCGTGCCGGATGGCTTGTCAGCTCCTCCGCGGGCTCGAGCAGGCCCACAATATGGGGTTCGTCCACCGCGACATCAAGCCCGAGAACATCCTGATCGGCCGGACAACCGAAGCCTTGGTGGCGAAGATTTCCGATTTCGGCCTGGCCAAGAGCTACAGTGGCATGGGTCTTGCAAAGCTCACCTTCTCGGGCGAGATGCGGGGGACAATCCCGTTCATGCCTCCTGAACAAATGCTCAACTTCAAGACGGTACTCCCCTCGGGTGACCTGTATGCCTCCGCCGCCACGCTTTACTACCTAATCACCGGCCAGTTCATCTACGACCAGGTGTCCTTGGGGGGAGACCTGATCCGCGCACTCCTCGATGAGTCGCCGGTGCCGATCCAGCAACGCCGACCCGACGTCCCGGACAACCTGGCCGCCGTCCTGACGAAATGCCTCTCTCGCGAGGCGGAGGACCGGTATCCGACGGCCCATGCCCTCCGCCAGGCGCTCCGCGAGTTCTGTTGAGCGGGCGCCCCCGGCGCGTCTCAAGGGGTTGCAGCGCGATCTTCGCGCGTCTCCGGCACGATCACCCGCACGGCCGCGGCGACGAGCTCTACCTGCACGGGAGTCTCGCCGATGATTTCGCCGTCGGCCTGCACCGGCAAGGGGTGGTCGGTCTCGATGACGATCTGCCGCCGGGCGCGCAGGTAGCGCACGTTGGGGCTCTGCTTGTGCTGGCCGCGCACGACGTGCCAGCCCAGCGACAGGTAGTCGAGCAAAGTCCGGGCCCGGACGATGCAGACGTCGAGCAGGCCGTCGTGGGGCTCGATATCCGGCCCCCAGCGGAACGGCGGCTGGCCGAGGATGCCGCTGTTGGCGATCACGATCTGCGAGGCGTGAAGGCGTTCCTGCCGGTCGTCGGCCACGATCCGGAACCGACGTGGCTGGAATCCCACGAGCCTCGTCAAGGCCGTCCAGATGTAGGCGACCCGGCCGAACCGCCGCTTGTCCTCGCGCCTGGTGTCGCGGATCATCATCGCGTCGATGCCGATGCCGACCTGGGTAAAGTAGTGCTTCTCGCCGACCTTCATGGCGTCGATGCTCGTGACGCCATGCGCGCCGGCCAGCAACCCGCACGCCCCCTCCAGGTCGACCGGGATGCCCAGCTCGCGCGCCAGGACGTTGGCCGTCCCCAGCGGGATGATCCCCAGCGGGGTCTCCGTTCCCACCAGTCCCTCGGCGACCGCCGAGACGGTGCCGTCTCCGCCCGCGGCGACGACCATGTCGTACCCACGTCCCTGGGCTTCGCGGACGATCTCTTCGATCAGGTCCCCTTTCGCCGTCTCGTGGACCTCGCAAGTCGTCTCCACGGGGAGGAAGTGGTGATCGAGGGCGCGTCGGAGGCCGGCAACGACGCTCGTCCCCGCCACCGGGTTGAGGACGAGGAAGACCTTTTTCGCCTGGACCGTCGAACCGGTGGACATTTGCGTCATCTTATTTCACCGAGGGAGGAACCGGCCGGCAGCCCCGAGGCCAGCGATCGGGACATCCCCGCCGCCGCCTCGTGCCGAGCGGGCCACGTCACTCGCTCGCAAATGACGCACCGCGGACTCCATCCCGCGAATCCATCAGCCTTGGCCCTTTGCATTCGCCGGAGGGCGGGCCGAAGGCTCCCCCCGGCCCTGCCGGGATCGATTCACCGGAGTGGGGTGTGACCGGCCTCGTGGCCTGTCTCGGCGGGCTCGGGCGGGCGCTCGGTGAGCTCGACGCCGACGGAGCGTTCGAGCGAGGCCAGGGTCTTGCTCAGGTCGGCCTCGATCCGGGCGACCTGGAGCTGGAGCCGGAGCACCTCTTGGCGGGCCGTGTTCAAGGTCAGGAAGTCGAGCGACCCGGTGGTGTAGTCCCTGGCGGCGATCTCGCGCGCCTGCTCGCTCTTGGGGAGGATGCTCTCCCTGAGCAGGTCGATGGTCTCGCGCTGGGCCTGGGCCTCGGCGTGGAGTTCCTTGATCTCGCCGTAGGTCTGGTCGCGATCGTAGTCGTACTGGCGGGCGTCGGCCAGGGCGCGGGCCTGGGCCTCGCAGACGGCGGCGTCCAGCTTCTTGCGGTAGATGGGGAGGTTCAAGCCGACGGTGAGGCCCACGTTATCCAGCCCGTCGGCCAGGGGGTCGACGGCGTGCCGGCGGGTCATGAGCATGTAGCCGACCCCGAGCTGGACGTTGGGATAGTAACGCTTGCGGGCGAGCTCGACGTCGCGCTCGTCGCGGGCGACGGCGGCCAGGCGTCCCTGGAGGTCGGGACGGACGGCGGCGGCGACGCGGTACAGCCGCTCGACCCGGGCGGGGACGTCCCGGGCGGGGGGCTCGGGCACGGTCCGCAGGTCGGCCTCGGGGCTGACGTGGAGCTGCCGGGCCAGCTCCGCCCGCGCCTGGGCGAGCCCCCGGCGGATGCCCACGAGCTCGCGGTCCAGCTCCGACACGGCCACCTCGGCGCGGAGCACGTCCTGCTGGCTCGAGCCGCCATTCTGGTAGCGGACGCGGGCGATCTCGACGATGTCGGTCGCCAGGTCCCGATTCTCGCGCACGATCGACTCGGCCCGTGTGTTGTACGCCAGGTCAGAGTAGGCACGCTTGACCAGGGCGATCGTCTCCAGCTGGCGCGTGGCGAGCTGGAAGAGCGCGATCCGGACCTCCTGCTCGGCGGCCTGGCCCCGCAGCGCCAGGGTCCCGAACCAGGGGAACTCCTGCGTGATCATCTGCTCGTAGGGCGCGTACCCCGTCGTGTACTGGGGGGCGTTCGTCGGGATCGGCCAGATCGAGCTCTGCAAGACCGGGTCGTCCAGTGCGGTGACCTGGGGGATGCGGCTCTTCATCGCGAGCACGTTGAACCGCGCCGACTGAACGGCCCGGTTCTCCGCGAGCGCCCGCCGGACGTAGACGCCGACCGGCTGCGGGCCGGTGAGCTCGGGCGGCGTCGGGGCCGGGTCGAGGGCCGTCGCCATCGGGTCGTCGGGGTGGATCGAGTCCGGAGGACGATAGGCGGCCGTCACCAGGTTCCCCACGACCTCGGTATATTCCGGCCGAGGCGCAGGCTGGAGACACCCGGCCCCGCCGAGCCCGAGCAGCGCCAGCAAGGCCGAATACCCGCGTCGTGCCATCGCCAGTTTCTCCGGGGGATGCACGTCCGCTGCAAACCCTCAAGCCCATTACCACGGCATCAACCTCAACACCGGCAAGGGACGCCATTCCGCTTCGGTGGATTGTGCCCGTCGAATGGTTTCCCCGAGTGAGTATCCCCAAGCGTGGCGCGGGCGTCCCCCTTCCTGCTCACGGGAGGCGTGGAAATGGGGCGAATTCAGGGCGCCCCTGACGGGCTCCTGATGTTGTCTTATTCAGGGCTTTGAGTAGAATGCAAAGGAAGAACTCCTCGACCACCCCCGGATGATCCGTGGCCACATGAACTTACCTCGACGCCACTTCTCTTCTCCTTGCGCCGCCCTCGTGGCGTTGGTGGGGATATTGTTGGTATCGGGCAGTGCGACGGCCTGCGGGACGATGGGGGCGGAAAGCCCGCCTCGCGCGTGCTACGCTTCACGGCCCTCGGCCGACTGCGGGTGCTGTGAGTCGGTGCCGCACTCCCCGGCTCCTGTCTCTTCGGAAGTCGTCGGGGTGGGTCGGTCGATCGCGTTCGCCCTGTCGATGGTCGATCACGTTGGATCGCGGCTTCCCTGCGAATGCCGCCTCGGTGATCCCGCCGCCCCGAAGCCGAAGTCCAGCGTCCGGACCACGGAGAGTCGGACCGATCCGGTCTGCGTCGGATCGTCCGATCGACCCACCCGGGACTTCCGACCTTTGGCGACGTCCGTTCACCCGATCCGGTCGACCGACCATCCGCCGAAGATCCCGCTCTACCTCCGCACGTCTCACCTCCTCATTTGAAGCCTCACCCCCGCCGGGACGTTTCCGGTTTCGCGCTCGGTTCGCGTCCGCGTCAGGGCTCCGTGGCCCGCGCCTCCTCGACGCACCTGAGTCCGCACAAGCCGTCGTCACGATTTAAGTTACTGCCGGGTGATGCATCGGCTTGGGCGTCGGCTCAAGTCCAAGTGAGGAGTGCCAATCATGTCTCGGGAAGATCATCCGGGGCAGGCCGATTCGTCCATGCGCCCACCGACCGCACTGGTCGAGCCTCCGCTGACGCGATGGCGGAAGTTCCGCATGGTCCTGAAGGTCGTCGAGCTTCGGCTCCGATTCATCGCGCTCCTGGCGGCCACGGGGCTGGTCTTCGCGTACTGGGATACGCTCTGGAACCATTACGATAAGTGGACCCGGCCCCATGCCGAGGTGTCGGCCACGGCGTCGGGGCATGAGTTCTACTGCCCGATGCACCCGAGCGTCGTCCAGGACGAGCCGAGCCTCTGCCCGATCTGCGGCATGCCGCTCTCCAGGCGAGCGATCGGTGACGTGCAGGCGCTCTCCGCCGGCGTCACGGCGCGCGTGGCATTGGCCCCCTTCCGCGTGGCGCAGGCGGGCATCCGCACCGAGGAGGTGGCGTATACCCCCCTCTCCGAGACGCTCACGACGGTCGGCTATGTCGATTCGGACGAGCGGAGGCGCGCGGATCGCCTCGAAGCCGAGGGGCAAGTCGCGGGTCGAGAAGCTCTTCGTCAACTTCGTCGGCCAGTCGGTCAAGGCCGGCGACCCGCTCGCCGAGCTGTATAGCCCGGAACTCTATTCGGCCACCCAGGAACTCCTCACCGCCCAGCGCTTCGCGCGGCGGGCCGCGGCGCCGAAGTCCGCGCTGGGGCGCTCGCTCATGGATGACCCCCAGGACATGGTCCGCCTGGCGTCCGAGAAGCTCCGGCTCTGGGGGCTCGCGCCCGCGCAGATCGACAAGATATTGAAGGAAGGGAAGGCCGACCACCGGATGCTGATCACCGCGCCGATCGGCGGGGTGGTCTCCGAGCAGTTCGTCGTCCAGGGCCAGTACGTGGAGGAAGGGGGCGACATGTTCAACGTCGTCGACCTGGACCGCGTCTGGATCAAGGCGCAGGTCTATGCCGACCAGATCGCGCGGGTGCGGGTCGGGCAGGCGGTCGTGGCGACCGTGGAATCGTTCCCGGGCGAGACCTTCCCGGGGATCGTCGCGTTCATCGACCCGAGGGTCGACCCCGCGACGCGGACGGTCAACGTGCGCTACGACCTGGCGAACCCCGGGTTGCGGCTCCGCCCGGGGATGTTCGCCTCGGTGAGCCTCAAAACTCCCGTGTCAGAGACGCCGCTCTTCCGGTCGCGGGTCGCCGCGGCGAAGGCGCCGAGCGGCATCAACCCGAGCGTGGCCGAGCAGGTGAAGTGCCCCGTGACGAACGCCAAGCTCGGGTCGATGGGCGAGCCGCTCACCGTCGACGTCGAGGGGCGGAAGGTGTGGATCTGCTGCGCCGGGTGCGAGTCCTCGCTGAAGACCAGGCCCGCCAAGTACCTGGCACGGCTGGCGCCGGCCCCGTCCGGCGTGGTGCTCACCGTCCCGGAGTCGGCGGTCATCGACGCCGGGACCCGGAAGGTCGTCTACATCGAGACCGATCCCGGCGTGTTCGAGGGGCGCGAAGTGGTCCTCGGCCCGCGGTCGGGCGATCGCTACCCGGTGCTCGAAGGCCTGGCCCAGGGCGATCGCGTCGCCTCGGCCGGCTCGTTCCTGATCGACGCCGAGAGCCGCTTGAACCCGGCTGCGCCCACGCCCTCGGCCCCGGCAGCGGCAGAGCCCGAGGTCAAGCTGAGGGGCAAGGCCCCGGTCCGCTCGGCCGCCGCTCCCGATGAGGCGATCCACCGGCATTGAGTCATTACCGAGCCAGGCCAGCCCGAATTAGTGGAGTATCACCGTTAATCTGCCGAGTAACGCCCGACTATTTCGGAGGATGCTGCCCAAAGCTATAGCATTGGCACGTCAACCATACTCAACACAGGTTCGACCAATGACCCTCATCCTTGCTCTGGGGAACCAAGACCAAGTCGTCGTTGTTTCCGATCGCCGCGTCAGCGAAAGTGGTAAGGCTGTGATCCTTGCGCATGAAACCGAGACCGATGAATCCAACAAGGCGTTCGAGATCCGTTTACGGAATGCCCGGCTTGCCGCGGCTTTCACCGGAATTGCGAGTGATGGAAAGGGCTTTCTGACCAACAGATGGTTACCTGAAGCATTGATGGAATCGGCAAAACCCGACTCTCTATTGGGTCCGACAATCCAGCGGTTCTCGCAACGTGCAACAAGAGACTTCGCTAGGCTTTCACACGTGTCCTCATTAGACAAAAGATTGTCAATTTTAGTAACCGTTCACGCCCCTTCGGGGAGGATCGACGGTCTTCGTGAGTGATCCTGGTGAGCCGTGATGGCTTGCGTCAGGAATTCCAGCACGCCACGGCTCTGCGATCGGCAACTGGCCACCACGCTCA
>JAABUN010007607.1_pt1 | contig 11554 bp, 10 predicted proteins | sample 5559311 | NCBI WGS metagenome assembly JAABUN01 (sample SAMN10711877, study PRJNA513370) | rock metagenome | isolation source: Antarctica rocks | place: Antarctica: Victoria Land, Siegfried Peak sud | reverse complement strand
CGTGGCTGAGCCCGTTCCCGGCTTGCTGGCGTGACCGGGAGGGCTGAGAAATGCACAGCCAGCTGCGCCCGGAGAAGCCCTGTGTCGGTTCCGGAGGACGCGGGTTCGATTCCCGCCACCTCCACCGTTGATACGGCCCCTGACCTGCGAGAACAGGCCAGGGGCCTAGTCATTTCCGGGATCAGGGATAACCTGGGGATAACGGGTGCAGGGTTGGGAGGAGTGGCCGTGGCGCAGTTGGTGGATCGGTCGACGGCCACCGAAGCTCGCTGGCAGGTGCGCTGGAAGGCCGGCCGGGCGGGCACCGGGCGGTCGCAGACCTTCTTCTCGCCGTTGGTGTCGCGTGGCAAGTCGTCCGCGCAACGCGACTCCGAGCGGCTCAAGGCCTACGTCGACCTGCATCGCAACGACTGCGAGGTGGAGGAGGCGCTGGCCGCCCTCGGCTTCGTCGAGGTGGTCGCCAAGGCGCCGTCGTCCGGGGAGACACTCGCGTCCTGGGGCGAGCGCTGGGCGTTGACGCGGCCTGGCGTGACGGCTAGGTCGAAGCACGACTACCTGACGATCCTGCGTACGCACATCCTGCCGGTGCTCGGTCACCTGCCGGTCGAGCAGATCAGCCGGTCCGACGTCGAGGCATGGGTGAGTTCGATCGAGGCTCGCGTGGCCGGCAAGACGCTCCGCAACCTGCATGGCGTCCTGTCCAGCGTGATGGAGGGCGCGACCCGGGAGACGCCGCCGCTGCGCCTGGACAACCCCGCGAAGGGTGTGCGGATCCGGCGCGGGATGGCGACCTCGGAGGAGATGTGCTTCCTGAGCCACGGGGAGTGGGCGCTCCTGCACTGCTGCCTGGAGCGGACGTCGCGGCTCGGGCGTCCGGTGGATGCGACGCTCGGCCAGGACCTGGCCCTGCTGCTGGTCGGCTCCGGCCTGCGCTATTCCGAGGCCACAGCACTGCAGGCCAAGCACCTGGATCTGCTGGCCCCGGTGTGCACGGTCCGTATCGTTCAGGCCTGGAAGCGGCAGCCCGGCGGCACCTACCTGCTCGAGGAGCCGAAGACCCGACGATCACAGCGCACGGTCACTGTGTCCGACGAGGTGCGTGACTCCTTGATCACGCGCAGCGCGGGCAAGGCCGCCGACGAGCTGGTCTTCACGACGGCCAGCGGGGGACAGCTCAAGAACGCGCGGTTCTCCAACTACTACTGGCGGCCGGCCGTCGCGCGGGCCAAGGTTCTGGGGCTGGAGAAAGACCCGCGCATTCACGATCTGCGGCACACGCATGCGTCCTGGCTCATCGCCGCCGGACGCCCGCTGCCGTCCATCCAGCGGCGCCTCGGTCACGAGTCGATCACGACGACGGTCGACACGTACGGGCACCTGATGGTGGAGGTCGATCAAGGGGATCTTGTGGCGCTCTCGCAGGCGCTGTCCTTCGGTACAACTGCCGATTCGACACAGAGTGCCGCGGGTGCAGCGCGGGGGGTGACTACGTAGGTGACGACGGTTCCGTTGGACACCCGCGGGCACTCGACAACGTCGCCCGCGGCACAGCGGCCCCGCGGCCGGCGGGTTCCGTCGGGGCAGCGCCACACTGCCGCCCGGCGACTGGCGCCTGCGGCCCGATGCCAACCAACGTGTGGTTCGCGTCGAGCGCGGCTCCGCCTGTGACGCTGCTGGCGGGCCTGCTCCCTGATCCTGATTCGGTCGGAGCAGCACCCGAGCGTGTCGCGGCTGGGCCGCGCGCCGGTCACCGCGAGCTAGGCCAACAAGGCGGTGGCCTTACATATCTCTAACGCGAGCAGCGGCGCGCTGGGCCAACTTTTGTCAGTCGTTTGTCAGTCACGACACGCCGTGCGCTGCGCGATGCACCCTCAGGAAAGGCATGACGTCGTGAGGAACGCACCACCCATAACGCCCCCGATCGATCGCCTCTGCCCCGAGGACATCAGGGAACGAGCACGGCGCGTGTTCCTGCAGGTGACAGGGGTGCCGGGTCCCGAACGTGGCAAGAACAGGGCCGGTGGGAGTGGACGCAGGGCTGGCCCGCTTAGGACCTCCGGTGTTCGCTCACGGCCTCGGACTCCGCCAATTGACGCTTTCCGGCGCCAGACAGGGGGGTACGACCGTGCAGCCTATCTGGGCGAGCCGTCCCGCAGCCACAAGCCCACGGCGGTTGGCTGGAGGGTTCCGTGCACGACCTGCAGCAGGTCGGCCCGGACCGCGTCGAGGTCGACCTCGTCCCGCAGCCTGCGGGTGAAGGCGTCGACGGTGCGGTCCGCGTCGTAGCGTGCGCGGTTGAACCTATGGTCCACCGCGCTCTGCACCCGGCGGCGCAGGGGCTGGAACAGCGCCGCTGCCGCCAGCTCGAGGCGGCGACCGCGAACGGGGACTCTGCCGGCAGCACCCGGCTCGCCGCCGTCACGAGTGCGAGGTACACAGCCAGGAGCAGCCCGGTGACGACGGCGTAGGACAGGGTGCGGCTGACGACGCGACCGAGGTCGTACAGCCGGTAGCGCAGGACCGCCACCCCGAGGCACACAGGAAGCGCGCCCATGCCCACGGCCGCGCCCACCGATCCGAGCAGCCCGACGACTCCCCCGTTCCCGCTGACGGCACCCGCGACGCTGCCGACGATGGCGCAGCCGCCGCCGACGGCGACCCACCGCATCTGCTGGCGCTCGACGCCCGTGGCCCGGCGGAAGCGGCGGATGAGCAGGATGACGCCGGCTATGGTCCCGACGTTCATCGTGACGAGTCCTGCACCGCCCAGGATTTGGGGGAGCGGGCTCAGCGCCGGCAGCGCCAACGGGCTGGACAGGTGGCGATACGCGGGCGGCTCCAGCGCCGTGGGGCTGGTCAGGACGCCGACGGCGCCGCAGGCGCTGCCCACGAGGACGGCCGCCACCAACGGTCGCCAACGAGGAGAGGGCAATGAGCCGGCGGGCAGAAGCAGCAGCGGTAGGGCCACGCCCAGTGGTATCGCGACGATCCATGAGTTCGCGTCGAGGGTCGCAGCCAGCGCGACCAGAGAGTCGGAGTCCCCGCGTTCGACGCCGACGGTTGCCCACGCCTTGCCGGCGTAGGAGACCGCCGTGACCAGCGCCGACAGCGATATGCACCAGCCGATCGGGTTGCTCGGCAGGCGCCGCCACAGGATCCAGCCGACGACGGCAAAGGTGACGACGAACGCCGCTATGCCCGCGAAGGCCGTCGGCTCCACCGAGAGCAACCGGACGATCGCCACAACGACCAGCAGCAGCGTGATCGCGCCGATCCCGTCGGCGAGCAGGCGGTGGGCGAGGCGGGTCATTTTGAGCCGTCCCGCAGCCACAGGCCGACCGAGCTCGGCTGCATCGTCCCGTGCACGACCTGCAGCAGGTCGGCCCGGACCGCGTCGAGGTCGACCTCGTCCCGCAGCCTGCGGGTGAAGGCGTCGATCGTGCGATCCGCGTCGTAGCGCGCCCGGTTGAACCGGTGGTCCACCGCGCTCTGCACCCGCCGGCGCAGCGGCTGAAACAGCGCCGCCACGGCCAACGTCGACGCTGCCACAGCGAGCGAGGAGTTGCCCGGCGCGAGCCGCGCGGCGCCGGTGACCCCGGCGACGTAGAGCCCGACCAGCACAGCGGTGACGATCGCGTACGAGAGGGTGCGGCTGACGACGCGGCCGAGGTCGTAGAGGTGGTAGCGCAGGACGGCGACGCCGACGCACACCGGGACGGCAAGGATCGCGAGCGAGCCGTAGATCCTGCCGACAGCATCAGGCAGGCCTGGTAGGAACGCGGAGAGGGGAAGCGTCAGGGCGCAGCAGCCACCGGCGGCGACCCACCGCATCTGCTGCCGCTCCACCCCGCGCGACCGACGGAAGCGCAAGACGACGGCGACGGCGCCCGGCAGCATCCCGACGAGCAGCAGGCCGGCCCCGGTGACGCCTAGAATGACAGGGACTGGCCCGAGCCACCGCACGCCGAGCGGGTTGACCAGGTGCCGGGCGGGGTCGGTCGCCCCGATGACGCCCGGGATGGTGGCGAAGCCCAGCGCCCCCAGGAAGACGCCCGCACCCAGCACCACGACCGCCCGTCGCCACCGGGAGCTGAGCAGCCGCCCGTTCGGGAGCAGCAGCAGCGGCAGCTGCACCGAGAGCGGCATCGAGAACAGCCAGATGGAAACGCTGAGGTTCGTGACCATCCGGGCCAGCGCGCTGACCTCGCCGGAGCCCGCCGCGGCAAGGTCGCCCCATGCGTCACCTGCCGCGCCGGCGGCCCACATCAGGCCCCCGAGAGCGAACGACCAGCCGACGGCGTTGCCCGGCAGGCGTCGAGCCAGCAGCCAGCCCACGCCGCCGAAGCCGAGCACGAACAAGATGCTCCCGCTGCTGAGCGTGGAGACCGCCAGCTCCCCCAGCCCCATCCGGTTCTCGGGCAGTCTGTACGTCATCCACTCGGCGCCGACGAGCAGCACCAGTGACACCAACGCGATGCCGTCGGCGAGCCAGCGCAGCTGCCGCGGCGTCATGTCGTCCGCTCCGCCGTGCTCCGCAGCCACAGGCCGGCAGACGCCGGCTGCAGGGTTTGGCCTACGACGCCGAGCAGGTCCGCCCGCACCGCGTCGAGGTCGACCTCCTCGCGCAGGCGCGCCCGGAACGTCTCCACTGTGCGCTCCGCGTCGTACCGCGCCCGGTTGAAGCGCCGGTCGACCCTCGCCTGCACCCGCCGTCGTAGAGGCTGGAACAGCGCGGCGACGGCCAGTGTGGACGCGGCAATCGCGATCGAGCTGTCGTTCGGTGTCAGCCGGCTGACCGTCGTCACTCCGGCCAGGTACGTGAGCAGAAGGGTGCGACGTACGACAGCGTGCGGCTGATCAGCCGGTCGAGCCCGTATAGGCCGTACCTCAGGACCGCGACGGCGATGGAGATCGGGATGAGGACGAACAGGGAGACAACCGCATTTTGAAGGACGTCCAGCCAGGGCGGGGTGCCGGCTCCGCCCCCTTGGTTGTAGGGCAAGGACAGGATCATCATCGCGAGGTAGCTCGATATCACCACCGTGCCGGCAGCGGCCAGCCACCTCAGCTGCAACCGCTCCACCCCGGCCGAGCGTCTGAACCGCACCACCAGGCCGGCCGCGCACCCCAGCATGCACAGGGGCAGTATCGGTAGCGCGAAGAACAGCCACTTCAGCGCCGGCTCGAGCAACCCTAGGCCAAGCGGGTTAGCGACCGCCGAGTTGTACAGCTCCAGGGGCCCCGGCGCGAGGGTGAACATCAGGTAGACAAGGGTGATCGTTGCGCCAGAGAGCCAGGCCAGCGGACGCCAGCGCTGCGACGGCAGCCGACCGTCCGGGAACAGCAGCACAAGAAACGTGCCCAGCAACCCGATAAAGGGGACCCACAGGCCGCCGCTGATCGCGGCGACGTAGGCCGCGGCCGGGAGTCCGGCGCCGTGGTTCAGGCCGTACTCCGCGTAGGGCTCCGACACCTCACCGACACCGCCCGCCGCACCGACGGCCAACAGGATCCAGGCGATCCGGTTGCGCGGCTGGCGACGGGTGATGAGCAGCCCGGCGACCGGGAAGGCCAGGAACGTCAGCTTCCCGAGCATGCCGAGCACCGACGTCCGGTGCAGCAGGCCGGCCTCCAGGCCGATGCCGGTCAGCACTCCGACAACGCTCAGGGCCAGTGCCGCCCAGGCGCCCCGGCGCACTGCCGCGTCGCTCATGCGCTGGTCCGCAGCCACAGCCCCACCGTCGCTGGCTGCACGGTCTCTCGTACGACGAGCAGCAGGTCGGCCCGGACCGCGTCGAGGTCGACTTCGTCGCGCAGCCTGCGGGTGAAGGCGTCGACGGTGCGGTCCGCGTCGTACCGCGCCCGGTTGAAGCGCCGGTCGACCCTCGCCTGCACCCGCCGTCGTAGGGGCTGGAACAGCGCGGCGACGGCGAGCGTCGAACCGGCGACCGCCAGCGAGCTGCCGTTCGGCATCAGCCTGCTGAGGCCGGTGACGATCGCGACGTACACGCCGAGCAAGTGCCGGTCACGATCACGTAGCTCACCGACCGGCTGATCAGCCGGTCGATGCCGTACAAGCCGTGCTTGAGCACCGCCACCCAGACGGCGACCGGGATGAGCACGAACGACAGGAACAAGGCGTCCGTCACGTAGCTGAACCAGCGCGGTAGGTCGCCGGCACCGACGACCGCCGCGTAGGCGCCCACGAGCATGAAGAGCAGGTACCCGAAGGCGATGAAACCGCCTGCTGTCGCCAGCCACGTCAGCTGCAGCCGCTCGGTGCCGCGCGAGCGCCGGAACCGCACCACGAGACCGGCCGCGCAGGCCACGATGCACAACGGGAGCGTGAGTGTCAGCCCGTCGAGCACCGGCACGGCCGGCAGCAGCGCGTCGACCGCGAAGGGGTTAGCCAGGTCGGGCACCGGCGCCTGCGCGACAGGACCGGGCCGGACGACGGAGAGCAGGTAGAGGCTGAGCATCGACAACGCCGACGCCCAGGCGACTGGTCGCCAGCGCGGCGACGGCAGCCTGCCGTCGGGGTACAGCAGGATCAGGAAGGTCCCCATGAGTCCGATTGACGGGATCCACAGCGGAAAGCTCAACGCACCGACAGCCCCGGCCCCGGGCAGCGAACCGGGGTGCGCCGTCAGCGTCCAGCGCAGGTAGCCGTCGAACCAGAAGGCACGCACCGCCCAGCACAGCCCGACGCCGAGCAGGAGCCAGCCGATCGCGTTTGTGGGCTGGCGCCGGGTGAGCAGGAAGCCCACCAGCGGGAACGCCAGGATCACGAGGCTGAACGGCACCGCCCCGATCTCGCCGTCCGGGTAGAGCACCGACTCACCCAGCTCGCTGGCCATCACGATCTGTAGCGCGTCGGCGGCCAGGTAGAGCAGCACGGTCGCGGCGAAGGTCGCGACCGCGAGTCCACGCAGCTGCCGCGTCGTCACGACGTCACCCTGGAGGCTTCCCGGAGCCACAGCAGCACGGTGTCCGGCTGCATCGTCTGGCGTACGACGCCGACCAGGTCGGCCCGCACGGCCTCGAGGTCGACCTCGTCACGCAGCTGGAGCCTGAACGCTTCCACCGTGCGGGCAGCGTCGTAGCGGGCCCGGTTGAAGCGACGATCGACTTCCCCCTGCAGCCAGCGCCGCAGCGGCTGGAAGAGGGCGGCGACCGCGAGGGTCGAGGAAGCGACCGCCAGCGAGCTGCTGCTCGGCGTGAGGCGGGACACGGCGGTCACCAGGCCGGCGTACGACGCCACGAGCAGTCCCGTCAGCGCGCCGTAGGTCACCGTGCGGCTGACGACCCGGTCCAGGTCGTAGAGGCGGTAGCGCAGCACCGCGACCGCGATGCTCAGCGGCAGGCAGGCGAACCCAAGAGCGGACACGAGGCTGACGACCGCACCGGGGAGGTCGACAATCTCCGCAACGGGATAGACGGCGAAGCCTGCGACGGCGAGCACGGCGCCGCGGCTGACCCAGCGTAGCTGCTGTCGCTCGGCGCCGGAGGCCGACCGGGCACGGATCACGATGCCCGCAAAGGCGATCACCATCGGGATCAGGAGCAGGGACCCACCGACGTTGACGCCTGCAGCGGTCCATGGCGCGAGGCCGGCGACTGCCCACGGACTGATCAGCGGTGCCACAGGCTCGCCGTAGATCGGTTCGGTGGTGAGGATCCCTGAGAGCACCGTGACTGCAGCGCCGAGGAGCATCACCCGGAGCACCCACTTCCACCGCGCCGACCGTACCCGCCCTTCGGGGAAGAGCAGGAGCGGCAGACCCAGCGAACAGAGCACGCTGAGCGGCCAGATCCACTCGCCGAAGACGGCGAGGAAGCTCAGGACCGTGGACACTTCCCGGCCGTCCTCGAGCGCTGCGGTGACGACGGACCGTGCCGCGCTGTTGATACACGCGACCAGCCCCCCGACGGTCATCAGCCAGCCGATCGGGTTGGCCGGCTGCCGCAGCGCCAGCAGGGTCCCCAGCACAGTGAACAGGCCGACGAGCAGAAGGCCGCTCGCGGCGCGGCTGCCAGCTTCTGTCGCGTGCCTCAGCAGTCCGAGCAACGTGAAGCCGGCGTACCCGAGAAGGCTGAACGCACCGAGCCCCCAGGCGAGGGGACGGGACCACCTCCGTGAACCGGTCATGTCGTGGGGACTCCCATCTCATGCCCCACGGCGGTGCCGGGCGAGGACTCGGTCATGACGATGCCTTGGCGGCGCCGGCCCGGAGCCACAGCGACGCGGTGTCCGGCTGCATCGTCTGGCGTACGACGCTGACCAGGTCTGCTCGGATCGCCTCAAGATCGACCTCGTCGCGCAGCCGGAGGCTGAACTCCTCCACCGTGCGCGCAGCGTCGTAGCGCGCCCGGTTGAAGCGGCGGTCGATCGCACGCTGGACGCGGCGGCGGACCGGCTGGAACAGCGCGGCGACGGCGAGCGTGGAGCTCGCGACGGCCAGCGAGCTGCCGGACGGCGTCAGCCGCGACACCGCGGTCACAAGGCCAACGTAAATCGCGACGAGCAGCCCCGTCACCGCCGCGTAGGTCACCGTCCGACTGACGATCCGATCTAGTTCGTAGAGCCGATAGCGCAGGATCGCCACCGTGACGCTCACTGGCAGGCAGCCAAGACCGACTGTCAAGGCGATGTTGGCGATCCCGGCGGGAAGGCCAAGCAGGTACCCGCCGACGTAGACGGTGAGGACTCCACCGATCGCCAGCACTGCCCCGGCTCGGACCCAGCGCAGCTGCTGACGTTCGATACCAGCGGTCGATCGGACCCGGACCGCGACACCGATCACCGAGGCCGCCAGCGACAGCATGAAGACCGGGAGCCCGACATTGGTCACGACGGATGTCACCGACGCCAGCCGCTCGACGCCGGTCGGGTTGATCGGCAAGGTCGACGCATTCGTGGGATCGATGAGCGGCCCCGGCGCCAGCGCGAAAGCCGTGAGTAGCACCGGGATGTCGGCGAGCATGGTGACGAAGAGCCGCTTCGACCAAGGGGACCTAAGCCGTCCCGAAGGGAAGAGGAGTAGGGGAAGAGCTACTGAGCAGCCCAAGGCCAGCGGGAACAGGTTGGCGTCGAGGGCTGCGGCCAGCCGTGCCGCGACTGTGCCGTGACCGTCGGCGATCGCACGTGCCGCATAGTCACCCGCCACTGCCGTGAGCAGCGTCGTCATTCCCCCCGCGGTCAGTAACCAGCCGATGGGATTGGTCGGTTGCCGCAGCGAGAGCAGGGTCCCGAGTCCGATGAAGAACAGGACGTTGAGGATGCCCACGATGAAGAAGTCGGTGCCCAACGCCGACCAGCCGTCGCGACGCAGGCTCAGCACTTCCACAGCGGCAAAGCCCAGGACGGCGCCGACGAGCAGGCCCCAGGACAGCAGCCGGGACCGGGTGTCGCCCTGCCGTGCGATCGACTGCGCTGTCATGGCGCCACCTCGATTCGGCCGCGCAGCCATAGGGTCGCCGACTCCGGCTGCAGCGTCTGTCGTACGACGGACAGCAGATCGGTCCGCACGGCCTCGAGGTCGACCTCGTCACGCAGCTGGAGCCTGAACTCTTCCACCGTGCGGGCAGCGTCGTAGCGGGCCCGGTTGAAGCGGCGATCGACCGCCCCCTGCAGCCAGCGCCGCAGCGGCTGGAAGAGCGCCGCGACCGCGAGTGTCGAGGAAGCGACCGCCAGCGAGCTGCTGCTCGGCGTGAGGCGGGAGACGGCGGTCACCAGGCCGGCGTACGACGCGACGAGCAGTCCCGTCAGCGCGGCGTAGGTGACCGTGCGACTGACGATCCGATCGATGTTGTACAGGCGGTAGCGCAGGATCGAGACGCCACAAGCCACCGGGATGGCGGGCAATGCCAAGGTCCACAAGAGTTCGCTCAACCAGTCACCAAGCAACGGTGTGAGGGCCGCCGATACGACGATCGCACCGAAGCCGACAGCGGCAGCGAAAAGCACCCACTTCAGCTGTGCCCGCTGCTCCGGCTGCGAGCAGCGCCAGCGGACGAGCAAGGAGGCGACAGCCGCGAGCGTGCAGAAGATCAGGGGTGCGCCGACGGCCAGCTCGAACCGGCCGGACGCGAAGGCCCGCACCGCCGGGTTGTCGGTGCTGATAGCAAACGGGTTCTCCAGCCCCGGAGTCAGTCCATCCGACGGGGCTGGCCCGAAGGCTATCGCCAGCCCGGAGACCGTGGTGAGCAGCACAACCACCGGCGCGAACCGTCGCCACCGCTGCGACAGGAACTGGCCGCTGGGGAACAGCAGAAGGACGAACGGCAGCACCCCGAGCACGACAAGCGACGCCATCGCACATATCCAGGCTGACACCGGCGCGCCCGGCAGGGCGTCGTGGAGCACGTAGCGGACGTACATGGCGTACTCGCCGGTGACCAGAGCCGCGCCTGACATAACGCCGATCACCAGGAAGAGCCACCCGATGGGGTTGTCATGGCGGCGGATGGCGACGACCAGCCCGACCGTGCCGAACGTCAGGGCGTCGAGTGTGAACGCCAGCCACGGTGGCCGGGGGGCCGCGGGAGAATTCAGGAAGTGAGCAACGACCAGTCCCACACCGAAGATGATGAGAACCATCGTCACGGCCCAGAGAACCCACGGCAGTCGCCGTCGCACGCCCTTCACGGTGAGCTCGTGCCGGGCCTGCGTCGTCGTCATGCTGCCGGGACCCCTGTGCCGACGAGGGCCACGTCACGGCCGTGCTGGTCGAACACCTCGCGGAGTGCGGACCGCGCGGCGAGATGGCCGCACATGCCGTGCACGCCGCCACCGGGCGGCGTGGACGACGAGCAGAGGTAGACCCCGTCGAGCGGCGTGCGGTACGGGTTCCACTGCGCCGTCGGCCGCAGAAGCGTCTGCCGCAGGTCCTGCACGCCGCCGTTGATGTCGCCCCCGACGTAGTTGGCGTCGTACGCCTCGAGCGCCCGCGCATCGCGGGTGTGCCGTGCGAGCACGAGGTCGCCGAACCCGGGGGCGAAGCGCTCGACCTGCGCCTGGATGCGGCTGGTCATGTCCACGGTCGAGCCGCTCGGCACGTGGCAGTACGCCCACAGCGTGTGCTGGCCCTCGGGTGCGCGGGTCGGGTCGACGACGCCGGGCTGGACGACGATGACGTACGGCCGGTCCGGGTGGCGTCCCGCAGCCACCTCCGCCTCAGCGGCAGCCAACTCGGGCAGCGTGCCGCCCAGGTGCACGGTGGCCGCCTGCCGGCACTCCGGCGCCGCCCAGGGCACCGGCCCGGACAGCGCCCAGTCGACCTTGAAGACCCCCGGCCCGTAACGGAACCGGGACAGCCGCTGACGGTAGGACGCCGGCAACCGGTCGCCGGCCATGGCGCTGAACTGCCGGGGTGTGACGTCCAGCAATGTCGCCCGGGCAGCGGGCAGTTCGGCCAGGGAGGTGATCTCGTGGTCGAGCACCAGCTCACCGCCGAGCTGCTCGAGGATCTCGACCAGAGCGTCGATGATCCGCGCGCTGCCCCCCTCGACGACGGGCCAGCCGACGGCGTGCCCGAGCATCCCCAGCAGGAGG
>JAABUN010007606.1_pt1 | contig 11556 bp, 12 predicted proteins | sample 5559311 | NCBI WGS metagenome assembly JAABUN01 (sample SAMN10711877, study PRJNA513370) | rock metagenome | isolation source: Antarctica rocks | place: Antarctica: Victoria Land, Siegfried Peak sud | reverse complement strand
GGGTGGGGGTGCTTTTTCACAGGTAAATCTCGCTGCCCTTCGCCACGAACTCGCGCGACTTCTCGCGCAAGCCCTCGGTCAACACCTGGGCGGCCGTGCGGTCCTGGCTGGCCGCGTAGTCGCGCACTTCCTGGGTAATTTTCATCGAGCAGAAATGCGGGCCGCACATCGAGCAGAAGTGGGCCACCTTGGCGCCTTCGGCGGGCAGGGTTTCGTCGTGGTATTCGCGGGCGGTGTCGGGGTCGAGGCTCAGGTTGAACTGGTCTTCCCAGCGGAACTCGAAGCGGGCCTTGCTCAGGGCGTTGTCGCGGTACTGCGCGCCGGGGTGGCCTTTGGCCAAGTCGGCGGCGTGGGCCGCGATTTTGTAGGCGATAACGCCATCCTTCACGTCCTGCTTGTTGGGTAGGCCGAGGTGTTCCTTGGGTGTCACGTAGCAGAGCATGGCGGTGCCAAACCAGCCAATCATGGCCGCCCCGATGGCCGAGGTAATGTGGTCGTAGCCCGGCGCGATGTCCGTCGTGAGCGGCCCCAGCGTGTAGAAGGGCGCCTCGTGGCATTCCTTCAGCTGCTTGTCCATATTCTCCTTGATGAGGTGCATGGGCACGTGGCCGGGGCCCTCAATCATCACCTGCACGTCGTGCGCCCAGGCAATTTTGGTGAGCTCGCCCAGCGTTTCCAGCTCGGCAAACTGCGCCTCGTCGTTGGCATCGGCGATGGAGCCGGGGCGCAGGCCATCGCCCAGCGAAAAGGCCACGTCGTAGGCCGTCATAATCTCGCAGATTTCCTCAAAGTGCGTGTAGAGGAAGCTCTCCTGGTGGTGCGCCAGGCACCACTTGGCCATAATGGAGCCCCCGCGCGACACGATGCCGGTCACGCGCCTGGCCGTCATCGGCACGTAGCGCAGCAGCACGCCGGCGTGGATGGTGAAGTAGTCCACGCCCTGCTCGGCCTGCTCAATGAGCGTGTCGCGGAATAGCTCCCAGGTGAGGTCCTCGGCCTTGCCGTTCACCTTTTCCAGCGCCTGGTAAATGGGCACCGTGCCCACCGGCACCGGGCAGTTGCGGATAATCCACTCGCGGGTTTCGTGGATGTTCTTGCCCGTGCTGAGGTCCATGAGCGTGTCGCCGCCCCAGCGGCAGCTCCACACGGCCTTATCTACCTCTTCTTCAATGGATGACGTGACGGCCGAGTTGCCGATGTTGGTGTTAATTTTCACCAGGAAGTTGCGCCCGATAATCATGGGTTCGCTCTCGGGGTGGTTGATATTGCTCGGAATAACCGCGCGCCCGGCGGCCACTTCCTGGCGCACGAACTCGGCCGTGATGTGGCCCTCCGGCGTGCGCGCCCCAAAGCTGTGGCCGCGGTGCTGCGTGCGCAGCGGGTCGTCGGCCGGCAGCTCATCAAAGCGCTGGTTTTCGCGGATGGCGATGTACTCCATCTCGGGCGTGATGAGGCCCTGCTTGGCGTAGTGCAGCTGACTCACGTTGGCCCCGGCTTTGGCGCGCAGTGGGGCCGCGATGTGCTCGAAGCGCAAGTGGTCCAGGCTATTATCGGCGGCGCGCTGCTGGCCGTAGTCGGAGGTGGTGCCCGCGAGCTGCTCCACGTCGCCGCGCTCCAGAATCCAGCTTTCGCGCAGGCGCGGCAGGCCTTTTTTCAGGTCGATTGCCACGTTCGGGTCGGTGTAGGGGCCGCTGGTGTCGTACACCGTCACGGGCGGGTTCTGCTCCGACGGAAAGCCGAAATCGAACTTGCGCTCGGTATCGGCCAGGGCGATTTCGCGCATGGCCACCCGGATATTGGGGTGTAGCTTGCCCGGCACGTAAATCTTGCGCGAGCCGGTGAGGGGCTGGCGCTCCACCAGCGTCTGCTGGGGGGCGTGGTCTTTTTTCTTCATTGATGAAAGGGAAGATAGTAGCAGCGCAAACCAGCTGTTCGTTTGCAGCTTAGCTTCTACTGCTTATTGTTAACTGCTCATTGACAATTGAATTCCTACCCCCCCTGCGTAGCCCGGATGAGGGTGAGGCGGTCGTGGGGCTGCACGGCGTGGGTAGGCCACTCGGCGCGGGGCACCACCACGTCGTTGATGGCCACGGCAAGGCCGCGCGTCCGGGTCTGGCCCAGGGCCGTCAGCAGCTCGGCCAGCGGCTGATTTTCAGCGGCTTCGTGAGCCGAATTGTTTACGTAGCAAACCATGCAACCAGCGTTAGTTGAGACAAGAGAAGGCCATAAACACTAGGCGGTGCCGGCCACGGCCTACCCCCACGGGTAGCCGCCAGGCGGACCAGTACTTTTCCCTTCGCCAGCATTACCTGGTTCAGGTTCGGAGGGTATCGTCTCAGCCTTGCTCGCGCAAAGCACCCCTAAAGTTTATGCGGCGAAGGTAGGCGCGGGAAGCTGAGTATTTGCTGAAAACTTTACAACTGAAATACTTTTCGCAGTCCGGCGTCTACCTGAGTCAATTCGGCCGGAGTCAATTCCCCTAATTTGCCTTGAATCAGCGTTTGCTTGATTGTTGCTAGCTTGCTTACACGAATAGCCGAAGGAAGTTTAAGCCCGTTGCCAGCGCCAAGTACCAGCATTACATCAGTTGCTTGAGCCTGCTGAAGCTGGCTGGTAACGAAGGCTAGAGTAGCATCGACGGCATCAAAAGCCAAGACCAGAGCTGGCCGCTTTTTCTTACCTGACAGGTCGGTAAAGGGAAAATCAACAGAAACGAGGTCGCCTTTTTTCATACTTGGGTACCCTCAAGCCCTGGGGTTTGTTACCAGATTTTTTTCATGCTTATCAACCGCTTAGGCAACCGAATTTGCGCGAAATAAGCCCTCACTACCGGAGGCTGGCGTTTAGTTGTATCGTTCCAATAGGTCGTCATCAGTGTAGAGGTCCGGCTCATCATGCAGCCAGTCAAAGGCACCGCCGTGTTCTACTATCCACATAATGTCACGGCGCAAATCTTCCTCTTCTTTTTGGTGAATGAGCTTGGCGTAGTGAGCTTGGATGTCAGCGTCTGCGTTCGCTTCTTGCACGGCATAAGTAAGCAAAGTCAGTACTTGGCTCGCTTTATCGGCCGGCAACTGGTCTAGTAGGTGCGTCGCTTCGGAGATAATTTCTTGCTTGCTCATCGGGATAGCGGTTAAGATAGGGCCTCTGCCTGCAAAATACGTGGGGGAGCCGAAAAGTTCTGACTTCGGAACCCAAACCCCTGACCCGTTGTATTTTTGCCCTATGTTACTGGAACTTGAACTCGCCCCCGCTAAACGCGACATCCGCAAAGTGTCTGCCGACGACCTCAAGGCGTTTATGGTGACGCATGGCGAAAAGCCGTTTCGCGCCAAGCAGGTGAGCGAATGGCTGTGGAAAAACACGGCCGGCTCGTTCGAGGAAATGAACAACATCTCGCTGAGCACCCGCGAGTTGCTGGCCGCGCACTTTGTCATCAACGGCGTGGCCGTGCAAAACCAGCAGCTTAGCAACGATGGTACCATCAAGTCGGCCTTCCGGCTGCACGACGGCAACATCGTGGAGGGCGTGCTCATTCCGCACGACACGCGCATGACGGCCTGCATCTCGTCGCAGGTGGGCTGCTCGCTCACCTGTAAGTTTTGCGCCACCGGCTACATGGACCGCAAGCGCAACCTCGACGCGGCCGAGATTTATGACCAGGTGGTGCGCATCCGGGAGCAGTGCGAGGCCCAGTACGGCACGCCGCTCACCAACATCGTGTACATGGGCATGGGCGAGCCGCTACTCAACTACGCCAACGTGGTCGAAAGCGTGCGTCGCATCACCGCGCCCGACGGCCTCAACATGGCCCCGCGCCGCATCACCATCAGCACGGCCGGCATCGCCAAGATGATAAAAAAGCTGGCCGACGACGACGTGAAGGCCAACCTTGCCCTGAGCCTGCACGCGCCCAACGACGCCAAGCGCAACGAGATTATGCCCATCAACGAGGCTAACTCGCTCGCCGCGCTCAAGGACGCCTTGCAGTACTACCACCAGAAAACCGGCCGCAAAGTCACCTACGAATACATTGTGTTCGAGAACTTTAACGATGGCCTGGAGGATGCCGCCGAGCTGTACGCCATCAGCAAGTGGCTGCCCTGCAAGATTAACCTTATCGAGTACAATCCCATCGAGAACGCCGCTTACCAGAACGCGGAGGCCGATAAAATCACGGCCTTCCACAAGTACCTGGCCGACCGCGGCGTGCAAACCAACATTCGCCGCTCGCGGGGCAAGGACATCGACGCCGCCTGCGGCCAGTTGGCCAACAAGGAGAAGGCCGAAGCGGCGTAGCCCCTACCCCCCCTCAGAATCCGCAAAGCCCCGCTGCTACCCTGGCCACGGGGCTTTTTGCCATGCTCAGCCTACCGCAGCTTGGTTTTACCGAAGCGATAAGCCACATCCAGATAAGCCGGGTACACGCCGCTATCGTAACGCGAGGTATAGTACAGCGCCCCCAGGCTGCCGCTGAAGCGAGGCGAGGCGTAGCGAAGGCCGGCCAGGCCGCCAAAGCCGCCACTGGTATCGAAGTTCGCGATATACGTCTCGTTGACCAGCGAAAACAGGCGCGACAACCGGACATTAGCCCCGATAACCCCCACCGGCGAGCTGCCAACGCCGCCACTGCTAAAGCCGTAGCCCAGGCCAAAGGTCACGTTGGTATCGGCCGAGCCGTAGGTGGCCAGGCCATAGCCCACGCCGGCACTGCCGCTGCCGCTGGCAATTCCCGTGGCGAAGCCGTACAGCACCCCTACCCCCAGGTGGAGCTTATCATTCACGGGCACGCTCAGCTTGGGCGTCACGGCTACGGCCGGCACACCCAGAAAAGGGATAACGGGCACCAGCAGGCCCACCGAGATGTTGTTGGTCAGGCCGTAGTTGACGCCCAGCAAAAACACGTTGATAGCCTGCACGTAGCCTTCGCCCTGGTACAGGTTGCGGGCCGTGGGGGCCAGGAACATGCGGGTGCCGTTGCCCACGTAGTCGAAGCCGCGCCGGGCCTGCTCGGGCGTCTGCGACATCAGCTGCCGCACGTTGGCCCGCTGCACCGTCACCAGGCCCAGCTCTTTGGTTTCAAAGGTCAGCGTCAGGTCGGTGGTGGCGCGTAGCGTGCCGCTAAACTGCGTACCCCCGATGGTCTCCACGCTGTATAGCTGCCCGATAACTTCGGAATAACCGATGACCTCGGCCGCTGGCAGCGTGGTAGAGCGCACGGGAGCAACCGGCTGATTTGCGGGGGTAGCCGGCACAATCGGCTGGGCTGGCTGCGGAGCACCGGGCAACACTGGCCGCTGGGCCAGCGCCGGCGCAGCCAGCAAGCTCAGTAAACCCAGCTGTAGTAGGGGTAGGCGCATTAGCGAGGGCAGCAAGGAAAGTAGCTTGCTGCTGCCACAAAGATGCACGCTCCCTATTAAGTAGTTGCAACCTTAATAACTTGATTAGCAGACATTAATTCAGGTATTTTCGCACTAGTTATTCAATAAAATTTTGCTTTGCAAGTGATTGATGAAGAATTGATTAAACACTGTTATATGCTCTTTTTCCAGAGAAAAATTCGTCTTTTGAGCGGCCGTTTTTTCCTACCCCCGCCAGCTGCCGGTGCTCGGCGGGCGGCCGCTGGCTACTTCGCTTTCTGACTCGCCCGGTGGGATTTCCTTGGTTTCGACCCGTACGGCGTGGGCCTTGGGCTGGATGCGCTGTCCAAAAGCATCAGCAAACTCCTGGGTAAACTCGGCCCCGAAAAAAATAATGAGCGAGGAGTAGTTAATCCAGACCAGCAGCACGATGGCCGAGCCCGCGGCCCCAAACGCCGAGCCCGGATTGGCCTTTGATATATAAAAGGAAATCAAGTACTTGCCAATAATGAAGAGCGAGGCCGTGATGAAGGCCCCAATGCCCACGTCGCGCCAGCGAATGATGGCGTCGGGCAGAAACCGGTATATCAGCCCAAAGAGCAGCGTGGTGACGCCCAGCGACAGCACGATGTCCACGACCTTGATAGCAATGAGGCCTATTTCGGGGAGCAGCCGCTGCAAATAGCCCGTAAAAATACCGAGCAACGCACTGACTACAAACGAAATAAGCAGCAACAGGGCTACGCTCAGAATAAGCCCGAACGAAAGCAAACGCTGCCGGATAAACTCGCCAATACCAATACCTTCGGTCTTGACTTTCAGGTTCCAGATGTCGTTGATGCTCTCTTGCAGCGTGACGAAAAACGTGGTGGCCGCAAATACCAGCGTACCCAGGCCGATGACCGTGGCCAGGCCCGACTTATTTTGCAAGGTGAACTGCGCGATGCTGCTTTGCAGAAACTCGGCCGCGCTTGCCCCCACCAGGCCGCGCAGCTGCCCGTAAATCTGCCCGGTCAGGGCCTCACCGCCGTACACCGAACTGGCCAGCGTGATAACGATGAGCAGCAGCGGTGGCAGCGAAAAAATGGTGTAGTACGACAGCGCCGCCGCGTGCCGGAACGAGTTGTTGTTGGTAAATTCGGTAGCCGACGCTTTAAAGATGTTGATGATGTCGGCGAATTTATAGTGCGTCATAGCGTAAGGCGGAAAGAAGCACGAAGCGATGGGTTAGCCCCAAGGCCTCATTCTCAAGGGATAGTGGCCCGGCACAAGCGCGGGGCCGCACGGCTAGCCGCTGCCTTAAATACGGCCGCCACGAATTTTTGCCCGAAAACCGCACGAAAAAATAACCTACCCCGCCCGCAGCGTCCAGCGCAGCGTGGCGATGGGCGCCTGGCGCAGCGCCAGAGAGAGGTCGGCATCGTCCGGAAACTGCAGCTGGTATAGCTCCTGCGATTCTACGCTCACTGCCAGCTCTTTAGCGTCGAAGGGCCAGGGCCGCACCACCACCGGCGAGCCCGGCCCGGCGGGCTGGCTCACGTAGCTGGCGTGCGACTGGTGGCCGGGGGGCAGGGCGCTGATTTCGACCTCGCGGCCCAGCTCAGGCAGCTCCTGGCGGCACAGGATGAGCGAGAGCCGGTCGGCCCAGTGCAACAGGTCGTAGGCCTGGCGGGCCTGGGTTCTGGTGAGGTGCAGCTCCTTGGTCCAGCGCGCCTGGCCGGCCCGCAGCTCAGCCAAAAACGCGTCGATGTGCGCTTGGCCACCGCGCAGCGGCTCGTACAACGTGCTCAGGTGCAGGCTGGTAAGCAGGCTACGCCAGCGCCCCTGGAAGCGCGCCGCGTGCAGCACGCCCAGCGCCTGCTCCCGCGAAAAGGCCACCTGCGTGAAATTGGCCGGGGCGCCGGCGGGCGTGAGGCCGTGGTGGCCGCCGCGCCCGTGCCAGGCCGCCTGCTCGTCGTCGTGCTGCGCGATGGCCGCCAGCAGGCCCACCCAGCGGTCGGGGGGTAGGAAAGGCGGCCAGGCCCAGGCCAGCTGAGCGGCGAGCAGCGCGTGGGCCTGCTGGTAGATTATCTGCCAGCCGGTGGGGGTAGGATTCACAATCATGGGCAGATGCCGGGATTTTCTCGCAGTTTTGGGGAAGCTTACGCTAAATTAGGAATTTGGAATGAGGAATTTAGAATGAGGAATTACCCGGTTGATAATTCCTCATTCTAAATTCCTCATTCCAAATTCCCTACCCCCCTATGCTCGCCCAACTGCAAGATATTCTCGACCACCCACTGCCCTCGCTGGCGGTGGTCGGCAACCTCATTATCATCGAAAGCCTGCTTTCCGTGGACAACGCCGCCGTGCTGGCCACCCTCGTGAGCGACCTGCCCCGCGAGCGCCGCGCCCAGGCCCTGCGCTACGGCATTTTCGGGGCCTACCTGTTTCGGGGGCTGTGCCTGGTGTTTGCCTCCTACCTGGTGGGCTTCTGGTTTTTGAAGCCGCTGGGCGGACTGTATCTGTTGTATTTGACTTTCAACTACTTCCGCAGCTCAAAGCCAGAGGAAGAAGACGCGCCCGACAAGCAAAAAAGCTGGCTCTACCGCCGCACGCTGGGCCTGCTGGGCCCTTTCTGGGCCACCGTGGCCGTGATTGAGCTCATGGACGTGGCCTTCTCCATCGACAACGTGTTCGCGGTGGTGGCGTTCAGCAACAATCTCCTGCTCATCGTGGCAGGCGTGTTTATCGGCATTCTGGCCATGCGGCTGGTGGCGCAGGCGTTCGTGGGGCTGATGGGCCAGTACCCGTTTCTCGAAACGGTGGCCTTCGTAGTCATCGGCATCCTGGGGCTGAAGCTCGTGCTCTCGCTACTGGAGCACTTCGCGCCCGGCCACCCCGTCAGCGACTTCCTCGAGAGCGAAGCCGCCGACGTGGGCCTCACCGTCATCACCATTGCCACGTTTGGCGTGCCGCTGCTCACCTCGCGCCTGCTGGGCTGGCCCCGGCGCCTGGGCGGGGGGTAGCGGCGGCTATAAAGTTAGAATGCGTTGGCTAAACTCCTTGTCAAATGCGGCGAAGTAACGGCAGTTGGCTACTACTGTATCATAGTCAACGGCGGCTAACAGGGACGCACAATGTCCTTCGTCGTACCTAGGCCTGCCGGCTGGGGTGGCCTTTTTAAGAAAAGTGACCGGGTCATCTATGGTCATCGGGTCGGCTGGCACCTCGCAGACGCAACCGTAACGTGCGTTGAATACCGCGATATGAGCGGCTATTAACGCTTCCATTGCCTGAATATTCAGAAGAAAAATACCTTTTCCTTCTAAGCCCCGATTCAAGCGCTTAAAAAACTCTTTTCGCTTCAGTTGCTTGGCCCGGTTGGTTTCTGGAGCATCCAAGTCACGCGTGATAATGACCAAATCAGGTTTTGTGAGGCGATAGTTAATGCGGATAGCAACCTGCGATTTAGGGTCTTCCAAGTTGTCGCCCGTTACCTCTGGGCTGAGCACTACAAATTGCACTTGGTCATTATAGCGCTGCCGCAGCAACGCCTGCACCGAGGCCGTGTCGTTGGGCGACTCGCCTAACAAACCCACTAAAAATTTTACGCTCGCTGCCTTCCGTGCCATCGCTACTAACGTGTGCCATCGCCTTCTAGGTAAGAATAGCGCCAGTAGTCACTCAGAAAGCCGGTTTCCTGCATATAAATGCGCGCTTGCGCTTGCTTGGTCCGGCTTAGCTTGCGGAACTGCGTGCCTTTTTTGGTAGTGACTTCGCAGACACTAATGCGGTCCAACTCTTTCTTGCCCAGCATATCCAGCACCTGTGGCGCGTGCGTAGTCAGAATTACCTGATGCTCACGGGATACCTCGCGAATAAGGTTAAGAACCAGATGTAATTGATGCGGATGCACGCCTAATTCGGGCTCCTCAAGTAAGATAATCCGATGTTCGGTAGTCGTCTTGATTTTGCCAGTTTGCTTATTAATCGAAACCGAAGCAGGCCCCATCATTTCTGTGAGTAAGTAAAAAAGCCTTTTGGTCCCGTCTGACAGCGCACTAAATGGCAGCCAGGTTTCGGCCATTTGATACTCAAAGGCGAGCCCTTTTATGATATATTCGTCTAGAAATGAGTTGTAGTAGACCTGTAAAGAATCGCTGCACCGGACGGCTTTAAGGGGCGAATACAGGGGCAGATAGTGGTTGATGTAATCTACATAAACAGCAATAACCTGCCGTATCAGCGTGCTGGCAGCCTCAGCCGTGAGTGGTGCACTGGGTACCCCATTCAATACCGTAAAACCGTTTCGGATGGTGGTTACAATAGTGCGCAGCATCGCTTGGCCCAAACGGCTTTCTATTTCATGCAGCCGCTTAGAGCCATTTTTTGAGTTCACAAAAAAGCCTCGTTTTTCCAGTAATAATTCTGCGCCCTCATCTACAATGGGCAAACCGGAAGCTGGCAAGCCGTGGCGGATAAAAACTACCGCATAAGACAAATAGAAATCAAAAGCTGGTTGTCTAATAGCTTCAGCTATTGTGTGAGCCTCTACTACTCGGGTAGATTGGGCACTTCCAACTAAGAGTTTCAGGGCAGTATCGCCCACGTACTGAGCAACTGCTTCTGAGGCATCTTCCGCTTTAGCCGGCCATGCAACAGATACCCTAACCTCTTTTTGTCCACTGATAGTGAAGTCGCAACCAGCACCATTAAAATGCTCTTGTTCTAAATTGGTTAGTGAGTTCAGAAGCGTCAGGAACCGCGTTTTCCCCGCCCCATTCTTCCCGATAATAATGTTCAGTCCTGGCTTAAAATCAACTTTCGCATCGCGCAAGGGCGGGTAGTCCCGCACCCGCACCTGCTTGAGGTAGGGTGACACATCGGTAACAGGAGTTTCAACTGAATCAGCCATAAAAGGGCAAAGAGTTTCGAAGCGAAGGTAACCCGCCTAACTATGCCTCCACCAACTCGCGCAAATGCGTCAGCATATCCCGCGTCATCTTCTCCAAATCATACTCCGGCGCCCAGCCCCAGTCCTGGCGGGCAGCGGTATCGTCGATGCTGGCGGGCCAGGAGTCGGCGATGGCCTGGCGGCCGTCGGGCTGATACGTGACGTGGAAATCGGGTATTTCCTGCTGAATGGCCTTCGTGATTTCCTGGGGCGAAAAGCTCATGGCGCCCAGGTTGTAGCTGGTGCGTACCTTAATGCTGCTGGCCGGAGCGTGCATGAGGTCGAGCGTGGCCTGGAGGGCGTCGGGCATGTACATCATGGGCAGGTAGGTATCGGGCTTCAGAAAGCACTCGAAATCCTCGCTGGCTACGGCCTTGTGGAAAATATCCACGGCGTAGTCGGTGGTGCCGCCGCCGGGCAGGCTCTTGTAGCCGATGAGGCCGGGGTAGCGCAGGCTGCGCACGTCGAGGCCGTGGTGGCGGTGGTACCACTCGCACCACTGCTCGCCGGCCAGCTTGCTGATGCCGTACACCGTGTTGGGGTTCATAATGGTAGTTTGGGGCGTGTGCTCGCGGGGCGTGTCGGGGCCAAACACGGCAATGGAGCTGGGCCAGTACACCTGCGGCACCCGGTACTGCACGGCCAGGCTCAGCACGTTGAGCAGGCCATCCATGTTGAGCTTCCAGGCAAACAGCGGGTCCTTTTCGGCGGTGGCCGAGAGCAGGGCGGCGAGGTGGTATACCTGCACCGGGCGGTACTGTTGCACCAGGGCTTCGAGGCGGGCTTTGTCGAGCACGTCGAGCAGCTCGAAGGGGCCGCCGGCCAGAGCGTCGGAGTTTTGGGGAGCGCGCACGTCGGCGGCAATCACGGCCTCGGGGGCGTAGCGCTGGCGCAGGGCGGCCGTCAGCTCCAGGCCAAGCTGGCCGCAGGCGCCAATGACGAGCACGTTGCCGGGTGTTCGGGGGGTGTTAGAATCGCGGGGCGAGGTTTCCATGAAAAGCAAAACGGGGTGAGAGGAGGGTAGGAAGGGCGGGCTGCAAAGATACGGCCAAGGGTAGAGGCAGGATTTGGCGGCCGTGTGCAACGCCGGCCAGCCACCCCGGTATCTTTAGCGCCTATGGTTAGGCACTTACTACGAAGAGATTTAAACTTTTTTAGGAGAAAATTATGTTCTATAATAGACTAACTCTCAGTATTATGGCTACTAAAAAGAAATCTGTTCACGACCTGACCACTGCGCAATTGGAAAAATACTTTATC
>JAABUN010007605.1_pt1 | contig 11557 bp, 9 predicted proteins | sample 5559311 | NCBI WGS metagenome assembly JAABUN01 (sample SAMN10711877, study PRJNA513370) | rock metagenome | isolation source: Antarctica rocks | place: Antarctica: Victoria Land, Siegfried Peak sud | reverse complement strand
TCAGCCGTACTGAAATAGCGGAAATGTAAAATAGGCGCAATAATCTGGAATTACTTAATACCTGTAATGCTCTGATAACCAGCTCATAGTAACTCTACTCTAGTTTTTCGCCTAGTTTAGCTATCAAAATCTTGAAAAGATTACGGGTTCTTGTCTTATTATAATAGCATTTATTGAACGTGTATTTTAGTTCACTGAGGATGAAATCTTGGTCAGATTCATCGAACTGCATAACCCAGTCTGATATGCGTTTATCAGTCATTGTGAAGCTCCCAGTTCCGTCATGGGAGCGGTAGTTTTTAAGAATTAATTGAATGTCTTTGACTAGAGAAGTTTCCATTTTGCTACTTAGTTAGTTTTGATTGTATAAAAAAATTAATAGTAACCACTCGTAAAAAAGGGTTACTTAAAAATTTTTGGTTTGGAGACAGTTTTTATTATCTGATTACTCTTCATTATTCTGTCCCTGAAGACTTTAAAGCCGTTTTCAAACTCTTCACGAGTAGCAGTGCCACGTTGGCCATACTGTGCATTAAGGTGGTCAGCAAAACTGTTTAAGTGAATTTCTGTCATAATGGGTAGAATCGCCACTAATATAATGCCCCAAGATACCCTAAAACTCCCCGAACTTTCCCTGGTGCTGCTCATTGGCAGCACGGGCGCGGGCAAGTCCACGTTTGCGCGCCGCCTGTTCCGGCCCACCGAAATTGTGTCGTCGGATACCTGTCGGGGCCTGGTATCGGACGATGAAAACAGCCTGGACGCCACCAACGACGCCTTCGACCTGCTGCACTACTGGGTGGCCAAGCGCCTCAAGCGCGGCCGCCTCACCGTAGTCGATGCCACCAACGTGCGTGCCGAAGACCGCAAGGCCTTCGTGGCGCTGGCCCGGCAGTACCACTGCCTGCCGGTGGCCATCGTGCTCGACGTGCCCGAGAGCGTGGCCGAAGCCCGCAACCGCCAGCGCCCCGACCGCGCCGGCCTCAAGCCCCACGTCATTGCCAACCACCGCCGCCTGCTGCGCCAGAGCCTGCGCACGCTCAAGCCGGAGGGTTTCCGGCACATCTTTCACCTGCGCGGGGTAGAGGAAATCGACGCCGTGCAGGCCATCGTGCGCGACCCGCTGCACAACAACCGCCAGCAGGAAACCGGCCCCTTCGACATCATCGGCGACGTGCACGGCTGCTACACGGAGCTGTGCGAGCTGCTGGGCCAGCTGGGGTACGCGGTGGAGGAAGAAGCGGTGCTGGATGCGCGCGATTTGGGCGTGCGGGTGGTGCGGGCGCCCTCCGCGGTGACCCCGCCCCCTAGCCCCCTCTCCAAAAGAGAGGGGGGACTAGCTTCTAGTTCTAGTCATGGGCTAGAATTGGCTGCCAACGGGCAAAAATTAGAAATTAAGCTAGAAACTAGTCCCCCCTCTCTTTTGGAGAGGGGGCTAGGGGGTGAGGTGCCCACGGAGGGCGACCAGTTACGCCCCCGCAAAGTTATCTTCCTCGGCGACCTCGTGGACCGTGGCCCCGCCTCGCCCCAAGTCTTGCGCCTGGTAATGAGCATGGTGCGCGACGGCCTGGCGCTGTGCGTACCCGGCAACCACGACATTAAGCTGCTGCGCCACCTCAACGGCAAAAACGTATCCGCCACCCACGGCCTGGCCGAAACCCTGGCCCAGCTCGAAGGCGAAACGCCCGCTTTCAACACGCAGGTGCGGCTGTTTCTGGATAAGCTGGTGAGCCACTACGTGCTCGACGGCGGCCGGCTGGTGGTGGCCCACGCCGGCCTCACCGAAGAAATGCAGGGTAGGGGCTCGGGGGCGGTGCGCAGCTTCGCGTTGTTTGGCGAAACCACCGGCGAAATGGACGAGTTTGGCCTGCCCGTGCGCTACCACTGGGCCAGCGAGTACCGGGGCCGGGCGATGGTGGTGTACGGTCACACGCCCGTGCCCGAGCCCGAATGGCTCAACAATACCATCGACATTGATACCGGCTGCGTATTCGGCGGCCGCCTCACCGCCCTGCGCTACCCCGAGCGGGCGCTGGTAGCCGTGCCCGCGCACCAGGTGTATGCCGAGCCCAGCCGCCCGCTCCACTACAACCCGCACCAGCCGGAGCAACTAACGAACAACGAAGCCCAAACAACGAGCCAGCAGCAGCACGACGACCTGCTCGACATCCGCGACGTGACTGGCAAGCAGCTCATCAACACGCGTTTGCTCAACACCGTGACCGTGCGCGAAGAAAACGCCGTGGCGGCCCTGGAGGTGATGTCGCGCTTCGCCCTCAACCCCAAGTGGCTGCTCTACCTGCCGCCCACCATGTCGCCCACCGAAACCTCGGAGTTGCCCGACCTGCTCGAACACCCCGCCGAAGCCTTCGCCTACTACCAGCGCCAGGGGGTAGGGCGCGTGGTGTGCGAGGAAAAGCACATGGGCAGCCGCGTGGTCGTGGTGCTGGGCCAGGACGAGGCCGCCATCCAGCGCCGGCTGGGGGTAGGGGGCGAGGGCCTGGGCAAATGCTATACCCGCACCGGCCGCAACTTCTTCACCGATAGCGACCTGGAAACCGCCTTCCTGACCCGCCTGCGCGATGCCCTCACGGCGGCCGGCTTCTGGGAGAAGTTCGGCACCGACTGGGTGTGCCTCGACGCCGAGCTGCTGCCGTGGTCGGCCAAGGCCCAGGAGCTGGTGAAAAGCCAATATGCCGCCGTGGCCGCCGCCGCCAGCGCCGCCCTGCCCCAGACCGAAGCCGCGCTGGCCGCCGCCACCGCCCGCGGCCTGGCCGGCGCGGCCGGGCTGCTGGCCCGCACCACCGCCCGCCGCGAAGCCGCCACCGACTACGCCGACGCCTACCGCCGCTACTGCTGGCCCGTGCAGTCGCTCGATGACCTCAAGCTGGCGCCCTTCCACCTGCTCGCCACCGAGGGCAAAACGTACTTCGACCGCGACCACGCCTGGCACATGGAAACCCTACGGGCGCTCGCCCAAGCCGACCCCGGCCTGCTGCACGCCACGCCCTACCGCGTGGTGGACCTCACCAACCCCGCCGAGGTCGAAGCCGCTGCCGACTGGTGGACCGCCCTCACCGCCGGCGGGGGCGAAGGCATGGTGGTAAAGCCCTACGACTTCATCCCCAAAACCGGCCGCCCGCTCATTCAGCCCGCCCTCAAGTGCCGGGGCCGCGAGTACCTGCGCATCATCTACGGCCCCGATTACCTGCTGCCCGGCCATCTGGAGCGTCTGCGCCAGCGCAACGTGAAAGCCAAGCGCAACCTGGCCCTGCGCGAGTTTGCCCTCGGGGTAGAAGGCCTCGAACGGTTCGTGGCCGGCCAGCCGCTGCGCCTGGTGCACCAGTGCGTATTCGGCGTGCTGGCCCTGGAAAGCGAGCCGGTAGACCCCAGGTTGTAGCGACGCGCCACAGCGCGTTCGGCGGTTGGCGTTACGATGGTGCTCCTGCGGGGGGTAGGGCTGGCAACCTTCCGTTCGCGTGGTGGTTGGAACCCTGCGGCTATTTTTGGCCCTACGCTGGCCCATTGGGGGCTGGCCCTACCCCTCCTTTTCTCACCCATGAAAAAAAACGTTTTCCTACCCCTGTTCAGCGCGTTGTGTCTGTGGCTGCTGGGCAGCGCGGCTCTGGCTAAGCCGGCCGCCGAGCGCCCCGCGTACTTCGAGCTGAAAGTATACCACATTAAAACGCCGCGCCAGGAGGCGCTGATTGACAGCTTCTTGCAGCATCAGTATATGCCGGCCATGCGGGCGGCGGGCATCGCCACCATCGGCGTGTTCAAGCCCATCGGCAACGACACGACCGCCGACCGGCGGGTGTACGTGTTCACGCCCTACGCCTCGCTCAAGCAGTGGGAGCAGGTGAAAAACACCGCCGCGCCCAAGCTGCTGACCGCCGGTGGCGCCTACGAAAACGCGGCCCACAATAACCCCGCTTACACCCGCCTGGAAACCATTTTCATCCAGGCTTTTGAGGAGATGACCGCCCTCACGGCCCCTAAACTCGACGCGCCCAAGAGCGAGCGCGTGTACGAGCTGCGCAGCTACGAGGGCGCCAGCGAGAAAATATTCCGCAACAAGGTGCGGATGTTTAACCAGGGCGGCGAAATCAAGCTCTTCAACCGGCTGGGCTTCAACGCGATTTTCTACGGCTCGGTCCTGTTCGGCGCCCACATGCCCAACCTGATGTACATGACCTCCTTCGCCAATATGCCGGCGCGCGAGGCGCACTGGAAAACCTTCGGCGCCGACCCCGAATGGAAGCGCCTCTCAGCCCTGCCCGAGTACCAGAACAACGTGTCGCACATGGACATCACGTTTTTGCGCCCTACCCCCTATTCGGGTTTGTAGAGACGGCAAAACCACCTGAATGTCATTCCGAGCTTGCCGAGGAATCTCGCCCGCGCCGTTCGGGTATCGTGTAACGACGCGAGCGAGATTCCTCGGCAAGCTCGGAATGACGGGCTGACAACTTACCAAGCAGTTTCTTTAAAACTTGTCGTCGTTGACCTCAACCCAGAAATTATCGGGGTCTTGCAGGTAAATCTGCTTTACGCCGTCGGGGCGGGGGGTAGTCTGGCGGGCTTCGCTTTTCCAGTTGCCGTAACGCACGCCGAGCTTGTCGAGGTGCGCCATAAACTTGGCCAGGTCCGGCACGCTGAATGCCAGGTGGGTATTGATGTCGTGGTCCTGCGCCTTATTGCCCTGAATAATATGCAGCTGGCTGTGCGGCCCAATGCGCAGCCACACGTGCCGGCCATCCTTAAACGGCTCGGGTAGCTCGGGCAGCAGCAGCACGTTTTTGTAGAAATCCGCCGTTTTCTGCACATCCACTACGTAGAGCGCGAGGTGGTTGAGCACGGCCGGCGCCTGGGCGGCGGCCTTTTCGGCAGCTGCCAGGCGCAGGAGCAGAATCAGTAAAAAAAGGAGATTTTTCATGGAAGTGGGGTGAGATAGGAGGCGAAGCTACTGCTTGAGCGGCCAGGCAAAGCCCGGCCGGGACTACTCCGGTTTCCTCACGGCCAGCGTACGCTCAATACGCTGGTCAGGCACCAGCCACATCAGGGCCACTGCTACGTAGATGGCCCCGGCCACCCACGGGTTACAGAAGCTGGCCGCAATGCCCGCAATGTAAAGCGGGGGCGAGGAAAGCCCTTTTTTATCCTTGCCAATGGCGTAGGCCAGCACCGGGTTGGCTCCGTCGTGCGCGATAATGCGGCTTTACAAAATCCGGTAGGCCACCCCGGCCATTAGCAGGTTGACGCCGTAGAGAGCCAGCGTATTGGGGGCAAAATGGTTTTCACCCATCCAGCCCGTCACGGCGGGCACCAGCGACAGCCAGAACAGCAGGTGCAGATTGGCCCACGAAATAGCGCCATTCACGCTCTTGGTGCTGCTGAGCATATGGTGATGGTTATTCCAGTAAATACCCACGTACACAAAGCTCAGCACGTAGCTCAGAAATACGGGTAGCAAGGGTTTCAGGGCGGCAAAGTTGCTGCCGTGCGGCATTTTCAGCTCCAGGACCATGATGGTGATAATGATGGCGATAACGCCGGCGCTGAATGCTTCGAGGCGACCTTTGTGCATGGCGTAGGGAAAATGGGGCATGTGCGCCGCTAAAGTAAGCGCGCAAAAAAAAACGCCGCCCCGTTGCCAGAGCGGCGTTTCTTCAACATAACCAGCAAGCAGGCGCTCGCTCGCTCAACCCTGCTTTTTAGCCAGGTCGAACCGGTCGGCGTCCATTACTTTGGCCCAGGCGGCCACGAAGTCGCGCACGAATTTCGGGCCGGCGTGGGCGGTGCCGTACACTTCGGCGATGGCCCGCAGCTCCGAGTTTGAGCCGAAAATCAGGTCGACGCGGGTGCCGGTCCACTTCACCACGTTGGTTTTGCGGTCGCGGCCTTCGAATACCTGGTCGGCGTCGGAAGTGGCCTGCCAGGTGGTGCCCAGGTCGAGCAGGTTCACGAAGTAGTCGTTGGTGAGCGTGCCCGGCCGGTCGGTGAAGACGCCGTGGCGCGAGTGGTCGAAGTTGGTGTCCAGCACCCGCAGGCCGCCTACCAGCACCGTCATTTCGGGGGCCGTGAGGGTCAGGAGCTGGGCCCGGTCGATGAGCATGGCCTCGGCGGCCGCTTCGTGGTTGGCGCTGAGGTAGTTGCGGAAGCCATCGGCGTGGGGCTCCAGGGCCGCGAACGACTGCACGTCGGTTTGCTCGTGCGAGGCGTCGGTGCGGCCGGGGTGGAAGGGCACTTGCACGTCGTAGCCGGCTTCCTTGGCAGCCTGCTCAATGGCGACGGCGCCGCCCAGCACAATCAGGTCGGCCAGCGACACGCGCTTGCCGCCCGTTTGCCCGGCGTTGAATTCCTGCTGAATGCCTTCCAGCGTGTCGAGCACCTTGGCCAGCTCGGCCGGGTTATTGGCTTCCCAGTATTTCTGGGGAGCCAAGCGGATGCGGGCGCCGTTGGCCCCGCCACGCTTGTCGGAGCCGCGGAACGTAGAGGCCGAGGCCCAGGCCGTGCGGATGAGTTGCGCGCCGGTGAGGCCCGAGGCCAGCAGCCGGTCTTTCAGCGTGGTAATATCCTGCTCGTCAATCGGGGCGTAGTCGGCGGCCGGCAGCGGGTCTTGCCAGATGAGCACTTCGGCCGGCACTTCGGGGCCTGCGTAGCGCGAGAGGGGACCCATGTCGCGGTGCGTGAGCTTGAACCAGGCCCGGCTGAAGGCATCGGCAAACTCCTCAGGGTTTTCGTGGAAGCGCCGGGAGATTTTCTCGTAAATCGGGTCTTCGCGCAGGGCAATGTCCGACGTCAGCATAAACGGCTGGTGCGACTTATTAGGGTCGTGGGCGTCGGGGATGGTGCCAGCGCCGCCGTTGTTCTTGGGTTTCCACTGGTGCGCGCCGGCCGGGCTCTTGGTCAATTCCCACTCGTAGCCGAAGAGGTTGTTGAAGTAGCCGTTGCTCCACTGGGCCGGCGTAGCGGTCCAGGCGCCTTCCAGGCCGCTGGTGATGGTGTCGCCGGCGTTGCCGGTACCGTACGAGTTGAGCCAGCCCTTCCCCTGCTGCGCGATGCCCGCCGCGGCCGGCTCGTGCGCGATGTACTTGCCAGGGTCGGCGGCGCCGTGGGTTTTGCCGAAGGTGTGACCGCCGGCAATCAGGGCCACCGTTTCCTCGTCGTTCATGGCCATGCGGCCGAAGGTTTCGCGGATGTCGCGGGCCGAGCCCAGCGGGTTGGGGTTGCCGTTGGGACCCTCCGGGTTCACGTAAATCAGGCCCATCTGCACGGCCGCCAGCGGGTTTTCCAGCTGCCGGTCGCCGGTGTAGCGCTTGTCGCCCAGCCACTCTTTTTCCGAGCCCCAGTAGATTTCATCCATCGGCTCCCACACGTCGGCGCGGCCGCCCGAGTAGCCAAACGGCTTCAGGCCCATCGACTCCAAAGCGCAGTTGCCGGCCAGAATCATGAGGTCGGCCCAGGAAATCTGCTGGCCGTATTTCTGCTTGATGGGCCACAGCAGCAGGCGGGCTTTGTCGAGGTTCGCATTGTCGGGCCAGCTGTTGAGCGGCGCGAAACGCTGCATCCCCGCGCCCGCGCCCCCGCGGCCGTCGGTGATGCGGTAGGTGCCGGCGCTGTGCCAGGCCATGCGGATGAAAAACGGCCCGTAGTGGCCGTAGTCGGCGGGCCACCAGTCCTGCGAAGTGGTCATCAGCTCAAACAGGTCCTGCTTAACGGCATTCAGGTCGAGCTTTTTGAACTCCTCAGCGTAGTTGAACTCCTCGCCCAGCGGGTTCGACAGGGCCGAGTGCTGGCGCAGGATGTTGAGCCGGAGCTGGTTGGGCCACCAGTCGCGGTCGCGGGTGCCGCCGCCAGCGGCTTGTTCCATTTTACCTCCCAAAAAGGGGCATTTGGCCACCGAGAGGTCATTCATGAAAAACTCGGTGGTGTTCGAGGCGGGGGCGTGCCCGTTAGGTTCTTGAGCCATAACTAAGGTTTTACTTGGTATTCGGTTCTGGAGGGTTATTTCTGCCGGTGGCAGGCTGGTAAAATGAGTGGCAAGTGAGGCAAAGTACCGGCAGTTCCCGCGCAGGTTTGCGAGCCGCCGCTAAAAGATTTTAGCGTTTTCAGCGAAAAGTCTTCCAGCTTACTTTTTCATAGTAATCGGTTGCGTCAAGGTGTTAGTTGCTAAGAAGGGCAAAGGTACTTTTGTTTAACAAAAATAGTGATTTTTTTAAACAAAATGCATATTAAGCGTCCTTTTGCCTATTCTTGTTTAAGCTGCTAAGTCACAGCGGCGCTTAGTGATGAGCTTTAAAGAACAGGGATTCGACAATTTATATTCCATGACCACTCGCATTCCAGCCGCTTTGGCGGCCCTCGAAGCCGACCATAGCATCCGGGTACTGTATGCCTGCGAGTCGGGTAGTCGGGCCTGGGGCTTTCCCTCGCCCGACTCCGACTACGACGTGCGCTTTCTCTATGCGCATCCCGCCGCCTGGTACCTGTGCCTCGACGAAGGCCCCGACACGCTCAACTTCCCCGTCGATGACGAGCTGGACCTCGGCGGCTGGGAGCTGCGCAAGGCCCTGCGCCTGCTGCGCGGCGCCAACGCGGCGCTGTTTGAGTGGCTGCAATCGCCCATCGTGTACCACGAGGTGCCGGGTTTTCGGGCGCGGCTGGCGCCGCTGCTACCCCTCGCTTTCAACCTGAAGGCTGGCCTGCACCACTACCTGGGCCAGCTGCGGCGCGGCGTGGAGGAGGAATTGCTTGGCGATGAGGTGCGCCTCAAGCGCCTGTTCTACGCGCTGCGCTCGGCCCTGGCCGCCCGCTGGATACGCGAGCGCCACACCCTGCCGCCGATGGAGCTTGCCCCGCTGCGCGAGCTGCTGCCCGCTGGTTTGGCGGGGGTAGTGGATGAGTTGCTTATGCAAAAAGCCGTTTCCAACGAGAAAACGATGGTAGCCAGGCCGGGCACGCTGGTTGCGTGGCTGGCCGAAGAGTACGCGGCCGGGCAAGCCGCCCGCGAGGCGCTGCCGGTAGCGCGGGTCGGGGAGGGGCTGACGCGGGAGCTGGATGCGCTGCTGCGCGGGTGGCTCTGACGGCGGCGCGGGTGGTCTGCCACCTAAAAACCCGTGGCCCCGAAGCGCCAGTTGAGCGACAGATTCACTGCCCGGCCCTCAACCGGGGCCCACAGCTCGCGGAAAACCGGGTTGCCATAGGGGGGGAGCACCACGCGCTCACGGCGGGTCTGGCGGTAGTCGAGCAGGTTTTCACCGTTGAGCACCAGCGTCCAGGGGCCGAGGCGGTAGCGCAGCAGCGCCGCGAAGATGGGGTAGCCGGGCGTGGTGCCGCCGTCCGACAAATACTGCTGGCCGGTGTAGGAAGCCTCCAGGCCGCCGCCGAAGTTGTCGGTGACTTCGGCCATCGCCACGGCCGCGAACTTGTGGCGGGCCGCCAGCGGCACGTGCGGATTGATGGCATCGTACTGCCGCCGGGCATCGGTGAAGACGTAGCCCAGGTAGAGCTCCGTTTCGTCCACGCGCAGGCGCAGGTAGGTTTCCAGGCCCTGGGTGATGAGGGGCGCGGCGGCGTTTTGCCAGCTTAGCGGGCCGCTGCCGGGCCGGTAGGGGCCGCTGCCGCCCGTGCCGTCGGGCAGCACCAGCGGGTGTTGCAGCCGGGTGTAGAAAAACGACTGGTTGAGGCTGATAATCAGCGGTTCGCCCTCGTCGTCAAAATCCAGAAACGTGCGCTGGTAGTTCACGTCGCCCGTCAGGCCCCGCGAGGTTTCGGCCGTGAGGCCGCGCAGGGGCTGAATCTGGGGGTAGTCGCGCTCGTCGAGGCTGTTCACGTAGGGCACCGGCACGCGGTAGCCCAGGCCGCCGTTGAGGCGGGCCGTAAGGCTCTCGGTCAGCTTATAAAGCACCGCCAGGCGGGGGAGAGGGAAGTTGCCGTACGTATTGTGGTGGTCGAGGCGCAGGCCGGCCTGCACGTCGAGGCGGGGGGTAGGGTGGTAGTCGTCCTGGGCAAAGGCGCCGAGCGTGCCGTAGCGGTAGGGGCTCAGCAGGGGGGTAGGGCTGCCCGCCGCCGTGGTCAGCTGCTCGCCGTTGGCGTTCAGGCCCAGCACCAGCGTGTGCCGCGGGCCGAGGCCGCGCAGGTAGCTGGCTTCTGTATAATAGGTAGTCTGGGTGGCCGTAAAATCCACCGTATTGGTCTGCACGTCGCGGCCAAAACCCGTCACTACCCCCTTGATAGTGAGGCGGCCCCGGCCCAGGCTGTCATTCGTATAAATGGCGTCCAGGGTGTGGCGGCGGCTGGTATTGCCCACGAAGTAGGCGTGGCCGGTGGCCGGGTCGGCGGTGCCGCGCAGCACCTGCTGGTCGCCGCCGCGCCGGCTCTCGAAGGTACCGGTGTAGCCGGCGGCCAGCTGGCCGTGGGCACTGGGGTAGTAAAACAGCCGGGGGTGCACCGTGAGGCTGCGCACGCGGGGCACGTCCACGAAACCGTCGCCGTCCACATCTACGTCCTGCTGCCGGGTGAGGCCACCAAAAAACGAGTAGCCCCAGCGCCGGCCCCGCGCCGCCGCGAAGCCGGTAAGATTGGTTTCGGCCAGCGTGGTCTGGTTGATGGTAGCCGCGTACCGCGGCGTGCCCAGGGTAGGGGTTTTGCTCACCAGGTTCACCAGGCCCGCGATGGCGCCGCCGCCGTAGAGGGTTGAGTTGGAGCCCTTCTGAATCTCGACCTGCCGCAAATCGAGCGGCGGAATGGCCAGCAGCCCGAAGCTGCCCGCAAAGCCGCCGTAGAGCGGCAGCCCATCGCGCAGAATCTGCGCGTATTGCCCCGGCAGGCCCTGAATGCGCAGGTCGGCGTTGCCAGTGGTGGGCGAGGTAGGCTGAATCTGGGTGCCCGCGATGTCGCCGAGCAGGCCGGCAATGTTGCCGGGCTTGATGCCGCCTTCCTCGCGCATTTCTTCCTCGCCCAGCACCTCGATGCGCTCGGGCTGGTCCTCGATGCGGGAGTTGGTGCGGGTGGCCGTCACCACTACTTCTTCTATGGCGGCGCTGGGCGCCAGCAGCAACAGCAAAGGTGGGCTACCCCCCGCCGGGGCCAGCACCGTGCGCGGCCGGTAGCCCAGGGCCGCCACTCGCAGGCGGGTGCCGGCGGCGGGGGCGGGCGTCAGCGTCAGCTCACCGCGCAGGTCAGCAGTGCCGCCTACCGCCGTGCCGGGCACGTGCACGCTGGCCCCGATGAGCGGCTGGCGGCTGGTCGAGTCGCGTAGTAAAAGGGTGAGGCTTTGGGCACGCAGGCCGGCCGGCAGGGCTAGTAACAGGGTAAAAAAACAGCGGTACATCGGGTAGGCAAGGACGCTGGCCGCTGGCTGACCGCGGCCGGGTAGCAGTAGCCAGTGGATAAAGCGCGCAAACCACGCCGCCTAATCTGTAGAATTTCTGTAGCCGGGCCACTCCCTACCTGTATGGTCCCGGAGGATGGGGGAGTAGGTCGAGCGTCGGGTCGCGTTTAAAGATAGTAGGATTTTTACGCCATTCGGCGCAAATAAATTCGTAAGGGGTCA
>JAABUN010007604.1_pt1 | contig 11557 bp, 11 predicted proteins | sample 5559311 | NCBI WGS metagenome assembly JAABUN01 (sample SAMN10711877, study PRJNA513370) | rock metagenome | isolation source: Antarctica rocks | place: Antarctica: Victoria Land, Siegfried Peak sud | reverse complement strand
CAGGTCCGGGAGCAGTTGTCCCACGTCGGTCCTCATCGTCGTCATCGTTCCCTCCTGGTGTTCCCGTGTTCGGTCATCGCCCTGACGAGCGGCGACGTACACATTTCGTGCCATCACCGCCTCCTCGGCGATGATGCCGATCCTCGATCGTGACACATGTCCTGCTGGGCCGCGCGTCCTTGGTACGATACCGGCCCGTCATGAGGGTACAGAACGGGAGGCACGGTCCGGCGACCACGAGGGCTGTGACCGGGTCTCGCCCGCGTAGGCGGTAGCGGTGTCATCTTGCCCAGAAGACCAAGCGTCGGGGCTTCGGTGCCCAGGCGCTTCGTGTCCCCCTAGCTGCTAGGTCCGCCACGAGGCCGGCGTTTCCTCGTCGCTCATCCTTCTCGGCTGGTCAGGATCCGCCCGCTCCCTCCAGCATCTCACCAGGCTCTAAGCCTGGTCCTCGAACCCCGGGAGAAAGTCGAATCGGACCGACGACGGACGGCCGTCAGATCCGGTCTCGGCAGGTGACGGGACGGCAGCCTGCACCCAGGCCCGCTCCCCACCAGGCAGCGCGATCCGATATCAGAGCTGATAGCCTTCCGCGCTCGTTTCCGTCGTTGCTTCTCGCCCGGCGTCAATCGCGAGGAGGCGATACCTGTCGCCCGCGCTCAGCGGCAGCTCTCCCACGGAGCGCGCATCGCCACTGCCTCGCCGGCCCCGCTGGTGCTGACGAGACCATCCTCTACGTTGACCTTGACCTCGCCCGCATCCCCGCCGAACACCTCACTTTCGACGCCGTCGGCCACTACGGCCGCCCGGACGTCTTCACCTTGACCGTCAACACCGCTCCCCAGACCTACCTGGATCTCGACGGGTAAGAAAAGCGTCAGAGTGACGCCCGCCCCCCCGGTAGCCACGCTGGACCGGCACGAATCCTGCCCTTGGAGTGACTGAACGGTTAGACTGAGTGGCCGGGCGGTCGATGCCCGGATAGAAGGGGTCAAGGGTGTCGCTCCAGTACCTGAAGGATGCGGCGGCAAGCGGCGACACCGCAGCGCTCATCCGTTACGTGCGTCTCCACCTCGGCGACGGTGATGAGGCGAAGGGCCGCAAGGAGATCGACAAGGCCTGGATCGAGGCGCTCAAGCCGCTCCTCGACCTGCTCCCGGCCGACCGCGAGTTCATCCATGAGACCCTGGCCACGAAAGACCCAGCCACGCTGGCCCACCTGTTTTTCGACCTGCACTTCTACCTTGCCAAGCAATCAGGGGAGTGGATCCATGACGGCAACCTCTAGCGACCGCCAGCAGCTCCGCCCCGGTCTCTGGGCCACGGTCAACGAGCGCTACCCGGGCTCGATGATCACCACGCCGGATCTCGTCCCGCTGGCCAGGCTCGAGAAGCCGCTCGCCCAGACCCGGCTCACGTTCGTCAGCACCGCCGGCGTCCAGCCGAAGGGAACATTGCCGTTCGACGTGGTCCACCCCGTCGGCGACTACAGCTTTCGCCGCGTTCCCTCGACCGCCGAGCCCGCCGACCTCGAGATCCACCAGCTGAAGTACCCGACGATCGGCGCCAACCGGGACCTGAACGTGATCTTCCCTATCGAGCGCCTTCGGGAGCTGGCGGCGGAGGGCGTGATCGGCGGGCTGACGCCCCACGCCTTCTCCTTCATTGGCTACAACATGGATCCCAAGCGCCTCGAACAGACGCTCGCCGAGGAGATCGCCGCAGCCGTCGTGGCCGACGGAGCGGAGGCGGCCTTACTCGCCCCGGCGTGACCGATATGACACCAATCGGTCGCGCTCGTGCAGCGCGCCATCGAACGACGGGGCATCCCGACGGTTTCCGTCACGGTCGCCCCTGACATCACCGCGCATGTCAAGCCGCCGCGGGCCGTCTTCGTGCCGTTCATGATGGGGCACCATTTCGGCGTGCCCTTCCACCGCGACCTCCAGCGCCGGATCATCCTCGAAGCCCTGGACCGTCTCACCCTGGCCGAGCAGAGTGGGGAGATCTCCGCCGTCCCCATCACCTGGGCACAGGCGCGCCGCGAGGGCATCGCGATCGAGAAGGAGTTAGGGCTGCGGCCTTGACCCCGTCTGCTCGAAGCCGGAGCGAGGCCGGGGTCGCGGGGCAACCACTGGACCGCTGGTCGTAGGACGGGGGCACCCTCGGCCTGGCGGCCGTCCTGAGCACGCCGACGATGCAGGGCAGGACGTCGCGGCTCGCCGGCGCGTCGGTCCTCCCCCGACGTGGCAGAGGGGGTCATGCCCGTGACACGTCCGGTCGTCTTGGGTTATGCCCTCCCTTCCTCCTGATAACGGCCCTTATCAGGACGATCCGAAGCACCGCAGATGAGTCTCACAATCAGTAGGTCGACTCAGGTTACGCAATGGCGCCGTCCGGCAGCTGCAGCACGTGCCTCATGCCGGTTCACCCCACGGGGCTGAGCACAGAGCGGACGATCAGCCGAGGAGCATCCGTGGCCGCTCGCGCAGCAGGTCCTCGGCCTCCTGCACGATGCCCCGCACGATCGCGCCGGCCGGCCGCGCCGCCGTGATCAGCCCCGCGGCGACGCCCGCGCTCACCCCGGTCACCGCCCGGTCGGCGCGCTCGTGCCCGGCCGCAACCTCGGCTTGCAGCGCCTCCCGATGGGAGGGGATCTCGGACTCGCGGCCGTTCCAGCGGTCGATGAAGGCGTTGCGCAGCACGCGGTCCGGGTTTTCGGCGGGGAAAGGGCGCTCCCCGATCAGGTCGTAGAGGCGCGTCTGGACGGTGTCGTCAGACGTCGCCGCAAGGACCGCCTCCCGTTCCCAGGACGGTCCGCCCCACTCGTGGCTGGTCACGAACCGGGTCCCCATCCATGCGCCCTGCGCTCCGAGCAGGAGCGCCGCGGCCAGGCCACGGCCGTCCGCGATCCCGCCGGCGGCGACCACCGGCACCGGCGCAACCGCAACGACGACGGCCGGCAGCAACGCGAAGGTCCCGAGGGCGCCCGCGTGTCCCCCCGCTTCACCACCCTGGGCGATGATGACGTCGGCCCCGGCCCGTGCGGCCGCGATGGCCTGCTTGAGCGTCTGCACCTGGACGAAGACCTTGATCCCCGCCGCATGGGCCGGGGCGACGAAGGGCGTCGGATCGGCGAACGAGTGGTTGATGGCCGCCACCCCCGCTTCCAGCGCCACACGGGCCAACTCCTCCGTGTCCGGGAACGAGGAGATGAAGCCTACCCCGAAGGGACGCGAGGTGAGCGACCGGGCGATCCGGATCTGTTCCCGCAACCACGACGCGCCGTCGGGGTTCGTGCCCCCGATCATCCCGAAGCCGCCCGCCTCGGAGACCGCGGCGGCCAACTCGCCCGTCGCGGTCCCGGCCATCGAGGCATTGAGAATCGGGTGCTCGATGCCGAGCAACGTACAGAGCGGAGTGGTGATCATGCACGGCCTCCGTGGTCGGCGGGCTGCCGAGGTTAATGTCAACGGTACGAACCTGTCCCGTACCATGCTGGTGCGGAGCGGATAGCTCAGCATAGCCTGCGCGCGCACCGTTAAGCGGGTCCTCCGCCCCTGATAACAGCCCTTCTCAGGAGGGAGGCGGTTGAGAAGTCTGCTCGTTATCTGGCACGGTCCAGCGCGCCCCCGCCGGGATCGCGGGGGCGCCTCACCGGTGAGGTCACGCCTCGTCGGGACCCCTTACTGACCGACCTCGAAAATCTGCGCCATTCCCTCAGCAGCGTGCGGCATGTGCCCCTTCTTCGGGTCGCTGATGAAGCAGAGCATGACGTAGTAGCCGCTGTCCAGGTTTGACGCCAGGTAAGCCACGGTCCCCTGAGACATGACCGACATGTACGCCGCAGTGGTGAACTTATCCGGGTCAGGCGTATCACTGGGCAGCGGCGTCCCGCTTGACGGATCGAAGGTCAGCAGCGCCTGGACCTGCTCCTCGGTGATCGGACCGGGCGATTTGAGCAATATCAGGAAGTGGGGCTGGTCGCTGTGGTTGTAGACCTTGATGGTCTGCGGTCCAACGGCCAGGTCGCCATCCAGGGAGAAGCGGAACCCCTCGTTGGTCCCGACCTCGTTGACCGTCACATCTGCGGTCGGCTCGGCCAGGTCGGCCGGCATTTCGCCGGTGACGGTCAGGGCCACGGGTGGCTGCTTGGCTTCCGGGTCCTCACCCCAGACGGCATAACTGCCTGGCAGCAGATCCACGATTGCCTGCGCGGTCTGGCCCGCTCCAGCCCCGGCCCCACCGGCAATGTAGGTCTGGTAGAACCAGGGCGGAGGGCCGTCCTCGCCCCCACCGTTGTTCCCATCAGCGGCCGGGGTGCCCGCCGTCTCCCCGCCGGCCGCCGGCGTGCCCTCCACGCCGGGTGGCGGGCCGCCGAGTGCCGCGAGATCAGCAGCGGTGACGCCCTCCGGCAACTGAAGGAAGCCGGCTGCCGCATCCTCCGAGCCGCTGTTGGTCAGTGTCACCAGGTATCGACCAGCGGCGGTCTCCGCCGGTACCCCTTCGAGCGCCGTGTCGGACGCCGTGATACGCAGCTCCGGCAAACCCATCGTGTCGGCAAACATCGCGCTGCCCCGCGCCGCCGGGGTGGCGTCCTGGGCAAGCGCCGCCGCGCTGCCGCTCAGCAGCAACAGCAATGCGGCGATCATTCCGAAGATCTTTCCCATGCATGCCTCCTCGTAACGTGCTCCCGCCCGACCTCCTCGGGCGGTTCGTTCTCGGATCGCCTCCGGTCCGTCATCTGCGGTCGATCCTGCATTGCATCTTAGCGTCTCGACCACACACCGGGTATCCGTTATTTGACGTATTCCGTTCCGGGAGATGTCATCGTCAATTGCGCGAACCTCTCCGGAGAAGGAGGACCGCTGGCCGCGCGCAGTTGAGCCCCGCGCGCATCCCACAGACCAGGAAGCGGTATGCGGTACTATGCGAACAACCGTTCGGTTTCTCCCGTCGCTCAGGAGGCTGATTGACCCCTCCTCGCATCGACGACGGGGTAGGCTCTCGCGGAACACCGTGATGCGCCCCACCGTCCAGGCTGGTGAGGAGAAGGGGACCTCGTGGACAGACGAATCGGTCACCACTGGCGAGCCGCGGTGCCCGGGAGACAGCATGGGCGGATCGTTCTCAAACCGTCTTCGGGGAGCCGCCCTCGCCCCGCCCGTGCACGGGTGCCAGATCGAGCGGCAGGTGCCAGACGAAAGGCGGGCGACCTAGCATCCGTGACGTGGAGAAGCTGGTCGGCGTGTCCATCACGACCGTCTCTCACGTCCTCAACGACATGGGGGGTGCGGATCGGCAATGACACCCGCCGTCGGGTTGTCCCGAACCCGCACTCCCCCCGATAACGGCCCTTCTCTGGCCGTGCTCGGCAAAACCCCCACTTGACAACCGAACCGCCTGGTCCAAGATAAGTGAGGAGTTCCCGTGTTATCGGGCCCTCTTTTCATTACACTTCCCGGTTCGAGTGTCCGCTTGACGCCGCGACCCTCTGGTTCGACGGAGAATTGCTCTTCTCCATCGCACCTCGCCGCACGCCGCCGCGTTTCCTTACGAAGAACCACGCTCCAGGGTGACGGGTCTGTGACGGCCCCTCAGCGCCCGAATCGCTCTGTTATCCCACGAATCAGCACTAGTGGAGTAAAAATGCTGTGTAGGACTGATCGAGAGGGGGCTTCGGGTTCACGACGGCAAGACGTGCGCCGACCAAGCCGACGACCCGTGGCCTCCATCGGCCACGGCGAGCCGAAGCGGTCTCGTCGCGGGAACTACTTGTGCGCCGGGAGGGCACCGAGTTGCCCCAGCAGCCCGTAGAGGTCCAGGTAGTCGCTCTGGCGCCGGCTCCGCTCGCCCTCTAGCGCGAACACCGCGGCGAACCGGTACAGCACGGCCCAGCCCGTTGCCGGGATCGCCAGCAGATCCCCGGAGTGCGTGCCCTCGAACACCGCCTCCGCCGCCGCCCGCCCGGTCGCCCGTCCGGAACCCCGCAAGCAGCCTCGGCCTGATGCAGGAGATGGCCCCGAAGCTGGTCGCGAACACGGCTCGGAGGTCGGCCGTGCCGTGGACTTCGATGCGGCGGCAACGTCCTCGAACACCGCGTCGTCGGTGTAGAGGGCCACGAGCCGATCGAGGTCCTCCGCCGACCAGACGGCTGCCCACACTTCGAGGATCGGCGGAACCGACGGCGGAGAGGGCTCCTGCGTGGCGGCGGGCGGGGCCGGGGTCCCGAGGGTCAGTCCGGTGGCGAGCCCGCCGACGTCGAGCCGGCGCAGCGCTACGCGACGCGAGACACGGCGGGAGCAGCCTCCAGTGGTCCGAGCCTTTTCCATCGGACAAGTGACCTCCCTCCAGCCGATACATTCCAACGCCCACCTACCGTTGCAGGTTTCGCGCCCTCCAACCGTCTCGCTCGGAGAGATGAGTAGGCTCCCTATCCGGATCGTACCAGTGAACCTAGTTCCTCCCGCCAAACCTCCCGGCCGGGCGACTTCTATCGCGCGCTGCGCCGTATCAGTAGGACGCTCCCGCCACCCGCTGCATCGCTCGCTACGCGGTCGGCGTCCCTACCACCGGGGTGCCCATCCCCAGCGGCGCCGCGATCACCCCGCAAGCGATCCGGCCGCCGCTGTTGCCCGCCGGATTGGTCTCCAGGTCGTCCTCGTTCCCGTGGATCAGCAGCGCGCTGCCGTCACCGTCTCGCAGCGAGAACGGGCCGTCGGCTAAGGTGAAGCGGTCGGTGGTCTTCTCAAGCTCAGCGTCAGCGGTGATGTTTCCAAGGTCCCCGGCATGGGCGTTCGGGTCGTCCGGTCCACCGTGCTGAGTGCCGGTCGGATTGAAGTGCCCTCCGGCGGTGGCGAACGGTTCGGGGCCGCTCGGATCGCAGACCCCTACGTCGTGGACGTGGATACCGTGCTTGCCTGAAGGGATTCCCTCGGCCGTGACGACGACGGTCGCCCGATCTTCACTGTCTTCCGTGAATACCGCGGTTCCCACCTTTTCCCCATCCTCATCGAGCAGCGTCACCTGGATCTCCCCGACCTCGTCGGCCACCGGGGTGGCCCGATCGGCGGCTTCGTCCGCTTCGGCCGAGGGCGTCGTGAGTCCCCCGACCACGGTCGGCGCGACGAGCGGCTCGTCGACTGCGTCCGCGGCTGCCTCGCCGTCGGTCTGCGTAACCCGCCAGACTGCGCCCGTCTCTGGTGGGAACTCGTACGGCACCTGCCCCTGCTCGATGCGCGCCGTATTCACGTTGGCGATACCGTAGTCGACCACGTACATTGCCCCGTCCGGGCCGAACTTGACGTCGATCGGCCGCTCGATGCCCTCCAGCTGAGCTCCCTGTCGAGAGGCCGGGCCGGGCTCCACGTTCCGCACGAATGGCTCGGCCAGACCGGTCTCGGCATTGATGCGCACGACTTGGTACCCGGCGGGCTTGTCGCGCAACGGGTTGGTGTTCGGCGACAAATCGCCCCATTCCGCCACGAAGACCTGGCCCCCGAAGTCCCCGAACTCTTCGGGGGCCACGGCGAGCTTGGAGGGTGACGAGTTGAAGCCATGCCGGCCGTAGACCAGCGACGTGTCGGCCACTTCCAGCCCGCTCGCAGCGTGGTCGATCACGGGGCCGAGCGCCTTGCCGACGGGCTGCCCTTCTACGACCACCGCCGCCTGGAGCGAGTCGGGACTGTCGAACTTGGGGTCGGTCAGGGGCTCTAGCGCCGCCGAATAGTCCGGCCAGCCGTACCACTCGCCCTGCTCGACGACGTAGGTCGCATCGTACTCGTCATTGACGGGTCGGGAACCGCGCACGTCATAGCCGTTGACGCCGGCGTACATGGTGCCGTCCGCCGCCCAGGCCACGCCGATGACGTTGCGCATGCCCCAGGCGTAGACCTCGAGCGTGCCTTCCGGGTCGTCGGCCATCGGATCGAAGGCGACGACCGCGCCGCCGCACTTAACGGTGCCCGGGATCACCTGGCCCGGCGTCGTCTCCGTTCCAAAGGGAACGTAGGCGCCGGTCAACGTCACGTCGCTCGGGCTCTCGGTCCGGAAGTCGGGGGTTTGGAAGTTCCGCCCGGTCAACGTAATGTCTTGACACGGCGTCGTGTGCAACTCGGGGCTGCGCTCGACGAAGGCGGCGATGTCGATCCCGACCACCGCCGAGTTGGCGGCGGGTCCTGTGCCGATGTAGAGACGGCCGTCCGGGCCGGGCTGGATGTCGCTGAGCGGGTGCTCGGACTGACTATCGAGGAAGCCGCTGAAGAGCTGCGTAACCGTGCCATCCGACGACACGCGGGAGACGGCGCCACTGCGGTCGGCGGCGTCGCGGTGGGTGATGTAGAAGTTGCCGTCGAACCAGCTCATCCCACCGATCGGATCCGTCATCCCCTCTGCGAAGAGGTCGACGAACTCCTCCACATCCCCGCCCGCGAGGTCAACACGCAGAATCCGGGACGGCGCGGGCTCCTCCAGGAACTGCCCTCCCGCCTCCGCGACGTACATCGTGCCGTCGTCATCCCAGGTCACCGACGTCGGGTAGGTCAGCCCACTTACCACCTTTTCGATCGCGTAGCCCTCGGGCATCAGGATCGTCGGGAACTTCTGGTCTCCGTCGTCCTGGGCGACTACTGGGAACGGCAGGACGAGCAGTCCTATCGTTAGGATGACGAGGCGTCGGAGCTGAATGCACATAGTGTCTCTCCTTGCGGTCGTATCCCCTCGTACTAACAGGGTGATCCTTCGTTGACCCACCCCAGACCGCCTGCTTCCCGCGAGGCGGATGCGGGGTAAACCGAGACCACGGCCGCCACCTCCCTCCAGGCCGTCTCGGTAGAAGGTGCGCTCCAGGTGCTCGAGCGTCTGGGCGTCATTGACGACGTCGGCGTCACTGGAGAGCTTCTGCGTTGAGGCAAACAGTCGGTAGCCTGTCCCACGAGCGACATCCTGGGCCACCAGTCCGCCGCGTGTGGCCTTCGCCCATCTGAGGAAGAACTCGTACTGGGAGGCGAGTCGGTGTCGCTCGTCCGCCATGCCCACCGGGAACCATCGGTCCAATGAGCGCCATGTTGCCCACCGCGGCCTGCCGGCTATGTGGCTTCCCTGAGGCCGAGGGTGTCCTTCACCTTCTCCACCGTCTGATGCACCATCGCGCCCGCCATCTCCGGCTCGTCGGGATCGGCGGTGTCGGAGTCGATCGGGACGGCGAAGTGCAGCTTCTCGGTGTACGGCGCCGTCCGGTTCAGCGCCCAGGCTGCCGTTTGCTGGGCGAACTCCGTGCGCGCGTCCTCCACGGTCCGGTGGCCGATGACGATGTCGTGCATCAGGTTCATCGAGAGGAAGTTGGCGGCCTCGTTGTCACAGGTTGCCGACACCTCACCGGTGGTGCGGTACGGGACACAACTGCCGTCGAACGTCGCGATCTCGATGAACTTCTCCACCGGCACCCGGTAGGCGATTGTCTGCGTGATGTAGTCGGTGTGGGGCGTCGGGAACTTGTGCAGCTTCTCGTCACGGGTGATCACGGTCCGCTTCCACGGCCCGTTGTTGTGCCAGATCAGCAGCGTTGGCGTCGCCTCGTTCGGCAGCCCGTAGCGATCGAGGATGTCCTGCGCGACTTTCTTCGGCGCCGCGGGCCAATTCGCGATGATCGCGTCCACCTGCTCCAGCTCCACGTGCTGACCCGTCGCCGCCGGGGCGTCGTCGCTGCCCATCCGCTTCTGCAGGGAACTCGCCTTGGTCTTGACCAGCGTCTCGACCCGGTCCTTCGGATCCATCCCGTCCCTCCTTCGCGATGCGTTCGGCTCTGCAACTGTACTAACCGGTCCACTTTTGGTCAAGATCTCTAGAGGACCGAGACCGACGAAGTGCCCCGACCGCCAGCGGGCGTCGACAATCCAGTCGATAATCCACCCATGGATCATCTGCCCTCCGGAGGACGCGACGAACCGGCCACGCCCCGCGGGCGGGCGGCGAAGGCCCGCATCGTCGCCGCAGCGGCGTCGCTCATGCACGAGCGGGGCGTCGCGGCGGCGAGCGTCGACGACGTGCTCGTGGCGGCGGGCGTTGGGAAGGGTCAGTTCTATCACTACTTCGCGGCGAAGACCGAGCTGGTCGAGGCCGTGCTCCGGCACCAGATGGACCGTGTGCTGCGCGAGCAGGGCCGCTTCGACGTCGCGACCTGGAGCGGCATCCGGGGCTGGCTCGACGCGATGCTGGCCCAACTTGCGGCCCGCGGCTTCGCCGGCGGCTGCCCGCTGGGGTCGCTTGTCGCCGAGGTCGCCGACCGCGACGACCGGCTCCGCACCGTCGCCGCCGAGGCGTTCGCACGCTGGGAGGCCGAACTCGCTTCCGGGCTGCGGGCGCTCCAGGAGGCGGGGGCGCTGCGTGCCGACGCGGACCCGACGGCGCTGGCCGAGGAGGCGTTGGCGAGCATCCAGGGCGGATACCTCCTGGCGACGGCCAAGCGGGAGGCGCGGCCGATGCGGGGCGCGCTTGGAGCAGCCTTCGCCCGCTTGCGCTCCTACGCTGACTGACACTGCGCTGACACACGGGAGCGCGCCCACGTTACTTGACACCGAAGAGCCGCGTCACGTAGCTCTAGAGGTGACTCAGGGGTCCGGCGGGTCCGCTGAGGCTCATTCTTCCACTAATCACCATTAGTGGAAGAACCACCCCGCAAGTGACCCAGTTTCTTCCATCTAAGGAGGGTCCGCTGTCCGGTTAGTGGGAGGTATCCCCGACCGGTGCTGGGAGCTGGGCGTGCGGGCGATCCTTGAGGGCGCGATAGAGGGTGGCGCGGGAGATGCCGAGCGTCTGGCAAATCGTCGCGATGTCGGTCTGCCCCCCGTCGTAGAGTGCCCGAGCCAGGGCGAGTTGCTTCGGCTCGGCCAGCTTCTTGGGTCGCCCACCTGTCCGCCCCCGCGCTCGGGCGGCGGCCAAGCCGGCGTGGGTGCGCTCCCGAATCAGGTCGCGCTCGAACTCCGCCAGCGCCCCGAAGACGTGGAAGATGAGCTTGCCACCCGAGGTGGTGGTGTCGATCTGCTCGGTGACACTCTTGAAGCCGATGCCGCGGGTCGCCAGTTCGGCGACCGTCTCGATCAAGTGCTGGAGGGACCGGCCCAGGCGGTCGAGGCGCCAGACGACCAGCGTGTCGCCTGGCCGCACGTAGGCCAAGACCTCGGCGAGGATGGGTCGGTCGGCCTTGGCCCCGCTCGCCGTCTCGGTAAAGACTTTGCCGCAGTCGGTCTTCTGCAATGCATCAAGTTGGAGGTCGAGGGTCTGTTCCCCGGTCGAGACCCGGGCATAGCCAACATCCATGCCCCCATCGTCTCAAAACAATCCGTCCAAAGCAAGAAGCAAAACGTTGATTGCGAGACGCCTTTTGACACATCGAGTCCTGCGCAAACCGATGACGCGATCGGGGCCTCTTTCGTTGTCTCAGAAACGACCCTGCTTGTTGAAAAAGGGCCGGTGATCGGCCACGAATCGGGGCGGATGCACAGAAATGGGAAATCGCCCCATCTACCAGGATGAGACGGCGACCGATTTCGCCGCTGGGAGG
>JAABUN010007603.1_pt1 | contig 11558 bp, 9 predicted proteins | sample 5559311 | NCBI WGS metagenome assembly JAABUN01 (sample SAMN10711877, study PRJNA513370) | rock metagenome | isolation source: Antarctica rocks | place: Antarctica: Victoria Land, Siegfried Peak sud | reverse complement strand
TTGCCCGTGATCTCCTCGGACAGCCCCGCCTCATAGACATCAGCCGTATCCACAAAATTCCCACCAGCTTCTAAAAACCGATTGAGAATGTCCCCGGAACCAGCCTCATCCAACTCCCGCCCAAAGGTCATCGTCCCCAGACACAACTCCGAGACCATAGTCCCGGTACCACCAAGCCTTCTATACTCCACGGATCTCTCCTATCTTCCCATGTACGCCATCCCGACTTACAAAGCTCGATAATGATACAGCTTCCGACCGACCAACCAAGCCCCTTGAAGCCGAATCATAAAATCAAGCCTTGAAACACCAGCACCAAAGGGTAAACTTTCCTCTATATGTATTTTGCACATAGTTATGTAGTTGATGGTATCGCGTGAGTTTCGGAGAGTTCCATTTCCTAAGTTTGCGTGACGGTTTGTGCGTTCCAGTTCGCGAAATTCGGGCGGAAGATGCTCCGGCGTTGCGGCGATTAGTTGGTCGGTCCAGTAGTAGATCCGTATACCTGCGCTACTTTGGGCCGATGAAGGAGCTTTCGGCGTCGCAATCGCGGCGGTTCGCCGAGGTGGACGGCATTCGGCGGTACGCGCTGGTGGCGCTGGACCCGGAGGACGAAAACGAGATCGTCGCCGTCGTCCGCTACGACCGCGAAGGCGAGACAGACACCGCCGAATACGCGGCTCTCGTCGAAGATCGCTTCCAAGGACGAGGGCTCGGACTCTCTCTCACCAAAAGACTCATAGAAGCCGCCCGAGAGCACGAAGTAGAACACCTACACGCGCTGGTTCTGCCGGAGAATATTGGAATGCTGCACCTTCTCCGAAGCCTGGATCTCCCAGAACGCCAGCGCTGGAGCGAAGGAGTCGAACACGTCGAAATAGACCTGCGCCCGGAGTCCGCAGCTTAAACGTATCCTCTATTGGTTCACCCCGGCATCCGCTATCGGAGATGTTTTGACTTCATTCTTTCATAGCTCCAATGATGTTCACTCGGCACAGAGATTCCTCTTTCGGATGTCAGTACGAATATACATGTAAATGTGTACTGTAAATCCGTTACAGCTGTAAGCCGCATGGGAAGAATCACCTGATAGTGTCAGCGATTAGTGAACGACTCAGCACCGATATTCCAAGCCGCGTTGTTTTGTTTTCTTCCGGCTAGGCGAGTCGCATTCTTTGGCACTTGTAGTGCGGCATTTGTTCTCAGTCCGTTTTTGGAAGGAGTTATATGAAGGCTGTAGTTTTTCACGATGTGGGTGACATCAGGTTGGACGATGTGGAGGATCCAAAGATACAGGAGCCGACCGACGCTATAGTTCGGCTCACTTCGAGCGCTATATGTGGCACGGATCTGCACATGGTCCGGGGTACGATGGCTGGTATGGTTCCGGGGACCATCCTTGGTCACGAAGGTGTCGGCGTAGTGGAGGAGGTCGGATCCGGGGTGAGAAACCTGATCTCCGGCGATCGCGTGGTAATCCCTTCGACCGTCGGGTGCGGTTACTGTTCGTATTGCCGGGCCGGTTACTTCGCTCAGTGCGACAACGCGAACCCCAATGGCCCGCAGTCCGGCACGGCGTTCTTTGGAGGTCCTCAGCCGACCGGTCCCATAAATGGTCTACAGGCCGAATACGCGCGCATACCGTATGCCAACGTCGGTCCCGTCAAGCTGCCGGAGAATGTCTCGGACGAAGAGGCTATCCTGATCTCCGACATCTTCCCGACCGCTTACTTTGGTGCGGATATCGCGGGAGTCAAGGACGGCGATACGGTGGCTGTGTTTGGGCTCGGGGCTGTGGGGCAGTTCGCAGTGTTGAGCGCGTTTATCATGGGCGCTGGTAGAGTTTTGGCTGTGGATCGGGTCGAGTCCCGCCTCGAAGCCGCTCGGGCGCAGGGCGCGGAAGTTATCAACTTCGAGAAAGAGGATCCCGTACAGACGATCTTCGATCTCACCGGTGGTATCGGCGTGGACCGCGTGATAGAAGCGGTCGGAGTGGACGCCGAACACGCTCATTCCGGTCCTGCGGCTCCTTCAGGAGATCAGCAACAGCAATACGAACAAGAAGTGGACCAAGTTGCGCCGGAGGCGAACCCGAAGGGCGAACTCTGGCAACCGGGAAACGCGCCGTCGCAGTCGCTTCTGTGGGCGACTCAGGCAGTGGCGAAGGGCGGAACCATCGGCGTCATCGGCGTATTCCCACCGCAGGCGATGACCTTTCCGATAGGCGCGGTGCAGCAGCGGAACCTCACGGTTAGAGGAGGCAACTGCAACCACCGCCGCTACATTCCGAGGCTCGTTGGCATGGTGGCCGCCGGGACCGTAGACCCGACAAACTTCATCACGGACAAAGAGCCCACCCCGAGCGCGATCGACGCTTACGAGGTCTTCGATCAGCGGGAGCCGGGCTGGCTGAAGGTCGAGTTGCAACCGGCTGGCGCTTAGAGCGAGGATTCTCTTAAAGGGATTCGGGCACTCCCGTGCGGGCGAGTCTGTCGACGGGTATCCTTACTCCTTGCAAGCGAATCGAACACACCGGGTGCTTGGTCCGCTGCATAGTTTTGGAGTAGCTACCGTAGAGGAGGAACGACAAGTGGGCATACGTGAACGTTTCATGGCCTGGCCGGTGGTTCGTCAGCTTCGAGACGGCGACTCGTTGGCTCTCGGTGAGTCCGCCCGTTCGACGGCCTCGAAGGAGTTGCGTCCGAGAACGGCGGAGGCTGACGAGGTGGTCAAGTCCATTTGTCCGTATTGCGCGGTCGGTTGTGGGCAGAATATCTTCGTCAAAGACGGCGAGGTCACCCAGATCGAGGGTGATCCCGATAGTCCCATCTCCCGTGGCAGGCTCTGCCCGAAAGGCGCGGCCTCGCGGGATTTCGTGCAGAGTCCCCTGCGCGAGTACAAGGTCAAGTACCGTAAGCCATACTCAAAGGAGTGGGAGAGCCTGGATCTGGATACGGCGGTCGATATGATCTCCGACCGCCTCATAAAGACCCGCGAGGAGACCTGGCAGGACGCGGGCGAATACGGCGAGCACCTGCATCGGACTCTGGGCTTCGCCCATCTCGGTGGGGCCACGTTGGATAATGAGGAGAATTACCTCATAAAGAAGTTCTTTACCGCGATGGGTGCTGTGCAAATAGAGAACCAGGCCCGTATATGACACTCCTCCACGGTTCCGGGTCTCGGAACCTCGTTTGGCAGAGGCGGGGCGACCAACTTTCAGCAGGATCTCGCCAACTCCGACTGCATCGTAGATATTGGCTCGAACATGGCCGAGAATCATCCCGTGGGTTTTCAGTGGGTGATGGAAGCGCGGATGAAGGGCGCCACCATTATTCACGTCGATCCTCGTTATACTCGCACTAGCGCCGTCTCCAACATGCACGTGCCGCTGCGTTCCGGCACCGACATCGCTTTCCTGGGCGGTATGATCAACTACATTCTCCAGAACGACCGATTTTTCGAGGAATACGTCGTCAACTACACGAACGCTCCAGTGATTATCAACGAGGATTTCCAGGACACCGAAGAGCTGGACGGCTTGTTCTCTGGCTGGGATCCGGAATCTAACGCCTACGACCCATCCTCCTGGCAGTATGCGGGTATGCAGGCTTCGGGCGCGTCGGGGAGACGGGAGCAAGGCGGGGCCACCGGGGAGCAGGCCCACTATGCTCAGGGCGGCGACCTCGAAGGCGGCGATCCACCGGAGATGGATGAGACGCTCCAACATCCCCGCTGCGTCTTCCAGCTACTGAAGAAGCACTACGCCCGCTATACCCCGGAGATGGTGGAGAGCGTCACGGGCATTAGCCAGGAGCTTTTCTTGCAGGTCTGCGAGACCGTTTGCGATAACTCGGGGCGGGAGAAGACTACTTGTTTCGCCTACGCCGTTGGTTGGACGCAGCACACGCACGGTGTCCAGAATATTCGGGCGGCGTCCATCGTGCAGTTGTTGCTCGGCAACATGGGTCGTCCGGGGGGTGGGATCATGGCTCTTCGAGGACACGCTTCGATCCAGGGCTCCACCGACATTCCGACTCTTTACAACATCCTGCCCGGTTACATCCCGATGCCCCACGCCCATGAACACCAGAGCCTCGACACCTTTATAGAGCGCAACTCCTCGCCATCCGGCTATTGGGGCAACATGAAGGCGTATATGGTGAGCATGCTCAAAGCCTGGTACGGCGACGCCGCCACCGAAGAGAACGACTACTGTTTCGACCACCTGCCGCGCCTAACCGGAGACCATTCGGTATACCCCACGATCATGGGTATGGTAGACGGCTGGTGCAAGGGCTTCTTCGTGATGGGCCAGAACCCCGCCGTCGGGGCCGCCAACGGCAAACTCCAGCGTCTCGCCCTCGCCAACCTGGATTGGCTCGTCGTGCGCGACATCGTGGAGACCGAGACGGCCTCCTTCTGGTACGACTCGCCAGAGGTCGAGACCGGTGAGTTAGTCCCCGAGGACATCGGCACCGAAGTCTTCTTTCTGCCCGCCGCCTCCCACGTCGAGAAGTCCGGTACGTTCACCAATACTCAGCGTCTGTTGCAGTGGCGCAATAAAGCCGTTGATCCCAAAGGCGATTGTCGCTCGGAGCTTTGGTTTATGTACCATCTCGGGCGCAAAGTAAGGCAGAAGCTGGCGGATTCGGAGGAATCCAGGGATCGAGCGGTTTTGGATCTCGTCTGGGACTATCCCGTCGAGGAAGAGAGTGGTATCGAGGAGCCCAACCCGCACAGCGTGCTGCGCGAGATCAACGGCTGGGACGCGAACAACGACGCGCTCGGCAGCTACCTCGGGCTCAAGGACGACGGCTCGACGGCTTGCGGGTGCTGGATCTACTGCGGCGTCTACGCCAACGAGACGAACCAGGCTAACCGCCGCAAACCCTGGACCGAACAATCTTACGTCGCCCCCGAATGGGGCTGGGCGTGGCCCGCCAACCGCCGCATCCTCTACAATCGCGCCTCAGCCGACCCCAAAGGCAAACCCTGGTCCGAGAGGAAGAAATACGTCTGGTGGGACGACGAGCAAGAGCAGTGGACCGGCTACGACATCCCGGACTTCAGTGCCACCAAGCGACCGGACTACATCCCCGCCGACGACGCGCAGGCCGAGGATGCGATTCGGGGCGACGATCCATTCATCATGCAGGCCGATGGCCGGGGCTGGCTCTACGTCCCAGCCGGTCTCACCGACGGACCACTGCCAACCCACTACGAACCCGAGGAATCCCCCTTCGAGAACGCCCTCTACGGCCAGCGGGCGAACCCCGCCCGCCAACGCTACCTCCGCGAAGACAACCCGTACAATCCCTCGGGCGACGCAGCGGGCGCGGAAGTATTTCCTTACGTCCTCTCCACGTATCGCCTCACCGAGCATCACACGGCAGGCGGCATGAGCCGCACCACCGGTCACCTCTCCGAGTTAATGCCCGAGATGTTCTGCGAAGTCTCGCCGGAGCTCGCGGAGAAAGTCGGCCTGGAGAACGGTGGCTGGGCCACGGTCGTCACGACGCGCTCGGCCATCGAAGCTCGCGTGCTCGTCACCGACCGGCTCGCGCCGCTCAAGGTTCAGGGTAAGGAGACGTACCTCGTCGGGATGCCCTATCACTGGGGCAAGAAGGGACTAGTCACGGGCGACTCGGCCAACGATTTGCTCGGGCTCGCCCTCGACTCCAACGTCCACATCGGCGAGTACAAGGTAGCCACCTGCGACATCCGGCCTGGACGACGGCCTCGCGGCCCCGAACTCACCGAGCTCGTCGAAGGGTATCGCCGACGGGCGAAAGGCGAAGCCAACAGCGGAACTCGGAATGGAGATGGATCATGAGCGACGCGAAGAACATCATCCCCGGCTCCGGTACGACGGACGCCTACAATATCGAGGGACATCAAACGCCGGAGACGCGACCTGTGGTCCCGTTGGGCCAAAAAGGATACGGCGAGGAGCAACCGAGGATGGGCTTCTTTACGGACACCACGGTCTGCATCGGCTGCAAGGCCTGCCAGGTCGCCTGCAAAGAGTGGAACCAGATCCCGGACACCATCGGCGAGCTGACCGGCAACTCCTACGACAACACCGGCGAACTCGGCGCGAACGACTGGCGACACGTCGCGTTCGTCGAACAGCGCAAGCCGGTCTTTATCCAGGAAGAATCGGGACTTGGCACGCCAGCCATCCAGGGCGAACCGGATTTCCGCTGGCTAATGCACTCCGATGTCTGCAAACATTGCACCGAAGCTCCCTGCCTCGACGTATGCCCTACCGGCTCCTTGTTCCGCACCGAGTTCGGGACCGTAGTGGTGCAGGAAGACATCTGCAACGGCTGCGGTTATTGCGTCCCGGCCTGCCCGTTCGGGGTGCTCGACCGGCGTGAGGGCGATGGTCGGGTCTGGAAATGCACGATGTGCTACGACCGCCAAAAAGACGGCATGGAACCAGCTTGCGCACAGGCGTGTCCGACGGACTCCATCCAATACGGTCCCCTCGACGAGCTTCGTGAGAAGGCGAACGGTCGCCTGGAGATGGTGCATGAGGCCGGGGCCGCGGATGCTCACCTGTACGGCGCGGACGAAGAAGGATACGGCATGGGAGCGTTCTTCCTGCTCCTCGACGACCCCGAAGTCTACCGATTGCCGCCCGACCCGGAAGTGGTTACACGTAAGTTCGGGAGTCTCTGGGGCTCCGCCGCCATCGCCGCCGGGGCCATCGCTGCGGGCATCGCCGCCAGTTTCGTAGGAGGCAGTCGATGAGTGGCCCGCGGGACGAGCGTTACTACCAGCCAGTCCAGTCAGCCACCCAGCAGGGAGCCGAGATGGGAGGACGTGGCCCGGTGCGGGAAGTACCCGAGGGGCAAGTACGCTCGTACTACGGAAAGGGTGTCGTCAAGCAGCCGGTGTGGACGTGGGAAGTGCCGTGGTACCTCTTCTTTGGGGGGCTGGCCGGTGCGTCCTCGGGGCTTTGTCTCGCGGCTCGGGTCGCGGGCAATCATTCATTGGCGCGGCGAGCGTTGCTCGTGGCGTTGGGCGGAGCGGCGGTGAGTCCTGTACTTTTGATCTCCGACCTCGGTCGCCCGGAGCGGTTCTACATGATGTTGCGGGTCTTCAAGCCTACATCGCCGATGTCGATGGGAACCTGGATCCTCAGCGCGTTCGGAACCACAACCGGCGCCGCTGTAGCAGCCGATTTGCTAGGAATCCTGCCAAAACTCGGACGAACCGCCGAAGTCGCCTCCGCACTACTAGGCCCGCCCCTTGCCACCTACACCGCCGTACTCCTATCAGACACCTCCGTACCAACGTGGCACGAAGCCCGGAAAGAACTGCCGTTCGTCTTCGCCGCCAGCTCCACCGCCAGCGCGGGCGCAGCCGCCGCGATACTCACCTCCACGGAACAGGCGGGAGCCGCTCGCAGGCTCGCCATCGGTGGCGCGATAGCGGAGATCGCTACCTCCGAGTACATGAAACGGCGACTAGGAAAGCTTCTGGCCGAGCCGTACAAGAACGATAAAGCCGGACGCTACGAAAAACTCTCCACAGCCCTGACCTGCGCGAGCGCAACGGTAATAGGAGTTCTCGGTCGGCGCAGCCGGATCGCCGCGGCGGTAGGCGGTACCGGGATACTAGCCGGTGCTATTTTCAAGCGTTGGTCCGTCTTCGAAGCCGGAGTAGAATCCGCCCGCGACCCGAAATACGTGGTTCTGTCCCAGCGCGAGCGCCTGCGCGACCGCAACGGAAGCTCCGGCGAGTAGGGTTTAGAGATGTCGAATTTCGAGACAATGAAGATAGGAGGAAGTTCATGTTAGAGAGTGTATTCGCGGCCAGATCCACCTTCGGCATGACACTCATGTTCCACATAATCTTCGCCTCTTTGGGCGTGGTGATGCCGTTCATGATCCTCGTCTCGCAGTATTTATATCTGAGGCGAAAGAACCCGGTCTACGAAGCGTTGAACAAGAAATGGACTACGGCCTTCGCGCTCACCTACGCGGTCGGGGCGGTCTCCGGGACGGTTCTGACCTTCAGCTTTGGGCTTCTTTGGCCGAACTTCATGAACGTCGCGGGACCGCTGATGGGGTATCCGCTAGCGATAGAAGTGTTATTCTTCTTGCTCGAAGCAATCTTCCTTGGGATCTACGTCTTTGGCCGGGATCAACTTTCCCCCTGGCTGCATTGGGCGAGCGGCATCCCCATTTTCATCGGGGGTTTTATGTCCATGATCGTCGTAGTCCTCGCAAATTCCTGGATGAACACACCCGTGGGCTTCAAGCTGGACGATGCCGGAACGGTAGTGGAGGCGAACGTGCTGCCAGCCATGTTCTCGCCCGCCTGGTGGTACGAGTCGAGCCACATGACCGTAGCGGCTTTCGAGGCCGTGGCTTTCGCCTTCGCAGCCGTTTACGCCTACGGGATGCTAAAAGGTAGGCGCGACGAGTACCATCGGAAGGGCCTTTTTCTGTCGATGTCGGTGGTCACGTTCGTGGCGTTGTTCATGCTCGTTAGCGGGGACCACACAGCCAAGCAGGTCGCCCAGGAAGAGCCCGCCAAGCTCGCCGCGATGGAGCCGAGGTTCGAGACTGAGAAAGGCGCGCCCTTGAGCATTGGGGGCTACCCGGACGTAGAGACCGGGGAAGTCCGCTACGACATCGAGATACCGTATTTGCTCTCCATACTTTCCTTCGACGACCCGAAGGCCGAGATCAAAGGTCTCGAAGCTTTCCCGGCGGATGAGCGACCAGACCCAAGGATGGTCTGGTGGGCCTTCGACGCGATGGTCGGAATTGGATTCTTCCTCGCCACGCTGGTGCTGTGGTTCTGGTTCGGTTACTGGCGGTCGCGCGGCGTCCCGACCGGCAAGTGGTTTATGCGGTCCACCGTACTCGCGGGGTTCCTGGGTTTCCTCGCCATTGAGCTTGGTTGGATCACCACCGAGGAAGGACGCCAGCCGTGGGCGATAAAGGGTGTGATGCTTACCGCTGAAGGTTCCACGCCCGCGCCGGGACCGGTGATCGCCTTTTTCGTATTCCTAACTCTGTATGTAGCCCTCGGCGCTTTCTACGTGCGCCTGCTAAGCAACATGGCGACCGGAGCGTCGGCTGGCTTCGGACGACGAACCACAGGAAGGTAGCTCTCTAGGTGCTTGAAGTCGCGGTAGCCGGAGCGATGGCTCTTGCGTTGCTGATCTTCGCGCTGGCAGGCGGCGCGGATTTCGGTGGCGGCATGTGGGCCTTTGTCGCGCCCAAAGAACGCGCCGCCCGAGAAGCGGAGCTAGTCGACCGGGCCATCGGTCCCATCTGGGAGGTAAACGAACTTTGGATCGTTGTAGCGCTCGTTATTATGTGGACTGGCTTCCCCTCAGTATTCGCCGTGTACGGCATCTCGCTCTTCGTGCCGCTGGTCCTGGTGCTGGTCGGGATAGTCCTGCGCGGTGGTCTGTTCGCTTTCCAGGAACACGCGGAATACGCGCCCGTCCGTCGGGCTTTCGTGGTCTTTGGCCGGGCTTTCGGGGCGGTGAGTGTGATCGCACCGTTCTTCTTCGGGATGGCCGCCGGAACTATCGCCTCGGGACGACTCCGTTTCAACGACGCGCAGGCCAGAGATGGCTTTGCCGTGGGTCGTCCGGTCGATGGATACTTCGAGCCCTGGTTCGGCCCATTCCCCATCGCGTGCGGATTTCTGGCCGTCGCCATATGCCTCTTTCTCTCGGCAGCCTACTTGACCCTTGAGGCCGAAGACGATCCGGATCTGCAGTCCGTGTACCGTCAGCGCGGCATCTTTACCGGCGCGGCTTTGGGGCTGCTTGGCACATTGGTCTTGCCGGTCATGGCTTTCGACGCCTCTTATATGTGGGGTGAAGTCTTGCGGTTCCCAGCGGTTGTCTTTATGTCGGCGGCGGCTCTGGCGTTGCTCTCATCTCTGCTCCTGCTCTACACTAAACGCTTCTGGTGGGCCAGAACCGCCGCGATAGCGCACGTAGTCTCGATCTTCTTGGCCTGGGCCTCGGCTCAGTTTCCGTACCTCCTGGTCCCGGATATCACCATAAGCGCCGCCGCGTCACCGAAGCCCGTACTCACCGCCCTACTCATTCTCTCGTTCTTCTACGCGATAGTGCTCGGCCCGTCCCTAGCGCTGCTCCTATATCTCTTCAAACGGCGCACCTCCGGCGCAGCGCCGGAGAACGAGTAACCGTGTCGCTCGACAATCAGGAAACAACGCAGGACTTCACCAGCAAGACTCTCACCTGGTTTGGAGCCTACTTCATCTCTTTCGTCGGTCTCCTTCACCTGCTGTTGAGCGGCGAACATTTTGGCTACGCTGTCTACCTCGGCCTGCTGTTTCTGGCGAATTTCGCCGTCTCGGCGGTTGCGGCTCTGGGTATTCTGTGGACGGGTCGGCGTTGGGCGTGGCTGTTGGGAGCTGTCGTCGCCGGTACGGCGTTTATCGGGTTTCTGGTGAGCCGCGTGTTCGGTCTACCGAAATTTCCGGAGGCTGCGGGACAGTGGTTCAACTTCGGCGGCTGGATGGCCGTGGGATTCGAGCTTGCTTTTCTAGCAGCCGTGCCGCTAGCCCTGACCCGCAGCGGTAGAAAGCTCGTGGAGAAGGAGCAGCACAGGATCGACGCGGAGAGATTGCCCCCGGCCCGGCAAGAAACACCCGAACACTTGGATCTCGTGGAAGAAGAGATGCGCGACATACGAAACCGCATGGCTCCAGATATCAGGGATCTCGGATCCCACCTGGAGCCTCGCGCACTCGGAGAACGCTCCAAACAGAGCGTCCGGGCGCGAGCGAGCGGTTTCCTACGGAAGCTACGAGAAAGAGGATGACACTGACGGCTTCGAGAACGAGCCGTCAGCACGTCGGAAAAAACTGAAGTGCTGACGTGCTGAGTAGCTAAAAGGCTTTAGCGGTTCGCGAGCAGCCGGTCTTGTGTCTCGACCATTCGCCGGTAAACGCCGTTTTTCGACATCAGGGTTTCGTGGGTGCCACGTTCGGCGATATGGCCCTCGCCCATCACCAGGATTTCATCCATCAAATCCAGACCGAGAAACCGGTGCGTGATCAGGAGCAAGCCGCGTCCACCCTCGGATACGTGAGCATGTGCCGACTCCATCAGTCGCCGCTCGGTCCCGACATCGAGGTCCGCCGTAGGCTCGTCCAATACCAGGAACGGGGCGTTTTTCAGAAAAGCCCTCGCGACCACCAGCCGCCGCCTCTCGCCGCCGGAGAGCCGGGTTCCGAACTCCCCGATCCGGGTGTCGAGTCCTTGAGGAAGACTACTCGCAAAACCGTCGAGTTGCGCCTTCTTGAGCGCGGTCCATAGCTCATCGTCCCTGGCGTCGGGAGCCGCGAGCAGCAGATTCTCGCGCACGGTAGCATCGAAAAGATGAGCGTTTTGAGTAGCTACCGCGAAGACCGCTCGGATGTCTGTTTGAGCGTACTCGCGTAGGTCATTCCCGTCGAGGCGCACTGTGCCGGAGCTTGGATCCCAGAACCGCAGCAGTAGATCCACTAGCGTACTCTTCCCGATGCCACTTGGACCGACAACGGCA
>JAABUN010007602.1_pt1 | contig 11558 bp, 11 predicted proteins | sample 5559311 | NCBI WGS metagenome assembly JAABUN01 (sample SAMN10711877, study PRJNA513370) | rock metagenome | isolation source: Antarctica rocks | place: Antarctica: Victoria Land, Siegfried Peak sud | reverse complement strand
AAGACCGGCAGGCTCTCGTCGGCCTGGATGCGCTCGAGCAGCGGTTCGAGGTGAGCCTTCCCCTTGGCGGCGGTCAGCCCGAACTCCATCGCATAGCCGCGGATGGCGTTCGACAGCTGCGTGCGGCTGGCGACCAGCTGATCGCGCAAGCCCATGAGCATCAGCGCCGCCTGCTGCTCGGCCGTCTTCACCGGCACGAACCGCATCGTCGGCCGGCTCATCGCCTCGCAAAGCGCTTCTGCGTCAGCCGCGTCGTTCTTGCCCCGCTTGACGTATGGCTTGACCAACTGAGGCGCGATCAATTTCACCTCGTGGCCGAACGACCGCAGAAGCCGAGCCCAATGGTGCGACGCGCCGCACGCCTCGATCGCGATCACGGTCGGCGCAAGCTTCTCGAAGAACGCCACCATCTCCTTGCGACGCAGCTTCCGACGCAAGACCACCTCCTCGGAGGCGTTCACGCCATGAAGCTGGAAAACATGTTTCGACGTATCCATGCCAATGCGGCTAACCTGTTCCACGGACGGTCTCCTCTGTCTGAGATCAGCAACGACCTCACTCTGGCACATCGATGCCGTCAGGGGCCGTCCACACCAACAAACGAACCCAAACGGACTGTTGGTTGCCAACTTCCTGAACGCTGCGCCCAGGATGTCCGGATACGGCCAATTTTGGCCGATGGAGGCCACATCAAGCAAACGTGGATCGGCTCGCCCTAGTCCCTTCATCGGCGCAGGGATGTGCGAGAAAAGCTTTGAACTGCAGGAGGGAACAGCGTCGGTTGCCATGTGGACATCGCTAGGCCGTGACCTGTGCCTGGTTCGTGCTGCTAGTAACCTACGAAAATGGCGGTATTAGCGTGAACCTACCGAGGCGCACGACGGCGCATACCTTTCGCCTGGACACCTGGCCGCCAATGACCTGAACGAACCGCGCCATGCTGTCGCCGGGTTTGCCACGGCCCCGACACGCCCAAGGCGGGCGGCGCTGCCATCCTCGGCACCACCCTGGACCTCGGCAGTCCTGCCGCGACCCGTGGTTCAGGGCTGCGGCAAGCGCCCTTTCAGCCGAGCAACGTGTCGAACAAGAGCTTGACGTTCAGCACGACGATGATCCCTGCCACGATCCATGCCATGGCCGCGATCCAGCCGGGGATGACGAAAGCCCCCATCTTCTTGCGGTCCGACACGAACAGCACCAGCGGAATGACGGCGAAGGGAAGCTGCATCGACAGGATCACCTGGCTGAGGATCAGGAGTTGGCCGGTGCCCTTCTCGCCGTAGAGGGCGGTGACCACGACCACTGGAACGATGGCGATGCCACGGGTGAGGAGCCGGCGAGCCCAGTTTGGAATACGCAGCCGGAGAAAGCCCTCCATGACGATCTGGCCAGCAAGGGTCGCCGTCACCGTCGAGTTCAGGCCCGAAGCCAACAGGGCTACGGCGAACAGCGTCGATGCGATGCCCAGCCCCAGCAGCGGCGAGAGGAGCTGGAAAGCCTCGCCGATCTCCGCCACGTCGGCGTGTCCGCTGTTGTGAAAGGCGGCTGCTGCGACGATCAGGATCGCAGCGTTGATGAACAGGGCCAGCATGAGCGCGATGGTGCTGTCCGCCGTCGCCCACTTGATCGCGTCCCGACGCCCCTCGTCGTTGCGCTCGTAGGCGCGGGTCTGGACGATGGAGGAATGCAGGTAAAGGTTGTGCGGCATCACGGTCGCCCCAATGATGCCGATCGCGATGTAGAGCATCTCCGGATTGGTGACGATCGCGGCGGACGGCACGAAGCCCCCCAGCACCGCGGCTATGGGCGGGGCCGCGGCGATGATCTGAACCGTGAAGCAGATCGCGATGACGATCAGCAGCGAGATGATGAAGGCTTCGAGGAAGCGGAAACCCTTGTTCATCAGCAAGAGCAGCAGGAAGGCGTCGAGCGCCGTGATCAGCGCGCCGCCTATTAGAGGGATGCCGAACAGGAGCTGCAGGGCGATGGCGGTGCCAATGACCTCGGCAAGGTCGCAGGCGATGATTGCGGCCTCGCAGGCGAGCCACAGCATGATGTTGACGGGCCGGGAATAGCTGTCGCGGCAGGCTTGGGCGAGGTCGCGTCCGGTGACGATGCCGAGCCGGGCGGCGAGAGCCTGCAACAGGATCGCCATCAGGTTCGACAGCAGAACCACTGTGAGCAGCGTGTAGCCGAACTTGGAACCGCCGGCGAGGTCCGTCGCCCAGTTGCCCGGGTCCATGTAGCCCACGGACACCATGTAGCCCGGCCCGGCGAAGGCGAGGAGGCGACGCAGCCACAGGCCGCCTCGCGGCACGGGGATGCTGGCGTGCACCTCGGGCAAACTAGGGCGGAAGTCGTCTTCCGGCCCGGAAAACTTCCATGCGGGTCGCAACGCAGCTGTGCCTTGAGCTTCTGACATCGAAGGGCTTCCTGATTTAGCCATGATCTTGACCGCAAGCGGCATACGACAAGGCTCACTAGTATGCAACATGCTATACTACATCGAGAAGGCGAATCTCCTGGTCGCTCCTCACAATCTCAGGAAGTGAAGCGAGCCAGGACGACCGGGCCGCGCCGTCGGGGCCTGCGCCGTTAAGGGCACCGATGGCCGCCGACGGCTTGGACGCTCGCGGGCTAGCGTCGCAGCTTCTCGGCGGAGAACGTCCGGAACGCCTCCAGCGTCTCCTCGCTGACGTGGTGCTCGATGCCCTCGGCGTCGATGCGAGCCGTTTCCAGGCTGATCCCGATGTCGCGCAGGAAGGCTTCCACGACCTGGTGGCGGCCGCGGCTCGCTTCTGCGAGGTGGCGGCCGGCCTCGGTCAGGAACACGCCGCGATAAGGGCGCTGAGAGATGAAACCTTCGCTTGCGAGACGCTTCAGCATCTTCGCTACGGTAGGCTGGGCGACGCCGAGCCGGTGCGCGATGTCAATCTGGCGCGCCTCGCCACCGTCATCGATCAGGTCGGCAATAAGCTCGACGTAGTCCTCGACCAGCTCCAAACGCCGGGCCTGGCGGGTCTGGCGAAAGCTCTCCACGTGCGCTTCGGTGTCGACGAGGGGATGTTCGCCTTCTGAAACCTTCTCCGACATGCCCTGCTCCATCGCTGCTTCGCGCATCGCGGGCACTTCATACCAGCTTTGCTCTAAGTTAGCACAGGCTAACATTATTATTCTGGCTTCGCACCTGGAATGCGCCCTCCGGCCTGCCTGCGTCTCGCACCCCAAAGATTAGCCGTTGCTATACCACTAAGAGTCTGCTCATAACATGAGTAGAGCCTGAGATCGGTTGGGCCAAGTGGCTGCAAAGAGGAACCCTGATGAGAACAAAACTGCAGGCGCTAGTCGCTGCCGCAACGCTTGGCGTGGCGTCGGGCGGCCTATCCGCGCTGGCGCAGCCGGCGAGCACACCATCCGAGGCTCAACAGCCGGCCACGCCGGAAACTTCGGACAAGCCCAGCGAAGCGGCTTCGGCACCCTCGATTTCGACGTCCTTGCCAAATCCAGACCCAGGCGGAGTCCGGGTCTCCTTGGAGAAGCTCGGCATCAGCTACAGCCTCACCTACATCGGCGAAGGCCTTGGCAACCTCTCGGGCGGCGTCAGGCGCGGAAGCGTTTATCAGGGGCGTCTTGATCTTCAGCTTGACGCGGACCTGGAAAAGCTGGCCGGCGTAACCGGCCTCGCGTTCCACGCCAACGCCTACCAGATCCACGGCCGCGGGCTGTCCGGCTGCTGCCTCGGCAACCTCCTGACTGCGAGCGGCATCGAGGCGTTCCCTGCGACGCGGCTCTATGAATTCTGGCTGGAGCAGAAGCTGCTCGGCGGCAAGGTCACCGTCCGTGCCGGCCAACTCGCTACCGACACCGAGTTCCTTGTCACCCAGTATGGCTCCCTGTTCGTGAATGCGACCTTCGGCTGGCCGGCAATCACCGCGGCCAATTTGCCGGGTGGCGGGCCGTCCTACCCGCTCGCGACGCCGGGCGTTCGCCTGAAGCTCGCGCCCACGGACAGCGTGTCTGTCCTGCTTGCCGCCTTCAATGGCGACCCCGCGGGACCGGGTTCCGACGACCCGCAGCGCAAGAACCGCAGTGGGACCAACTTCCGGGTCCGGGACCCGGCGCTGCTGATCGGCGAGGTTTCCTACAGCTACCACCAAGGCAAGGACGCCGCCGGACTGCCCGGCATAGTCAAGCTCGGCGGGTATCACCACTTCGGCCGCTTCAACGACCAGCGATCCGGCATCGACGGTCTGTCATTGGCCGATCCCGACGGTGCGGGGACTGCCCGCTCCCTGCGCGGCGCCAGCGGCATCTACGGCGTCCTCGACCAGCTCATCTATCGCGTGCCGGGCACGACCGACCAAGGCCTGGGCCTGTTCGTCCGCGCAGCGGCATCCCCAGCCGACAGCAACCTCATCGGTTTCTACGCCGATGGCGGTGTCACCTACAAAGGGCTTCTGCCGGGCCGCGAGAACGACACGGTCGGTGTCAGCGTCAGCTATGCGCGCGTCTCAGGCGCGACACGCGGGCTTGACCGGGACGCGGCCCGCTTTGGTGGGCAAGCCGGCTCACCGATCCGGTCGAGCGAGATGCTGCTGGAGGCGACCTACCAGGCCCAGGTCGTGCCCGGCTTTACGGTCCAGCCCGACTTCCAATATATCATCCGACCAGGCGGCAGCATCCGCAACCCGCGCGATCCGAACGGCGCCGCGATCAAGAACGCCGCCCTGGTCGGGCTGCGCGCCACGATCCGATACTGACGCCCATGCGTCCATTCCATGGCTTCCACCTGGCGAGGAACGGTCACCGATGCTGCCCCTAGCAGGTGATTGACCAGCCCCCATTGAGTGGTCCGAGCAAAATGTTAGTGCAGCATTGTAGCTGGCGGCGGCGGTGACCCGGTTGGCCCGGGACGACTGGGCGGCATTGGCATGCCCAGCACGATGACCTCCGGCGCAGGCGGCCGGTAGCCCAAGGAGGAGTGCGGGCGTACGGTGTTGTAATGCACCCGCCATTGCTCGATCAGAACGCGGGTTTCGAGGAGTGTGTTGAACACCTCCATGTTGAGCAGCTCGTCCCGCAGCTTGCCGTTGAAGCTTTCCACGTAGCCGTTCTCCCACGGGCTGCCCGGCTCGATAAAGGCCGTCTTGGCGCCCACGCTGCTGATCCAGCCCTGCACGGCCACCGCCACGAACTCCGGCCCGTTGTCCGAGCGGATGTAGCCAGGCGTGCCGCGGGCCATGAACAGGTCAGCCGTAAGCGGTGCTCCCAGGCCCAGCACTGGTCATGTCTCACCTAGAGGATCAATGCGGGAGGCGAAGCCGAACTGCTCCAGCTTCCTGACGTGCCCGTTCTTGAGATGGAGTTCCGCGCGGGTCCTGCCATCTGGTCCTAGGAACACCACGCGCTCGAACATCATCCCGCCGCCTCGGGTCACGTCGGCGCATCCGCCCAGCAGCCGACGTGGGATGGCGTTCACGTCCTCAATCTCGAACGGCACGAAGCGATACCGCTCTGTCCTGGCAGGCATGTATCCCCTCCTCGGGACCGGTCCAGGCTATCAGGCCCGCAGCGGCCGGGAACGTGGGGTTTCAAAAGGCCTGCGGCCGGGGTCAGGGCCTTGTGCCTCGGCATTCAGGCAGCCTGGCTTCGCGTAGGCCCAGGGCATGAGTTCGTCGATGCGCGCCTGCGGCCAGCCGTTCACGAGACGGGTCAGCAGGTCGGTGACGTAGGCCTGCGGCTCGACGCCGTTCAGCTTGCAGGTCTCGACCAGGGAGGCGACGTGGGCCCAGTTCGCCCCGCCCTCGTCCGAGATGTCTTCATTATGCTGCGCTTTCTTGTGCTGAGGGCAAGCGGGAGCTGACCGGCGGCGTCGCATTGTACGAGTGTGCAGGAGCGAGCCGCCAATCCCACTGTTTGCGCCCCCTTTGGATCCGGTATGCGATGAACTCACCTTTGCGGACCCGCTCCCAGACCGCAGCGACCGAACTCTCGCCACGATGCGCGACGCCGCGGACCCGTTCCATCCCGGTCGTATCGGCGTGTCCGCCGAGCCGGTCGATGTCGCCGTCCTCAAGCCTGATCCAGAGCTTGGCGGCCTCGCTGCTTTGGTCGCAAGCCAGCACGCCGCGGTGGGCCCACACCCGGATGGCGGCCAGGGTGATGCCGAGCTGCCGTGCCGCCACCCGTGCGGGTACGAACCCGTCGGCCCGCACGCTGATGCCTCGGGTCCCGGCCGGGCATCCCGTGGGGATGAGATGCTGCCGCCGCATGGACGCGACCCGGCCCGGGGTCCAGGGCTTGCCATGCCGGCTGAGCAGGCCCTGTTGCGCCAGCACGGCCGCAACCTGGTGGTCGGGCATCCGGCCCGCGAGGTCCCTGATGGCGTCCAGCGTGCCGGCCTTCGTGCGCAGGTGCGAACCGAACCCAGGACTGTCCACCTGGTGTGCCGTCCTGGCGCCCCCGCTCCAGAGAACCGCGACGTCCGCCCCGGTCCGGCCCTCCCTTACCGTCACCGTCACGGTGGCGACAACCAGGCGGAGCAGGCGCTTGCGGTCCGTCAGCGTCGTGGTGTCCGCCTGCCACAACGATGGCAGGTCCGACGCCAGCCGGCGCACGTCCTCCACCTCGACGGCGTCCAAGGGCCGCAACTCCGTCTAGGCGCAGGCGCTCGTACTCCTGCTGCACCCCTTCGGCCTCGGCCAGCGCCGCCTCCCAACGCCGTTCCAGCTCGCGGGCGACCAGGCGGTTGTCGGGGTCCACCGCGTCATACTGCCGCTGCGCCAGCCGAGCCTCGTAGCGGGCACGCTCGAGGCGGAGTTGCCATTGCCGGTCCACGCCCCGGCGCTCCTGCTCAAGCCCGCGCAGTGCAGCCAGCGTGGCGTCCAGGCCGGCAGGCCGCACCGCTTCAAGGAATGCCCCAACGACGACCTCGTCGATGCGGCCGGAAACAAACGACTGGCACATGGCCTCGGCATGGTGGGTCTGGGCTTGCCGGCACTCGTAACGCGGTTGCTGGCGACCATAGCTGACCCCCATCTGCCGGCCGCATCGTCCGCAATGCACGAGACCCTGCAGCAGCGCCGCCCCAACCCGGGCGGCACCCCGCCCCTTGGCTGCAAAGTTGTAAAGGTTGGCCCTGAGCTTGAGGCGGTTGGACAGGAACGCGTCGTAGCCGATGTAGGCGGGATAGACGCCCTGGACGACGATGGCCCATTCCTCCGGCGGCAGGAGGCGTTCGGTCGTGGTGGGCGGGTCGCCCGCCGCCACCTCCTGGCGGCGGCGCCCATATACGAATGCGCCGGCATAGGCCGGGTTGTTGAGCATGCGGTGGATCATGCCGTAGGCCGGACGAACCCACACGGCCTGTCCCTTCTCGGGGCCGGCCTGGAGGACGCGCGGCAGCTTGAGCCCGTGCTCGGCCAGGTGCCGCAGCACCGCACGGGCGTTGCCTAGGACGGCAAACCGCTCGAACACCATCGTGATTGCAAGCCGCACGGCGTCGTCGGGATCCTGGACGACGGTGCCGTCGGGCCGGCGGCGGTAACCGACCGGCAGTGCCACGGCCAGTTCGCCGCGCTGGGCCTTGTTCATCAGCGCGCCGTGCATCCGCGCCTGGAGGATGTGCAGCTCCGCGGCGAACAGGGTGCCCTTGACACCCAAGAGCAGGCGGTCGTTCGGGTTCTGGGCGTCGTACACCCCGTCCTCGTCCGCAATCAACGTCCGGAACACCGCGCAAAGCTCGATTACCCTGTGCCAGTCGCTGCTCAGCCGCGACAAGCGCGACACCTCGGTCACCAACACGATGCCGACCTCGCCCATGCCGATCGAGGCGACCAGGCGCTGGAAGCCTACGCGGTGCTGACTGCTCGCGCCGGACATCCCGAGGTCGTCGTCGATGACGCGCACCGCCGTCTCCGGCCAGCCCATCTGCCGGGCGCGCTGGGCCAGCTCATACTGGCGGCGGGTGCCCTCCTGGTTGTTCTGCAGCTGCTGCGGCGTGGATTGGCGGATGTAGACCACAGCTTGCAGGCGCAGGTGCCGAGGCTCCACCTTGGGAGAGTTGGCCGTCATGGCTGGGCGTCCCGCCGCATGTCCGGCCTCGCGCCGTCCGGCGGAGCATCAGCTCGGCCCAGAGCTGCGTCATCGCGGCATGCGTTTCCGGGGGCAGGCGCTTCCAGATCCTGGTCGTGGAGGAGGGCATGGCTGGTCTCCGCTGACGGCGCTCTGCCATGCTCGCGGACCAGCCGGACCAAGGCCCGCAGGCTGCTGGGCGAAAACAACAATGCTGGCACGGCCGACCCTCCGTCGTTGAGGTCCTCGGTCCAGGCGCGCAGAATCTGCTCCCGGCGGCCATCCGGCAACTCAATACTCAGGCAGGGCTTGCCATTGCGCACGCTCTGCCGGACCACATGGACGACCTGCCCACACTCCGGGTGGCCCACATGGCTGATGCGGACCCAATCAGCCTGGCCGCCATGACCAGCAGCATCATGCTGCCCGCTTGTCGCTGCCGGCGAACAACGCGTTCTTCCTCGACAGCTTGATCGGGCGTATGGCGCGCTCGACCGTGTTGGTGTCGAGTTCGATACGCCCGTCCTCGAGGAACCGCTCGAGCCCGTCCCAATGGTTCAGCGCGTAGCGGATCGCGCCGGCCAGCGGGCCGCGGGCCGGCAGCCTGGCCACCTGCGCCTCGAACCAGGTGCGCAGGTCCGCGACCAGCGGCTGGCTCCGGGCCTGGCGCACCGCGAGCCGTTCGGCCGCGGCCTTGCCGCGCACCTCGGCCTCGATCCGGTAAAGCGCTGCGATGCGGGCCAGTGCCTGCGTGGCGATCGGCGCCGCGCCAGCTTTGGCCAGGTCGTAGAACCCGCGGCGCACGTGGCTCCAGCAGAACACGAGCGTCACGGCCTCCTCGCCCCGCTTGGGGTCGGCCAGCTTCTTGTAGGTCGCATAGCCGTCGCACTGCAGGATGCCGCGATAGGCCCCGAGCAGCCGGTCGTTGTGCTCCTGCCCGCGGCCCGGGGCGTAGCTGTAGACCACCGCCGGCGGGTCGGTGCCGCCCCAAGGCCGGTCGTCGCGCGCCACCGCCCAGAAGTAGCCCGTCTTGGTCCGCCCGCGGCCGGGATCGAGCACCGGCACCGTGGTCTCGTCGGCGAACACCCGCGCCGAGCCCAGCAGGATCTCCTTCAAGCGGCTGACCACGGGCGCAATCTCGGCTGCGGCATACCCGACCCAGAACGCCAACGTGGAGCGCTCCAGCTCCACGCCTTGCCGGGCCATCATCCCTGCCTGGCGATACAGCGGCAGGTGGTCGGCGTAGCGCGCCACCAGCACATGCGCGACCAGCGCCTCGGTGGGCAGCCCGCCCTCGATCAGCCGCGCGGGGGCAGGAACCTGCACGACCACGCCCTCGCAGGCTCGGCAGGCCAGCTTCGGACGCTTGGTCACCAGCACCCGGAACTGGGCAGGGATCACGTCCAGCCGCTCGGAGCTGTCGTGGCCGATGACGGCCATCGCACCCCGGCAGCACGGGCATGCCGTGTCCTCTGGCGCCAGCGTGACCTCGATGCGCGGCAGGTGCGCCGGCAGCGCGCCCCGGCTCGCCCGGCGCCGGGCCACGCGCTCCTGCTTCAGGGCGGGGTCGCGCCCCTCGGCCTCCGCCTCGCCCTGCGCAATGGCCTGCTCCAGGCTCTCCAGGCCGAGCTGCAGCTGCTCCTCGGGCAGCCGCTCGGACCGGGCGCCGAACTGCATGCGCTTGAGCTGCAGCAGCAAGTGCCGCAGCCGGTCGTTCTGCGCCGCCAGCGCATCGCGCTCGGCTGCGAGATGGTCCCGCTCGGCGACGGCGCTGTCCCGCTCCGCCCAGGCCGCCAGCAGCAGCGTCCGCAGCGCATCGGCCGTCTTGGGCAGTGTCGGCAGTGGGTCGGGTGCGGCGCGCATCACCCGCAAATCCTACCCCGCCGCGGTCGGCGTGGGAATCCTCCGTGCCGTCTGCACCCGCGTCCAGTCCAGCCCGTTGAACAGGGCTGCGAACTCCACCGCCGACAGCCGCATGACACCGTCCATCACCGGCGGCCAGCGGAAGCCGCCCTGCTGCAACTGCTTCCACACCAGCACCAGCCCGCTCGCATCCCAGACAAGGATTTTGACCCGGTCCGCGCGCTTGCTGCGGAACACCACGACCACGCCCGAGAACGGGTCCTCGCCCAGCACCGCAGACGCCAAGGCCGCCAGGCCATGCGCCCCCTTGCGGAAGTCCACCGGCCGCGTCGCCAGCAAGACGCGCACGCCAGCAGGGATGGTGATCATGCCGCACCAGCCGACGCCCGCACCGCACGCAGCACCGACGTGAGCAGAGCCGCGTCCATGCCGGGCAGCACGCGCACCACGGCGCCCGCCACCTCCACCTCGATCGCAAGCGGCGACACCGGCGCAGGCACAGCTACAGGTGCCGCAGGCGGCAGCGCCGGCTCCGCATGGATCGGCACGAAGTCGGGGCCAGGCGGAACGGCCACGCCTCCCTGCGCCGGCAGCGCCAGCAGGCCCGCACGCGCCTCGCGCCGCCAGGCGAACACCTGCTGCGGGCAGATCTGCCACCGCCGCGCCACCTCGGACGGCCGGGCGCCGGGCGCAAGGCTCTCGGCAACAACCTGCGCCTTGCTCTCCGCAGACCAGCGCCGCCGCCGGCCAGGCCCGGTCAGGACCTCTACCCGGCGATATCCAGCCCTCGCGTCGTCGTTAAGGTCAAACATAGCGTCAGCTCGAAGCTCACTGCCTCAAGCAGACCAATCACACCCAGCACCTACCCCGGAAGAATGGCCGCGCCGCAACGCTTACGGTCAACCACAAGCGGGTGGAGCGGATCTGGCGGCGTGAGGGCCTGCGCGTGCCAGCTCGGCAGCCGAAGCGCGGACGGCTGTGGCTGAACGACGGGTCCTGCGTGCGGCTGCGGCCGGAGAAGCCCAACCACGTGTGGGCCTACGACTTCGTCGAGGACCGGACCCGGGACGGGCGCAAGTTCCGCATGCTGAACGTGATCGACGAGTTCACCCGCGAGTGCCTGTGCATCCGGGTCGGTCGCAAGCTGGGCTCGGCCGACGTGCCGGATGCGAGAGCATCCAGCGGGATCGACGTGCTGAGCGATCTGTTCATCGCCCGCGGCACGCCTGGTTTCATCCGCTCGGACAACGGGCCGGAGTTCGTGGCGGTGGCCGTGCAGGGCTGGATCACGGGCATCGGTGCTAAGACGGCTTACATCGAGCCGGGCAGCCCGTGGGAGAACGGCTACGTCGAGAGTTTCAACGGCAAGCTGCGGGACGAGCTGCTCAACATGGAGGTGTTCAACACGCTGGCTGAAGCCAAGGTGCTGATCGAGCAATGGCGGGCGCATTTCAACACGATACGCCCGCACTCCTCCTTGGGCTACCGGCCGCCCGCGCCGGAGGTCCTGCTGTCCGGCATGCCGATGCCGCAGGGCCGCCCTGGTCCGACCGGGTCACCTCCTACGCCCGCTACGATGCTGCACTAACATTCTGCCCGGACCACTCTATGGGGGCTGGACA
>JAABUN010007601.1_pt1 | contig 11558 bp, 12 predicted proteins | sample 5559311 | NCBI WGS metagenome assembly JAABUN01 (sample SAMN10711877, study PRJNA513370) | rock metagenome | isolation source: Antarctica rocks | place: Antarctica: Victoria Land, Siegfried Peak sud | reverse complement strand
GCTCGACATCCTTTCCAAAAACGATAACGGTTACGTCTTGCAGGTCGAATCAGGTCGGGTAGACCACGCCCTCCACGCGAACAACGCGTACAGAGCGCTGACCGACGGGATCGAGTTCGCCAACGCCATCGAGATGACTCTGGAACGCGTGAACCTGGAAGACACGCTTGTCATCGTCACCTCCGACCATGGCCACACCCTAGGCTTCGCAGGCTACCCCGAGCGCGGCAACCCCATCCTGGGCTTGGTGCGAGCTCCCAACGAAGAAACCGGCGAATCCGAGATCGTCATGGCGCAAGACGGCAAACCCTACACTACCCTCGGCTTCCTCAATGGCCCTGGCTCCGTCTACTACGCCGAGGAAAACGAGGACGGCACCATCCCCGAAGGTGCAGGGAGGGCACCCGTGCGTCCCAACCCCGCTGACGCTCAGGTGCAGGGAAAGGACTACTTGCAGCAGGCGACTGTGCCGCTCGAGAGCGAGACGCACGGCGGTACCGACGTTGCCGCCTACGCGACCGGCCCGCGTTCGTTCCTAGTGCGTGGCGTCATCGAGCAGAACTACCTGTTCCAGGTTATGAACTACGCCCTGAACCTGACCGAGCGGGCGCAGCAGGGTGAGAGTGGCGGTAACTAAATCCTGAGACTGCCCATTATTGAGGTCTGGAACCGTTGCATTTGTAAGGAGGAGAGATGCGGAAACCATCATTGATGCTTTTCGTGGCCCTGCTTGGCGTCGCTTTCGCACAATCTCGCCCGCCCGTACTCGTGTTCATCAGCTGGGACGGCTCACCCGGCTGGGTCATCGAACGCCTCTTGAGTGAGGGAAAACTGCCTAATTTGCAGCACTTGGCAGACCAGGGCGTTTACGTCAAGCGCACGGTGGGCAACTGGCCGAGCCTCACCGCCGCCGGGCACGCCGCCGTCTTCACCGGAGCCTACGGCAACGTTAACGGCATCACCGGCAACGGCGTTCCGCTCGCACCCTTCGACGAGCACGCCATCGGCGAGGGCACCACGAGCGGTTTCAGCGCCGACAACCTGCTCGCCGAACCCGCCTGGGTAGCTGCTGCCCGGCAGGGGCGCGAGGTGGCCGCTATCAGCGTGACGCAGACCTCACCCTTCGAGATGTTCACGTCCGAGGACTACAGGTCACCGCAGGGCGCGCCAGCCTTCGGTGACTATAGTGACCGCCTCTTTATCGTTGACCCTTATGGCGCGGTCAATGCCAGTGCTGGGATTCTCAGCGCCAGCGAAGCAGGTATCGCGCTTACCGATACGGACGCTGCCGACTGGACGAACCTGCCCGGTGAAGGGCCGTACCGGGCATTCACGCTAGGCGAAGGTGAGGACGCCCTGCCGGGCCTGCTGCTCGCACGTGCGGGAGAGGCCTTCGACACGATGGTCTTGAGCCGTGAGCGGGACTATGAGACGGCGACGGTGCTCGAGGCGGCCCCCTTCACCAACACAACCGAGCATGTGAGCGCGCCGGTATCTCTGACGCTCGGTGAGGACTCCGGTTTTACCCGGCTTCGTTTAGGGAGCGTCGAGGCGGACGGTAGCGACTTCGAGCTGTGGCACTCGGCCTTGAGCGAGTTGAAGGGCAATCTCACCGACCCCTCGTTGCTCGAGCCCTTGCAGCAGGCCGCTGGCTCGGTTGCCGGTAACGGCGTCTACCTGCCTCCCTTTCCCGAAGCACCACCGCTCCCTAACGGCTACGGTGAGATGGCGTTTGGGGTCAACGAGTGGTTCATGAGCGGACTGGTGTGGGCCATCGAGCGGGACATGGCTGACGTGTACGCCTCGTACTCGCCGTATCCCGACGAGTGGTTTCACAACTTCTACGGCTACCTGGTCGGTGAGGTGCCCGACTCGAGTGACGCGCTTACCAGCAAGGCCTGGTCGTACGCCGAGGCCATCCTCGGCAACCTGGACACGCATCTGGGCCGGGTCATGGACGCTCTCGAGGCGTCAGAGCGCCCCTGGAACATCGTGATGTTCACCGACCACGGCTTCAACGCCGCCTCACGCACCGTCTATCCCAACCGCATCCTGGCCGAAGCGGGGCTGCTCACGCTCGACGCCGAAGGTGTGCCTGTCCCTAACGAGACGCAAGCCCTCTATGGACTCGAGAGTGCGGGGGGCGTCCACATCAATACCGTTGCAGGACTGCCGAACCAGAACGGCCAGCTGAACGGCGTTGTCGCTGCGGTAGACTATGACAGCGTCATAGAGCGGGTACGAGAGGCGCTGCTAAGTGCGCGCGACCCGGAGACGGACAAGCCGGTCATCACCGCTGTACACCGCGCCGATGAGCAGGCCGAGAACGGCTTAGGCGGTCCGCATGGGGCGGACCTCTACCTGGAACTCGCGCCCGGTTACTACTGGAGCAGCGACGCCGAAAGTGGACCCGTCGTTGAAGCGTCCGAGCCTTTCACCACCGGCATTCACGGCGTCCCACCGGTAGGCAACGACGCCATGCAGGGGTACGCGGTGCTGGGTGGTGACGGCTTCGCCGACGGCGTCGTAGCTAAAAGTGCCCGCAGCACCGTCCTCACACCCACCGCGATGCAGGCAGTTGGGCTCGAGCCCCCTGCCGACGCCACGGGCAGCGTCCAACAAGGTTGGCTGGGCAGATAAGGTATCAGCGACCCATTTCTTCGAGTATAGGAGGGCATTGTGCGCCCTCCAATTTCTTTGATTTCCAACGGCTTTGTTGCGTGAATGTTCTTATTGACCCAGCTGTGCCATCTGCTTAGAAAGTGTTTAGATAACGAGATAGCTCTCAGGTTTAGCAAGCTGAATCATCTTGTTGAGGGCTTTGCCCTTAAGCTTAAGTTCGGCGACTTGGTTTTTGAACAGTCGGGAAAAGGCTTGAGGGCTGAAACTGGTCTTGAAGCGAAACATGGCAGTTTCAGCGAGGGAGCGATGGTGATAGTGGCATAGGCGTTTCCACTTTTTACGTCCGTGTTTTCTGATGGCGCCTAGGTTCTCATCTCTGGGGTGAGGCACTGCTTTGGTGTTACCGTGTTGCCAGATTTTGGTGTCTTTACGTGGTGGAATCGCAGCCTTACGGCCTCCCCCGAACCAGGCTGGTGTTGCTGAGGAGGAGCGTCATCGACACGTTTTACACGCTGTTGTGGTTCGTGTACGTCCCGGTTTGGTTCGTGTACCGCTGGGCGGCGCGTAAGCAGCAAGCAGATCCCTAACTTTCGCAACCTAAAACTTAGGAGGCACCGATGGGAGCAACAGCTACCCCTGGGGTCACGCGTGGCTGCGGCACACGCGAAGAAAACGGCATCTATCTCGAGTCGTTCGACCGACGAAGCGCTGGGGATGTGGTTACGTGAGCTGCAACCGAAGGCCATATTGCTGAACTATAGCGAGCACGATATCCGCAGCGACGGTCTCACCCACGGTCAGTTTCTGGGCCTCGAGCGGCTTGCCCGGACGGGCCCTGCCCGAGACCCAACTTGTCAGCAGCGAAGCGCAGTTGCGGCGTGTTCAGAGCGTTAAAACAGCCGAGAAGCTGCGGCGACTGCACGGAGAACTGACGGGTCTGGGACCCGTAGCCCGACTTTCAGTCGCTTTCTCAAACCCTCCGATTCTAGTCGGTGTGTTGTTTAATCCGCCCACTCACGCTACTCCACACCTTCAACTGGCGACCTCATGGGGCACTTTTGGACGCGCCCGACTGATTCGTCGATCCGGCGATGGGCGAACGGGTCTATAAGACGCCCAACGCGCTCAAGCTCGAGTGCTTTATCTTCGACAATAACGGCGAGCGGTGTCGACAGATCAGACACCGCTCACTACTCCGAGGTCTCAATTCAGCGTTAGGTAGCTTAAAACCCTTGAACCGCTATAAAAACAAGTTCAAGACAAAGACCGCCAGTATCCCCGTAATCCCCGCCACCGCAGAGCCGACGGTCTGCAAGCGGTACGCTTGCGATACGCTCATTCCCGAGAACTGGCTTACAACCCAGAAATAACTGTCGTTTGCGTGCGATACCGTCATCGCGCCTGCGCCGATGGCGAGCGTTGTCAGGGCGAGGCCCGTCGAGGAGCCTAAACCGAGGGTGCTCACGAGTGGCGCGATAATGGCCGCGCTCGTGATGATGGCGACCGTCGAGGAGCCCTGCGCGGTTTTAAGCGCCGCGGCCAGCAGAAAGGGCAGAAATATGCCCAAGCTCGTGAGCGCCAGGTTTTGCCCGAGAAAGTCCGTGATGGGCGTTGTTCTGAGCACGCTGCCGAGAGCGCCTCCCGCCCCCGTGATGAGAATGATCGGCCCGGCAACCCGCAGTGAGCTCGAGACGGCGTCCTGAGTGAGTGCCTCTCCCCTAACCTGTGCGGTTACAAAAAAAGCCACAGCGACACCCAGCAACAGCGCGGTGTTGGGGTTGCCGAGAAAGTTGAGGAGTCCGGCTAACGCTCCGTCACCAAAAGGCGCGGTGGGAAACGCAGCCACCGAGTTGAGGGCGATGAGGACGACCGGCAAGACAATAGGTAGAAACGCTCGCCACGCGGCGGGAGACCGTGGTGGCGGCCCGTCGGCGGCGGCTCCCGACGCCGCGCCTTCAGGTGTGGCGAGGTCCGGGTCGAGAAAGATGCGGTCACCCATAAAACGGGCGAAAAGGTAGGTGGTGACGAGAACGGGCAAGGTGACGACCAAACCCAGCAAGATAACCAGACCGACGTCCGCCTGTAAGGTACCCGCAGCGGCAATCGGACCCGGTGTGGGCGGAACAAAGACGTGCGTGGCGTAAAGACCCATGCTCAGCGCGGTCGCGTAGACGGCCATCGACCGCCCCGACTTGCTCGCCAGCGAACGCGCCAGCGGAGCCAAGATCACGAAGCCCGAGTCGCAGAAGACAGGCACCGAGACCGCCGCACCGGTCAGGCTCATGGCGAACACCGAGCGCGCTTGACCGACCCAACCGATGATGGTGTCGGCCATGACCTGCGCGCCGCCGGAACGCTCCAGCACCACGCCGATAATCGTACCCGCCGCGATAATGATGCCGATAGAACCGACCGTTCCCCCGAACCCCTCGGTGATGGCGGTGATGACCTCCAGAGGCGGCAGCCCCGCCAACAGACCCAATCCATAGGCTGCTACCAGGAGCGCAAGAAAAGGATGAAGCTTAAGGCGCGCCGTCGAAAAGACGATAAAGACGATGGTTAGAACAAGAAGTCCAATAAGTAACCAGCCGGACATATAAACTCCTTTTCGGTAGACGGGGCAAGGACCGCTCTGCTGTAGGTGTCACCTTACGGTCTGGCAGAACCCACACCACTCACGACGTCAGATAGAGGCACCTCAATCCAGCCAGCCTAAGGGGCGGCTCAAGTACGATTTTCAGCTTGTAGCAGATCGTAGCATTGAGCAGTTCATATGTCAATATGCTCAGCAGACGTCTGATAAGTGGCTGTATATTCATACCTGACGGGTGCTATACTCTCTACAAGAGATCGAAACGGCACCTAAATGGAGAGCTTGCGAGAGGTAAAGACGCTATGACACCGGAGCTGAAACCTTGTTCGGTTTTCCTTATTTCAGCAGAGCCGAGTGCGACTTGGAGGGATGCTTTATGAGTAAACCTGTCGAGCCCCTGAAAGCACCCCGGCTTGCGGAGGTCTTGGCAGACCGTATCCGGGAGGGCATCCTCGAGCGACGTCTGGGACCGGGCGAGGCGCTGCCCTCCGAACATGAGCTTATCCAAAGGTACGGGGTTTCTCGTAGCGTCGTCCGGGAGGCCGTCATCTACCTCAAAGGCCAAGGCATCATCGATGTGCGTCAGGGAAAGGGCATTTTCGTCAGCAAGGTTCCCCTTGAAATCCTCTTGCAAAACATCAGATCAGCAACCCTATCGGACAAGGCAAAGCTGGACGAAGTTTGGGAACTGCGCCTTTTGCTCGAGGTACAGATCGCCGGACTCGCCGCGTCTCGTCGTAGCGAGCACGACCTCGCGCAACTCGAACAGGCGGTGGACGATATGGACCGGGCGTTTGAACAGGGTGGGCTCGGGGACGAGGAGGACGCACATTTTCACAGCTATCTGGTCGTAGCGACGGCGAACAGCTCGCTTGCTCGGGTCATCGGAAGTGTCAGCGACCTTGTGCGGTCGTCCGTGCGCGCAGCCTTGGAACGCAAGCCCGGTCAGCCCAGGCTGTCCAACAAGGAGCACAAGCGCATCCTCGAGGCGGTGCAAGCTCAGGACGTGGAGGGGGCAAAAGGGGCGATGCACCGGCACCTCGAGCGGGCGATGAAAGAACTCGGCCAAGAGCTTTGAATTCCACTGAAGATCCCCTCGAGCTGCTGCGCGCAGCTTTCTACACAGCAGTAGCGGCGGCGCACCCGGCGGTGCCGCTTCAAAAGCAGCTACCCGAACCTCCCACAGGCCGCTTGACGGTCGTGGGCGCGGGCAAAGCGGCGGCGACCATGGCGCAAACCGTGGAGGCGCACTATTCACATTATTTAGGGGCCAAGCTCGGGGGTTTGGTCATCACCCCCTACGGACACAAGCTACCTACAGAACGCATCAGGGTGCTCGAGGCCTCACATCCGGTGCCGGACCGAGCGGGCTACCTGGCAACTCGGCAGATGCTCGAACTGCTCCAAAATCTAAGCGAAGAAGACCTGGTGCTCTGCCTCGTTTCGGGGGGGGGCTCAGCCTTGCTCACGGCGCCCCAGGGTGTGAGCTTGGAGCAAAAGGCTGCGCTGACCGGTGACCTGTTGCACTCCGGCGCGACGATTCACGAGATTAACGCCGTCCGCAAACACCTTTCAGCTGTCAAAGGGGGTCTGCTTGCAAAAGCCGCTGCACCGGCCAGGGTTTACGGCTTTTATCTTTCCGACGTGGTGGGCGACGACCTCACCAGCATCGCTTCAGGACCGACGAGCCCGGACCTGAGTACCTACGAAGACGCGCTGGCGGTTCTCGACCGTTACCGCATCGAGGCGCCGGAGGCCCGTCTTCACCTCCGGAACGGCGTCGCCGGTAGGGTCCCTGAAACGCCCAAGCCGGACGATCCCATCTTTGCGGAGGTCTCGAACACCGTGATCGCTAGCAATCAGAAGAGCCTCGAGGCCGTCGCTGAATTTTTCAGGGAGCGGGGCGTTCCGGCCCATATCTTGAGCAGCAGCGTCGAAGGCGAAGCCAGCGAGGCCGCCAAAATGCACGCCGCGATCGCCAGGCAGGTCAGGGTTCACGCTCAGCCGTTTTCGAGGCCCTGCGCCCTCATCAGCGGCGGCGAAACGACGGTCACGGTCAGACGAAGGGACGCCAAAGGGGGCCGCAACAGCGAGTTCGCGTTGGCGCTCGCGCTCGAGCTCGGCGACTTGGAGGGTGTCTACGCGCTCGTAGCCGACACCGACGGGGTAGACGGCAGCGAGGATAACGCCGGGGTCTTCGTAACGCCGGACAGCCTTAAGCGCCTTGACAGGGCGAGAGCTCGGACGCTTCTAGAAGCGAACAACAGTTATGAGTTTTTTAGAAAGCAAGACGCCCTGCTCGTTACCGGAACCACCCATACCAACGTCAACGATCTGCGCATCTTGCTTCTGCTCTAGCCGCACCACACTGATAGCCACAGTAAACTGAGCCGGGGTGAGCGCACCCTCGCCGCGCTGCTGAGAGTTTCAGACGCCGCTCGTTAGCTTGAGACCGACTACCGAAACGAGCAGCAGCGCCAGAAAGTCCAGCCTCCCCGGGGTCGCGGCTTCGCCGAACAGGAGGATGCCCAAGAGACCCGCCCCGAGCGCGCCAATGCCGACCCAGACGCCGTAGGCGGTGCCGATGGGCAGCGTCCGGGCGGCGACCGAGAGCAGATACATGCTTCCCACAATCCCAAGCGCAATCAGCACACTCGGGAGGGGGCGCGTAAAGCCCTCCGTGTATTTGAGCCCGACGGCCCAGCCCGTTTCCAACAAACCTCAATTCGGGGTTTTGAAGCAGGGCAAAAAGGTATCTCCTAAGCTGGGGGTGATTGAAGACCCACGAAGGAGATACCGCGATGAGTTTACTCGAGTTGTTCGTTGAAGTAGATGACTTCTGCCAGGAGTGCGAGTGCTGGGCCGCAAGGCAACAGCTTCTTGATAAGGCGAAACGCGGTCCTGAGCCTTCGCTCTCAGCGAGCGAAGTCATGACCATCGTGATCCACTTTCACCAGGAGGGCTACCGCGACTTCAAGAGCTTCTACCAGAAGCATGTTTGCAAACACCTTGACGCCGAGTTCCCGGCGCTGGTCTCTTATGGGCGCTTCCCCAAACTGGGATTGCCTCGAATTAGTGGACACATAGCGACTTGGCTACGATGCTAACGAGGACACTGTTTCCATGAGAAAGCCTGCTTATCCAGCCGAATTCAAAACTGAAGCCGTAAGCCTTTACCGCACCAGCGGGCGTAGTTTGAAGGAGATCGCTACTGACCTTGGTGTGTCTACCAACACTCTACTTGCGTGGTCGCAAAAGATGCTCACTCAGACGCTGCGCGAGCTGGAACGCAACGGCCTGGTAAAGCGCACAGCGTATCCAGTCGTTCCACCACATACCGAGTACGAGCTGCCTGATCTCGGCGTGAGCCTGGAGGACATCATCTACCGCTTGGGCGGATGGGCGCAGGAGAACATCCGGGCGGTGCTCGAAGCGCGGCAAGCTTACGACAGGCGGAGCGCGTGAGCTACCAATCCAATAATGATGGCACGCTGTCCGCTCTGGGCAAAATACGCGCTGCTTCCTCAGTCAGTGCAACGAAAACGCGCTCAACTGCTACATAAGGCTTATCCCTCTAAGGTCGTCGAATCCAGGTTTATAAGGCTCATAAGAATTGTGAGAACGTGCTAGGCTCGAGCTCAAATCGGCGGTAATCTTGCCTAGACCCAAAGCCTCAGCCGACACCAAGCCGACCCGAGAGCGGTTACTCGAGGCCGCTGAAGCATATCTTCAACAGGGAGGCTATTTGGGTCTATCGCTCCATGACGTAGCGAAAGCGTCCGGCATTCAAAAGCCCGGTCTTTACCACCACTTTCCGGGCGGCAAGGACGAGCTGGTGCTGGCGGTCGCCGAACGGGTGCTAGGGCGCAACGAAACGGCGCTCCAGCAGGCCATCAGTTCAGTTTCAGACCCCGAGGCGCAACTGCGTGAGGTTGCAAGGTGGCTACTCAGCGAGAACCGCCCCCTCGACCGGGTGCTGCGCGAGGCCGTTCGCTTTATGCCGGAGGGGAACCGGGAGAGGATCACCCATCGCTTCTTCACGGCATCGTTCAGCCCTGTTCAGGAGGTCGTCCAGAGGGGCGTCACCGCGGGTACCTTCCGTCCCCTGGACGCAACAGTTCGTTACACACGCTTTTTTCGGCCTCCTTGCACAGCTCTCGGAGGTTGCTGAAGTTGCCGAAGAGGATTCTGTCGACGCCGTTTTAGAGCAACTCATGGACTTGTTGAGGTTTGGCCTAAACATCCGATTACGCTAAGCGCCACGAGCAAAAGCTATACAGCTTACCGACCAGTCGTTAAATTATTTCTATAGTGACTCTGTATAGATCGGTGGGTCTCAAAGGAGCACTGTGGAAGCACACGGTAAAACCGCCCTCATTACAGGCGGCACAAGCGGCATCGGGCGGGAGGTGGCGCTTACCTTGGCCCGTCACGGTGCAGAGGTCATCATCATCGGGCGCAGCCAAGAAAAGGGCGTAGCAGTGATTCAGGCGGCTAGAGCGCAAGGTGCCGCGCGGCCCGTGACATTTATCGCCGCCGACCTTTCAGATATGAGCGAGGTGCTCCGGGTCGCGGCGCAGGTGCTGAATACGCGGGGCCACCTCGACTTCCTGGTGCATAGCGCCGGGGTCCACCACATGGAGCGCACCCTCACTCCCGACGGGGTGGAGTATAACTTCGCGGCAAACTACCTGTGCCGGTTTTCCCTGACGAGTTTGTTACTCGAGCGCCTGCTAGCAAGTAAGGGTGCCCGCATCGTCGTCGTCGGTAGCCCCTACGTCTTCGACCCCAAAGTATTTCTGCGGTTTCGTGGCCTATCTGGTGAGCGTCTATCGTCACCAATCTGGGCGCTCGTCAAGTCGGGCATGGCGGTCAGCGTCTGGACCGTTGAACTCGCCCAACGTTTGAGAGACACAGGGGTGAGCGTCAACACGGTGGTGCCGGGGGTGGTCCATACTGATATTTTGCGCAACGACCCGGTATGGATCAGGTGGATGGACAATGCTATTCAGCCGTTTGTCGGCATGTCGGCGGCGCAGGGGGCGGTCGCGCCGCTGTACGCCCTGCTGTCGCCCGAAGTGGCGAAACTGAACGGACAGTTTTTCAAGGGGACGCGGCAAGGACCAAAACGTATTACGGTACCTAGAGGAACCTATGATCCGGGGGTGGCGCAGCGGCTTTGGACGTTTAGCGAACGACTGACGGGCGGCGTGCCCGACCGCGAGCCCGTGGCACAACCCGCGTGATAACGAGCAAGCTCGTGCTGATCACTGGCGGCAGCCGGGGACTCGGGTTTGCCGCCGCGAGGAAGTTTGCGCGAACGGGGTTTCGCGTCGTACTCACCTCGCGCTCAGCGGCGCGTGCGGACGAGGCGGCCACTACTCTTCGCCTCGAGACCCCTGAAGCCGTGATACGGGGGATGGCGCTCGACCTGTCCTCGCTCGGGAACGTGCGGGCCTTTGCAGCGGAATTGGCCGCTCAGGAGGACGCGCTCCACGTGCTCGTCGCCAACGCGGCGAACTTGCCGGCGAACATGCCGAACGCCAAGGTGCCCGAATACACCGCAGAGGGGTTTGAAACGACCTTTGCGACGAACCACCTAGGGCGAGACTGCAAAGTTGTGCTGGGGTGCATACATAGAGGGTGTTATTATGCAGTAGGGTTGGTCCGTAGGAGGATCAAAGCCTTAAGACCTTCTTGAAACAAAGCGAGGTTTTACTTTCAGGACGAGTTTCGTGAAGTCCTTAATCATTTAATGTCCTATTGGAAACCATTATAGAAGCTAGATCTTGTCAGACGAATTACAACATTATTCGCTCTATACAGCTACCCCAGCACAACTTTACAGTCTCTTCTGGAGCAGTACCTAATCGTGAGGGGCTTGATACGGCAGTGTTGTACTGGCAGAGGTAGCGACGAAACATCTTGTCAGCCGCTTTAGGTAGCCATTTACCTTTGCGCTCTTCGCGCTCGTTAACTGCATAATCCCTCATGCCACTTGTCAGTGGCACCGCACAGAATCAAGATAGAGAAGCGCCGGCTGGTGCAGAAGTTCGTCGTTTGTTCAGTACCACCAGCCCGAGGAGCAATCTAAACTGCCAACCTGAAGGCATAACAGATTGTTGCCACCCCAAGGTATGTCCGCACAAGAACTTCTTGACGAGACGGTGGACCGGTGGTCGGCGCTGTTACTTTTATGGGAACCATCATGGAAGTGGTGTGCCATAAACCTAACTTTGACCAGATGTGTTAGCCTTGAAGCTATGTCACCTCCGTCAGCAATCGGGGTGAACTCCTCTCAAGGACGCGCCTATGACCACTTCTCTCCAGAGCAGAGCCGCTA
>JAABUN010007600.1_pt1 | contig 11563 bp, 10 predicted proteins | sample 5559311 | NCBI WGS metagenome assembly JAABUN01 (sample SAMN10711877, study PRJNA513370) | rock metagenome | isolation source: Antarctica rocks | place: Antarctica: Victoria Land, Siegfried Peak sud | reverse complement strand
CCGGTCTGATGTTCCGGCAGCGCCGTCGAGTACGCCGACGTCCGCTTCCGGCCCACGGCCCGCCCCCCGCCCGGGTACGGTGCCGCGGGCTCCGGGTCAGGTGCCGCCCACCGCGCGCGGTGAGCAGCCGGCCCCGACTCAGCCGCCCCCGACTGAGCAGACGTCGACCCAGTCAGCGCAACCGGCCTCGCCCACTCAAGCCCCCGGTCCGCGTCCGCGCCCGGGCTCGACCGGCGACCTTCCCGGCGCAACGCCTGGTCCCCGTCGGACCGGCACCCCGCGTCCGGGCAACAACCCGTTCGCACCGTCCCAAGGGATGGGTCAGCCTCGTGCTCCCCGTCCCGGTCAGAGCGTTGATCCGGTGCGTCCAGGCGGATCCCGCCCGCCTGCCGCCCGTACCCCGGGCGGCCCACCGGGGCGTCCCGGTGCTGGCGGTGTGCCTGGCATGCCGCGGCCTAACCCGGCCATGATGCCGAAGCAGAGCTCGGGCCAGCTCAGCTCAGGCCCCTCAGGTCCTGGCACCCGTGGCCGTGGCGCACCGGCCGTCGGCCGTGGCCGTCCCGGCGGCCCCGGCGGCGCTCCCGGTCGCGGCGGCCCCGGCGGCGCTCCTGGCGGCACCGGCGGTCCGCCCCCCAGTGGGCGCGGTGGCCGTGGTGGTCGCGGCGGCACCCAGGGTGCATTCGGTCGTCCCGGCGGTCCGCAACGTCGTGGCCGCAAGTCCAAGAAGCTGCGTCGTCAAGAGTTCGACCAGATGCAGGCCCCCGAGATCGGCGGCGTACGCGTCAAGCAGGGCGACGGGCAGAAGGTACGCCTCGCCCGCGGCGCCTCCCTGACGGACCTCGCCGAGAAGATCGGCGTAGACGTCTCGTCGCTGGTGCAGGTGCTGTTCCACCTGGGCGAGATGGTCACGGCCACCCAGACAGTGAGCGAGGACACCCTCCAGGTGCTCGGCACCGAGCTGAACTACGAGATCGAGGTCGTCTCGCCCGAAGACGAGGACCGCGAGCTGTTGGAGAGCTTCGACATCGAGTTCGGTGAAGATGAGGGTGGCGAAGAGGACCTTGCGGCTCGTCCGCCGGTCGTCACGGTCATGGGTCACGTCGACCACGGCAAGACGAAGCTGCTCGACGCCATCCGCAAGACCAACGTGGTCGGCGGCGAAGCCGGGGGCATCACCCAGGCCATCGGGGCCTATCAGGTGGCCACCGAGGTCGACGGTGACGAGCGCAAGATCACGTTCATCGACACCCCCGGCCATGAGGCCTTCACCGCCATGCGAGCCCGCGGCGCCAAGTCGACCGACATCGCTGTGCTGGTGGTGGCGGCCGATGACGGTGTGATGCCACAGACCATCGAGGCGCTGAACCACGCCCTGGCGGCTGAGGTACCGGTCGTGGTCGCGGTCAACAAGGTCGACAAGGTCGGTGCTGATCCGACCAAGGTCCGCGGCCAGCTGACCGAGTACGGGCTGGTGCCCGAGGAGTACGGCGGCGACACCATGTTTGTGGATGTCTCCGCCATCAGCGGTGTTGGCTTGGACAGCCTGCTGGAAGCGGTCATCTTGACCGCCGACGCGGCCTTGGACCTGCGCGCCAACCCGGAGATGGACGGTCAGGGCGTGGCCATCGAAGCCCACCTGGACAAGGGCCGCGGCCCGGTGGCCACCGTCTTGGTCCAGCGCGGCACCCTGCACGTCGGCGACTCGATCGTCGCCGGTCCGGCGCACGGTCGGGTACGCGCGCTGCTCGATGACCACGGCAACAGCGTGACCGAAGCACCGCCGTCGTTCCCGGTCCAGGTGCTTGGTCTGACCGCAGTACCAGGAGCTGGCGACAGTTTCTTGGTGGTCGAGGACGACCGGATGGCTCGACAGATCGCCGAACGTCGGGCGTCTCGGTTGCGGATGGCCTCCCAGGCCGCCGGTACCCGGCGCAAGACGCTGGACCAGCTGTTCGAGCAGCTCGAGCGGGGCGAGACGCAGGAACTGCGCCTCATCCTCAAGGGCGACGGCGCTGGTTCGGTCGAGGCCCTTGAAGACGCGCTCGCCAAGGTCGATGTCGGCGACGAGGTCTCTTTGCGGGTCATCGACCGCGGTGTCGGTGCCATCACCGAGACCAACGTCAGCCTGGCGGCCGCCTCCGACGCCGTCATCGTCGGCTTCAACGTCCGCCCGCAGGGCAAGGCGACGGAGCTGGCCGACCGCGAAGGCGTCGACATCCGCTACTACTCGGTGATCTACGCCGCGATCGATGAGATCGAGGCAGCACTGAAGGGCATGCTGAAGCCGATCTACGAAGAAGTGCAGCTGGGTACGGCCGAGATCCGCGAGGTGTTCCGTTCGTCCAGGGCCGGCACCATCGCCGGTTGTATGGTCACCAGCGGCATCATGCGGCGTAACGCCAAGGCGCGCTTGCTGCGTGATGGTGTCGTTATCAGTGAAACATCGATCGGTTCGCTGCGGCGGGAAAAGGACGACGCCACGGAGGTCCGCGAGGGCTTCGAATGTGGCCTCACCCTGTCGAACTACTCCGACATCAGGACCAGCGACACGATCGAGACGTTCGAGATGCGCGAAAAACCGAGGGGATAAGCAGGCTGGTTGGCATGGGGCCGTGGTTCGATCGGGTATGCCCGGTCGACGCTCGGCTCCATCCGCACCGAGCTCACGTGCGTCGGCGTCTCCCGCCGGAACGCGTGAGCTCGGTGCTCCCGCCAGGCCCGCCACGCCGAGACTTACGACCGGGCGCACCCGAACGAACCACGGCGGCCCCCCCACCTGCTGGGGGACGAGCCGAAGGCTTGGTGGCGTCTATAGACAGGAAGGACTTCCATGGCTTCGCCGAGAGTGCAGAAGTTGGCTGACCAGATCAAGGTAATCGTGGCTGAGATGTTGGAGCGGCGAATCAAGGATCCGCGGCTGGGCTTTGTGACGGTCACGGATGCGACGCTGACGGGGGACACCCGGGAGGCCGCGGTCTTCTACACCGTGTTGGGCTCCGACGAGGAGCAGCAGGCGACGGCCATGGCGCTGGCGTCGGCGACCGGCCTGATCCGGTCCGAGGTCGGCAAGCAGCTGGGGCTGAAGTTCACGCCGACGCTCACGTTCATCGCCGACTCGGTGCCGGACTCAGCCCGTCAGATCGAGGAGCTGCTAGCGGCTGCCCGCTCGGGCGACGCCAAGGTGGCGGAGCAGGCGGCGGCGGCAAAGTACGCCGGTGACGCCGACCCGTACAAGAAGGCGGAGGACGACGCCGACGCCTGACCCGGTCAATCGCGACCGGGTCAACCCCGAGCCGACCAGCTATGAGGCGGTGCGCTCGGGCGTGGTGGTGGTCGACAAACCGTCCGGGCTCACCTCCCATCAGGTGGTCGGGCGGATCCGCCGCCTCGCGGGCACCCGCAAGGTCGGGCACGCGGGCACCCTGGACCCGCTGGCGACCGGCGTATTGGTGGTGGGGGTTAACCGCGCCACCCGACTTCTCGGTCATCTGACATTGACCGAGAAGGATTACGAGGCCACCATTCGCCTCGGGGTCAGCACCATCACCGATGACGCCGAGGGCGACATTGTGGCGCTGGCGGGTGCGGCCGGCATCACCGAACATCGGGTGCTCGACCAGCTCCCGCAGTTCCGGGGGTCGATCCTGCAACGGCCGACCGCCGTGTCGGCGATCAAGGTCAACGGGGTCCGTTCCTACGCCCGGGTGCGAGCAGGTGAGGACGTCGAGCTCGCCGCCCGCCCGGTGAGGGTCGCTCGCTTCGACGTGCTGGCCTTTCGATCGGACCAACAGGACCAGACGCCGGTCCTTGATCTGGATGTGGCCGTCACCTGTTCGTCGGGCACCTATATCCGCGCGTTGGCTCGTGATCTGGGGGCCGCAGTCGGGTCCGGCGGCCACCTGACGGCGTTACGGCGTACGCGGGTGGGACCGTTCGGCATTACGCAGGCCCAGACCTTAGACGAGGCGGCGGTGCACCTCGCCCTGATCGACCTCGCCGACGTCGCGCGTCAGTGCTTCGCCACGGTCGCCGTCGACGCCGAGCAGACCGAATGGGTCCGGCACGGCCGGCGGCTGCCGGAAGTGCAGTTGCCAGCCGCGCGGGCGGCGCTGCTCTCGCCGGCCGGTGAGTTCCTGGCGCTCTATCGTCAGTCTGGTCCGGACGCGATCGCGGAGTCGGTCTTCGTCTGAGGCAGACTGCTGGTCGTGATAGGCGACTCGCGGCGGCTAACCTAAGCGGACCGCTCAGCCCTTGGGAGGATTCCATGCGGCATCAGCACCGTCCGCCGCCGCAGGCGAGGGTCACGTTCGGCCGGGTCTGGCTGGACGGGGTTTACGTTCGCATCAGCACGATCCGGCCGTCGAGCAGGCGATCTTTCGTGCGGATTCCCGGGATGGGTGTGTCGGCCACCTACTTCGAACGGCTCGCCGCCCACCTCAGCGAACACCGGCCGGTGCACTCGTTGGACCTGCCCGGCCTCGGCGGAGTTCCGCACCCCGACCAGAGAATGACCATCAGCCAGTATGCCGACCTGGTGGAACGAGCGATCGCCACTCTAGGGCTGGACGACCCGATTGTGGTAGCGCACTCCATGGGTACCGAGATAGCAGCTGACCTGGCCGCACGCCGACCCGACCTCACCCAGCCTGATACCGATCGCACCCGTGGTGAACGCTTCGAGCGGACCGTTCCCCGGCAGGCGTAGCGGTTCCTGCAGTCGGCGCGGCAGGAACCGCTACGAGTGAAGGTGTTAGCGGTCAGCGGCTACCTGCTGTGCGGGTTCAAATGGTTCGCCCGGGTGCTGTAGGTTCTCACGCGATCTGTCGTTTGCAATGTGGCGCTGTCTAGGGGCGACGACAACTTGGCGGTTGCCGTCGATTCTCACAATCTTGTCGTTTGCCTTAGGATCAGAGGCTGGGGCGGACCTGGCCGCTGCCGAGCCACCAGTCGTCCCACTAGCGGATCCCCGGGTCGAAGGTCTCCTTCATCCCGAGCAGCCTCGAACTCCGTCGTCCGCCCGACGCGGCGCGCGACGCGCGTGGTCCAATCAAACCGTGCCCGGGCCCGCATCGTCTGTCTCCCGAGGCCGGGTGCTCCGAGCGACAGTCACCCCGCTCGCCTCCATTCTCGGCTCGGGGCTGCTGATCATCGTGCCCGTCCTGGAGCGGACCCTCGGATCGTTGGCCGTGCTCGGGGCGGTAGGAGTGTCGGTGCTGGCGTGGCTGGTCGGCACTGCGATCAGACACAACGTGACCACGATCGAACCGCTGGCCGCGGATGGCGAACTCGACCCGGCGACCGCCCGGCTGGAGCGGATCGGTGACGCCGTGATCGTGGTCGCCTATATCATCTCGGTGGCCCTGTATCTGCGGATCATGGCCCAATACATCCTCGGCTACGCCAGCCCGGGCGCCCACCCGGCCATCGAACGGATGATCGCGGTAGCGGCGGTGGTGGTGATCGTGGTGGCTGGGGTCACCCGCGGATTCGCCGGCCTGGACCGGCTCGATCGGGTCAGCCTGATCGCGGTGCTGGTCTTGACCACCGTGCTCGGCGCCGCCATGGTGTGGCACGACGCCACCGAACTACTCACCGGACAGGGACTGTCCCTGCCGCCGCTGCCGGGCATCGACCTCGGCACACTCCTTGTGCTCGGCGGCATCGTGATCACCGTGCAAGGCTTCGAGACCGTGCGGTACCTCGGTGACGTCTTCGACGCCCCCACCTGGGTCTGGGCCTCCCGGGTCGCGCAGCTGACCGCCGCGTCCATCTATATCGGCTTCACCGCCGCCGCCACCCCTGCGATGGGCCTGGGCACCCCCGCCGGCGCCGACACCACCCTGCTCGACATCACCGACCGGATCGCGCCCCTGCTCGCCCTGCCGTTGGCGCTGTCGGCGGTGCTGAGCCAGTTCAGCGCCGCCGTCGCCGACACCGCGGCCGCCGACGGGAACCTGCGCCGGCTGTCGCCGCGGATGCACGGATTCCGGCCGTACCTGATCAGCGGGGCGGCAGCGGCTGCGTTGGCCGCGACCGTACCCACCTTCACCATTGTGGCAATCGCGTCCCGCGCCTTCGCCGCCTATTACGCCGTCCAATGTGTGATCGCGCTGCGCAGCAGTCACGGCACCGTCCGCAAGATCAGCTACGGCGTCCTGGCCGCGGTGATGGCCCTGATCACCCTGTTCGCGCTCCCGGCAGGCTGACGCGGCGCAGGGAGTGGCCAGCACGCCGGGAGCATGTCCCAAGGGAACTCTCAAGCACCGGACGACCCGGGCGCCTCGACGGGTTCAGGGCTGTGGATCGCGACCTGGGCGAGGGTGGACGGGCTCACCGTACGGATGGCGTCGGCCGCGTGATGACGGACGCTGACGCAGTCCAGCTCCAGTCATCCGCCCACCCCCACAGCAGCGATGCCAACGCCCCGCGGTCTAATTCCCGATCCACCCGGATGCCAGCTCGGCTTCAGCCACCGACATCCCCGAGCGGAGGGCCCTGGCAGCCTTGCCGAGCACACCCTCGTCGATGAGGACGGCCCGCGTCACGCGGCCGCGCACTTCGTCGCGCCCACCTTCCTACTCGCCATCGACGCCGGCGATCCAGTCGACGGCGCACCGTCCGACGTGGACGAACTCCTCGCGATCGGGCTCACCCCATCTGACGGACACGCTTGGCCAGATAGGTGATGTGGGAGCTCCAGACGCGGTTCAGCTGGCCTTGGTCGAACCGGCGCCCGACGAGGTCGGGCACCGGGTGCGGGTTGGGTCCGGCCTGGGTGGTGACGGGCTCGGTGGCGAAGAAGGCCGCTGCTTTGATTCGAAAAGGGCCTTGATCACCCAGAACCTGGTCTCATCCAGGTTGAGGAGTCAGGGCAAGACCAGCCTCGTCGATGACTCGGTAGGGGTCATGCTCTCCGAACCCAAGTCTTTCAGCGCGCTCGAACGTCAGCACAAAGCCAGCGGGGTCGACCGAGACATCCGCCGGCAGTCTCCACCCCGGGCGACGAACTGCGCCGTACCCGGCCAGCCGGAGCTCAACCACTCGCCGACCCGACCGTCACCGCCCCCCGTCGACGTCCAGCGCCTCCGGCGGATCGGTCCGGGCCCGCTCGACCGCGACCCACCGGCCCAGCAGAGCCTCACCGACCCCGATCTCTCGGGCGACCTGGACGATCGGCCGCCCGGTATCAATCACCAGGTGGGCGGCCTCACGACGGTGGGCCGGGGGGTAGCTCTTCCTCTTCCTGGAACCCGAAATGCGGATATCCTCTCCCGCGGAACCCGCAGGTCCGCGAGCAAGGTGTCCGTCAAACGGGGTGACCCCCATCGTCGGCTATCTCGACGATGAGTCTTCCGCTGCTCAGGTGGTCAGTGCAGCCACTGCGGAGCGAGCTCGAGCCGTGGCTGTAGCCGGGGACGTGGCCGCAGAGGACGAAGTGGCTCGTCTGTTCGCGGCCGCCGTTGACCTTGGTCCCGTGACGGGTTCGGTGGACAACGCCGGCAATGGTCCAGTGGAATGAAGTAGTAGGTGTGGCACTGTGGAGGAGGGGAGGACCAGCCGGTCCGGCATCGCGAGGATTTCCACCCCCAGCAGGAACCGTCCTAACACCAGCAGGGAGATTACATGGCCCACACCGATAAGCCTGACTCTTCTTCCGGCAGTGACCCTCTGACAATCACGGTCGTCGGCCTCTTGGCCCTCACCGCCGTCGGCGGCACCGTGTTCTGCCTCATCTACGCCATCTGGTGGCTCGTCACCTATTGGGCTCCGTTCTAGCTGGATCTGGGGCTCAACACGAGGCGTCCGGATTTTGTAGACCTTGGCGGTGCGGGGCTGGCGGCTGACGTCTCGATGGAGGTCTCGGTGCGGGACACAACAGCGCTTGGGAGTAGGCCCGCCATCGACGTGACGACCGAGTGATGGCAAGCGGCACCATCGGCTGTTCCGGTAGCCGTCGACGGCGCAACGGCGGGCACGGTCCCGGCTCCGGCTGTTCGAGATCGCCAATGTGCTGCTGATTCTGCTGCTCGTGGCGCTGGCGTTCCGTTCTGTGCTGGCGCCGCTGGTCGTCCTCGGCATCGCGGCGATCGGCTACCTGGTGTACTTCCCGCTGCTCGACCAGCGCTCGGTCGCCCTCGGCTTCGAGGTGCCGCGGCAGCTCGAGCCGGTGCTGCTCGCCCTGCTGCTCGGGGTGGTCACGGACTACTGCGTACTTTTCTTCTCGGCGTTCCGCGACGAGTTGGACATCGGGACCGACGCCGTGACCAGCAGCCGGAGCGCCCTTCGGCTCAACGCCACGGTGATCGCGGTGGCCGGTCTGACCGTTGCCGGCGGCACCATCTCACTGCTCGCGGCCCCGTTCGAGGTCTCCCGGGCCCCTGGGCCCGGCCCTGATGACCATTATGAGCTGGCGGTTGTTCACGGTGCTCCCTGTCCGCGGGTCCGAGCGCAGCGAGATCGCGAGCGAGCTGGGCCACGCGGCCGAACGCCAGCGCCTGCCGACCCGAGGATTAGAGCTGCTGACTGCGCGCGGGCCGGCGCTGGCGGCCACGGCCGCGGGCGTGGTGTTGTTCGTACTGGCTAGCCTGCCGCTCGCGCAGGCCCGGCTGGACTTGTCGTTCACCGCGGGCCTGCCTCGCGATGACAGTGTGACCGAGGGGGCGCAGCTGCTGGACGAGGCAGGCATCCGGGGTATCTCAGCGCCGACCGAGGTGCTGATCGAGCAGGCGGGAGTCACCGCTCAGCGGGAACCCCCTGTCCCGGCTCGAGGAGCTGGTGTCCGCTCAGCCGGGGGTGGTCCGGGTCCTGGGTCTGGCTGACCTGCCCACCCAACGAGCTCGGGGGTTGGTGCTCGCCCAGAGCGGCAACGCCGCTCGCCTCGTGGTGGTCTTCGACACCGACCCCCTCGCCGCGACGGCCATCAACAACGCGCGGCTCCTGCAGGAGCGGCTGCCCGGGCTCGCGCGAAAGGCGGGCCTACCGGAGGCTCGCGTCTCGATGACCGGGCAGACGCCGATCGCCTCGGGGGTTGCGCAGCTGACCCGGGACAGCCTCGAGATCACGCTGGTGGTCGCAATGGTGGTGGAGCTGCTCATCCTCGCCCTCTACCTGCGGGCACTGGTCGCGCCCCTGGCCTTGCTGGCTTGCAGTGCCTTGGGTGTGGCGGCCTCGCTCGGGCTGACCACGCTGTTGTTCCAGAACATCCTCGGTGAGCAGGGGCTGACGTTCTACGCACCGTTCTCGGCTGTTGTCTTGCTGATCGCCCTCGATTCGAACTACAACGTGTTCTGGGACGGGTCGATCTGGGACGAGGCCAAGCGCCGGCCGCTGGCTCAGGCCCTCCTGGTCGCCGTCCGGCGGGCTTCGCATGCCATCACCACGGCCGGGCTGATTCTCGCGGCGACCTTCGCCCTCGTCGCGGTGATCCCGTTGTTGACGTTCCGCCAGATCGCTTTCGCCATGACGGTGGGCTGTTGGTGGACACCCTGGTCGTCCGTCCCGTGCTGACCCCGGCGGTCCTGACCTTGCTGGGCCGGGCGGCGAGCTGGCCGAGCAAGCGCGTCACGACGGAGGTGGGCACCACCAACGTCGCTGCCCGGACGAATCTGGCCGATGGCTGACTCCGACACCACGACACCCGCCCGAAATCTCGTCAGCGGCGAGGTCTTTCGCAGCGCTCGCGCACGGCCGCCGAGATGGCCATCTTCGTCATCACGCTGTTCCTTTTGGGCTGGGGGACCGACGCGTTGGCCCGGTTCGGGGCCGAGTCCCTCCTCGCTCGCAACATCCAGAACGCCACGGGAACGCCCGAGCGCCCGATCGTCCACGTCCGTGGGTTCGCCTTCGTCCCCCCAGGTCAGGATCGGCCGGTCCGTCGAGGACGTCACTCTGCTCTACGCCGATCTGAACGCCTACTTCGACGCCACCGGACGGCCGCTTCAGGTGGCCCCCGGAGCCGACGGGGTGTGCGGATCAGTGGATCGGGGAACTCCCGGGTCGGCGGGTGGCGACAGCGCCGACGTCGACATCTCCGTGTCCGACGCCGTTCTCCGGCTCACGCCGAGAAAGATTGACACGGGAACCTCGGTGCTGGACCAGGTCAGCCGGCTCCTCCTCAACCAGCGGCTGAAGCTGTTGGTGCCGCTGGGCACACTGCCCTTCGGCCACCAGCTCACCAGCGCCACCCCCGATGCCGAGGGCATTCACCTGACCGCCGAAGGCAGACCCTGGTCCTCACCCCCTGAACCGCTGGCGACTACTGCCCCTCTGCCCCTCCAGCACACCGCCGACGGCTCACGTCGCCCGAGGCCGCGTCCGAGGCCGCGTCACCACCGATCCGCCAAGGCGTCGTCGATCTGGGTGACCGCCGTGGTGAGCCTGACCGACTCTTCGGGCCCGAACTGTGCCTTGGTGATGGTCTCCTGCAGCCGATGCTGTTGTTCGCGGACCGCCTGCTGCTCCCGCGGGTCGTGGACGCACCAGCCCACCTGGCGCAGCAGCTGGGCGAGGCGTTCGAGCACGAGCGGGCTGTCGCTGCCGTAGCGGCGGGGATCGGAGATCGCTCCGTCGAGAAGGTCGCCGAAGTCGGGGCGCTTCAGCACCACCCGGACCCGGCCCTGCCGGTCGTGGAGGAGCTTGGGTCCCAGCTCGAAGGCGACCGCCTCGCACAGCACCCCCGCGATGTGACCCAGGGCGTGCACTGCGGTGGTCGGGTCGTTGATGCCGGGTGACAGGGCCTTGTTCGTCACGTCGGTGAGCTGACGCAGACCGTAGGCGATGTCTTGGGCGGACGTCCGCTCCGGGCCTGCGTGGACGGCCGCGCCGACCCGTCGTCCCAGCCGGGCTCTGTCCTCTGCGGTGAGGTCGTGGCCGTCCACGGTCCAGGTCTGGCCCAGGGGGGTGTCGGCCACGAGGGAGCCGCCGGGGGAACCCTCGATCACGACGATGGCGCCGGCTTCGGTGGCGGCCTCCAGCAGCTCGTCCTCCTCGACGCTGACCATGAAGCCCGACTCTGCGATCACCAGCGGCACGGCACGGCTCGGCGGAGCGGGCGCCTGGTCGGCGGGCCGCGGGCCGTCACCGCGGGAGTCCAGGACCCGACGCAGGGTGTCGGTGGCTTCCCCGTGCACCTTGTCCAAGATGGTCTCGACCCGGATCTGTGTGGCCAGGTGGGAAAGGAACAGCACCAACCCGATGACGCTCGCCAGAGTCAGAACGACGGCGACCGTCACCGATATCTGGGGCACGACAGCGGACTGGTTCTCGGCACTACTGCGGACGGTCCTCAATACCAGGAGGCTGTAGGTGAACGTCCCCAGGAACACGGCCAGTGTCACGTGCACGAAGCGGTCGCGGGAAAACGTGCGGAGCAGTCGGGGAGAGAACTGGCTGCTCGCCAGCTGCAGGGTGACGACGGTGAGGGAGAAAGTCAAGGAGGTCACGGTGATCAACGAGCTGGCCACGGCACTGAGGACTGACCGGGCCGCGTCGGGACCTCCTCCGAACAGGTAGGCCTTGCTCGTCGTCGAAAGGCCGTCGTCGATGCGCGCGTCAACCACCGGAA
>JAABUN010007599.1_pt1 | contig 11564 bp, 9 predicted proteins | sample 5559311 | NCBI WGS metagenome assembly JAABUN01 (sample SAMN10711877, study PRJNA513370) | rock metagenome | isolation source: Antarctica rocks | place: Antarctica: Victoria Land, Siegfried Peak sud | reverse complement strand
CCGGCCTCTCTGGCAAACCGCCCAGCCAAAGCACCATCATGGTGCGTCTCGCAGCCCTGCATGGCTTCTACGATCTCGCACGCCGCGCCCGTCTGGTTGCGACCAATCCGGCCGCAGACGTGAAACGCCCAGGGGCAAGCGATCCGACACCCCGCGGCCTCTCTGCCGAGGATATCAAGATGCTGATTGCGGCAACGCCAAAGACGCCGGCCGGGGCACGCGACTGCGCCGTGATCGTGACCGCCGTGCTGACCGGCCTTCGTCGTGCCGAGCTCTTCTCACTGACGCGGGGCAGTCTCGAGCACCGGGCCGGCCGGGTCTACTACTCGACTCGGACCAAAGGCGGGCACCAACGGCATAGAGAATTGCCGGCCCCGGCCTACCAGGCAATCCGGACGGCCTGCAAGGCGCTGGGCACGCCGCTGGAATCGCTGGCACCGGATGCGCCACTCTTTCCGGTGAGTGGGGAGGGATTCCGGGTCAACTTGCAACGCTACGCACGCAAGGCCGGGCTCGAGGGCGTCTCTCCGCACGTTCTGCGGCACAGCGCGGCAAAGCTCCGACGCGACAGCGGGGCGAGCATCGAGGATGTGAGCGCGTTCCTCGGGCACCGCTCCCTGCACACGACATCGCGCTACCTTGCCCGCCTCGAGGGCGAACAGGATACCGGATGGTATGGCACGGCCGCCGCGCTCGGCCTCGAGATGGGAGAGGCGTAGACATGCCGATACGAGTAAATGACCTGAAAGCGGCGCTCGAAAAGCTCGAAGAACCATCCAAGAGCCTCGACACTACCCGACATCGTGAAAGAACAGGACGCAGCATTGGCACGTGCGATGCTCACGGGCCTCTCTGCGCACGTTGGGGAATCCATACAGCAATCCCTTACGGCCATGCAGCACGGGATAAACGCCCCGACGCAAGACGCAATCAAAGCCATGGCAAGCATGCAAACAGGGATAGGGAACATTGACCTGGGCCTCGTGCCAGCCTTCAACAGGTTCCTGGAGGGTCTCGAGGAACTCGAGCACTACCGCGCCCAAGCCTATGCCCTGATTACGGCTGAAGACCTCAAGCACGCAATCAATCACATCGACTGGACAGCGTTTGCAGCCGCCCAGCGCCCAAGCCTGACCGAACAGGAAGAGGCGGCCGACGATCCTATTCCATTTTTGCGTCATGAGCACAGCAATCGAAGATGCCCAAACCGTCGGCTGAACTCCGCTTCGAGCAGGTCGCTCTGTCTCATCATCGCGTCTCTGAGCTGAGATCGCAGCTGATCGTATCGACTCTAGGTCATGCCGCCAGGCTTTGGGGGAATGGTGAAGGCATCATCGTCGGGTGTGCCGCCCAGTTTGCGCTGGAGTGTTCGCGTCCGGCGCAGTGCTCGTTCATACGCATCCTCTCGTGTCGAACTGTAGGCGAGATCGTGACACGTTCGGCAGCGGAAATATCCGCTCAGGCCGAAAAGCACGGCGCATCTTTTGCTACAGCGAGGACAGCGAAACCAGAGCCGTTCGCCGCCGTAGGTGCAGGGAGTGGCATCAAGCCAGACGGGCTCCTTTACGTTCTCCCAGGTCTCGTCATTGACGCGCCGGCTGTAGATTAGGGTGAGTGCATCACCGCTTGCCCGCATGTAGGTTTGCATGCTTCCTGCCGGGTCAGTGCCGCGTTCCCACTCGTGTGTAGTGAGCGCCGCCGGTTGCAACGCCCCCGTCTTGTGTAACGTGCGGATGTCGAGCTTCAAGAGCGGGTCGGTATCCTGCCGGGTGGGAGTGCTCCCCCAGCGTGTCGAAAAATACCCGCCCATGTTCACCTCCATGTGTTCAGTCATTGCCGTCGCGCGTACACGCGGGATTTATCGAAATCATCAGGAAATGTACACGTTTAGTACCGGTCTGGGTGCGGTTATGTTGGACGTCCTTAGCCGGCGATGTTGCGGATTTTGCGGGGTGTGCGCTTGGTCGCTCTAATCTCCTTATACCCGTTTGTAAGGGCATACGGGAGGTGCCATCTCATATGGGTTGGCAAATGTATCGAGAGCTACCTCAATATGCTCACGGAACCTCTTAGAATCTTTAGTATAATATTCAGGTATGCACAATGTAGGCATGCTGAAGTGGACAGTCTAGGCATGTATGGATGATATGGATACCGCTGCAATTGCTGCTTGATCAGAAGGGTGACTATGATTAGTCGCAGGTTATCCCTCCGCGTGGCTCGAGGATCCGCAGCGCATCGCCCACACTGTTCGTTGGCTGAACCGCACCCTGCTGCGTTCCTAGTGCTCCACTCCGACTAGCAACTAGCAGCTTTTCCGCACATCCCTGACGCAGGTCCCACTGGAAAACACCCCACGGACCGACGAGGCACTTCAGCCAAGCTGTACTGTATCCGCGGGCTGAGGCTCGGGGGCTCTCAGATACTGCAGGCGAGTTACGCATTCCAGTGCCGCACGACCCGTGTGGTATGCGACTTTCCATGGGTTTCCTAGGCGCGCGTCCAGTATGTTGCCCTTACGGTCCAGCAGTGTATGCCATTCGCCGGCGTCGTTGATCATGTGCCCGTATACGAACTGCCACACCTGTTCGAATGCATCCAGGAAATGAGGCTCACCGAAGGCCACGAAGCCGTCAAGGAACCCGACAAGGGATTCGGCGTGCTGCCAAAACTCTTTGTCCTTGAGCACCGCCTCCCCGTGCGCCAAGCCATCGCGATAGATGCCGCCATATTGCCAGTCGACCCCGTGTTGCGCGGCGTGATCCACCAGCTGGTACATCACAGATTGGTAGGGAGCGTGGTCCACTCCGGTCGTGTCCAGTGCCCGGCGCATTAGCCACGCTAGCTCCACGTTGTGCCCGTAAGAAGTGGTATCGATCGGGGTTGGGGGAGCATCGCCGTCCCGTTCGGCGTTCCACGTGTGCCGGATGGCGATCGCGGGGACAGGGTGGAACTCGGCGTCGAACTGGTTCCGGCCGGCTCCCGTGTCGGGATCGACCATGTATTTAACGATCAGATTGACGACATCTAAGAGCCTGCTTCGGTGATTCTCGGAGCCGGATGCCGTGTAGAGGGTGGTAAAGGATTCCAGCAAGTGCATATGAGTGTCGAGGCTCTTGCGATCGCCGCCGGCGAAGCCCGCAGGTGAGGGCGTCCAATCGCCTTTCAGGTTCTCGAAATAGCCTCCATGCTCAGAATCGACACAGTGCTTTTCAAGTAGGTCGAAAGTTGCTTCCGCGTACTGCAATCCGCGTGGATCGCGCGTCGCCACGTAATACTCGGCCAGAGCGTAGATAGCAAAGGATTGTCCATACACAAGCTTGGCGTCTTCGAGAAGGCTGCCGTCTCGCTGAACCTTCCAGTACCAGCCCCCTCGCCGGTCATCCCAGAAATGCTTTACGAGAAAATCCACTCCTTCAGACGCGAGGTCCCGGGCTGCGGTATATTCAGGGCGATTCCGGCTCAAAGCAGAAAACCACCAGATCAGGCGCGCTTGCGTGTTGAGATACTTGTCCGGCGTCTCCAGCGTCCTCCCCTCTCCGTCAAAGTTGGTGAGAAACCCGCCGTACTCCTGATCCCTGGCCCGTGTCAACCAGAACGGAATGATTCCGTCCTCGAGGTGATGACTGAGTTGACGGTACAGGATAGCCAGTCTCTCCGAATCACTCACCATGTGTTGCGTCCTTCGGTGGCTACAGTCGTACTTCCAGTGCCGCGGATCTACTGCAAGTCCACAACCGTATAGATACTGAGATTGCTCATCGTCAGAACGTTGCCTTCCAGGGTGGCATCCGTCCCACGCTCGGGAAATGAATGAACGTGCATCTCGCTGGGCGTCCACGAAAGCGTAAAGCTCATCCTGGGGACGCTCTCTATCTCTCTGGTGATCGAGTTGAGGTTGTAGTTTACGAGGTGGAGAGCGTAGCCATTGTCTGTTTTATGCAGACCGAACCCGATCTCGCGGATATCCTCGGCATCGACGATCTGCTCGCCATCCTTGAGCCAGGCCAGCAACTCACCGAGCTTCCGATAGGCAAATCGGAAGTCGGCCAGCTCCTTGATGACCTTCCCCACTGCTGCCGCCTGCCCGCCCTCTCCGGTCCAATCCCGTATGACGCCAACCTCATCCGAGCGCAGGCTAAACGCGTCCGGTAAGAGCAGCTTCTTATAGCCTTGAAGCCTGTCCGGAGTGAGGGGCTCATCGTCGCTGACATATATGACGTTATAGAGGACGTGTTCATCGCACATCCACTGTGCCAGATCGTGGAACGTCCTGAACCCGCCTTCCCTCTCCTTATCCAAGTGCCCACCCAGAAACAACTCGGTTTCGAGAGCGCTTCTCAGATCGTAGACCATCGCGATATCAGCTACAGGCGCCGGAATGAACAGTTGCTCATGCGTCTTCAACCATCTGCCCATCTCTCGTTCGACTTCGAGATCGGGATAGAACGAATCCTTTTCCAGGTTCATCAACCAGGCTCCGTAGGGAATCGCACCGTTGAAGCCGTGCGCCAGCGGCTCCATCATGAACAGGGTATAGGTGTCGTTCTTACAGCTCTTGATATCCTCGATAATCTGCAGTATGTACTGGTTTGGGTCCTCAATGAAGGACCCGTCTTTCCCCTGCAAGAAGGCGTGACCAAAGCGGTAGAACCCGTCCTGCCTCAACTTGATCGCGGTCTTCTCCCCGGCGATCAAGTCGCAGTGCTTCCTGATTTGCGCGGAATGGGGCAGACAATTGAAGAGGTTGGCGGTCACCAAGATCGGCTCGCCTCGCGCTTGCCGTGAGTACTCCTTGGCGTACGCCGCGATATCCGCCACGTTCTGCTCCGCCCCCCTAAGGTTAAATTCGACGAATTGGCGGAACAGTGGGATCATCATGCGCCTCTCGCCCTGCCCCCCGAGCAGATCATCGTCGACGTAGCCCTTCTCCTGCAGGTATGCACGATAATCGAAGTGTTCCAAATCGAGCCCGTCCGTCTCATCGAAGGGGTTGTCTTTTAGGTAGGCGCGGAACCCTTTCATGCAGTCCTTGCAAAAGCAACCGGCGTTGTAGAGCGCGTGCAACTGGGCATCGAACTCGTCTACGAGGATGCCCTGGGCACCGGCGTCCACCATCATCTCGATCTCTTTTTTGAGATACTGCATGAATGCAGGGTTGTTGCCGCATGGGGTGTAACAGGAGTGATCGTGACCCGGCACCATGAGCCACGTCGAAAGCACGTCCTTTCCGTCGAGCGTTACCACCCGGAACTCTTCCAGGAAGTCCCTGACCACCTCTCCATCTGAATTGATCAGGCCGTCCGGGAAGTACTTGCTAATGGGGTCGAAGATCCGCGGATAGCGGTCGGTGGAGAGCTCGCTCATACCAACCCAGCCGGGCTTGCCGACGCCGCGTAGTTTATTGAGCGCCAGCAGCTCAGACTCGTCCTCGCTGAACTCCGCCGGGAACTCCCACAGTTGGGCCTTCCAGAGAACCGCAAACGCCTTGATGTCTCGCTTTTCGCACTCGGCGCAGAATTCCCTGTCGTTCAATTGTCCATAGAATCGGAGCCGGGGCGATATCACCTCATTGGCTTCCCGGTCCAGGTACTGGAGGCCGATCGCGGCGCTGCCCAGACAGGACCACAAGAGCACGTTGCCGCCCATATCCACGACGTCCTGGACCTGCTGCAGCCGCTTCATCGGCATGCTCGGATGGTAGTTCCAGTCCTCCTCGTACCAACACATGTAGTGCATACCGCGGATCATGAGCGATACCTCCCGTTTTCCCTGATTGCGTTCTGACGCTGTTGGACGAAGACCTGCCGAGCCTAGAACTTGAGGGCACCCTCCGTCAGTCCGCGCTGAATACGACTGCGGAAGAGGATATAGAGGATGAGTGGTGGCCAGGTAGCCAGAGACAGGGCCCCCATCTGTAAGCTCCAGAACGTCGTGTACTCACCTTTGAACGCCATCAGGCCGAGCGGGATGGTCCGCCAGTTCTCGGCCTGCACATAGACGAGGGGCCACAGGAAGTCGTTCCAGACCCAGATGAAGTAGAAGATTCCCATAGTGACGAGGGCCGGCATCGCCAGCGGTATCATGATCTGCCGGAAGGTCTGCCACTCGCTCGCTCCGTCCACCGCAGCAGCAGCAACCAGATCGGCCGGTATATTACGGAAGTAAGCGTAAAAGAAGACGATAGCGATGGAGGTCCAGCTAAAGTAGGTGACAATCAATGAGATCGGGCTGTTGCGGAAAGTAAACGGCATGTCCAGCGCCCTGGCCCAGACATCCAAGGTTGCCATCAGCTTGAAGCCGGGGATGATCAGCGCCTGGGTTGGTATAGCTATGCCTATCAGAAAGTACGCGTGGATGAGCTTGCTCCCGCGGAAGCCACGACGGGCTAGTGGATAGGCCGCTGCGGCCGCCATGCAGACGATGCCGAGGACGGAGACAATACTAACCAGCAGGCTATTGAAGTAGAGACGTGTAAAACCCCCGGTCCTCCACGCATCCCTGATGTTGGAGAAGTCTATACGCCGCGGCAGGCCAAATGGGCTGCGCATAACCTCGGGGTTGGTCTTGAGCGCGGTGTAGGACATCCAGACAAGTGGATATAAGATGCTCAGTGCGAGGAGCACGAGGAGCACGTAAGACAGGACCCGCACCGGTCGCGAAAGTTCTTGGAACTTCATCCCCTTCTAACCCTTCTAACTTTCCTGCTTTTCTATACAGCTTCGTTGCGCGAGCGGCTGAGCCACAACTGCAAGCCTGACATGCCTATAATCAACAGCATGAGCACGAAAGCAATGGCCGTTGCGTAGCCCTGCTGCGTCCGACCCGTACCGAGACCCAGGTCATACACATATGTGACGACGGTTTCCGAGGCGTGATACGGCCCCCCCTGAGTCATAACGTAGACAAGGTCGAATACACGCATGGCGGAGACGCTCGTCAGGAGGGCCGCAACGACCAGAACATCACGGATTAGCGGGATAGTGATGCGCGTCGTGAGCTGCCATGGGGTGGCTCCATCCAGACGTGCCGCCTCATGAAGTTCGCGGGGCACAGCTTGCAAGCCGGCGATCAACAGGAACATAGTGAAGCCGAACTGCCGCCAGATGTGCGCGGCGATGACCACGTAGATGTTCACGCCCGGTGTCCCCAGCCAGCCAAATGCCGGACCGTTGAGGCCGACCTTCCGCAGAAGGATATCGACGATGCCGATAGTCGGGTCGAGGATGAAGCTGAAGAGCAACCCTATGACGACGAGGGATAGTACTGACGGCACGAAAAAGATGCCGCGAAACCACCCCGAAAACCGGATATTCGATTCGAGTAGCAGCGCCACGATCAAGGCAAGACCGAGCTCAAGGGTGAGCGAGAAGAAGACAAAGAGGAAACTGTCTCGCAACGCCTTCCAGAAGAACGGATCATGGGCCATTGTGGTGAAGTTTTCGAGGCCGTTGAATCTCATCGTGGCGAAGTTGATCCCGGTCCAATCCGTGAAACTGATCACAACGGTGCCCAACATCGGCAAGATAAGAAAGAGTGTGTAAAAGAACAGCGCAGGTGCCATGAGAATATACGCGAAGCGCGTGTACCCCCCGTGCAGGGAGGCGACATGTCCGTGTTTTTCTTCGGTGACTCCGGAGATAGCTACATCGGAAGACTCGAGTCTGGACACGGGACGCTCCTTGTCACTTCCACGACTCAGCGCAGTGATGCTGCGCTGAGTCGCAGCATCACCGGCGATCAGTCTACTTGGGATGCTTTGCCTGCCACTCACTCACCAGCTGTTCGGCGTTCTGTGCGGCAGATTGCGGAGTCAGAGCGCCACTGAACAGACCATTAGACGCCTGCCACAAGACATCCTGACTGACGTCACCGTCCAGCTTGCTGTCTATGAACAGTGTTGAGTGATGCGCGTTGTTCTTGACCTTGATGAACTCGTTGACTTCGGGTGGTACCCCCTGCAGCGACTCGATACCCTTGATCGCTGGCAGCGTGCCCAGATTCTGCTGTGACCAGATCGTGTGCGGTTCCGGAGAGGTCAGCCACCACGTAATGAACTCCTTGGCCTCTGCAGGGTGTTTGGCTGCCTTCGGGATCCTCATGCCAATGACATTAAAGACGAAGTCCGTCGGGTCGCTTTCCGGGATGCCATCAACTGCCGGGAAGAGCATGAATCCCATATTGAAGTTCGGGGCCTGTTCCTTCTGGGTAGCCAGCAGCCAACCGCCTGTCTGAAAGAAGGCACCGTCTCCACGAAAGAACTTGGCGTACGCCGTCGGAAAGTCATCGGTCAGGATGCCCTTCGAAAAGTAATCCTTGTCTTGCATGTCCTTGAGCATCTGCCAGGGCATGACCGCGTTGGGATCGGTGAACTTCAGTGAAGTGGTGAAACCGGGCGTCAAGGCACGATTAAACAGCTCATCGGCCTTGGCAACCCCCATCGTCCGTATGTACAGGTTCCCGAGCCAGTGCGCACCAGGCCACCCTTCCTTGTTGCCAAGGATCATTGGGGTTACGCTCGCCTGCTTTAGTTTGTCCAAAGCCGCGGTGAACGCACTCCACGTGGTCAGAGTGGCGGGATCGATCCCGTTCTTCGCCAGAAGATCCTTGTTGTACCAGATGAAGTTTCCCGGGGAGACGCCGAACGGAACGGCCCACTTGCGGTCCCGGTACGTGACGGCATCTATCGCCCCGGGATCGAAGTTGCTCTTGTACTGGTCGACGAGATCGGTAATATCCACCAGTTGATCGGCGTCTACGTATGGGGCCAGCCAGCCGCCCGTGTCGTCTTCCGCCACGTCGGGCACCTCACCAGATGCGAACGCCGCCTTCAGTGCCGCCTTATAGGGAGTATTTTCGAACGCCGTATGCTTGACCTGTATGTTCGGATGAGACTTCGTGAACGCGGCCACGATCGCGTCCATCGCTGGACCCGCCGGAGCTGCGCTGAATTCAGTCCATAGGTCGATCTGGACTACCTCCGCGGCGGTAGTACCGGATGATTGCAGAAGGGAAGTTGCCGCGCCGACGGAAATACCCGTGGCGAGAGCTCGCTTCACAAAGTCGCGACGCGAGAACCAACTTTCGACCATGGCCTGCTTGGTGTCTGCTGACATTCCTTTTCCTCCTCGTACGAGACGAACTGGAACGGGCTCCGATTGTGAGGATAACCACGATGACCTTATCTTATGTTCGCCCTCCTTTGGCACTGCGTGAGTCAGGCTGAAGCATGGAAAAGAGAATCGGGCGAGCGAAAAGCCCTCTCCAGCACTAACGCCACAGCGCCGAGCACGCTGGCATCGTCCTCCAGCTCGGACAGCACTATTTCGGGCTTATTCACGATTGTCGTGTAAGCGCGCCGCTCGACGGTCGCGCAGACTACATCGAAAAACGCTGCTCCCGATCGCGCCACACCTCCGCCGAGGATAACCATCTCGGGACTTAACAGATTGACCACCATTGCTACGGCGATCCCCACGTAACGCCCGGCGTCAGCAAGGATTGCGGTGGCCACATCATCACCCCGATCGGCTGCCTCGGCTACCATTCGAGCATTTACCTTCAACGGGTGGCCACCGGAAAGGGTCTCAAGAGAGGTTGGCACCGCCGAGGAGATGGCTTGAATGGCGCGGGCTGAAATGGCCGGGCCAGATGCCATGAGTTCCAGACAGCCGTTGCTCCCGCACGGGCAGCGCGGACCGTTCTCGTTGACCGTGACATGGCCAATCTCGCCGCATCCACCGATCCCTCTCGAATACAATCGACCATCGAGAATAATCCCGGCTCCGATGCCGTGGCCGATGTTAACGGCCACGAGATCCTGGTGACCGCGCCCTGCTCCGAACCAATGCTCGCCCAGCGCCAGTGCCCATGCGTCATTGATGATAGAGACGGGAATGCCAAAGCTTTCCTTCACCAGTCTGACTATCGGTATGTTCTTCCAGTTGGGGAGATTTGGCGCGAGGACTGACACGCCGACGGGTAAATCGATCAGGCCGGGCACACTAAGTCCGATACCGAGAATACTGGCTGTCGGCAGCCCCGCCCTGCTGATCACGTCCTGGATGGATTCCTGTATGTGCCGCAGCGTCGTTCCGCTGTCATCACGGGGGTCGGTCTCGATCCGGCAACGCTCGATCACTCTTCCGTGAAGGTTGGTGAGCACACTTGTAACATGCGTCACGCCTAAGTCGCAGCCAACTACGACATTGGAGAGTTCGTTGAGTTGAAGGAGAGTCGGTCGCCGACCACCCGCTGACTCTCCTGTTCCCGCCACGGTCACGACCCCCATCTGCAGGAACTCCTTGCAGATAAGTCCCGCCAATGCCGGGCTGATTGCCAATTCACCGGCAATCTGGATTTTGGCGAGTGGTCCCTTCTGGCGCAGCAACTGGAGCACCCTCATACGCGGGTTCTCTATGCGGCTATCTGCGGTCATCTCAGATGAACTTTTGATAGTCATTGTAATAAGTCCAGCGAACTTCTTTTCACCACCAAACCCATTCGAGGTTGGCGAAGCAGGTTCACGGCGAAGAAATGGCTCTCAAATCAGTAAAATCACTATACTTCCGATTTTTCTCCACGTCAACACTCTATTCTCGTTCAGAACATCTTATATATTTTTTAAGAAGTAGGCGGTGTAAGCTACTGAAGCATGGATCCACAAAGCCTGATCCATCGCCCTGAAGGGCGGCCTCCCCAGTCCGGAAATCTACAGCAGTGCCTCCAGGCATCGGGCGATCCCGACAGGCACCAAACTGCTACGATATGCACAGGTCAGAATAGGTATCACCCTTTATGCCTCACCCAATGGTGGAAACGCCGACGCGAAGGCTTCTTCCAACAGATGCGCGAGACGGCTGACCGAGGCCATCCGGCTTGCCGACGAGGCCAAACGGGCTACTCGCTCACGACCACGATCCCGAATCACGCCGACTCGCGACTGGAACTCGTCCTGAGCGGCATCGAGCGCAACGGTCCGCATGACACAGACACCCTCGTCCTCGAAGCCGAAGACGCGCAGAGCGAGTTAGTATCCACCATGCAGGGGCAGGAACTCGCAGAGCTACCGCGGCAAAAACTCCAGCCGGCGCGACTCGCCTAGTCATTCAGCTTTCATCCCACAGGCCAGGCGCACTTTCGCCCGCTTGTTGCCTTCGGTACATAGACGGCAATCGACGAACGCAGGAGCAACAGACGATCTCCCCGAGACCATCCCAGATATGACCAGGCCGCTCTCCAGAAACACGGCGCCGCGCAAGGGTTGGAGGGAGTCTGGGAGACTGACGAGCTTACGGCGTGATCCTGTATGCGTTTCTCAGCCGGAAGGTCTGCACGCATGAATGCTTCGCTGAGCCGCATTGCTAACGTCGTTGGCGTCCTGCTGATTGCGCGCGCACTCGTGCCCATCTTCCTGTTTATCGGCTCAGGATGGGAGCTTCTTTTCATCCTCCTGGCGCTACCAGGCGTGATCGCTGGAGGATTGATGTTGGTGGGGGGTTCCCGTTTTGGCAAGGCCCCCGGATCGGCCGTAATCTGCTTCGTTCTCGCAGCGATTTTCAGCC
>JAABUN010007598.1_pt1 | contig 11565 bp, 7 predicted proteins | sample 5559311 | NCBI WGS metagenome assembly JAABUN01 (sample SAMN10711877, study PRJNA513370) | rock metagenome | isolation source: Antarctica rocks | place: Antarctica: Victoria Land, Siegfried Peak sud | reverse complement strand
CGGGCGCCAACGCTTCGCAGACGACGTCCAGCGGTGCGAGGTCCACGATGGTGCCGTATAGGTCGAAGCAGACGACCGCGACGCGCCGTGGCTCCACTAGATCGGTCAAGCCGGCCTCCCGGGCTCGACATCCGCGACGCCCGCCTGCAGCTCGGCGACGGCCTGGCGGGCCTCCTCCACGGACCCCTCGTCCTCGATCGTGCTGATATCGCCTGGGTCGAGGCCCTCGACCACGGCCTTGAGCACGCGCCGCATGATCTTGCCGCTGCGCGTCTTGGGCAGCAGGTCGACGAACGTCACCTGGCCGATCACGGCGACCGGCCCGAGCTCGTCGCGGACCGTCGCAAGCAACTCGCGCCTCAGGGCCTCCGACGGCTCCTGACGGGCGCGCAGGACGACGAAAGCAGCGATCACCTCCCCGCGCAGTTCATCAGGGCGCCCGGTCACCCCGGCCTCCGCCACGGCCGGGTGTCGGAGCAACGCCGTCTCGACTTCGATCGTGCCGATCCGGTGGCCGGCGATCTTGATGATCTCGTCGGCGCGGCCGGCGAACCAGACGTAGCCATCGTCGTCGATGTGGGCGGCATCCCCCGTGTAGTACACGCCCGGGATCCGTCCCCAGTAGTCCGCCGCGTAGCGCTGCGGGTCGTTCCAGATCGTCGGCGTCAGTCCGGGAAACGGCCGGCGAATGACCATGATCCCTTTCTCGTTCGGGCCCAGTGGTCGGCCGTCGGGCGTCACGACCGCCGCATCGATCCCGGCCAGCGGGATCCCGGACGAGCCGGGCTTGATCGGCAGCTGGGCGATCCCGTACGGGTTCCCGAAGATCGGGCCGCCCGTCTCGGTCTGCCACATGTGGTCGATGACCGGGATCCGATCGTCGAAGACACGCCGCTGCAGCCACTCCCAGACCGGCGCGTTCAGTACCTCCCCGGCCGAAAAGACGCGTTCGAGATGCGACAGGTCGTGCCGACGAGCGACGGCTTCACCATGCCGCATGAACGCCCGGATCGCCGTCGGCGAGGTGAACAACCCGGTCACGCCGAGTTCTTCGATGAGCCCCCAGAACCGCTCCGGACCAGGTTGATCGAGGGCGCCCTCGTAGGCCACGGTCGTCGCCCCCACGATGAGCGGCGCGTAGACGATATAGCTGTGTCCGACGATCCAGCCGATATCCGAGGTGGACCACCAGGTCTCGCCCGGGCGCAGGCCGAACACCCAGCGAGCCATGGCCACGATGTGGACCTGATAGCCGCCGTGGGTATGGATGGCCAGCTTCGGCGTGGCGGTCGTCCCACTCGTCGCGAGGATGAATGCCGGCTCATTCGATTCCAGTTCCACGTGGCTGCCGTCCTGCCCTTCCGCGTGGTCGAGGAATGCGGGCCAGGTGAGGTCGCGTGGCTCGTCCATCCGGGCACGACCCGGTTCGCGTTCGAGGACGACCACGTGCTCAACGGCGCCGGGATCATCCGCCAGCGCGGCGTCGACGATCGACTTGAGCTCCGTCGCCCGGCCCTTTCGAGAGGTCAGGTCGGCGGTCAGGACCAATCGAGATCCGCTGGCGCGGATGCGATCGCCAAGCGCCCCGTGGCCGAAGCCCGCGAAGACGATGGAGTGGATGGCGCCGATGCGGACGATCGCGAGCATCGCCACGATCGCCTCCGCGCACGTGGGCAGGTAGAGCGTGACCCGGTCGCCCCGCCGGATGCCCAGGCCGCGTAACGCGGCGGCGACCCATTCCACCTCTGTGAGCAGGCCTCGGTACGTCAGGTCACGCCGCTCGCCGCGTTCATTCAACGCGATCAATGCCAGCCGCTCGCCGTCGCCCGCCGCCACATGGCGATCAAGCGCGTTATGGGCGAGGTTCGTCCGGCCGCCCACGAACCAGCGGAAGCCGGGCGGGTCCGCCTCGAAGATCCGGTCCCACTGCCGGAACCATGGAAGGGCCTCCGCGGCTCGACCCCAGAACCCGTCCGGGTCTGCGGCCGCCTCCGCCAGCCACGTCTGGAGCGCCGGTGGAAAGCGGAGCGATTCGGTCAAGTCGCCCTCCGGAACGTGATCCCCGCGTTGAGCATTGACGAGCGCCGCGCTCGCGGATACGGTGACGCCAGCTCACCAAGCGAGCACGGCGCAGCCCAATAGTGCCACGCACGCTTTGAGGGAGGAGGAGGTTGTCGGGCGATCCAGCAGGAGATCTCGTGCTGAACTGTCGCTAACCGTCCGCCCGCGCCATCGCGGCGCCCACTCTCGGAGGAGCCCAGCCTTGGCTACGTCGTCTGCGGCCCTGACCGCAACCCCGGAGTACCGATTCAAGCTCCCGTTCGTCATCAGCGCCTCTGCGGCTGGGACGATCATCGAGTGGTACGACTTCTATCTATACGGCGTCCTCGCGGCGTTCTTTTCCACGCAGTTCTTTCCGACCGGTGACGCCACGGCCGCCCTGCTCGCGTCGCTGGCGACGTTCGGAGCCGGCTTCGCGGTCCGACCGTTCGGAGCGGCGTTCTTCGGGCGGATCGGCGACATCGTGGGGCGCAAGTTCACCTTCCTCGTGACGATCAGCGTCATGGGGCTCTCCACCGCCCTCGTCGGCATTCTTCCGACATATGCCCAGATCGGGATCCTTGCACCGATCCTCCTGGTCATCCTGCGGCTGGCCCAGGGGCTCGCCCTCGGAGGCGAATACGGCGGGGCGGCGATCTACGTCGCCGAGCACAGTTCCGACGCGAAGCGTGGCCAGAACACCAGCTGGATCCAGACCACGGCGACGCTCGGCCTGCTGCTGGCGCTGATCATGATCGGCATCACCCGACTGTCCCTGTCGCCGGAGGATTTCACCAACTTCGGCTGGCGGATCCCGTTCATCCTGTCCATCGCCCTCGTGGTCATGGCCCTGTACATCCGTCTGCGGCTGCAGGAGACACCGCTGTTCACGCAGTTGAAGAAGGATGGCAACGCCTCGACGTCGCCATGGCGCGATTCCTTCGCCGATGCTAAGAATCGGAGGCTCATCCTGTTGGCTCTGTTCGGGGCGACCGCGGGCCAGGCCGTCGTCTGGTACCAGGGCCAATTCCAGGCGCTCTTCTTCCTCGGGACGAATCTTGGCGTCCGCTTCCAGGATGCCTACCTGATCGTGGGGACCGCGATCGTGCTCGGCACTCCGTTCTTCGTCGTCTTCGGTCGCCTGTCGGATCGGATCGGTCGGAAGCCCATCATCCTGGGCGGTTGCGCCATCGCGGCGGCCTCGTACTTCCCGATCTACAACCTGATGGCCCAGTTCGCCCACCCGCAGGGCGTGCTCGCCACGACCGGCAAGGCGGCTGGCAAGTTCGTGGGCGCCGACGGCGTGACGCCGACCGTCGCACAGCCCGAGATCCTCCCGCTCATCGCGCTCGTCTGGATCCAGATCATCTTCGTGACGATGGTCTACGGCCCGATCGCGGCGTTCCTCGTCGAATTCTTCCCAGCCCGGATCCGGTACACGTCGCTGTCCATCCCGTATCACATCGGGAACGGCTGGTTCGGGGGATTCTTGCCGCTCATCGCCGCCAGCTTGCTGGCCTCCACAGGCAATCTGTTCGCCGGCCTGATCTACCCGATCGTCGTTGCGGTCATCACGGTGATCATTGGCGGCCTGTTCATCCGCGAGAGCCGGCACGTGAAGATCTGGGATGAGGTGGGCGGAGAAACGGACAACGTCCGGGCGGCCACTGCCGGAGGGTAGTGACGTTCCTGAGGCTGGCATGTCTCACGGGTGATACCATCCGCGGATGGACACCGTGACGATCCGGGATCTGCGCAACCGGGGTGGCGAGGTGATCGACCGTGTCGCAGCCGGCGATCACGTGACCGTTACGCGTGATGGACGGCCAGTGGCGGAGCTTCGGCCGGTACGCCCGCGTGGTCTATCGGCGGTTGCGCTGCTGGAACGCTGGCGGCGCATGCCGGCGGTCGACGCCGCGTCCCTCCGTCACGATGTGGACGCCATCATCGACCCACGCCTGTGACGGATGGCGATGGCCTGCTCGATACGAGCACGCTCCTCCTGCTGCCTCGGATCACCGATCCCAGCGTGCTGCCGGGGTTCCCGCTGATCTCGGCCATCACGCTCGCGGAGATCTCCGTCGGCCCACTGGTGACCGACGATGAAGCCGAGCGAGCCCGGCGGATGGCCCAGGTCCAGCAGGCGGAGGCGGACTTCGATCCGCTGGCGTTCGACGCTGCGGCGGCGCGGGCGTTCGGCCAAGTTGCTTCCTCGCTTCGGCGCTCCGGACGGAAGCCGGCTGCCCGCGCACTCGACGCACTGATCGCGGCGACGGCGATCGCCAATGGGCTGCCCCTCTATACGTGCGATCCCGACGATTTCGCGGGCATCGAGGGACTGGACGTGCGGCTGGTGCCTCACCCCGACGACGCTCGATAGCGCCGCGGGCGCGGGCTACACGAGGCCGCGGGCCGCCCAGGCCTTAGCCGTGATCACGAATGGTCCCGTGGGAAGCAGGCTGCGACACCGCTCCCGCAGCTCGGTCCGTCGTTCCGCATCAAGGCTGGCCACGTACGCGCCCGCGGGGCCGACCCCGCGCGTGAACGGCTCCCACCAGGCGTCGAAGTCCGGGTGCTCAAGATCGGCCGACAGCGCCGCGCTTTCGATCTCGTGCAGCCCGGCGGCCTCGAACAATTCGGCCAAGTGGCCCTCGCGAGCGCCCGCGAGTTGCGATTCGTCGTGGATGCCGGGGTCCATGGTATGGGCGGCTTGCCAGAACAGGCTGAGCGGGCCCTGGCCGCCGGCGTGATCCCAGACGCACGCGGCGACGACACCGTCGCGCCGGGTCACGCGGGCCATCTCGGCCAATCCTGCGACCGGGTCTGTCATGAAGTGGACGACGAGCTGGGCGAGGGCCGCGTTGAACGCGCGGTCGGGGAAGGGCAGTCGCTCGGCTGAGGCCTGGCGGACGTCCACGCCCGCGTGTCGCGCTCGGGCAGCCGCGACGAACGGTTCGGATGGGTCCACGGCGGCAACGAACGATGCGCCCAGTCGCGTGACCAGCTCGGCCGTCAGGGCGCCGGGGCCGCAGCCGACGTCGAGCGCCCGTTGGCCGTCCCGCACCCCGGCGAGATCCGCCAGCTGTGGGGAAAGCTGCACGGAGTACCGGCCCATGAACTGGTCATATGCCTCGGCTGCGACGTCGAAACTCATGGGATAACGGTACGCCGTCAGCGAGGGTGTCCATCCCAGCCGCACGGCCGAACGCTGGTCTTTCGTGCCCCGGGGCGGCATACTCGGGTCCCAGCCGTGTCACCACGCTGCCCGAGGTCACCCATGACTCACCGCTCCTCCGGCCGCCGCCTCGGCGTCGCACTGGTCGCTGCTGCACTCGTACTCGCAGCCCTGCCGGGCCTGCCCGTTTCAGCTTCCGGGCCGGTCCGTGTCGCCGCCCGAGACGTCTCCGTCGCCCTCGAGCGCCAGCAGGTCGTAGAACTGCCGATCCGGGCCTCGCACGTCGCCATCCACTGGCGCGGCCAGCCTGATGCCGTGCTGACCGTTGCCTTCAGTGCCGATGGCGTGGATTTTGGCGCGCCGGATCCGGTCGAGCGGGACGAGGTCGGCGAGCAACGCGGCAACGGCGAGACCTATGGCACCGTCCAGTACGCGACAGGCGCACGATTCGCGCGGGTGACCTCGGATCGCCCGATCGCCAGGCTCACCGTCCTCGCGCTCGACAGCACCGCCACCGGCGGCCCGGGGATCGGTCTCGTCGGCTCGACCGCGGCGGCGGCCGTCAGTCAGCCGTCGGTCATCACCCGAGCGGGCTGGGCAGCGGACGAGTCATATCGCTTCAATGCCGATGGCACCGAGAAGTGGATCCCGGCGTTCTACCCGGTCCAGAAGCTGATCGTCCACCACACGGCGGGGAAGAACGCCGACCCCGATCCGGCCGCCACGATCCGCTCGATCTACTACTACCAGGCGATCACCCAGGGGTGGGGCGACATCGGCTACAACTTCCTGGTCGACGAGTCCGGCCGGATCTACGAAGGCCGCTACTCCAGGTCATATGCCGCGGGTGAATCGCCGACCGGCGAGGACGCGGCCGGCAACAGCGTGACGGCCGCCCATGTCCAGGGCTACAACTCCGGGACCGTCGGGATCGCCCTGCTCGGGAACCTGACGAATGTCGATGCGACGCCGGCCGCCCGAGGCGCCGTGGAACGGATCCTCGCCTGGAAGGCCGACCGTCACGGGATCGACCCGCTTGGTGCGACCCTGTATACAAATCCGGTCAGCGGAACGCAGAAGACCTTCGCGAATATCGCCGGCCACCGCGATCTGGCGGCGACGGAATGCCCGGGTGGCACGTTCTACAGCACGTTCCCGGCCCTTCGGCAGGCCGTTGCCACGCGCATCGCCGCGACACCGACTCCCACGCCGACGCCGACACCTGTGCCGACGCCGACACCTGTGCCGACTCCGGCACCGACCCCGACGCCGACACCGACTCCCACGCCGACGCCGGCACCGACCCCGACGCCGACTCCGGTGCCCACGCCGACACCGACCCCGGCACCCACGCCAACACCGGCACCTGTGCCGACGCTGGCGCCGCCGTCCGCGCCGCTGAACCTGGCGGCCGTTCCGCACAAGAGTCGAGGCATCGTGCTGACCTGGTCAGCACCGACATCGGACGGTGGCAGTCCCGTCACCGGCTACCGCATCCTCCGGGGCGCCACCCCAGGATCCGAGGTGTTCAAGGTGTCGGTCGGGACCGTCGCGACCTACCGCGACAGCGCCAACTCGCGGGGCGTCCGCTACTACTACGTGATCGAGGCGGTCAACGCGATCGGCCAGAGCCCGCGCTCCAACGAGGCGACCGCCATCGCGAAATGACGCGATGCCGCGGCCGGGTCACGACCCCCCGGGACGGTTGAACGTGAGTCGGAGATCTGCAGTCCGCGCGGGCGGAGGCGGAGGCTCAGACGTCCGAGTCCGGGAAACTCGCCCTGCGCTCGTCTATCCAAGCGAGCAGTTCTTCGTGGACGGCTGCGTCCAGTGGGGGCGCTTCGTACGCTGCGAGCTGGGCCTTCCAGCGGGCATTCGCGCGCATTGCCGCGTCGCGACCACCGTCCATCTCCCACTGCTCGAAGCTGTTGTTGTCTGACAGTTCCGAGCGCCAGAAGGCGTTCTCGAAGTTGGCCAGGGTGTGCGGCGATCCCAGGAAGTGCTGGCCCGGGCCACCGTCCAGCATCGCCTGGAGCGCGAGGCCGTTGTCGCTGAGATCGACCCCGGCGAGATAGGCCCCCGCCATGGATGCCTGATCGTCATCCAGCATGAACTTCTCGTAGCCGATGGCGAGGCCACCCTCCAGCCAGCCCGCGGTGTGCAGGTTGAAGTTGACGCCCGCCTGCATCGTGGCCATGAAGCTGATCGCGCTCTCGTACGCGGCCTGGTAGTCGGGCAGCTTGGAGGCTGTGAAGTTGCCACCGCTCCGGAACGGCACGCCCAGTCGCCTGGCGAGGGCGGCCATCACGAACAGCACGAGTTGCGGTTCCGGCGTGCCGAACGTGGGCGCTCCCGACTGCATGGACATGGACGAGGCGAACGAACCGAAGATGACCGGTGCGCCCGGCCGCACGATCTGGCAGAAAGCCATGCCCGCGAGCGCCTCCGCGAGGGTCTGGGTCGCGGCTGCCGCCACCGTCACGGGGGCCATCGCTCCACCGAGGATGAACGGGGTGATCAGCACGATCTGGTTGTTCTCGGCATAGACCTTGGCCGAGCCCAGCATGTTGAGATCCCACGACATCGGGGAGTTGGCGTTCGCCAGGCCCATGATCACGTGCTCGCGCTCGAGCCGGTCCGCACCGAACACGATCCTCGCCATGTCCACCGAGTCCTGTGCTCGGCTGGGATTGGTCACGGAACCCATGAATGCCTTGTCCGTATACCGGATGTGGCTGTAGACCATCTCGAAGTGGCGCTTGTTGACGGGCAGATCCACGGGTTCGCACAGCGTGCCACCACCGTGGTGGAGGGTCGAACTCAAATACGTCAGCTTCACGAAGTTGCGGAAGTCCTCGATCGTGGCGTAGCGCCGGCCGTCGTCCAGGTTGTGGATGAACGGCGAGCCATAGGCCGGGGCGAGGACGACGTGCGGATCGCCGATCTTGACGTTGCGTGCCGGGTTGCGCGCCTGCTGCGTGAAGACGCGCGGCGCGCTCGCCGTGATCAGGCTGCGGCACATGCCGCGCTCGAACCGGACTCGGGAGCCATCGACATCGGCACCGGCGCGTCGAAAGATCTCGATCGCCTCGGGGAAGTTGCCGATCTCGATGCCGACCTGTTCCAGGAGCGTGTCCGCGTTGTGCTCCATCATCGCGAGGCCCTCGGCAGACACGACCTCGACCGGCGGCAGGGTTCGGGTGAGGTAGGGGAGGTGCTCCATGGCGCGAGCCAGGCGGGTCGCCTGCCGTGCGGCTCGGCCGCGTCGGATCGCTGGCGCTTCGGTCTCAGGGTGGCTCACGGCGCAACCTTGGCGGCTGCACGTATCGAGGTCAAGGCGCTCCTCGTGATCCGACGACCTTCGGCGACACCGGCGTGACGCGACGTGATGGACGAGACCATCCTCGACGCCTCCGCGCGGGCGCGATGGCCGGTCGCGAACGCCCAGGTTTGACGGCGGGCGGCCCGACGCTGCTAGCATCCCGGCCACGATGGCGCCACGGCAGTACGACTACATCATCGTGGGCGGGGGGTCGGCCGGCTGTGCGCTCGCGAATCGGTTGTCTGCGGATCCGTCCACGAGCGTCCTCGTCCTCGAGGCGGGCCGGAGCGACTGGCGGCTCGACGCGTTCATCCACATGCCGGCGGCCCTGACCTTCCCGATCGGCAGCCGGTTCTACGACTGGAAGTACGAATCCGAGCCCGAGCCGTTCATGAACGGCCGCCGGATCTATCACGCCCGGGGCAAGGTCCTGGGCGGCAGCAGCAGCATCAACGGTCAGATATTCCAGCGCGGCAACCCGCTCGACTACGAGCGCTGGGCCGCCGACCCGGGGATGGCGAGCTGGGACTACGCCCATTGCCTGCCCTACTTCAAGCGGATGGAGACGTGCCTGGCGGCCGCCCCGGACGATCCCTGGCGAGGACACCATGGGCCGCTCGTCCTGGAGCGCGGGCCGGCCACGAACCCGCTGTTCACGGCGTTCTTCGCGTCCGTCCAGGAGGCGGGCTACCCGCTGACCGAGGACGTCAACGGCTATCGCCAGGAGGGCTTCGCGCCGTTCGATCGGAATATCCACCGCGGCCGTCGATTGAGTGCCGCCCGCGCATACCTGCACCCGGTGATGCATCGCCGGAACCTGGAGGTGCGGACGCGCACGTTCGTGACCCGGGTGTTGATGGATGGTCGGCGCGCGGTCGGCGTGGAAGTGGCACGAAGGGGCCCGCGTGGGCAGGGCGCCGGGCCGGGCCGTGGAGCGGAGCGGATCCTCGCCGGCGAGGTCATCCTCGCCGGCGGCTCGATCAACAGCCCGCAACTCCTGCTGCTGTCCGGGATCGGCCCCGCCGCGGACCTGCGTGCGCTCGACATCCCGGTCGTGGCGGACCTGCCCGGTGTCGGCCGTCACCTGCAGGACCATCTCGAGGTCTACATCCAGTTCCGCTCGCTCCAGCCAGTGTCCATGCAGCCGTCCGCCACGCAGCGCTGGCGCCGGCCGTTCATCGGCGCGCAATGGCTGTTCCTGCGCAGCGGCCCGGGTGCCACGAACCATTTCGAGGGCGGCGGATTCGTGCGCTCCAACGACGATGTCGCCTATCCCAACCTGATGTTCCACTTCCTGCCCCTGGCGATCCGCTACGACGGCAGTTCAGGCGCGCCGGGACACGGGTACCAGGTCCACGTCGGGCCGATGTATTCCGACGCGCGCGGGACGCTGGCCCTCAAGAGCACGGATCCTCGTCAGCATCCCGCCCTGCGCTTCAACTACCTCTCGACGGCGCAGGACGCCCGGGAATGGGTGGAGGCCGTGCGGGTCGCTCGGTCGCTCCTCGACCAGCCCGCGATGGCACCGTACAACGGAGGCGAGACCTCCCCCGGACCGACCGTCGCGACCGACGCGGAGATCCTGGACTGGGTCCGTCGCGATGCCGAGACGGCGCTCCACCCGTCGTGCACTGCGCGGATGGGCACGGACGGCGATTCCGTCACCGACCCGTTGACGATGCGCGTCCATGGTCTCGACGGGCTGCGTGTCGTGGACGCCTCGTCCATGCCGTACGTCACGAATGGCAACATCTACGCCCCGGTCATGATGCTCGCCGAGAAAGCGTCGGACCTGATCGCCGGCAACACGCCACTGGCGCCCGAGCCGATCCCGTTCTACCGGCATCCACTGCGAGAGGCTGCCGTCCGGGCCTGACCGGCCAGGCCTCACCCGGTCGGTGGGTCTTGGGACAGGATGACCACGCTGTACGGCCCCACCGACACGCCGATGCTGTGCGCGAAGCCGTCCACGGAAACGTCGGCCGCGTCCGCATCGTCCGACTCGTGCCCCGCGAACGCGTCCGAGTAGACCGTCGAATCGGTATTGAGCCGGACTCGCCAGCGACCGGCTGCGGGGACGCCGATGCGCAGGTCGTGGACTGGTCGGTCGGCCAGGTTGGCGAGGACGAGCACGTCGTCACCCGGCCCGCCCCGCGTCCAGCGGTGGGTCACCAGGAGCTTGGCTTCGTCGTCCGCTCGGAGGACCGCCACGTTGGGACCGCGGAGGCCCAGCGTCACGCCCTCGCCGCCGCGGCGCAGGGCGATCAGGTCGCGATAGAGCTGCAGGATCCCGGCGTGGGTATGGGCCTTGCTCCAGTCGACCGAGACCGTGGCCTGGAACCAGCGATCCTCGAGTACCTCCTGGCCCTGGAACAGCATCGGGATGCCGGGCGAGGTCAGGACGAGCGCCGAGGCGAGGGTGGAGCGCTTCTGGGCCCACCAGCTGGCCGCATCACCGGGGGAGATGGCCTCCGGGATGCGTACCCGGTCGTTGGCCACGTCGTCGTGGGACTCGGTGTAGATGACCCGGCTGAGGGCCGGCCCGCGCCCTTCGCCGGTGACCGCCTCGGCGACGGCGGCGATATCGCGCTCGGCATCGTCGGATGCGAGGATAGCCGGTCGGATTCGGCCGATGAAGCCCGCGTCCCACTGGGCGTCGAAGCCGGCACCGCCCACGACGGTGGGCAGGACCAGGGTCGGGTCGTTAAAGATGTCTTCGGCGATCGTCAGCTTCCACGGTTGGTGGGCGCGGATCTCGTCGTTGAGCCAGGCCATGAACGACCAACCGTCGGGCAGCACGAGGAGGGGATCGCTCGCCTCGCCGTCGATCGTGCGGATGTACAGGGTAGCGTCGAAGCGCAGGCCGTCCACCCGGAATTCGTCGAGCCAGACGAAGGCGCTGTCACGCAGGAACGTCCGCACTTCCCCCCGGCCGTAATCCGGTCGAGTGGCACCCCACGGCGTCATCGCTCGGTCGTCGTTGTAGAAGTAGATCCCGCCACCTTCACCGTCGCTCCACCCGTCGAAG
>JAABUN010007597.1_pt1 | contig 11565 bp, 17 predicted proteins | sample 5559311 | NCBI WGS metagenome assembly JAABUN01 (sample SAMN10711877, study PRJNA513370) | rock metagenome | isolation source: Antarctica rocks | place: Antarctica: Victoria Land, Siegfried Peak sud | reverse complement strand
GCGCCGACTCGTCGCTCGCGAGCCCCTCGGCCTCCAGCACGCGCCCGTCGCCGGCCATCACGTCCCCGGCCTCGACCAGAACGATGTCCCCCGCCACGACCTCGGCGCTCGGCACCGCACGCACCGCACCGTCGCGTCGCACCCTGGCGCTCGGTGCGGTCAAGTCCTTAAGCGAGCGCAGCGCGTTGCGTGCCCGCGCCTTCTGGCGGCCACGGCGCCGAACGAGACCGCGTTCTACGTGGCGGGCGGCCTGCTCGCGGCGTGGGCGGTTCTGCTCTCGGCGCTCGGGCTCTCGCGCCCTGGCTCTCCGGGCTCTTGGCCCACGGGTCGACTGCTGCTGGTGATCTCCGCGGCGCTCGTGGCGGGGGCGATGGCAGCGGCTGTGGTCACGAGCTGAACGCCGAGCGGCGTGGCCCGGCCGGCGCGGTCGAAGTCCTGGGCTGAGCGCCAGAAGAACAGGCAGAGCGCGAAGGTGATGATGATGATGTCGAGCGACATCATCGCTCCGCCCGCGAGCTGCTGATCGGCGAGCGGCGACAGTCCGTACTCGCGCGGACTGGAGCCGTAGATGGCGGGATAGAAGGAGTGGCGGCCGAAGACGAACGCCATTCCGAGGAAGATCGAGATCAGCCGCGCCGAGAAGATGTGCCCGATCTTCCACAGGTGACCGGGCATGCGCCGCCGCTCGGGCTGCAGCCCGGGCCACCACACCAGCAGGGAGATGGCGATGAAGGACTGGTGCTGGAGGACGTGGATGAGGTCGTTGCGCACGGCGCCCTCGAACGCCGGGCGCAGGTGCCAGCCGTAGAGCACGAGCACGTAGACGCCGATCGCGACCGGAGGGAGGCGCAGCACGCGCATGGCCCGCCGCAGGCGACGGCGCCGGGCGAGCGTCACCAGCGCCGGGCGCGGGAGCAGGAACTGCAGGACGGGGGTGCGCAGCCCGACGAGCAGCAGCGGCGCGGCGAGGTCGGCGATGAGCAGGTGCTCGATCATGTGCGCGACCATGAGCCGGTCGGCGAGCGCACCGGCTGGCCCGACGAGCGCGAGGGTGATGAGCGCGACACCGCCGTACCAGGCGACCTGCTGGCGAACGGCGACGGTGTAGCCGCGCCGCGCGAGGATCCGCACGGCGCGGAAATAGAACCCGACGAGCAGGGCGGTCGAGACGAGGACGGCGGGATCGAACGCGAAGGCCACGATCAGTTCTCGGGGGAGTCAGGCCGCTCGCCGGCCGACACGGCTCACTCGGGCTCGAGGCGCCGCTCGCGATTCTCGGCGGGCTCGATGGCGAGCAGCTCGCCGCCCTCGTGGTCGACTTGGAGGGTGGTGTGCTCGATCTCGAAGCGGTCGTGGAGCATCGCTTCGATGTTCCGCCGCCCCGTGGCAGTTGCGCTCGGCGGCGACGAGCACGTGCGCCGACAGCGCGGGGAACCCGGACGTCACCTCCCACACGTGGAGGAGGTCGTGCACCTCGACCACGCCGGGCTGAGCGGCCATCGCCTGCCCGACCGCGTCGACGTCGATGTTCTTGGGAGCCGCCTCGAGAAAGACGCGGCCGGAGTCGCGCAGCAGACCCCACGCGGAGCGGAACATGATCGCCGCGACGATGAGCGACGCGATGCCGTCGGCGCGATGGAAGCCGGCGAGGAGGATCACGGCGCCGGCGATCGCGGTGGCGACGAACGCGGCGAGTCGGTAAGGATGTGCTGGAAGGCGCGACGTTGAGGCTCTGGCGGTTGGCCTTGGAGAGCGTCCAGGTCGCCGCGAGGTTGACCACCACGCCGACGAGGGCGACGCTGAGCACGAGCGCGCCCTGGACGCGCGGGCCCCACCAGGTTCACCGTCCTGCGGCTCTGAGTTGACCGCCCCGGCCGCTCTGCGGCCGACTCGGGTGCGCTCCCGCGTGCCCCGTCCGTCACCTCAAGTCAAGGAGAACCACCACCAATGACCGTTATCCGTGGCGCAGCCCTCATCGGGTTCGCCCTCATCGCTTCCCTGCTGACCGCCTGCGGCTCGTCGGACAACGGCAGCGTCAGCGGACCAGCCAGTGGCAAGGGCAACGCGACGGACCGTACCTTCGTTTCTCAGATGGTCCCGCATCACAAGTCGGCGATCGAGATGGCGAACATCGCCCAGCGGCGCGGGCAGAGCAAGTTCGTGAAGACCCTCGCCGACAACATCGTCGGCACACAGCAAAGCGAGGTCGGCACCGTGCAGGCTGCCGACCAGAAGCTCGCCGGCGCCGGCGTCAAGGTCGGCGACCTCGGTGTCGCCATGCACGCGAGGGAATGGACATGGACACGTCCATGCTCAAGACCGCGAACCACGTTCGACCGGGCCTTCATCGACATGATGGTCCCGCATCATCAGGGCGCGATCCGCATGGCCCGCATCGAGCTCGCCAAGGGCCAGGACACGAAGGTCAAGGCCGTCGCACGGGCCATCCTCGGCGGACAGAGCAAGGAGATCGGGGAGATGAACGCCCACCGCAAGATGGCGTTCGGCGCTCCCTACCTGCCGGCGGCGTGCCCGCCGAAGGCAAGATCGGCGTGAAGGAGCACTCCGGCCACTGAGCCGACACGTCTCCGGGCAGCCAGTCCCGGTCGACTGGCTCCCCGAGCGTGCCGCTCACATGACCGCCGCCGCTCTCGCTCCTGGTGCGCGAGAAGAGGCTGTCGTCCTCGCTGACAGCCGCTTGCCAACGACCGCAGGCGACCGAAGCGTCGAAGCTCAGCGGGGCTCCAATAATAGGGGCATCGGCGACGGCCGGTGCGGCGGTGCCCCGCGAGAATGCTTTCCCTCACCACCGCTCCTTGTGACGGCTCGCTTCCGCGAGGCCACTACTACAGTGACTAGGACATGAAGACGGGCCCTACCAAGTCGCGTCCTTGCTCGATCCAGGACCGAAGGCGGGGGCGCCTCTCGGCATGGTCTACCGGGGTCCTCGCCGTCGGTTTCGTCCTCGTGCTGACGCCAGTCTCGGCGTTCGGCCACTCGTCGTTCCTGCGCTCATCTCCATTGCCGGGCACGCGACTCGGGACCAGCCCCCGGGAGGTGACCCTCACGTTCACCGAAGCGCTCAATCCTCGCCTCACCAAGGCCGCGCTTCTCCGCCTCGGGAGCGGCACTGACGCCTCGAGCGACTCTTCGGCGTCCGGGCGCCGCCTGACTCTCCGTCCGACCGGGCAGCTCGCCCGGGGCGTGTACCGGGTTGATTGGCATTCGGTCTCCACCGATGACGGCCACGCGTTGGAGGGCTCCTTCTCGTTCGGAGTACGTGCGTCGGCGGTCGGGGCCGAGCACGCGGTCGATCAGAGCCCGTTGGCGCGCGATGGCTGGGTTCGCGTGCTCGCGCGGGCCGTGATGTATGCCACGTTGATGCTGTTCGCGGGCGGGGTGCTCCTGCGCGCCCTGCTGGCCGGTCGCCGGCGGTCCTGGCTCGTGCCGGCGCGACTCGCGGGGAAAGGGGAGGTCGATGCGTCTCGTGTGGCCGAGCGCGAGCGGAGGCTCATGGGCGACGTCGGGCTGGTGGCGGCGGGTGCGGCAACCCTTTCCGCGATCGCTGACGCGGTCGACGCCGCGGGCGGATTTTCCCTCACCGGCCTCGACGATTACCTGCTCGGGAGCCGGGCGGGCCAGGCGCGCGTCGCCGTCGTGGTCTTCCTGCTCCTGGCCGGTCTGCTGCACCGTCGCTGTCCGCGCCTCGCCGTGCTTCCCGCGACGCTCGCGCTCGGTGCCCTGGCGCTGTCGGGACATGCGAGCTCGGCGAGACCTCGCGGGCTGAGCATCGCCGTCGACTGGTTGCATCTGCTCGCGGCGGCCACGTGGCTCGGCGGGATCGCGCTCGTCGTGACGGTGTGGGGCCCCACGCTGCGTCGCGGTTCTCCGGCGGGCCGGTTGAGCGTTGCCCGCGAGGTGCTTCCGGTGTTCGGGCGTGTCGCCTTGCCCGCCTTCGTTCTGGTCCTCGCCTCCGGTGGAGCCAGTGCCCTCATCGAGCTCGGCAGCGTCGCGGCACTGTGGCAGACCGACTACGGTCGGGTGCTGGTCGTCAAGATGGCCCTGGTCGGCGTGGTGGCCGCGTTCAGCTTCGGTCATGCACTCCGACTGCGACCCCGCATGCTTCGCGCCGAAGGCCGGGTGAGCGCGCGTGTGGAGAGCCAGCACTGGCGGCTGCTGCGCAGCGAGCCGCTCGTGGGAGTCGGCATCATCGCCGCCGTTGCGCTGCTCGTCGCCTTTCCGGTACCCCCGCGCCAGCTGCAAGGCGACGAGGAGGCCCGGGCCGCAGCGCTCGCGTGCAATCCCTGTCCGCTGCGGAGCCCCCGTGCGGGAGAGCTCGCCGTCGCCGAGCAGGCCGGCTCGGACGTGGTCGCCGCGTGGGTACGCCGCTCCGGCGCCGGCCTCGCGGGCGAGGTGCGCGCCTTCGACTTGCACGGCACGCCCGCCTCGGAGCCCTTCGATGTCCTCGGCGCGCAGCAGAGCTCATGCGGCTTGGGGTGTCGCCGCTTTGCGACACGTCGCGTCCCGAAGCTTGTCGCGGTACGGGTGCGACTGCGGGGACGCGTCTACGTCGCTCGGCTGCCGACGCGCTGGCGGGTATCGGACGGCGGGCGGGCGCGGCGATGGCTCGTACGCGCGCAGCGCCGGATGCGAGCCCTCCGTTCGGTCAGGGAGATCGAACGCGTGTCCAGCGTGCCCGGATACGCAGCCCGGACCGACTACCGGCTCAAGGCGCCTGACCGCTTCGCCTACCGCACGAACGGCGGGGTGCGGAGCATCGTCATCGGAAGGGCTCAGTGGGTGCGGCCGGACCCTCGCCTGGGGTGGGGGCGGCAGCAGTACGGCGGAGGCCTGGCCTTCCGCACCGCAAGCTGGTTCAACTGGACGACGTACGCCCTGAACGTGTTCCTGCTCGAGCGTCACCGTGAGGGGCACAAGCGGGTGGCCACCATCGCGACCATGGACCCCGGGACGCCGGCGTGGTGGCGGCTCTCCATCGACCTCGACACGTTCCGGGTGCTGCGCGCTCGCCTGGTGACCAGTGGGCACTTCATGACCCAGCGCTTCTTCGCCTTCAACCGTCGGTCCTCGGTACAGCCACCCCCAGGGGTCCCGGGTGGGCCGTGACACGACACCCCAGGCGGAGCCGATGCCCGCCGAGGCTGAGCCCGCTGCGCGTCGTAGCCCGCTGCGTCACGTCATCCTGGCCACGGCCGTACTGGCCACGGTTGGCCTTGTCGCTCTGCTCGCCTACGGCCTCGTCGCCGGCAATCCTGACACGACCATCGACGACGCCCTGGCTCGCAGGCAGCCGCCCCCTGCCCCCGCGTTTCGCTTGGCCGTCCTTCAGCGCGGGGCGCTTGGACGCAGGCTCACCCGGCCGCTCGCCCGACCGCTGTCCGACGGTTGGCTGAGCAACTCCGAGCTGCGCGGTACGCCGTACGTGCTGAACATCTGGGCGTCCTGGTGCGTGCCCTGTCGGGAGGAGGCGCCGCGGCTGCAGCGCGCGTGGCTGCGCGCACGGTCGAGCGGTGTGCTCTTCGTCGGGCTCGACATGCAAGACGTCACGAGCGACGCGCACGCCTTCTTGGCGAACTTCTCGGTCAGCTACCTGAATATCCGTGACCCGACCAACGACGTCGCTCGGCGCTACGGCGCGACCGGCGTTCCTGAGACGTTCTTCATCACCGCCCGCGGCCGCATCGTGAACCACGTCCTCGGGACGGTTACCCCGGAGCAGCTGCGAGACGGCATTCGCGACGCGGTCGCGGGACGGACGCAGGCGGCGCGGCAGGGTGGGGCTCGTCGACCCGCCCGCTAGCGCACGGCGAGCCGGCGCCGGAACAGACGGCCCGACCCAATCAGCGTGCCGGCTCCGAACAGCAGCGGCACGACGGCCATGGCGAGCATGCACAGCTGCGATGCGAGCAGGGGGAGGTCGACGGTGGTGTGGGCCGTGGCATCGTCCAGACGCAGCGCGACCACGAGGACCGCTGCCACGATGGCCAGCGTCCACGCCAGCAGGGCGACCGGCAGCTCCCAGCGAATGCGCTCGCCGAGGAGATGGTCGATGCGCTCGGGCGCGATGCCGACGACGGCTGGACTGACGGCGCCATCGAAGGCCAGCAGCGCGGAGGCGAGGGGCGCGGGGTCGTGGCCGCTGCGGCGGACGGCGGCAGCATCGGCCGCGAGTTCGGCCAGAGCGGCGTAGCGCTCGGAGAGGTGACGCAGTACCGGGAGGAAGAACAACGCGTCAGACAGCGTGCGTGTGAAGAAGATCCGGAGAGGGTCGCGGTAGCGGGCATGGTGCGCCTCGTGGGCAAGGACGGCGTCGAGCTCGGCCCGCTCGAGCAGGCCGAGCGTCCCCTCAGACACGTAGATGCGAGGGCGCAGCAAGCCGGCGCAGAAGGCCTGAGGTCTTTCACCGGCGAAGAGCATCGTCCCCGGTGGTCCGAGGGGGAGTGGCCGCAGAAGCTGCAAATTCGAGAAGAAGCGCCGACTCGCTCTCACCTGCCGCAGCGCAGAACGGACACCGAGCGTCAGCACCGCGAACGCCACGCTTCCGGCCGCCAGCACGAGGGCGTTGAGGACGGTGACATGCGGCAGGGCGAATCTCTCGCAGGCCTCGAGCAGGGTCTGGCGGTCAGACCCGCCCAGCGTGATCGATCCCGCGACCAGGGCGAACATGAGAAAGGTCGTGGCCATCCCGGCCAGCGCCACCAGGAGTTGGAGCCCGAAGACGCCGCGCGCTCTACCCACGGCGCGCGAGACGACGCAGCTGCTCGCGCCGCTTGGGGTCGAGCTCGGCCATCTGCCTGGAAAAGTGCACCAGCGCCACATCGCCAAACTCCTCGACGAGAGCACCGACCTGCGCCTGCGCTCGGGCCTCCAGGTGCTCCGCGCGAGAGAGCACCGCGGCGTACATGTCGGTCTTGCCCTCGCGGCGGCGGGTGAGGATCCCCTTGACAGCGAGGCGGCTCATGATCGTCATGACCGTCGTGTACTTGCGCTCCTTCTCGGCGTGCGCGTTGAGGGCGTCCATGACCGTGCGGACGTTCACCTCTCCGCCGAGGGCCCATACCTCGTCCATGACCTCGCTCTCGAGCTCGTGCAGCGGGGGCGGCGCATCGGGCGCAGGAATCGCCATCACGCGCGCAGGCTATCCGCCGAACCAGGGGGCGGCGGCGGCGCGTGCCGCATCGCCCCGGGGAGCTTCCGTGCCCTCGAAGTCATCCTGCTGGGGCAGATGCTCGATGCTTGTCGTGGGCTTCGGCTCGCGCGCGGAGTTCTGATCTGAAGTGAACAGACCGTGAACCTCGCCCGGTCTGGGGAAGAACCTACTATCCCGGATCGTAGCCTGCGGTGGGGCGCCGTACCCTATCGATGCTGCTCCTTCTCGCGTTCTCGCTCATCGCCGGTGCCGGAACCGGCCTGACGCCGTGCGTCCTTCCGCTCCTGCCGGCGCTGCTGGCGCTGCTGGCGCTGCTGGCGCTGCTGGCGGCGAGCTCTACCGGTGGCGAAGGCGGCCTCTGGCCATCGTCGCGGGGCTGACGACGACAATGACCTTGACCGTGATCGGGGTCGCCTCGCTCATCGACGGGCTCGGGTTCGGCGACCAGTTTCTGCGCACGCTCGCCGTCGTCGTGCTTGGGCTCTTCGGGCTTTCGCTGCTCGTGCCCGGGCTGAGCCAGGCGCTGGAGCGGCCCCTGGCCCGCTTGTCGCGCTATGGGCCGCGCAGCTCGGGCAACGGCATCTGGTCGGGCCTGGGCGTTGGTGCCGCACTCCGGGTCGTGTGCGCCCCGTGCGCCGGTTCGATCCTCGGCCAGAGTTCTCCTTCAAGCACAACGCCGACAACGTGCGTGCGTCGATCGAGCAGAACGGGCTGAGATACCCGGCCGCGCAGGACAATGACTACGGCACGTGGAACGCCGACGGCAACCAGTCCTGGCCCGCCGAGTACCTCATCGACGCCCAGGGCAACGTGCGCCACACGCACTTCGGCGAGCGCGACTATCCCCAGACCGAAGCGGCCGTGCGGGCGCTGCTGGCTCAGGCCGAGGCGGCGCGGAAGAGGCTCGGGGCGCCCGCGAACGCACGCGGGGAGACGACGGCGACACGTCTGGCCACCCCCGAGACCTACCTGGGTACCGATCGTGCCCAGCGCTTTGTGGGAACCCGGCCGCGGAAGGGGACGCACTCCTACCGCCGCGTCGGCCGGCCCCGCCTGAGCACGTTCTCCTATGGCGGACCTGGCATATCACGGGCGAGAGCGCCATGGCGCTCAGAAGCTCCACCCTGACCGCGATGGTCGAGGCCCGGAAGGTCTTCCTTGTCCTCGGCTCCCGAAGTCGGCGGCCCAGACGACTTCAGGTCCTGCTCGACGGCCGGCCCATCCGCGACTCGCGGGCCGGTGCCGACGTTCACCGCGCCTCGGTCGTCGTGCGTCGCCAGCGTCTGTACAGCCTCGTGTCGCTGCCAAGCGTCGCCAGGACCCGGTTGACGCTTCGCGTCGACCCCGGTATCTCGCCCTTCACCTTCGGCTGAGTTCGTGCGCTCGCCCCTTCCGAGGCGGGCCGCTCGCCCAGGGGTGGGTGATGGCGCCGAGCTGCTGGGCGAGGGCCAGGCCGGCCACGGCCATCGCCACCGGCGTCAATCGAGACGACGCCGCTCGCCGCGACGCGGCCAGTCCAACTAGGTCGCAGACCGTCAACGCGCGCGCGTGATGATCGTTCTGCCAATAGGACACGGGCGACGCCCAGCGCCAGGTGGTCAGCGGCCACAGCGGCGGCCACGCGTCGTCGTGATGCGTGGCGTAGTCGACGGCGAGGTGGGTGAGCCAGCCGCCGACGAGGGCCCGGGAGCGTCGTCCCGGGAGTCCGAGCAGCGTCGCAGGCCAGAGGGCGTGCGCGACGAGCTGAAGCTCACGCCACGGCGAGCGGTGATAGGTCCGAAACACGATCTGCGGTCGTGGCGTCCCGGAGATCAGCAGGCCGGTCGCAACCAGCAGCGCGGGGGCGTCGGGAACCACGGCGCCGGCCACGAACCATCGCGAATGGCTCCGATGCTTGCTCAGCGTTGCCGCCCACGCGGCGTGCGAGGTCGTGAGCATCCTGCTCAGTCTGGTGTCAGATGCTCTGAAAGAAGTTCAGGCCCCACTGACTGAGCAGGTGCTGGGCCTCGATGTTGAGCCGGAACAGCTCCCCGGTGATCACGAGGACTCCCATGGCGATGAGCACCACGCCCGAGCCCGCCTGGACGGCTGCGTAGTGGCGCTTGAAGAACCCGAACGCGCGCGTGGCCGCGGTGAACGCCACGGCGGAGAAGAGAAACGGCAGCGCGAGACCGGCCGAGTAGATCGCCAGGAGCAGCGCGCCTCGCCCGGTGCCCTGGGTGGTCGTGGCCAGACCGAGGATCGCGCCGAGAGTCGGCCCCACGCACGGCGTCCAGGCGATGGCGAAGGCGGCGCCGGCGACGACCGGCCCTCCCTTGCCGGCTCGCTCGATGAGACCGTCGGGCCGCCACTCACGGTTGAGCCGCGTCACGAACACCGAGCCCAGAAAGAGCACGCCCATGACGATGATGGCCACACCCGAGACCTTGTTGAGCGTCGGCTGGTTGCGAAACAGGAACGACCCGACCGCCGTGGCTCCGAGCCCGAGCAGGACGAAAATGAGCGAGAAGGTCGAGACGAAGATGAGGCTTCGACCGACCACGCGCCGATCGACGCGACGGCCGAGGTCGGCCGGCTGAGCGCCGGAAACGGTGGCCAGATAGCCGGGCACAAGCGGCAGGCAACAGGGGGAGACGAAGGAGACCAGCCCGGCGGCGAAGGCAAGCAGAACGCTGGGGGCGCTAACCATTCAGCGCGTACCGGGCGATGTCTTGATCGAGCTTGGCTTGCGTCGTATAGGCGCCGATGTGGGTGAAGACGAGCTTGCCGGTGCGGTCAAAGAAGGCCGTCGTCGGCCATGCCCGGCCGCCCCCGAAGGTCCTCGCGATCGACGCGTCCTCGTCGTAGAAATGCGGGTAGAGCACCGGGAACTTGTTCAGAAATGCCGTCGCGTCCGAGCGGGCGTCCTTGGCGTCGACGCCAAGGAACGCGACCCGGCCCGAGTAGCGCTTGGACAGATGCTGAAAGAACGGGAACTCGAAGCGACATGGCCCGCACCACGAAGCCCACTGGTTGACGACGACCGGCTTACCGCGCACGGCTCGCCAGCCGGGCCTGGAAGGCCGAAGGCCCGCCGTCAAAGCAGCTCGCTTGCCTGCGCCCGCGAGCGTCCCGCGTTTCGCGGGAGGGCTCCCGGCGCGCCACCGGAGGCTTGCGTCCCCCCGCACCCTGCCAGCGCGAGCAAGGACAGCGCCAGAAACGCGACAGCGGGAGAGCGAGACCGACCTCGAGCGTTCATCTACTAGCGGCAATAGTACGGTCGGATCCGCGCCGCCGGCTTCGGTTGGGCCCGCCGTGGTACTCAGCTCATGTTTCGCCGGCCGGGCCGGGGCGGAGCTCGACCCGGAATCGTCTACTATATGCTGTAGTAGCACGCTCGCTACCGAGGAGGCTCGTGATGAACAGCATTCTGTACGCGTTGCCCCTGCTGGCCTGCCCGGTCGGCATGGGGCTGATGATGTGGATGATGATGCGCGGGAAGAAGGTCGACGACCCAGGCGCGACGAGCTCGGCGACAACCCTGCCGGAGCCGATCGCGCCGATGTCCATCGAGCAGCTGCGCGATGAACACCGCCGACTCGGTGAGCACATCGAGAGCGTCGAGGCCAGCGAACCCGTCAAGGCGGGTACGTGAGCGGCATCGCCGCCAGCCCGTCGGCTGGGTTCGGTCTTGCCACGCAAAGTAGCCATCCGTGAGCGACGACCGAGCCGACAAGGATCGACGGACGGCCCGACACGCCCGCCGAGCAAGGATCGCGGGGTGGGCGCGCCCACCACTTGCGCGTCGCGGCGGCGGTCCCACACTCATCCTCGTGGCTGGTATCGCCGCGGCGGTGGTCGCGGCTGCGTTCACCAGCGCGGGCGGCGCTCCGCGCCCCGACTCTGCGCAGGTCGGTGGTGGAGGCGCGCAGGGAGTGTTCGGCCCCCATTACGCCATGCTCGATCAGCGCCGCAAGGCGGTGCACATCCCGACGATGATGAAGACCATGAACAGCCCCGTTCACTTCCACGCTCATCTCACCCTGTGGATGAACGGCAAGCGGGTACCGATCCCGGCCGGCATCGGCATCGACCCCACCCAGGACGCGATGCAGATGGCGGGACTTCACACCCACGACTCGAGCGGCACCATCCACGTCGAAGGCGTCGAGGGTTCAACCCTCGGACAGTTCTTCGCCATCTGGGGGCTCCCACTCACGGCCGAACGCGTCGGACCATTCCGCGCCAGAGGCGCAAACAGGCTGCGCATGTGGGTCAACGGCAGGACTTCGAGGGGCTTCGCGGATCTCAAGCTCGGAGACGGCCAGCGCATCGTCATCAGCTACGGGACGGGTGAGCACCAGCCGACCGGCTAGGCCGGCCGCGTCCCGCTCTCAGCGCAGCGCGGCCTCGAC
>JAABUN010007595.1_pt1 | contig 11568 bp, 12 predicted proteins | sample 5559311 | NCBI WGS metagenome assembly JAABUN01 (sample SAMN10711877, study PRJNA513370) | rock metagenome | isolation source: Antarctica rocks | place: Antarctica: Victoria Land, Siegfried Peak sud | reverse complement strand
ACAGCCCCCTCCTTCGAGAGGCTTGCGGAGCGCTCAGCGTGGACTACCACCTGGTCGATGCTCGATGACCGGAGCGGGTGAGGAGAATCGAACTCCCGTATTCAGCTTGGGAAGGTCCCCGACCAGGCGTTTCTGACCTGGACCGATTCTGAAAACGGGCAGGTCAGAGCGGGTGCGGCGTGTCGTCGCGTACCGGCCCGTGACCCCCGATCCCACTCCGTAAGGTCACGCATAAGGTCACGCCGCCGTATGCAGCGTGGGGCGGCTGAATACGCTGTCCAGTGTTCGACGGCTACCGAACACCGAACAGAGCAGGGACCTCGAGGTGACTCGTGACCAGGCGGCGGTAAGGCCGTCCGGGTAGCGCCTTCTAAGCCAGGGCTAATGAAAGCAACTCGCTGTTCGCTTTCGTTAGATACCCGTGCGCAAGTGGGCTTTCAGCTGCGATGTGGGCCCGACGAACCTGGCTCTGTCGCCCCCGGTGCGTCGGAGTCGAGGTCTTCGACGAAGGCGGCTATGGTCTGGGCGACATCGTCTGGCGAGATTACGGTGCCTTGGGTCGACGCCATCGAAGCGGCGGCCTTCACCGGGTTGGCGAGATATTCGGCTCGGACGACGGCAGCGATGACCGCGGCGATGTCACCGGGCGCGCTCTGGAGTTCGGGGACGAGTTGGCCCGGGGGGTGGTAGCGGTCGACGAGGCGGTAGACGTCGAGGAGATCCGAGGCGTGCTTCGTGGCTCGGCGCTGAGAGCGGGCGAAGCCCACGGCGTGGCTCTTCGCCGCGATGAGGGGCAGCAGGCGTCGCCAACCTCACGTCGACGGTGATCGTCCCGGCTGGCGTGGTGCAGCTGAGCGTCACCGTCTCCGCCGTATCCAGCGCCCACCGGTGGCCGGCCACGAAGAGGCGTGGTCCGTCGTCGATGCCGGCGAGGTCCTCGTCCGTCACCTCGTAGGTGGGGATCACATCGACCTTGATCCCGTCGATCACGATCGGCTCCTCGACGTGGTGCCGGGCGGTGAGCACCTCGACGAGGGTCGGTGGAGTGTCGTCGGCAGAGACGAAGTCGACGTCGGCCGTGGCCCGATATCCCGTGGTCGGCGACGCAACGCGCGCGGTGACGGCCAGCCCGCCGATCAGCGCGGCGTCGGGGACATCGCCGGTGAGGACGGTCCGCACGACGTCGAGGAGCGGACCGCTTTCGAGAGGCAGCTCGATCGTGGTCATGTCGGTTCGGTCCACGGCCGTGGCGTGGGGACCGCCGGGGTCCAACCCTCGAGGATCTCGTGGCCGCGCGCTCGGTCCTGAGCCAGGTCGAGGGCGAGGTACAGCGGGTGCAGGGTTGGCCAGGCGAGGGTGCCCGACGGGGCGTCCTGGCGGTCCATGCACGCGAGTGGTGTGGGCGGGACCAGGATCACCGCTGCATGGTCCTCCCAGGTGGCCGCACCAAGGATCCGCTCGGTGCGGCGCGCCGTGACCTGGTCCGGCACCCAGATCCACGGCCGGGTCCCCAGAGCGAACATCGGTGCTCCCCATGCGAGCGCCGCCTGGTCGCCACCTTGCGCCCATCCTTCGGCGGCAAGGTCATCGAGGTTGGGCGACTGGCGCTGGAATGCAGCGGGCTCGGGGACTGCGGCGACCGGGGTGGCGTGCAGAGGTCGCCACACAGCGGCGAGGGACCAGAACAGGTCGGGGAGTGCCGGCTCACCCGACGGCAGGATCAGCCCCGCAGCCCGCAGGAGCCCGGCCGCGTCGCTGACCGATGACGCGGCCATGCCCACGCGACGTGCAACCGACCGGATCGACGGCTGTCCCGCAGTGTCCTGGAGCAGGAGCGCCGCGGCGTAGCTGATGCCGGCCCGTCCCCGGATCGGCCCGTCACTCGCGGGTGCGGCGAGGGTGACGCCACCCGGCTGCGTGTTCTCGGGCGTGGGGGACAGTCGGATCTCCAGCTCGGCGGAGCCGTGGCGTAAGCGCAGCTCGCTGCGACGATCGAGCCAACTCCAACCCGAGATGCTGGCGAGGTACTCCTTGGCGTCGGCTGAGATCTGATCGGCCACGACCACGTGCGCGCCCCGAGTTGCGCAGGCGACCAGCCTCTGGGCCTCCCGAGGCGACAGCGAGCTGCGGTGGTGGACCTTGGCCTGCCACGGCTTCGAGCCGACGCCCCCGACCGTGACGCGGTCGGGCGGAGTGTGCAGGGAGATCGACAGGCCCGCGCTGCGTTTGGCGATGGACGTGAGGTCTTCGAGAGCTAGCGCCGACTGGTCGCCTTGGCCAGTCCGGATCGCAGGCATCTCGTTCACCTCCCGTTCATGGTCGAGGACTCACACCCACACCCTAGACGTTCGGTGTCCGGTGGCTACCGAACACCGAATGGCTCCTTGACCTCCTGGCTGCAAGCGCGGGTGAACGACGTCTTGGACGCGACGGCACGCGTACCGCCGCGTTCCGGTAGGCGACAGCGGAGAGGGTGCCCGCGCGAGGTGGTCGAGCCCGCGGATCGCCCGACCCCATGTCAGACGGTGGCGCCCTCCGCCAATGCCAGGAGGAGGTCGACCGCCCGCTGGTATTGGCCGGCGGCGACAAGGTCGAGGGGCTTCTCGTAGCCGAGGTCGGGGTTCGGCGAACGCATCCAGAACCGGGCTGCGTCATCGCGCATGACCCGCCGAGCGAGGTCGACGACAGCGCTGAGTTCGAGCAGGCGCTCCTCTACCTCCCGACGTGGGGCCGCAGCCTCGGCCTTCCACCGGGCCACGCTTCGAGCATTGGTATCGCTCACTCGCGCCAGGTCAGTGGTGTCGACGACGTCGCCCTCGCAGAGGTGATCCAGCAGAGAGGTCAGCGTCGACATGAGTCAGTCGCCGCCCATCTGGTACTCGAACGCCTGCCGCACCAATCCCATGACGTAGGGAAGTCATCGTCTTCGTTCAGCCCGACCTCGGTCGGTCCGTTGCCCCAGTGGCCCTTTCCGCTGACATCCCGGCGCTTCGCGTCTGAGCGGGGTGTGAGGGGCTGAGGAGCCCGGCGGGTCCGCGTTCTGGGTGGGGGTCTCGACCATGGTTCGGGTTGTTCTACGACTCGAATCACAGAGGAGACCCCCGTGGGGTTGGACCGTACGCGATGGGCTGAGGTGCTGGTCGGACTGGAGGGGGTGCAGGTCTTGGAGGTGGCCCGCGACTGCACCGGCCGGGTGCATGTGGCGGTCGAGACGCCCGATGACACAGTCGCTTGCAGCGGCTGTGGGTCGAGGGCTTGGGCGAAGGACCGGGACCGGGTGTCGTTGGCGGACTTGCCGGTGTTCGGCGCCCCGGTGACGCTGGTGTGGGTGAAGCGACGCTGGGCCTGTCCCGATCGTGACTGTCGGGTCGGGACGTGGACTGAGGACCGCCCTGACATCGCCCCGGCACGGGCGGCGATGACCAAGCGGGCAGGGTTGTGGGCGACGCGGGAGGTCGGCGCCGAGGTCCACACCGCCTCCTACGCCGCCGGCCAGCTCGGCGTCGCGTGGCACACCGTGATGGACGCGGTCACCTACTGGGGCCAAGCCTTGATCGAGGACCCCGCTCGGGTTGGTGCCAGCGTGGCGGTCGGGGTCGACGAAACGAAGTTCAATGCTGCGGACCGTCGCCGGCGCACGACGTGGATCTCGGCGATCTGTGACATCGAGAACCGCCAGGTCATCGACGTCACCGAGGGCAGGCAAGGCCCCGAGCTCGGCGAGTGGCTGGCTGAGCAGCCGTCCTGGTGGCTCGAAGACGTGGCGGTGACGGTCACCGATCTGCACGAGCCCTACCGCAAAGCCCTGCGCACCTACCTGCCGAACGCCGTGGCGGTGGCGGACCCGTTCCATGTCGTCGGCGTCGCCAACCGGGCCCTCGACAACACCCGACGCCGGGTCCAACAAGAGACCCGTGGGCACCGTGGCCGCAAAGACGACTCGTTGTATCGGAGCCGCAAGCTGCTCGTCATCGGTGAGGAACGCCTCGACGACGACGGCCGAGCCAAGCTCGAGACGCTGCTGCGCGCCGGTGACCCTGACGGTGAGGTCTACGAGGCATGGGGCGTCAAAGAAGCGGTCCGGGACCTCTACACGATGTGGGGCGACCAGGCCGGCGCCACCCGGATGCTCGGCCTGCTCATCGACTACTGCGCCACGTCGGCCGCCAGCGAGATCCGGGGCTTGGCCCGCACCCTCAAGCAGTGGCGCCACGCCATCGTCGCCTGGCATGAGACCGGCCACTCCAACGGACCCGTCGAAGGGCTGAACTCGCTGATCAAGAAGGTCAAACGCGTGGCCGCCGGGTTCCGGAACTTCACCCACTACCGGCTCCGCATCCTCCTTGCCTGCGGCCGCTGCAACTGGGCCCTACTCGGCACCCCACCCCGCTGAAACGCGAAGCGCCGACATCCCAGGCGAGTGCCCGCTCGTCGTGGAGAGCCTCGATCGGGCTGTTGAGGCTGAGCCGCATGCGCGCCTTCTGGGGGACCACGTCGAGGAAGTTCGTCTCCGCCTTAAAGGCGATGTAGAGCTTGAGGACGTGGGCGGCAGCGGCACCACGTCCGTCAGCACGAAGATCGTCGCCTGTGCCGCCTGCCAGGGGAACGACACGGCCAGGTCAGGCTGGTGGCGTTCTGCGCTGCCCGCGCTGACCCCGAAGGCGGTCCTGACCGTTCTGGGTAGGCGTCCCCCGGATGGTCATTGTTCCACGTTCGCCACAGAACGGGCCACGATGACCCATTGACCAATCCTCCAGGAGGCTTCCACTGCTCGGACAGTCGGCGGAGCCGGTCGAGGACGCCGCCGTGGTGGACCGCCACACTCTCGACCCGGTCCCCTGCCGGATCGACGAAACGGAGCATCGCGGTGTCGACCGACGACACGTCGAAACGACCGTCGGTGTAAGACCCGTCGGACCGGGCGCGGATGTCGTCATCGTCAAAGGCGATCGTCGAGTAGAGGCTGCGGCCTTCCTCGCCGGCCCGATCGCGAATCCACTCCGCTGCCGCTGCGACGTCCCCGAGGAGCTGCCCTCTAAGGACGTCCGCCCGGAACGCTTCCACCTGCCAGTCCTTGCGGGCGAGCGACACGACGAGCATGGCCACGGCCCACCGCCGGTCGTCGTCCGAGGTTGCCTTCTCGTCGGCCGCGTCGCCCGTCGGTCTCATCGACCGCGAGCGGTTGGCGGCCCGCATCTCCACGACGACCTCGGCGAGCGACGCAGCCGTGTGTGACCCGTCGCTGAGGTAGCCGGCGACCTGCTGCGGTCCGTACTGGGCGCCGGCCGACGTGACGGCCTTGGTAGGAGCGCTCGCCGCCATCCTCGATCGGATCGAGGAGGGGGAGCTGACCGCCTCGACGGCGCTCCGCTACCGGCTGGAAGGCGCCGCCGCGGCGTTGGACGCCGTGCTCGGCCGACCTCCGATCTGCTCGGCGACCTGGCCGGCGAGGACACCGACACCACTACTTGAAGCAAACGACCGGGCCAACGACCCCGAGGTCTTGGAAAAGAAGGCGGCCGGGCTGGAGTCCTCACCTCGCGCGGCCATGGGTGGCTGGTGCGGGCTTCCTTGAATCTGTCCTTGCTGACGACGGTGGCGTCGCTGCGAGCCGCCAAATCGAGGATGCAACGCGTCGCGCATGGATCGGCGACGCTCACGCTTGCCTCGGACGACTTCGGTGGTCAACGCGTCGAGCGGCGGAGTCCAGAACCGGCGGAACCGGTCGAGCCACGCGTCGATGTCACGGAGACCGTCCAGGGGAGCGAGACCGCGATGGCTGAAACTGGCGACGTCTTGGGTCGTCGACGTTTGACCGCACCTGAGGGCTAAGGTAGAAATCTGCGATGGCAGGCGGTCGAATGAGGCTCTCCCGCGCGGTCAATCGCGATATCGCACGACTTCTTCTGCTCCCATGTGCTGCCGCGGCGATTCTTCTCGCCGGCTGGTTCGGGCTCCACCAAGTTCGCGCGGGTCCTAAGAGCGTATCGTGCGGCTCGACTGTGAAGGTTGCGCTGCACCGTGAGATTGTATCTGACGCCGACTTCTTTGGGCCCGGATATCTTCGCCTGATTCGATACCTGGCAGACGCGTCCCACCAGAGAAACCTCGCGCCACCCTCGATCCACCCCAAGTGCTGGACGGCCGCCGGGGGGAACGTCTTAAACGGAGCTGCTCTCGCTGGGTTGGCGATCATCTTGGGTTGCTTCTTTGCACTCACGCGCCGCATTGAACGGCCAGCACCTGGAAGACAAGAACGAACGTCCCCCGACACGGAGCATTTTCCCCGTTCGGCTCATCGCAGGTCGGACAACAACGTCCTTTATTGGATTCTGCTTGGCGGTCTTCTCGTCGTCGCTGGAATCGCGGGACGGTTCATCCAAGCCGGGGCGCAGTGGCATTTCATTCGCTCGGTGAACCTGCTGCCCATCGTGGTGACGTTCGGGTTAGTGACTGGCGTGTTGGTCTTCGCCTCTGCTGCCACAAGGCTCGCAACGTCGTCCGAACGGCCGGTACTCCTCCTAACCGTCTTGGGCGGAGGTCTTCTACAGCTGCTGATGTTTGGCGTCGGCCGGCACTCGCTGACTGAGTGGATAGCTGTCAATGACTACAAACGCCTCGCGGCTCAGTACAACGTCAGATATCTCCTACGCAACTACGTACGGATCGCCGATACTTTGCCTCTGCACCAACGAGCAAACATGCCCGGCAAACTCATCACGTACCGTCTCATCGGCTACGTGACTACTTCGGACGTCGCTCTCGCGTTCATCCTGATCATGATCTCTGCTATCGGCGGAGCACTCCTGTACTTCCTCGGTCGGCGTCTCCGACTCTCATGCACGTCCGCGCTTTCTGCTACTCTGCTGTACTTCTTCATACCTGCCAGAACCGCGTATCTGCCGTCTCCGAACAACCTCACGTCTGTACTCGGTATTGGCTTGCTCCTGCTACTTCTGACGTACAGGGACACGAGGAGGAAGGTGCCGGTGTTGCTCGCGCTGGGGATCGCTGTCTATTGCACAGCAGTCTTCGATCCATCACCCCTCCTTCTTCTGCCGATCGGCGCTGTCATCATGCTCCGGCAACCCGCCCCCGGGAGGCTCACAGTCAAAGGGTTTGTGCCGCTGATCGCCGTCCCAGCCGTCGTGTTCCTTTGCATTCATTCTGCGATGCGCGTCGGACTCGGCTTCGACATCTTCGATGCTCTGAGTCATGTGGCCCGAGATGCCCGAAGCTTCAACGACTACCAGCGTCCGAACTATGCTGAATGGTTCATCCCGAACCTTCGTGAGTTCTTCGTCAACGCCGGTTATGCATCCTCGCTCTTGGTCAGCGCGACGACCGTGAGCATGTCCGCAATATTCGTTTTTCGGGTATTGATGCGGCTGGGCCACGAGCAGCCAGCCATCACGACAAGGGTCACCTCCCTCGCAGAAGGACCTCGACTCCTGGCATCGGGTCTTATCGGGGAAATTGTCATACTCGATGTTCTGGGCCTCAATCGTGGCGAAGTATCGCGCCTCTGGCTCTACCTTGCGGTCCTCATGCCCCTCGTTATCGCTGGTCTCATTGCCGGCCCGCCAGGCCGCCGCCTCTTTCAGGCTGTACTGATCTTGTCGGTCGTCCAGACGATCTTTCTGGTGAACATGGTCAGCTTCAGTACGTTCAGCTTCTTCGAGGCTTTCGTTGCTCCCAAGCCCATGCTGCACCCGTGGACGTGGATCATCGACGCCTTCTCAGTGCTGTTCCTCGCTTACATGACCCTTGAAGCCTTGCAGGCGAGACATCAACGGAGCGATAGACGGCTTCCAGTACCGCTGCGAGACCAGAGTGAGCGAGTCTCATCGCCTGACGGGCTCTGAGCGGCCGGCCGGTGCTCGTCGCGCTTGACACGGATCCGTACCCCGCGCACACTGGCCGTCCGGCGGCGCGCCGGGCGCGCGCCAACCCTAGGCGTCGACCAATCCAGGATCAGCGAAATCGAGAACGACCGACGCTGCGCACACGAGATCACCAACCGCTACCGCGCCTGGCTCGACGCCCAACCCGCGACTTGCGCGGCATAGGAGCATCAACGAGGGTCAGAGGCTCACCTCACGCCGCGCTCCGAAACCTCCCGGCGATGCCGGCCGGAAGGCGCGAGGCTTCGGGCCGGCGCCTGGGAGGGCTGGACATGACCGAGGACGATCACGGGTCGAGTCGAGACCGGCCGCGCGGCGCGCTGGTCAGGCTGGCCTGCGGCGACGCGGTGGGGCTACGACGTCCGCTACCACGTGTGACTCCATTTTTTGAGGGATGCTTGGCCGTCGCCCCCGAACACTCGACACGAGCCCGGTGGACAGTGGGCACCGTAGTAGGAGACCGTCGCGCTATCGGCTTCTTCTTGGCCACCTAGTTCGCCACCTAGGACCTATCCCGGCCCCACGCCCTTTCGACCGCCTGGCACGCCTCGATGTGGTCGGTCCACGGCCCGCCGCCGATCGGTCGGCCGTGGATGAAGCCTCGCCAGCCGGCCGGGACGTCGTAACGCACGACCTGGCCGACGTAGAAGCGCCCCTCGAAGCCGGCGAGCGCCGGGTCGCAGACCTCGGTCCAGTCCAGCTGCACCACTCGATCATGCACGGCCCTGCTGACATGTCGTCAAGTCACTAAGCGAACTAAGGTATTCGGCATGGCCAGAATCCACTACGTGATCCCCGACGAGCTTCACCGCCGAGCCAAGGTCGCCGCCGCTGAGCGCGGTCAGACGTTGCGCCAGCTCGTCACCGACGCCATCGCCGCCGCAGTCGACGCCAAGCACCAGGACCGCTGACCGGTGGCCAGCATCGCAAAGCGAGAGACGAACAGGGGAGTGCGCTATGACGTGCGCTACCGCCTTCCGGCCGGACAGGTCCGCACCAAGACCCACCGCACCCGCAAGGAGGCCGAGCGCTTCGCCGCCATCACCGAGGCCGACAAGGCCCGCGGCGGGATCGTCGACCCGAGGGCCGGCCGGGCCACCCTGGCCGAATACGCAGCCGCCTGGATCGACGGCAAGCCCGAGCTTCGGCCGCGCACGGTCGACCTGTATGAGGGCCTCCTGCGGCTGCACGTCCTCCCCGAACTGGGCGAGACACCGCTCGGTCGGCTCGACGGCGCCAGCATCCGAGCGTGGAGGGCCAAGAAGCTGCGCACGACGAGCGCCGGCACCGTGGCCAAGGCCTACCGGGTGCACACCGCCGTGGTCGACGGGCTGATCGTGGCCAACCCCTGCCAGATCAAGAAGGGCGGCGCCGAGCACCACGCCGAGCGGCCGGTCGTCGGCCCTGCCGAGGTCTGGTCGCTCGCTGACGCCGTGGCAGCCGATCGGCGGTGCATGGTCCTCCTGGCCGGATTCTGCGCCCTGCGCCTCGGTGAGGTCCTCGCCCTGGCCGTGCGACACGTCGACCTGTTCCACGGCACCCTGACCGTCGAGCGGCAGCTACAGGAGATCGGCAAGTCCGGCGAGCAGACGTTCACCGCGCCGAAGTCCGACCGCGGCCGGCGGACCCTGGTGCTGCCCGGGGTGGTCGCGGGGGAGCTGCGGGCCCACCTCGAAGCCATGTCCGACGCCTCACCCGACGCGCTGCTGTTCACCGGGGCCAAAGGCGGACCGCTGCGCCGCCCCCGCTGGAACCAGGAGTGGAACGCCGCCAAGGCCTCGACCGGGAACGCAAGCCTCCATTACCACGATCTCAGGCACTCGGCCATGACCCTGTTCGCCGCCACGGGGGCCACCATCGCCGAGCTACAGGCCCAGGCCGGCCACGCCTCGCCCGTCGCCGCCATGAAGTACCAGCACGCCACCCAGGACCGGGCAGCCGCCCTGGCGCAGCTCGTTGATCGGGTCATCACCGCCCCGTCAGAGCCGACCAGCGGATCCGTCCGCGCGATGGACGCGCGATAGCCCCTGATTCGAGGCCGCTTACGCCGGGCGTTCTCGCCGCCATTTCTACCGCCTGAGCTGGGCCTTTGTGTGTGGAGCGGGTGAGGAGAATCGAACTCCCGTATTCAGCTTGGGAAGCTGATGTTCTGCCATTGAACTACACCCGCAAAAACAAGGCCGGACGGGCCCCGGTCGCCCGGCCGAGCATAGCCAGGACAGGCGAGTGGCGTGCCTAGGCTCGCCCCGTGATGCGGCCGCAACGGCGTGCTCCTGTGGTTGGCCACCGAGCGGTTCGACCAGGGTGCTCGAGGGCTACAGGATGGTCGTCGCCGGTCTGAGGCCCTGACGCGCCGTCGGGAGGCGCGTCCGCGGGACGCTTCCCGACCGGCTGGCATCGACGAGATGCGTAGCTCAGTCACCGATGCCGTGGCTCACGTAGGCCATCTCCGGTACGAACGGGTGCCGCGTGGCAGCCTGTCGCGTCCATGAGCGACATCGGAGCGAGGATCGAGGGGACGGCGAAGGTGGCGCCGGGGCGGCGGTTGGGATTCGCCGAGTTCGGGCCGCCACAGGGACGGGCGATCGTCTGGCTGCACGGCACGCCCGGAGCCCGACGTCAGATTCCCCACGAGGCCCGCCTCCTCGCCGAGCAGGAGGGCCTGCGCATCGTGGGCATCGACCGGCCGGGCATCGGGTCGTCGACCCCGCACCTCTACCAGTCGGTCACCCAGTTCGTCGACGACCTGGCGATCGTCCTTGACCGGCTCGGCATCGACGACCTGGCGGTGATCGGGCTGTCGGGCGGCGGCCCCTATGCGCTGGCCGCCGGGGCCGCCCTGCCCGGACGCGTCCGTGCCGTCGGCGTGCTCGGCGGCGTGGCGCCAACGGTCGGTCCGGACGCCATCGGAGGCGGCCTGGTGGCCTTGGGCAAGCGCTTCGCGCCCTTGATCGCGCTGGCCCGGGTACCTCTCGGCATCGTCCTCACCCAGGTCGTCCGCCTTGCCCGTCCGGTGGCCTCGCCCGGGCTCGACCTCTACGCCCGGCTGTCGCCCGACGGGGACCGGCGCCTGCTGGCCCGACCAGAGTTCAAGGCCATGTTCCTGGACGACCTGTTGAACGGCAGCCGCCGGCAGCTCTCCGCCCCGCTGGCGGACATCTTGTTGTTCTCCCGGGATTGGGGGTTCCGCCTGGAGGAGGTGAAGGTGCCCGTGTGCTGGTGGCACGGTGACGCCGACCACATCGTCCCCTTCGACCACGGTCGCCACGCGGTTGGCCTCCTGCCCGATGCCGAGCTGCGCTCCCTCGCGGGCGAGAGCCACCTCGGCGGCCTGGGCATCGGCGAGGAGATCCTCCACACCCTGCTCGGCCTGTGGGACGCCGCTTCAACCTGATAGCAGGGCAGCAGGGACCGTCTACCGTGCGGACCCGTGATCCTCTCCGACCGCAGCATCCGCGAGGCCCTGGCGTCGGGGCGGATCGAGATCGACCCGCTCGACCGATCCTGCCTGCAGCCGTCGTCGGTCGACCTCACCGTCGACCGCTACTTCCGGGTGTTTCGCAACCACACCGCGGGGATCATCGACGTCAAGGAGAACCTCGAGGACCTCACCGAGCTGATCGAGATCCCCGAGGATCCTGACCGGGCGTTCATGTTGCACCCC
>JAABUN010007594.1_pt1 | contig 11569 bp, 11 predicted proteins | sample 5559311 | NCBI WGS metagenome assembly JAABUN01 (sample SAMN10711877, study PRJNA513370) | rock metagenome | isolation source: Antarctica rocks | place: Antarctica: Victoria Land, Siegfried Peak sud | reverse complement strand
ACGACGAGCAGGACTACCGCGCCGATGCCTCGGTGCTCGACGGCGTCGAACTCGCCGGCACGGGGTCGATCGCGTCACGGTTGTGGCACAAGCCCGCCCTGTCGATCATCGGCATGGACATCCCGAGGGTGGCGCTGTCCTCCAACACCCTCCTGCCCCGGGCACGCGCGAAGTTCAGCCTCCGTCTCGCGCCCGGCCAGGACCCACAGGCCGCGATGGAAGCCATCCGCAGGCACCTCGAGTCGCACGCGCCGTTCGGCGCCAGGGTGACGTTCACCCCGGGGGAGACGGGCTCGCCGTTCCAGACGGATACCTCGGAGCCGGCGTCGCGGATGGCGCTCGCAGCGCTCGAGGAAGCATGGGGCGTCCCGCCGGTCGAGGCGGGCATGGGTGGTTCCATTCCCTTCATCGCTGATCTGACCGAACTGTTCCCGGCGGCGCAGATCCTGATCACCGGCGTCGAGGACCCGGATTCCCGCGCCCACAGCGCCAACGAATCGCTCCACCTGGAGGAGTTCAAGAAAGCTGTCCTGGCGGAGGCGATCCTGCTGGCGCGGCTCAACGTGGAAGGCCTCGCCAGCCGTTGAGGAAATCGCTGGGCACATCGCTGAGCAGATCGAGGTGCCGGTGGAAATGTTTCGGCCGCGTCGCCCGTTATAGGCCATGTGGGATCGGCGTACGATTGGAACAAAGCCGTGTGCGCCAACTTCGTGGACGGCACTGAGAGCGGACCCACCATGCGGCGTCCGAGCTAGGAGAACACAAATGAGCACATCGACTACCGAATCAGGGTCCCTCCAGGAATCGGCGGAACTCTCCGCCCACGAGGTCGACCTGTCCGATATCGCCGCCGGCAAGGTCCGCAGCCTACTGGAGCAGGAGGGCCGTACTGATCTTCGTCTGCGCGTAGCGGTGCAGCCGGGAGGTTGCTCCGGCCTGATCTACCAGCTGTACTTCGACGAGCGTGTCCTCGACGGCGATGCGGTGCGGGACTTCGACGGCGTCGAGGTCATCGTCGACAAGATGAGCGTGCCGTACCTGTCCGGCGCCTCCATCGACTTCGAAGACACGATCTCGAAGCAGGGATTCACGATCGACAACCCGAACGCAGGCGGATCCTGCGCGTGTGGAGACTCCTTCCACTAGCAGGCCGATAGCACGTGTGACAGGGCCCGGAACACCACCCGAGAGGTGTGTTCCGGGCCTTTCGTGTGTCAGCAGATCGTCGCTCCTACGGGTAAGCTCTACAGGGAGTAGTAAAACTGGATGTGCACCCCGAGCTGGACCACGGGCGAGTGGCAACCCACGTAGAGAAGGAAGGTCCGTCTGTGAGTTCGCAGGACCGAACCGGCAGCAATCGCGCCAGGATCGCGAAGATCTCCAGCACGTCGTTGATCGGCGCCCTCTTACTGACCGGCTGTTCGGCAGAGGCCCAAAGGGGCTGGCTTCCGGCAGACCGCGACAACACCAGCCACACCGCAGCGATCACCAATTTGTGGGTCAACTCGTGGATCGCGGCCATGGCGGTCGGCATCATCACCTGGGGTCTGATCATCTGGTGCATGGTGGCGTATCGCCGCCGGAAGAACGACACCGGTTATCCGCGGCAGATCAGCTATAACCTTCCGCTCGAGATTTTTTACCTGACGATCCCGCTGTTCATGGTTCTCGTGTTCTTCTACTTCACCGAGCGTGACATCGCCCGGATCGACGCCCGCGACGAGAACCCCGACGTCATCGTGGACGTCCGCGGCAAGCAGTGGTCGTGGGACTTCAACTATGTGAAGCAGGACAGGTACTCCGTGGGTGTGCAAGCCGGACTGACCGGCGAAGAGGGCATCCCCGAAACCCTGCCGACGCTCTACCTGCCGGTGAACAGGTCGGTCGAGCTCCAGCTCAACGCCCGCGACGTCCAGCACTCCTTCTTCGTCCCCGCCTTCTTGCAGAAGCGCGACCTCTACCCGGGACGCACCAACTACATCAATCTCACCCCCACCAAAGAGGGTGTCTTTGCGGGCAAGTGCGCCGAGTTGTGCGGCCAGTACCACTCCGAGATGCTCTTCAATGTCGCGGTTGTCTCGCAGGAAGAGTTCGACGCGCAGATGAGGCAACTGGAGGTCGGTCAGCTCGGCGACGAGTACGATCCCGACTCCTACCCCGAGGATGATCCTGACATATGATCGCGACTCCTACCCCGAGGATGATCCCGACACCGACCCAGCGAGGAGCAGCGGCTGATGTCCACTTTTGAATACACGCTTGAGGAAGCCGGCACGGTAGCTGCTCCGCGGGTTGTCCCGCGGTCCAAGGGACGGATCGTGGTCAGCTGGATCACGTCGACCGATCACAAGACGATCGGGTACATGTACCTGATCTCGTCGTTCATCTTCTTCGTTTTCGCCGGCGTGATGGCCCTGGTCATCCGGGCCGAGCTCTTCGAGCCGGGCATGCAGATCCTGCAGACGAAGGAGCAGTACAACCAGCTGTTCACGATGCATGGCACCGTGATGCTGCTGATGTTCGCCACACCGCTGTTCGCGGGGTTCGCCAATGTCATCATGCCGTTGCAGATCGGCGCACCCGATGTCGCCTTCCCGAGGCTTAATGCCCTCGCGTTCTGGTTCTTCTTGTTCGGCAGCACGATCGCCGTCTCTGGTTTCATCACACCCCAGGGCGCGGCGTCCTTCGGCTGGTTCGCGTACGCACCGCTCTCGAGCACCACGTTCTCCCCGGGCGTGGGCGGGGACCTGTGGGTCTTCGGCCTCGCGCTGTCCGGGTTCGGGACCATCCTCGGTGCGGTGAACTTCATCACCACGATCATCTGCATGCGCGCTCCCGGGATGACGATGTGGCGGATGCCGATCTTCACCTGGAACACCCTGATCACCGCGATCCTGGTGATTATGGCGTTCCCGCCGCTGGCAGCGGCGCTGTTCGCGCTCGGCGCGGACCGGCGCTTCGGTGCGCACATCTTCGACCCCGAGGCCGGAGGTGCGATCCTCTGGCAGCACCTCTTCTGGTTCTTCGGCCACCCGGAGGTGTACATCATCGCGCTGCCGTTCTTCGGCATCGTCTCGGAGATCTTCCCGGTGTTCAGCCGCAAACCGATCTTCGGGTACAAGGGCATCGTGTACGCGACGATCGCGATCGCGGCTCTGTCCGTGACCGTATGGGCGCACCACATGTACGTCACCGGTGCTGTCCTGCTGCCCTTCTTCGCCTTCATGACAATGCTCATCGCCGTCCCGACCGGGGTGAAGTTCTTCAACTGGATCGGGACCCTCTGGCGGGGTTCGCTGACCTTCGAGACACCGATGCTGTGGAGCCTGGGCTTCCTCGTGACCTTCCTCTTCGGCGGCCTGACCGGCATCATCCTGGCGTCTCCGCCGCTGGACTTCCACGTCTCCGACACCTACTTCGTGGTGGCACACTTCCACTACGTGGTGTTCGGCACCGTGGTGTTCGCGATGTTCGCCGGGTTCTACTTCTGGTGGCCCAAATTCACCGGCAAGATGCTCAACGAACGACTCGGCAAGATCCACTTCTGGATGCTGTTCCTCGGCTTCCACGCCACCTTCCTCATCCAGCATTGGCTCGGCGTCGAAGGCATGCCGCGCCGTTACGCGGACTACCTGCCCGAGGACGGCTACACGGCCATGAACCAGTTCTCCACCATCGGCTCGTTCGTCCTCGGCGCGTCGCTGATCCCGTTTTTCTGGAACGTCTACATCACCTGGCGCACCGGCAAGAAGGTCGAGGTCGATGATCCCTGGGGCTTCGGGGCATCACTGGAATGGGCCACGTCATGCCCGCCACCACGCCACAACTTCACCTCCCTGCCCCGCATCCGCTCCGAGCGCCCCGCACTGGACCTGCACCACCCGGAACTGCAGCAGACGCATACGCCCGACGACAGCGCCGCCGGCTTCATGGGGGCCGCAGACCGGAAGGACGCCGACGCATGAAGGTCGAGACCAAGCTCTTCACCTACCTGATGCCGTTCTTCCTCCTGGTCGGTACGGTGTACGGGGTCCTTGTGGAATGGACGGAGCCCGTAGGATTTCTCGCCCTGTACCTCACCGGTGGCCTCTCCGGGATGATCGGGTTCTACCTCGCTGTTACCGGCAAGAGAGTCGGCCAACGCCCTGAGGACCGGCTCGACGCCGAGATCCACGAGGGCTCCGGCGAGCAGGGTCACTTCAGTCCCTGGAGTTGGTGGCCCCTGGTCCTCGGCCTCTCGGCGGCCACGAGTTTCCTCGGCATGGCGGTCGGGTTTTGGATCTTGTACATCGGTATGGCCCTGGCTGTTATCGCCCTCGTCGGGTGGGTCTTCGAGTACAGCCGCGGAGATCACGCGCACTAGTCGAGGGCATCCACCATGGCGGTACTGCCCAGGCCGTTCGACGCCGCGCCCCTCGACGAGTCCGACGCCTCCCCCAAGCACGTGCAGTTGCGTGAAAGACTCCGCCAGTACGTGCGTCAGCACGGCGAGCCCGGCGCTGCTATTCCGTCCGAACGGCAGCTGTGCGCCTATTTCGGCGTGGCCCGGATGACCGTACGCCATGCGATCGATGCGCTCGTCGCAGAGGAGATCCTCGAACGGATCGTCGGCCTCGGAACGTTCGTCGCGCGCAGCAAGTTGGATCTCCACATGAAGATGACCTCCTACACGGAGGAGATGATCCGACGCGGAATGGTGCCGGACGCCAGAGTTCTCAGCTTCGAGCAGCAGGGAGCAACCCCGCTTGTCGCGCGAGAGCTGCAGATCGAGATCGGGCAGCCGGTTGTCCGCTTCCGACGGCAACTGTTGGCCGACGGCGAACCTATGAGCGTCGATGAGAACTTCATCCCCGCGCATCGGGTCAAGGGGATCCTCGATGACCCCCCACCGACGTCCCTCTACAACGTCCTGAGCGAGAAGTACGGGCTGGTGATGGAGTGGGGCGAGGACACCATCGAGGCCACTGCGGCGTCGCCGTCGATCGCGCGTCTGCTCAATGTCGAAATGAACGCCCCGCTCCTCAAGATCCAGCGACACGCCTATGTCGCGCGGACGATGGTGGATTACTCTGTGTCCTACTACCGGGCTGACCGGTACAAGCTGTGGGTTCCCCTGCAGCGTCCAGGCGTCCGGACACCGCGGGGGTACAGTTCGAAGCGGCTCGGATAGCAGCCGGTCCCCGATTGCCCGAGTCCTATCGGGGGAGCCGGCGCCTGACCACGACGAAGGGCCCGGACGAACTCGTCCGGGCCCTTCGGTGTGAGCACTGGGTACTCAGTGGCTGGCGATGGACTCCCGATCCTTGGCGCCGGCAATTTGGCCGTGGTGGTCGCCATGCGACGCCGCCAGCTCCTTCGGAGTGACCGGTGCAACCCGATCCTCGAAGAAGAAGCGGGAGACGCGGCCGTGGACCTTGTCGAGCCGGCTGATCTTGCCGTCGGCGTCAGGCTTAGGCACCATGACCTCGGGCGCTTCGAAGCTGACCAGCTTGTAGCGCTTATAGTCGTCCACAGGCTCGTGGACCTCGATGAACTCACCGTGGGGCAGGCGCACGATGCGTCCCGTCTCACGGCCATGGAGGGCGATCTCTCGGTCCTTGCGCTGCAGCGCAAGCGCGATGCGGCGGGCCACCATGAAGCCGAGAATAGGCCCGACGATCACCAGGAACCGCAACCAGTAGGTCACGTCGTTGAGCGAGACCATGAAGTGCGTGGCGATGAGGTCGGAGCTCGCAGCGGCCCAGAGGATGCAGTAGAACACGATGCCGGCGACACCGATGCCGGTGCGGGCCGGAGCATTGCGCGGTCGGTCGAGCAGGTGGTGCTCGCGCCGGTCCTTGGTGACCCACGCCTCGATCCACGGCCAGGCGAACATCAGGCCGAAGACGATCATGGCGGGCACCAGGGCGGGAATGAGGACGTTCAGCGGCAGTGTGTTGACGCCCCACGGGAAGGGGATCGTGAACTCGAAGTCGAAGTTGTTGCCCAGTGTGCCCGGCATCAAGCGGAGCGCGCCGTCGACCCAGCCGATGTACCAGTCGGGCTGTGTGCCTGCCGAGACGGGGGAAGGGTCGTACGGGCCGTAGTTCCAGATCGGGTTGATGGTGAATGCCGCGGAGATCGCTGCGAGGACACCGAACACAATGAAGAAGAAACCGCCGGCCTTTGCCGCGTATACCGGACCTACAGGGTAACCGACCACGTTCGTGTTCGTCCGGCCAGGGCCGGGGAACTGGGAGTGCTTGTGAAGCACGACCAGGAACAGGTGGATACCGATCATGAGCAGGATGACCGCGGGGATCAGCAGGATATGCATGACGTACAGCCGCGGGATGACGACGGTGCCCGGGAACTCTCCCCCGAAGAGGAAGAAACTCAGGTAGGTGCCGACAACCGGGATGGCCTTCATGACGCCGTCGATGATCCGCAGCCCGTTACCGGACAGCAGGTCATCGGGGAGGGAGTATCCGGTGAAACCGGCCGCCAGGCTCAGGATCACCAGGACGCAGCCGATGACCCAGTTGAACTCGCGGGGCCGGCGGAATGCTCCGGTGAAGAACACGCGGAGCATGTGCACGGCCACCGAGGCGACGAACAGCAGGGCTGCCCAGTGGTGGAGCTGCCGCATGAACAGTCCACCGCGGATGTCGAATGAGATATCCAGCGAGGTCGCGTACGCCATGGACATCTCGACACCGCGCAGGGGAAGATAGCTGCCCTCGTAGTGCGTCTCCGCCATGGACGGATCGTAGAAGAAGGTCAGGAACGTCCCGGAGATCAGCAGGATGACGAATGTGTACAGCGCCACCTCCCCGAACATGAAGGTCCAGTGATCAGGGAAGATCTTCCTGCCGAACTCCTTGACGATGCCCGATCCGCCGACGCGCGAGTCCACGTAGTCGGTGATCTTGCCGACGCGGGTCTTCGGCACGTAGCCTTGCGTCGCAGTTGAGCTGCTCATGTCAGCCTCGCTCCCAGAAACTAGGTCCTACGGGTTCTTGAAAATCGCTTGACGCGATGAGGTAGCCCTCACCGTCGACTTCGATGGGCAGCTGCGGCAGCGGACGCGCAGCGGGCCCAAAAATTACCTCGCACTCCTGCTCGACGTCGAACGTGGACTGGTGGCAGGGGCACAGCAGGTGGTGGGTCTGCTGCTCGTAGAGTGCTACCGGACAGCCGACATGCGTGCAGATCTTGGAGTACGCGACGATTCCGTCGTAAGCCCAGTCCTCACGGCCGGGGGAGGGGTTGAGGTCTTCGGGGTCGAGGCGCATCAGCAGCACGACCGCTTTCGCCTTCTCCTCGAGCACGTGCTCAGCCTCGTTGAGGCCTTCGGGGATCACATGGAACGCCGAGCCGATCGTCACGTCCGCGGCACGGATCGGGGTACCGCTGGGATCGCGCGTCAACCGGACCCCGGTATCCCACATCGTCTCTCTCAACACGTTGCCGGGCAACGGCCCGAGGTCGCGGAAGATGGCGATCGCGGGCAGGGGAGCGAGGAGCACGGCTCCCAGGAGTGTGTTGCGGATCAACGGACGGCGCTTGATGCCGGACTCCTCGAGGATGTCGTTGACGATCTTCTCGGCGTCCTGGCGGTCCTTCTCCGGGCGGATGGTGTGCCGGCTCTCCGTGACCTCGTGGTCCGGCATGAGCGTCTTGGCCCAGTGGACGATGCCGACGCCGATGCCGAGCATCGCGAAAGCGGTGCCGAGGCCAAGCATCAGGTTCTGGAGGCGTAACCTCTCGATGGTCTCGTTGAGCGGGACGAAGAAGTAACCGACGAAGAAGAGCAGGGTCCCGAGGATCGAAATGGCGAACAGCAGGGCAACCTGCCGCTCTGCCCGCTTCTCCGCTCGCGGGTCACGATCGGCCAGGCGCGGCCGGTGCGGCGGGAGACCCGGGTTCTCGAACTCGTCCAGCTCCCGGCCCGGCGTAGCGACGGTGACCGAGGTTCCCGGTTCGCCGTGACTAGAGTCGGCCATGATCCCTCTCATCCTTTTTCAGGTACTGCATTCGCGAGTCTGGTGTTGGTTCGTTCACGGTGAGCGGGCGGATGGTCAGGAGGACCTTGACGTGAGCCACACGGTGAAGGCGATGATGACGCCCAGCCCGGCGACCCAGATGAAGAGTCCCTCGGAGACGGGGCCGAGCGAGCCGAGGTCCGCACCGCCGGGCGAGCCCTGCGCCTCGATGGTATTGAGGAAAGCGATGATGTCCTGCTTGTCCTCGGGCGTGATGTTCGCGTCGTTGAAGACCGGCATGTTCTGTGGACCCGTGACCATGGCCTCATAGATGTGCTTCTCGCTGACACCCTCGAGCGATGGGGCGAACTTTCCGCGGGTCAGCGCTCCGCCAGCGGCGGCTGCATTGTGGCACATCGCGCAGTTCACACGGAACAGCTCACCACCATTGGAGGAGTCGCCCTCCGACGCATCGAGGATGTCCTCGGAGGGAATCGGCGGACCTGCGCCGAGCGATGCAACATAGGCAGCCATCTGCCTGATCTGCTGGTCGGTGAACTGGACGGGCTTGGGCAGGGCTTGGGGACCGTCCATCTGCATGGGCATGCGACCGGTTCCGACCTGGAAGTCGACCGACGCGGCGCCGACGCCGATCAGCGAGGGAGCGGCATCCGAGCCGGTGGCACCGATCCCGTGGCAGGACGCGCAGTTGGCCACGAAGAGCTTGCTGCCCTCTTCGACGTCGTCGGCCGTGAACGTGGTAGCCTGTGCCTGCGCCTGGTTGGCAGTACTGGCGGCGGCGTAGATCCCGCCGGTGACGAGGAGCGCCATCAGGAGCAGCGCGAACGCTGCCAAGGGGTGACGCCGCCTCTGAGAAAGTGCCTTCACGAAATGGATCCTGCCTTTTGTGGTGCCAGCGCTGCGAGGGTTCTTCTTTGAATTCTACCTCAAGTAGAAGACCTTTCAGGAGGTCGCTACTGGAGGAAGTAGATGATGATGAACAGGCCGATCCAGACGACGTCGACGAAGTGCCAGTAGTACGACGTCACGATGGCCGAGGTGGCTTCGAAGTGGCCGAATTGGCGGGCGATGAACGCGCGCCCGATGATGAAGAGGAAGGCGATCAGCCCGCCCACCACATGGATCCCATGAAAGCCCGTGGTGATGTAAAAGGCGGACCCGAAGGGGTTCGACGACAACGACACTCCCTCTGCGACCAGCTCCGCGTACTCGTAGGCCTGCACCGATACGAAGATGGCACCCATGACGAAGGTCAGCAGGAACCACTCGACCATGCCCCAGCGGGCGATGGCGAATAGACCACCCGTCCTTCGCGGTTGCAGGCGCTCGGCGGCGAACACGCCGAACTGGCAGCTGAAGGAGCTCGAGACCAGGATCACAGTGTTCGCCAGGGCGAACGGGACATTCAGCTTCTCCGTCTCCAGGGCCCACAGCTCGCCGGAGGTGGAGCGGAGGGTGAAGTACATGGCAAAGAGGCCGGCGAAGAACATCAGTTCGCTGGACAGCCACACCACGGTTCCGACGGAGACCATATTGGGGCGGTTGAGCGCGGGATGCGGGGCGGCGCTGGGAGCTTGGGTCGCAGATGTCACAGACTCATTATGTCCCCAAGATCATGACGATCACCAACGCGAAACGGGCCCACCGCTAGCGCCCTGATGTGACAGTGACGCACAGCACCCGTGATGACGCGGAAGTTCCCCGTAATGACTTTCTACAATTCGTAGATAATCTTGGACGGTGAGCCTGACAACGAGCCCCGCTGCGGCACAACCCACCTGGCCGACGATCTTCACCTCTCTTCTCGCGGGCGCCGATCTCAGTTCTTGGCAGAGCCGGTGGGTAATGGACACCATCATGGCGGGAGAGGCCAGTCACGCGCAGATCGCGGGTTTCCTGATCGGCCTCCGGGCAAAGGGCGAATCCGTAAGCGAACTCGTCGGCCTCGTGCAGGCCATGCTCGCCAGGGCACACCGGATAGAGGTCACGGGGCCCACCCTCGACATCGTCGGTACGGGCGGAGACGGCCTGGACACCCTGAACATTTCGACCATGTCCTCGCTCGTCGCCGTCGGCGCGGGCGCGAAGGTCGTGAAGCACGGCAACCGCGGGGCGTCGTCGGCGTCCGGCGCAGCAGACGTGATCGAGGAGCTCGGCGTGCGGCTCGATCTCACACCGGCGGATGTCGCGCGCACGGCCGAGGAGGCGAACATCACCTTCTGCTTTGCCCAGGTCTTCCACCCATCGATGAAGCACGCGGCCGTCCCCCGGCGGGAGCTCGGTATCCCCACCGCCTTCAACTTCCTCGGCCCCCTGAGCAATCCCGCCGATGTCACCGCCCAGGCGCTGGGCTGCGCCGACGCCCGGATGGCTCCGCTGATGGCCGGCGTCCTCGCCGCACGGGGGACCAGGGCGCTGGTCTTCCGGGGCGACGACGGCCGCGACAAGCTGACGACGAGCGGTTCCTCCACCGTGTGGGAAGTACGGAACGGTCAGGTGGAGGCGCACGCGGTGCACCCCGGTGACTTCGGGCTCGACGCCGTCCCGGTGGAGGCGCTGCGCGGAACCGACGCGACCGGGAACGCCGCAGTGGTGCGTGCGGTGCTGGCTGGAGAGACCGGGCCGGTGCGCGACGCCGTCGTCCTCAATGCCGCTGCTGGTTTGGTGGCGCTCGAGGAATCCGCGGAGGGAGCCCTCGTGGACCGCATCCGCGCGGCGATGGAGAGTGCCCGTGCGTCCATCGACTCCGGTGCCGCCGCGCGCGTGCTGGAGCGCTGGGTCGAGGTCAGCCGGTCGCACTGAGAGGGCCGGGCGCCACCAACCCGGCTGTCCTCGCGGGTGCAGACCGGCGGTATCAGCTGTCGAATCCGAGGGAGAAGGCGGCGTCGAGGTCGTGCCGCGAGTACGAGCGGAAAGCGATCTGCGTCGTCGTCGATCGGATGCCCTCGATCTTCGACAGGCGGTCGGCGATCACATCGGCGAGATCCTCATGGCGGCCCACGCGCGCGATCGCGATGAGGTCCCACTCGCCGGTGACGGAGTAGACCTCGCTGATGCCCTCGATCTCGGAGATCGCCTGGGCACTCTCGGGGATGCGCGAGGCGTCGGTCTGGATGAGGACGAATGCGGTGATCATGGCGTGCCTTTCGCGGGTAGGGGCTGGCGGTCCTACGCTACCGGCTCGCGGCGCCCGCGCAGCAGACGCAGCAGGCGCAGCACCGCGCGGGGGAGCAGAAGGGCGATGCCAAGGACGAGCAGGGTGACGATCTGGAAGCTGACGGCGACCCCATCCCCGGACAGGGCACGCAATGCCAGTCCGCCCGCCACGGTGCCGAGCCAGAGGACGACGGCGGTGGTTCCGGTGGCGGGTGCGCGCCACGCGCGAATAGCCAGTGCCGCGAGAGCATAGGCCGCAAGGAACGACCACGCCGTGTCGAGGACGCCCGCGATGGTCACTCCGTGCTCGTGGGTCCGGCGTCCCGACGCCGCGAACGCGAGGATCAGGACGACGTCGGAGGCGCACCAGGCGCCGGGCGCCACCCATGCCCGGCGCGCTGACCGCCCGGCCGCGGAAGCACGGACGT
>JAABUN010007593.1_pt1 | contig 11571 bp, 13 predicted proteins | sample 5559311 | NCBI WGS metagenome assembly JAABUN01 (sample SAMN10711877, study PRJNA513370) | rock metagenome | isolation source: Antarctica rocks | place: Antarctica: Victoria Land, Siegfried Peak sud | reverse complement strand
CCTTGCGGGTCTTGGGGGTCGTGAAGTGCGGCGTACCACCTAAGACGGTGAGCGATTGCCTCACGCTCAGCACCGGGCCGGTGAGGTCTTTCCAGCGCAAGCCCAACAGCTCACCCCGGCGCAAGCCTGCGAACACCGCAAGATAGAACGCAGCGTATAAACGGTGAGGTCGCGCCGCCTCTAAAAATTGCACCGTTTCGGCGGGCGTCCATAAGGTCATCTCGTGCCGGGTCTCTTTCAGTTTGGCGACAGCTTCACACGGGTTACGGTGGATAAGCCCCCACCTCACCGCCTGTTTCAGCGCGGCGAACATCAGTGTTCGGGCCTTGTTCGCGGTCGGGACGCCTATCTCGTCGGCTAGTTCGCTCACCATACGCTGAAGGTGCAGGGGCGTGAGCTTCTCGAGCTTGACCTTGCCAAGCTTGGGGATGACGTACCGCTCGGCTTGTTCCCGGTAGAGCATCGCGGTTCGTTCTTTGACGCTCCGTTCTTTTTCGTTCAGCCAAGTCTCGAGGTATTCCTTCAGCGTCAGCTTGGTGTCTGAGAACGTACCCGTGGCGAGCTGCTGCTTGATCTCTGCGAGTTTCGCCAGTGCTTCAGCCTGCGATTTACCGTAGACCGTTTTACGCTTTTGTTTTCCCTCTTCGGTGTAGCCGGTCGTTACCTGACCCGTCCAGGTGCCGTCGGGTCGTTCGGACACCGTACCCTCACCACGCCCGCGTCTGGTACTTTTACGTCTCGGCATCTCTACGCCTCTTCTCTGTACTCGAGCAGGTCAGCCACGCTTAAGTGTTTGCCGGTTCGTGTGCGTAGGGCAGAAAGCACACTCATCAGCAGCGCCACGTCTAAGGTGTCCGGCAGTTCGTTCGACCATCTGTAAACGGTGTTACGTGAAGCTCTGCCGCCTTCACTCGCTTCTATGTCCTTGTGCAATCGGTACGGTGTGACGCCTTCACGCTTTAACAGCTCGGGCAGTTTCCAAACGGCTTTGTCTTTCACAACTTGTATGTTAGTGCTTTGTAGTACCATGTGTCTATATTACTACAAAGTACAAGTTATTACAAGACGCTTGACATATACCAAAGCTCATGGTAATATTAAGTCACTAAGGGGCCAAGCCCGCAAAAGCAAGCCCCTTAGAATCCCGCAAGTAGGAGATTAGAATGCAGAATATCACCATCCGCAAGCAACCCGGCGCTAACTACCACCGTCCCATGAAGAGTTACGACGTAGAGCGGGGCGGCGTCACCGTCGGCACGCTTCAGACGTGGGGGACAAGCTGGGACGTTCTGGACGACGCCATGAACCAAGTCTCGAGCCACACCACTATCAAGGCAGCGGTACGTGTCGCGTCGAGGGCTCTGTAATGAGCCCCTTTAGCTTCTACGATGTCGAGATGTACAGCGACCGTGAAGAGGACTTGCAAAAACTGTTTGCAGAGTTGGCGGCAGAGGACGGGGCAGAGGATGAGCTGCCCCCCATCATTCAGGACGAAGTACCGGGCGAAGATTGGGACACTTGGGGAGAGGCGGCGTGAGCGTGACCGTAGGAAATCCCTGTGGGACCCCTCTTCTCTCCCAACTCGCACGGGCGAAGAACGGGCTCGAGGACGCCCAGATCGCCCTCTGCGGCGCGGTCACGGCCCACGCTGAAGCTAAGCGCGCCTTAGAGCTGGCTGAAGCTGTGGCGCTGTGCGCGGGCGTCGAGGGCCGGAACGATAAGGAACGAGCGGCGAAACTGCGGCTCGAGCTACGTGGCGAGTGCGAGGCGCTCGCTGAAGCTGAGGACGCGCTGACAGAGGCGCGGTGTAGCTTTGAGGTAGCTCGGCTCGAGTGGGACTTGGCGCGGTACAGCGTCCGGGTGCTCGAGCCTCAAACCTTTAGAGAAGCCGCATAGTGCGGGATAGCCCTCACTGGCTTTGCACAAAAACCCCATAAACAGTCAGACTTTTTGTGCAAGCGTGGGTCCTACACAAAAAGTCGCCTCTATCATTTAGCTCGTGCATAGACTGATGAACCATTCAGATAGTAAGGTAATTGACATGCCGACCTATAACAGGGACATAGCCGAACTTAGAAAACACGCAGCCATGTGGTGGCCCGAAAGCTTAAAGCAGAAAAATTCCGATGCCAGTGTGACACCGAAGCTGTTGGACTCACAAGAGCGATTTATCTCGATTCTGAAACTGTGCGACTCTGACCCGCTACAGATATTTGATTTGGTGAAGACCGCCGCCTTTCCGGCCAACTTGTTCTTAAAGCACCTCTCGGTGATTACTGACTACGGAGGCGAGCCAATACAGCGGCTTGGCAAGAGCTTTACCGAAATATTCATTCAAAGGAGTGCGGCGGGTAGGCCGGTGATGGAGTACGTCTGGAATGATCGGAACTACCGATATGAGTTTGAGGCGTTACCGGTTAAAGGACTTAGCAACCAGAAACTAAAAACAGATGGCGCGGGCCTTCAGAGTGCAACGGCGATGGACGGTACAGCCCGCGACATGACCATGCTCCTTCTTTACGGCAGCACGTCTGACGGTGCTGAACACGCCAACCTAGAGGTATGCGATCTTGGAACACTGCTAGGGAAGCCAAAAAAGATCGAAGATTATGTACGTCAACGTTATATCTTCGTCAGTCGGATAACCGGCGGGGCCAGTGCAAACACGCTTGGTCAGCTAGCCCAGACCTACATTGTGGACTACCTTAGGGAAAACTTGGGCGCTGGCTACAGCGTCGTAAGAAACGGAAAAATAGTTCTCGATGGTTACACGAATGTTGGAGGTATGCCGTTCGATGTCGTCATCTCAAACGGGAACGGAAAAATTGGGGTCGAGGTCAGTTTCCAAGTGACTACAAACAGCACCATCGAGCGAAAGGCAGGACAGTCACAGGCCAGACAGGCGCTGATGAGCCGGGCCGGACACAAGATAGCTTACGTGTTAGACGGAGCGGGGAACTTCCAGCGCGCAGCAGCCATCGCCGCCATCTGCGCCAACAGCGATTGCACTGTTGCGTACTCGGACAGCGAGTTTGCTTTACTAGCAGACTTTGCCCGTGAGGCTCTGGTCTAGTGCGCTTTGTTGACTTGTTCTCGGGCACAGGGGGGATGCGCCTAGGCTTTGAGCAAGCCTGTGCAAGTATGGGTATCCAGACAAGCTGCGTCCTCAGCTCTGAGATAGACCGCCGGGCGGTTGAGACCTACGAGCTTAACTTTGGACACGCGCCCGTTGGAGATATCCGGCAGGTTCATGACCTCCCAGCGTTCGACTTTATGTTGGCCGGGTTTCCTTGTCAGCCGTTCTCTTATGCAGGAAAACGACAAGGTTTCGGAGACACTAGGGGAACACTTTTTTACCAAATTGAGCGGCTGCTGAGGCGTTACAGGCCCGAGGGGTTTCTGTTAGAAAATGTGCGCGGGCTGACTACCCACGACAAAGGTAGGACGTTCCAGACTATCATTCACGACCTAAAGAGTCTCGGTTACGGGGTTCGTTACGTGCTTCTTAATAGCAGCAACTTCAGTGTGCCTCAGAACAGAGTGCGTATCTATATTGTGGGGCTGCTCGAACGCTCACCTAGCCTGACGCTGGAGTCGGACAGAGGTGCTGTTGACTCCCACGCTTTCAAGAGAGCAAGCCAAAGTCCGCTGTTCTCAGGAAATCATCCCCCCGTGAAACTGAAAGATGTGCTGCAAGACGAAGTTGACGAAAAGTATTATTTAACCCCGACCTTTGAAAGGCAGTTATATACCGCGGTGAACGGAAAGCTAGAGGCTCTTAACGGCGTCCGACTCATTGACTTTAGAGGTGGTAATTCCCTCCACTCCTGGGACTTAGGGATAAAAGGTGAGTGTTCACTAAGGGAACGAGAGTTCATGGTCGCGCTAATCTCCAACAGGCGTAAAAAGGTTTTTGGCACACACCAAGATGGCAAGAGCCTAACGCTAGAGCAAATTAGGTCTTTCTTTGACGGCGAAGATGTCGAGACGATAATATCGTCGCTCATCAGCAAGCGCTACTTGAGTAAAAAAGGAGACAAGTACAACCCGGTCAGCGGCAACATGTCTTTTGAGGTATTCAAGTTTTTAGACCCGGAGAGCATATCAATCACCCTCACTTCGTCGGACGCAAATAAGCTCGGAATAGTTCACAATGGCCGACCCAGGCGTATTACGCCGCGCGAGTGCGCGAGGTTGCAGGGGTTCCCTGACTCGTACCAAATCCACCCGTTAGACCCAGCGGCATACAAGCAGTTTGGCAACGCGGTGTCGGTTCCCGTAATCAGAGAGGTCGTTCAAGACCTTTTGAGTAGTAACAGAGTTAATTCGGCTCTCAAAACAGTCGGGCTCGCTGGTGCAGCATCGGCGAGTGCGGCTATTAGCATCTAGGCGGAAGAGAAAGAACAGATATTGACAAGTACCTCGAGTAACTTGCGCTTCGGACTCTAGCACCTTATTGCGCAACTCCCCGGCTTTTTGTGCAAAGCCACTTTAGCCCTCAATACCGTAAATATTGAGGCGACCACTTCAGGCACTGCAAACGACGATTTGCCTCGTGCCTGAGCTACTTTCTAGTCTTCCCAACCTTTTCCCAGATGGTATCATACAGCCGACTACGCACCACCGGATTGAGGCCCAGCCGGTGTACCTCATAGTGCATCTTGCGTAAAAGGCGCAGAAAGCAAGGTCTTGTGTCCTCAGATCGTGCCCTTTGGGGAAACTTCCTAGATGGCAGACAAACCGCTGCCTTATCTTAGTTCCCTCACGCACGCTCTCAACCAAGACAAACGCCCGTGAGCCGCCCTGTGTTTTAACCCTGACGTACATACCGCAACCAAACCTCGAGCCGCTCTAAGAGGCTTTTCTCCGACCGCCGTTTGAAATAACGCCGCGTGTGCGCCGCATCTTTCGTTAACGCTGCTTTATGCCGCCTCTCGAGCTGCCCTGTCCTGACCTCCATCATGGCGGCGTACAGCTCAGGATGGTTTAGGCGAATACGACGCAAGTGTTCGTACACGGTGCCGAGACTCAGCTCGAGCTGCTTTGCCACCCCTGTATAGGTCTGGGCTTTCGTTCCCTCTACCAAAGCCTCAGCTACCCGCCGCTGACCCCTGGGTAGTGCAGTGAAGTCAAGCGCCGGATGTAAGGTTTTGTAAGGTTGTTTGGGCAGTGTCATGTGGTTTCCGCTTCAGGTGGTAAAAATAGGTAACAGCACCGCTTACTTACCCCTTCCAAACTGACGGTCAAAGCTGGCGCTCATCTTCATGATCCTTTTGTACTGCCGATCATAGGCCCGCATCTCTTCACGCCAACTCACCTGAATACGCCCGTCCGTAATCGCTACATCCCTAGCTACCGTCTTGTGCTGCGCTTGTGAAGGGTAGCTTAGCCCTAAGCACTTCTGACAGCCCCACACCTTCCCCTCTTGCGTCTTGACGGTGTAGAACTTGCCGACCCGCCGCCCACACCCCACACAGATAAACCAGTGCCGTCTACCTATGGCCTGTTCTGTCACCTCGAAACGTACCGGGAACCCAGCTGGTAGAGGTTTGGCGCTAATGTTCAACCCGTCCGGGGTGTCGTGAAAGTAGAGCGTAAACGTCTCGAGCGTAGCTGCCTTGTCTTTAGGTAGCAGTTCTTTAACCTGTCCCACCGTAAGGCTCTGGGCTCGGCTGGTGCAGGTACGTTGAACCGAGCTACGCCCGGTGTTGTAGTTGCTCACCGTTGTCCAGACACGGGGGCGAATACTTAAGCCCCGGCTGAAACGGTCGCCTTTACGCCTATAGTCGTAACTCACGTAACGGCCTTTGCTCGAGTCGAAACGGTCATACATGCTGCCTCCAAAATCGGACACTTTTCCGCACACTTGTGACGCACGTTTATTGCTTCCCTGACGGTCATTCTAGCACTTCCAAGCAACCTTTTTGCAGATGATTTCGGAGTTTACGCCTGCTTTTTGCGTGACTTTTGCCCAACCTAGAACACACAAAGCGCGTCTGTGACGCTAAAAGTGCATGTGCAACTGCCCCGATACCTCACTAAAAACGGCGCAAAAGGGCGGAAACGTGACCGAAAAGTGACCTAAAAGTGACCGATAAACGTCCACAGACGATCTGTTCGTGTCGGTAGAGCGCCACTTTTGATGGTGACGCTCCCCTCGTCTGTGTAGTTCCATAAGTGTAGTTTGACGATAGTAAAACTTAGTGTTTTGTTTAGTCCCATGATGATTAACGTGACGTGCTGTTAAGTCCGGTGTGCTGGTAAACCTCAAAGTGGCAAGTCTTTGTCAAGTTCCATATGTCAAGTGCTGGAGGTAAACCCGCCCGCTTAGACTCATGGCCTATCAGCAATCCGGGGGGAACTCATGGGCTACCATCGTCGGCTTTCTGCATAGGGTTCCAGCGTTTTAGGGTTGTGCATAGGGTCTTGTGTCGGCTTGTGCTATGAGGTATCCGCAGTTTGGCTTGTGCTATGGGGTCTCGTTCTTTATATTTGCGTTTCCGCGCCATCTATACCCCCACCGTTTCACGTCCGGTTTGGGCCAGCACAGCCTGCGCTATTCCTAACAGGTCGTGCCGTTCGGTTTCAGTTAGGCGTACTTTGCCGAAGTAACCCTCGAGCACCTTACCCAGATCGTCGGTTCTGCCTACAGGTAGCTTTATGGCTTGCCCCTCAAACTCACCGACTTTGAAACGGCGAAAAAGCTCTTCGACTTCGTGCGGGGTGCCTCGTGCTTGCGGTTGGTTTGAAACCCTGGAAACCCGGTAGCTAGGAGTGCTTGGTTTATAAACGTCGTGCTGCACACCGTTTCTCGCCTCTGGGTTATCACCGGGTTCTTGCCGGGTTTCTCCGGGTTTAGCGTCAGAACCCGGTACAAACCCGGTGAAGCCGTCTTTCGTCTCTGACGGTGTTTCTGCTTGCTTCATGACGGTTGACCGGGTTTCCGGGGTTTGGGTGGTGACGCATTCCAAGCGGTAAGCGTTGCTATTCGTTACGGCGTCTTTCCCGGCGTTCATCAATTTGAAGCCGCCAAACACCCGGTCACGTCTGCTTGTCAGTGCCCGCCCAAAGCGTTGTGCGGCGGCTAAACCACTACGCCCGCCCCAAAGGTCTAGTAAAAGTTTGCGTTCTTTGACGATCTCAAAAAGTTCTGAAGCAGTCACGGCACGCTCGCCAAAAGTAGACCACCAGGCTTCACAAAAGCTTGTCCATTCGGTCGTCTCTTTATCGGCTTCGGAGTGCAACCGTTCGCGCCCGGATAGAAACCCCGAAACCCCCGAAACCTCCAGAATCCCGCCCAACACCCCGGCCCACGATTCATAACGGCCTAACGTCGCCTCACCTTTAGGCATCCCTTCAGTTACCCAAGCTTGTATGAGGGACAAGCACGCGCTGACAAGTTCGGAGCGGTGTTTTCGGACGTAAGCGGGTAGGTCTTTTATCGTGAAGCTTGTACGTTCTTCGGGTCGCTCTACGCCAGCATCTAACCGGATGGGGATAATCCGGCGCGTCATTTCGTCGCTGAGTTCTACGTTATTCCCCGACGCTAGCCACACCGCCCGGTTCGGGACGGTCACGGTTTCAGACTTGCCTAAGATACGGCCTTGCCACACCTGCGAAGTCAGAACCGCGTGCAAGGGGTCAGACCCCAGGCGGGTGACGTTATCCCAAAACACCACAGGACGCGCCTCGAGCAAAACTGAAGTGATACGCTTTTCTGCTTCATCCGAATCACGCGGTTGCGACATGGTAGGCGTAAAGTATCCCAGTGGAATCAGGTTAGAAACTTCGGCTAAAAGCCCCTTACCCGTCCCCCGTGCGGGTGCGTCGATTAGATACATCGGCGTAGCGCCTTGAATCAGGGGCCGGACGAAACGCTCGAGCGTCAGTGCGAAGGTATGGGCGCGTCCGGCATCGTCGGTAAACGGAAAGTCAGCGTAAACTGTATCTAAAAGCCTTAGTGCATCCTCTACCGGCATATCAGCCTTGACGCCGGACAAGCCGCGCAACTTCAGCAGAATCTTGTGCTCACGGTTGTAACCATCTTGTGCTAGCAGTGACCCGTCCGGCAGGAATACCGGCGCGTTTACAATTTCGTCAAGTTCGGGCAAGTCCAGGTCGAGACGGCCTAAGAGGTCGGGGGCAAGGTCGGCGGGGGGGCGTGCTGGGGTTGTAATCCGTTCAGGTGCGCCGTCCTCCCCCGGTTTCCAGGTTTCTTTTACAAAGTCGGCTATCCGGTCGAGGTCACTTTTTAGGGTTGTGTTCGTCAGCGGTTCTATCTTCTCACCGCTGACGCGGGCTAAGATCGACCCGCGCATAAACCGGGTTTCAGGGTTGTTCGCTGCCAGTAATGCGGCTTTGGCGTCGTCGGAGATGTCACGCAACCAACGCCCGGTGACGACGATTTCACGCCCTGTGTTTGCGGTGCTGTCTTCTACCGCGTTGGTTGCTTCAGGGCTGTACCCGTCACCCGCCCCCTTACCCTCTGACGCTTTAGCCAGGGTGAGCTGTCCGTAAGTCTCAGAACCCCTCAGCTCATCCCATTTTTGGCGCACAAGTCCCGACTGACGAAAGAGCGTGTCAGCTCTCGCCGTGTCATAGTTACACCACCACAGCAAGTGTGAGCATAAGGCAAGGTCGGCTTCACTTTCGCCGTCGTTCTCTCCGCTTGCGTACGCGCTCGCGTCACCATCCCAGAGCGCCCGGATCGCCGCCCCGCTTTTGCTTGCAAACATCCGCTCGAGTAAGTCGGTATCACTTACCGACGCCGAAACGAGGTTGCTTGTTCCAGTCTGACGCGGTTGTGAGGCTTTCGTTTTTGGCTTCACCAAGTACGTTTCATAAAGCCACGTCACCGCGTCTTGCTGATCGGTTATCGGTTCCGGCGCTCCGCAGCTGTGACCTGTAACCGTCAGGTAGCGCCCGCCCTGTTTGCCGTTTTTAGAGCGTCCGTCATAAACCTCAACCTCACCCACTTTGGAGAGTTCGGGGCTCGGCTTTTCGCCGTAGCAGAAGATGCGTATCCCCGTACCGCTAGGCGAGACTTCTAGGTAGGTTCCGGCGAAACGCTCACGTATAGGCACAGCCCACTCGAGCAGCTTGCCGCTCAAGTCTAGGCAGTGGTCAAGGTCGATTCCGGTGATACCGTTTTCAGGGGTGAGGATGAATCCCACACCGTCGAGGCCGTCATGTCCGACGGGATTATCAGCCAAGCTATCTATCGGAATGTCCCCCGCTGTAGGCGGGTTGAGGGTGTAGGCTTTCCGGGCGGTGGCAAAGTCTGTCCAGGTCTTAGGTCGGGTGCTCGAGGCGTTATAAGGCTCTCCCTCCAGCGCGGCCTTGGCTTGAAGCGGGACTTTCGTCCATTTGTCGCGTTCGGCGTTCGGGGCGTAACGCCACACCACCCACTGTGCTAAGTCTTTAAGCGTTTGCGGGATGGTGTCTGGGTCGGGTGCAAGGGCATGAGGTTTGAGGGGGCGGTTCATGCCCGCCCCTCGGTGATGTGCAAGGGCTTGGGGTTGGTAAAGTCACGCCAGCAGAGGCGGCAGTATGCACCGTGTTCGAAGGCACTCCAGCGGCGGCAGAGGGCGGCGTTAGAGCAGTGGGTGCCGGGTGCTATAATCGCTGTATCAGCCGCTCCGCTGTGATCTGCCCCCGCCGCGTCCGTCAACGCGGCTTTTTTCATGCTGCCTGCTCGGTGTCGTGACCCTCGAGCCATCGCTGAAGAGCGGCTTTAGAGATGAGTACCCGGCGACCGGCTACCCGGTGGGGTATCTCGGGCAAGTGCCGCACGAATGTTTGCCTTGCTAACCCGGCAGCTTTGGCAGCTTCCTTTAAAGTTCGGTAGGTTAGCGCGTCGTCAGGATTGGTTTTGGGATGTCTAGTCTGTCCCATTTGGGCCTCCTTAGACTCCATTGTCATTCGGAACCATAAAAGGCGATATAATTCCGTATGGGCAGCGATCCGGCTAAAGGGCTGATAAACGAAGTCAAGCGGCGCGTTCGTGACGACTACGGAAAATCCACACTCACAAGGGCGTTACGTGATTTGGACCTAGAGAACGACGTATTAGACTATGCTTCACGAACTCCTGACTTAGAGAGTGCTGAAGATATAGCCGGTTTATATCTGGAAGTGATGCACGGGCAACTCAAAAGGCTAAGAGAGCAATCCCCAAAGAAAGTGCCGCGAAAGATTAAGCACATAGCCCATCAACGGGGCTCACTGCAAAACGTAGCAGCCTACGCTGCCGTCCTACCCTTGGTGCTACAGGCGCGTCAGGCGGTCTTCGGACATAGCCAACCGCTCAGCTATGAACATGCTATCGAGTGGTTAAGGAAAGAAAATGATGATGCACCGCTCGAGGTTATAGAACTCACTTTCAGGTTTCAGGTATCGACTAAAGACCGGCTGAAACTTTTAGACGCTGCCATCGGTGGTAACACTGAAGAGACTCTTAAGCAGCTTCAAGCGGCACAAATGCCCGTCAACCTACCCACGCCTGAAAGTAATTTCAGAGAGTCCGGCTGTCGTGCTTTATTTAATGAGGTGAGCGGTGAGGTTTTCAGAATGAGCAGCGCAGAAGGGGCTACCCTTATAGCGTGGGCAGAGTTCATAACACCTATGTGCGCCAGCTTTGACGATGCGGTGTGGCTAATTCTGATAGGTTTTTGGAACCGCTTAGGGTTGAGAGGACGCTACGGAGCGCATCCGCTTAACCTAGACAGCATGAAGGCGACAGCTTTAGATTTGAGGCTGAACGGTCGTCGCGCTGTGCCATTTGTAGAGCTTGTTATAGGTGAATTGGAAACGACGCCGGATGAGATTAAAGACTTTTATGGACAAGTCCGTAAACGCTACGGGTACGGTAAGCAGGGGCGGGCCATGAGCTACCCGACAGAGGTTCTGGCTCTAATCGCCGTCGAGATACAGGAGACTGAAAGGCTCACAATCGGCAGTAATGGATTCTACAAGCGTGTTCTAAAGCGTTACCTTGAAAAAGCGGAACTGCACGGGCTCAAGCCTGATTTGAGCATGAATGAAGAGGATGTGCGGAAAGCTCTAAAGGGCGTCGAGTCTGCGTATAGCAGAATGGTTTCAAACTATGAGGCTTATGAAGGCTACTCCCCTTACCTGTTCAGAAGGTCTTAAGAACTACTGCTTAACTACTGCTACAAGCCTATTTATACCCTGTTTAACCTACTTGTGCCTATGCCTACCGCCTAGCGTTTACACCGTGCCTGACGGTGTATCTCTATTAACCTGTATGTACCTATTTAAGCCTCATATACACCTCATAATCGTGAGGTCGGGAGTTCAAGTCTCCCCATCGCTACCAAAGAAACAACGTGATAGACGCAAAAAAGAAGCACAGCCAGAATCTTTAGGCTGTGCTCTTTTCGTGTGCGTGTGCCGCATGTGTGCCGCTTTGTTTTTTCGCCTAGTTGTAATACCGATTCGCCCAACGGATGTCATAGCTTTTGCAGCGCCTCGAGCCACCAGGGATAGCCGGTAAGTTGAGCCAAGCGTGGTTTATCGTGCCAGAAAGGACGAAGGGCGTCGGTTAAGGCA
>JAABUN010007592.1_pt1 | contig 11572 bp, 12 predicted proteins | sample 5559311 | NCBI WGS metagenome assembly JAABUN01 (sample SAMN10711877, study PRJNA513370) | rock metagenome | isolation source: Antarctica rocks | place: Antarctica: Victoria Land, Siegfried Peak sud | reverse complement strand
CGTAGGCCGACCCACCCGGCAGTCGCGGCGGCGAGGAGGAGGGCGGCCCCGAGGTAGTAGACGGCCCGGATGCCGACGGTGTCCGCGAGCAGGCCTCCGGCGAGCAGGGACAGGAGCCTGCCGGACTGCCAGAGCATGTCGAAGCCGGCGAAGACTCGCCCGCGCAGTCTCTCCGGGGTCTCGACCTGGAGCAGGGAGTTGAAGGTGATGGCGCCGGTGGAGGTGCCGATGCCGTAGGCGAGCAGGGTGGCCATGGCGGCGGCGAGGCCGGTCACGGTGGCCAGGACGACGTCGACGACCGCCCGCAGGACGAAGGGTCCCAGGACGTAGACCGGGCGACGCGGGTCGTCGGTCAGTCGCGACAGCAGCAGCGGGCCGAGGGCCGCGCCGACCCCGATCGCGCCGAGCAGCAGCCCGTAGTCGCTCGGGCGCAGGGCCAGGTGCTCACTCGCCAGGACGACGAGCAGGGCGCCGGTGGCCCCGGCGGACAGCGCTGCGAGGAACTGGCCGGCGGCCAGGGCCCGCAGCAGCGGGTGCCCGGCCACGGCGGCGATACCCGCGGCGGCGTCGCCTTACCACGAGACCTGCTTGGTCACCGCCGGTGCAGCGGGAACGGTGAGGCGTCGCAGGGCGAAGGCGGGCAGCATCCCGGCCGCGCCGGCCTCGCGGGCCCGGGCGGTGAACTTCGGCCAGCGCGTCTCGCCGGCCATGTCCGCGACCCTGACGGTCTCCTGCTCGTACACCGTGTCCAGGCACGCGCCCCTGCCACTGCCTCCTGCAGGGCGTCGACCACCCGCGGCAGCTCGCCCGACGCCGCCTGCGACGTCACCGTCCGCCGGTCCATCACGACGCTGCGGGCTGTCGGCATGGCCGGGACGTCCGCGGGTAGGACGCTCCTGCACCCATCCGCCGGCTTTGGAGCACGCATGAGCTCGCACTCGTCCGACACCCGTCCGCCGTCCCGCACGTGGCCCGACGCGGTCCCCGGTGTGCCCACCGTGGAGGCGGTCGCCGCCGCGGAGCCCGTCCAGCCGCGCGAGCCGCTGCCGCCCAAGGCCGACCAGCTCGCCCCGGAGCCGGTCTCGCCGACCGGGACGCCCACCGGGGCACCCGCCGACGCACGCAGCCAGTCCGGTTCCTACCTCACCACGGCCCACGGCACCCGGCTGCCCGACACGGACCACTCGCTGCGTGCTGGCCCCCGTGGCCCGGTGTTGCTGCGGGATCAGCACCTGCGCGAGAAGGTCAGCCACTTCGACCACGAGCGCATCCCTGAGCGGGTGGTCCACGCCCGCGGTGCGGCCGCCCACGGGGTGTTCCGCTCCTACGGCACCGCGTCGACAGTGACCAAAGCCGGACTGCTGCAGCCCGACGTCGAGACGCCGGTCTTCGTGCGCTTCTCCACCGTCCTCGGCTCCCGCGGGTCGGCGGACACCGTCCGGGACACCCGCGGCTTCGCGGTGAAGTTCTACACCGACGAGGGGAACTGGGACCTGATCGGCAACAACATCCCCGTCTTCTTCGTCCAGGACGCCATCAAGTTCCCCGACGTGATCCACGCCGCCAAGCCCCACCCGGACCGGGAGATCCCCCAGGCGCAGAGCGCGCACGACACCTTCTGGGACTTCGCGTCCCTGCACACCGAGGCCCAGCACCACGCGATATGGAACATGTCCGACCGGGGCATCCCACGCTCCTTCCGGACGATGGAGGGCTTCGGCGTCCATACCTTCCGCCTAGTCTCCGCCGACGGCAGCACGTCGCTGGTCAAGTGGCACTGGAAGCCGGTCGCCGGGGTCCACTCGCTGGTGTGGGAGGAGGCGCAGCTGCTCGCCGGCACCGACCCCGACTTCCACCGCCGCGACCTGGCCGACGCCATCGAGTCCGGCGCCTACCCGCAGTGGGAGTTCGGCATCCAGGTCATGCCCGACACCCAAGACCAGACCTTCGAGGGCATCGACCTGTGGGACGTCACCAAGATCGTCCCCGAGGAGCTGTGCCCGGTGCAGCCCGTCGGGCTGATGACCCTGACCGCCAACCCGACCAACTACTTCGCCGAGACCGAGCAAGTCGCCTTCAGCGTCGGCAACCTCGTCCCCGGCATCGACGTCACCGACGACCCGATGATGGCGGGCCGGCTGTTCTCCTACGTCGACACCCAAATCACCCGCCTCGGCGGGCCCAACTGGAACCAGCTGCCGATCAACCGTCCGCACGCGCCGGTGAACGACATGCTGCGCGACGGCTACGGCCAACAGGCCGTGCACGGCGGCGTGGCCCCGTACCGGCCGAACTCCATGGACGGGGGCTGCCCGTTCATCGCGGGAGCGGACATGAGCGGGTACGTCGACGTCCCGGCCGTCGTGGCGGCGAGCACCCGCGTGCGCGAGCACCCGCTGTCCTTCGCGGACCACACCACGCAGCCACGGATGTTCTACCGGAGCCTCACGGCGGTGGAGAAGGCGCACGTCGTGGACGCCTACGTCTTCGAGCTCGGCAAGTGCTGGGACGAGACGATCCGGGTGCGCCAGCTCGCCGTCCTCGCCACGATCGATGCAGACCTGTGCGAGCGGGTGGCGGACGGGCTCGGCCTGCCTGCCCCGGTGGCCGAGGAGAGGCTCACGGACGTAGAGACCAGCGCCGCCCTCAGCCAGGTCGGCGGGCGCTGGCCCGTGCTCGGCCGGACGGTCGGGATCCTCGCGACAGAGGCCTCCGACCTCGCCGCCGTGCGGACCCTCTGCCAGTCGGTCACCGACCAGGGCATGACCGCGCTGGTCATCGGCCCCAAGGGCGGCAAGCTCGGCCAGGGCACTCCCGACGAGCTGCCGGTCCAGCGGACCTTGCACACCACCCGCTCCGTGGAGTTCGACGTCCTGATCTCCGCGGGCGCTCTCGCACCAGACGCCCGGGCCGGCCAGCTCGTGGCCGAGGCCTTCGTCCACGGCAAGGCGATCGGCGGTTTCGGCGGGGCCCAGGATTCGCTCGAGGCGGCCGGGCTGCCCCACGGCGCGCCGGGTGTCGTCGTGGACGACGACCCCACGCGCACGCTCGAGGCATTGATCGACCTGCTCGCCGAGCACCGGGTGTGGGCACGCCTCGTAGAGGCCGGCGCACCAGCCTGACGTCGACACCGGGCCGGCGTCGCGGGCGGGGAGCTCAGACCCCCGGCGCGACCCCGGCCCGGTGGGCCTCGCGGACGGGGTGCCCGGCGGCCGCCAGCGCCGCCGTGACCTGGCCGACCTCGAGCTGGCCGTAGCAGAACACCGAGGCGGCAGGCACGGCGTCCGCACCCGCGCCGATCGCTGGGGCCGAGTACTCAAGCGCGGCCCCCGTTACCGCCCCCCCCCGGCGGCGGCGACCAGGAGCACCTGCACCACCGCGTGGACCGCCCGCAGCACCGCCAGGTCCGACCCGACCCCGAGCTCGCGCCGCGGTCCACCCGACCACGGGGCGGTCGCGGATGATCTCCCGCTCGACTGTGTGGACAGATCAGCGTTCATGCACGGCCGTCGCTCTCAGTGTCCCGTTAGGGATCTGTGGGACGCGAAGGCAGATCGGCTGCCTTCGTCACCGTCAGCACTGACAAGCCCGGTGGCCGACGGACGTAACCGTGCGGTGGGCCGCGGCCTCACGCTGGGCGACGGCCGTTGAGCCGTGTGCTGAGATTTCAGTCGACGGTCGGCGGCACTCGAGCGTCGACGGTCGCCTTCGACAGCAGGCGGCTCAAGGCGTTGTCGATGTCCGCGTCCAAAGCCGGAGTGCTGCGCCAGCGACCGGCGTCGTATACCTCCCAGAACAGAACCACCACCTCCTGGAAAGCCGAGCCGGAGCCCACGCGCCCCGCGTGTCCGGAATCCCAGACATCGAAGTTGTCCATGACGACGAGGACGGCGAGACGGTCGCACTGCCCGGCGTGCCACCTGAGCAGTAATGAAGCGCCCACCTCCCGGCCCGCAACGAGACCAGGCCTGGTCCCTGATGGCCGACGTCGGCACCATCAGCGAAGGCCTCGCCATCCTCGACACCGACATCTCCCGCGCCGCCACCCGCATGCCCGCCGCAGTGCAGGAACAGCTCGGGACCTCCCCCGGCGTCCTGTCCGACCGCTACGCCTCCGCCGCCACCCACGGCCTGCGCGCAGCCGGTGAACGAACCCGCCTCCTCGCCGCCCACGGCCCGTTGCCCGACGTCGCCCCCCTACGCCAGCCCCTCACCCGACCCGGCGCCGTCCGATACCCCGCCCACGTCCCCGGCGCCCAGGACGCCACGGTCGAACTCCTCGGCCACGTCCAGACCATCAGCCCCAACCGACCTCGCCCTCCTCGCCCGCGCCCAAGGAAAGCTCAGCGAGCACGCCGCCCGCCTCACCCCGGACCCGACCCTCGCCGCCCTCGCCCACCAGCACGCCGAACAACTCAGCCGAATCACCCGACGCGAGCTCGCGACCATCGAGACCAGCAGCGACCAACGACCCCTCCAACAGGTCGAGGCCCTGCACACCTACCTGCGAGGGATCCGCCCCACCGACCCCGACGCCGGCAAGATTGCGGCCGCGATCGCCCGCAGCCAACCTGCCGTCGTCGACGCCCTCCACCAGGCCGGCCGCGACCAGCTCGCCACCGGCACCTCCCTCGGGAGCCTGACCCCCACGAACGCGCCACCACCGCCCTCTGGACCCGCCAGCCCGCCCACCCCGACACACAACCGCCTCGGCGTCCCGAGACGGGTTGACGGTGAAGGAGACCACGGCAACAAGGGTGCCGTTCATCAGGGCGGCAGCAACCGACTTTCACCCATCCACCAACGCTTGGGCAAGGCTTCTGGGACTCCGGCAGCCATGGCCAGCCTCACGAGTAGAGCGCCTACCCACCGCATGGGCACGCACCACGGACGACTTCGCCGCTGGACACAACCGCAAGCACCAGTCAGGTGCTTCGTAGGGTGTGGGTGTGCTGCAAGGGGACATGTCGACGGCGCTGGTCGCGTCCTTCTCCGAGATGTCCGCTCACGAGCTGCCCGGGTTGCACCGCTTCGCCGTTGGTGTCGTCGGCAGCACTGACGCCGACGATCTCGTGCAAGAATCACTGGAGCGCATGTACGTGGTGTGGCCGCGCGTGCACGACATCGACCGGCCCGGCGCCTACCTGAGAACGGTGCTGGTGCGTCTGGCCCTTCGTGAGCAGCGGCGTGCGCGCTGGCGACGCGAGACCACCACGGCCACTCCCCCAGATGACACCACAGGCGACCCCACGCAGGCCGTCGTGGACAGGTTGGACCTCGCCGACCTCTTGGCGACCCTGACGGTCAAGCAACGCGCCGTCCTCCTGCTCCGCTACATCGAGGACCGCCCCATCGCGGAAGTCGCGACCGTCCTGGGTGTCAGCGCGGGCACCGTCAAGCGGCGCAGCTACGACGCCCTGGAACGGCTACGTCAGCACGAGCGGCTCACGACCGCCAGGAGGACACCATGACCGGACCCCACGACGACACCATCGCGTTGCTCCGAGACGCCGCGACCCGCCACACAGGCTCCGGTCAAGTCAATCTCGCCGAGGTCCTCCGCGCCGGCGCCGCCCGCCGCCACCGGCAGGCGGCCCGCCGTGCCGCCGGCGTGACCGCCCTGAGCACGGCCAGCGTGGTCGCGGCAATCGTGGTCGGCACCGCCGCACTCGGCGGCTCCAACAACGTGACCCCCGCCCGCGAGGACCAACCCGATGATGCGGCCACCGACGCCCTGGCGCTCCTCGGCCGACCTGGCACCGAGGAAGACCCGATCCCGACGATCAACAGCGGCGACGAAGACGACACCAGCCCCTACGGGGTCGTGCCCGACAGCTCAAGGCTCGTCACCGCCGTCGACGGCGTGGGCCACTACGCCGCATTCAACGACGACGGAGACATCTGTATCGCAGTCCACCTCCAGGCCCAGAGCCACGTAGCCACCGGGTGCGCGAACCCCCAACGATTCAACGCCGTGGGCGTGTGGGTGCAGGCGTCGAACTACAGTGGTGCCGACGTCACCGGACTCCTGCTCCCCGACAACCTGAACGACCCCGATCCCGGCCAGATCCCGCAGCTCCTCGAGCGCGCCGGGCTGCAACCCAGCGACGATTACGCCCTGCTGGCACCTAACCTCGTAGCCACAATGCGCAACGACTAGCACTCCGTGCACACAAGATCGTCAAACCCCCGGTGTGCTGCTGCCGACGGCTGGCTACAGACTCACACCACCGCTCGGTCAGAGGGGACGCGCTGGCCACGACACTCTCGTCTGCGATGAGCCGCATAATCGGCTCTCGGTACCTGCGGCGGGTGTCACGAGACCGAGCCCACGCATGCGGACGTCTGGGACGTCAGGGCACCAGACTTGCCTGCCACTTGAGGTGAAGGTCCACTTCCAGCACGTCGAGGGTGACCTCAAGCCGATCGTGCCTCGGGACACGCGGGCGCCGATTCTGCTTTCGCGGTCCCCGCACGAGCCGGCCGACGGGCACCATCAGGTCATGAGCACCGGTCAGACCGTCCGCGATGCCACCGTCCAGGACGCCGAGGCTTGCGCCGCCATCTACGCGCCCTACGTCACCGACACGGCGACCACCTCTGAACTTGATCCTCCGTCGATGGCCGAGATGGCCACCCGCCTTGCGTCCGCACTCGACACCCATGCGTGGATGGTGCTGGAAGACCAAGGTCACGTCGTCGGCTACGCCTACGGCAGTCCCTACAAGGCCCGGCCCGCCTACCGCTGGTCCTGTGAGGTCAGCGTCTACCTCGAGCTCGGCCGACGGCGGACCGGCGGGGGGCGCGCGCTCTACGACGTGCTCTTGACCCGGCTCGCCGAACGCGGCTTCCGGACCGTAGTGGCAGGCATGACGCTGCCGAACGACGCGAGTGTCGACCTGCACGCGGCCCTGGGCTTCGAGCCGGTCGGGGTCTATCGGCGCATCGGCTGGAAGCACGGCCGTTGGCACGATGTCGTATGGACCCAACGGGCGCTGGCCGCGAACTCCGGGACACCGTCCGAGCCACGGTGATGACCTCCGGATCGGGCAGCGCCCCTGTCGGCGAACGTTGTTGACCCTCGTCCGCCGCTCCCAGGCGGTGGGAACTCAACGGGATCGGCGTCCGCTAGCCGAACCCGCCCCCGCCAAGTCCCTGGGACTCTTTCACTCCGGCGTCGGTGTCCGTAGGGGATCGTCTCGCGGACCTCGGTCTGGTCGGGGTTGCGGCTTGGGTCCAGGAGCGTCAGCGTACGAACGACTCCACCTGGAGGCGCGCCCGGTTCACTCGGGGCGCAGGGCGGCGTAGATCGTCATGTGGACCCGTCGCCCGCCGATGACCTGGTGACGGCGAAGCACTCCCTCACGCTGGTAAGCGGCCGTCTCGGCGGTGCGGACAGAAGCCACGTTCCAGGCCTCGATGTAGAGCTCGACGCGGTGCAGCGGCGGCAGCGCCCAGGCGAACGCGGTCAGGGCGAGCAAGGCTTGGGCCGCGACCCCATGACCACGCGCTTCGGGGGCAACCCCGTACCCGGCTGTGGCTCGGCCGTGCTCAACCGCTCCGCCGAGCCACAACCCCACCTGGCCCAGAGCGCGGTCGTCCTCGACGGCGGAGATGCAGAAGGAGTACCCGATGCCGATCATGAGTCGCTCGTGCTGCCGGTTGATCCAGTCCAGGCCCTGCTCGACGGTGGCGTGCGAGACCAGCGAGCCGGTGAGCGGCACTTACGAGCCTGTGGACAGATTCCTGACCATGGCGACGTCGCGTGGCTCGAACGCCCTGAGTTGAACGGCGCCCCAGGCTGGACGCGCGGTCGGCAACGACAGCACGCCGCCACGCTACGGGGCAACAAATGCCTTCAGGAATCCTGGTGCGCCTAGAGAGCGGTACCGGCGCGTATGGGATCGTCGCGGGATACCTATTCGTGAGGTCTAAGGAGCGCTGAGCGCGCCTGCGTCACGACACTCACGCAGCCGCGAAGGTAGACCTCTCAGCGAAGCGTGGAGCGCGCGTGTCGGGGGACGCGGACGCCGTGAGGTGCTGCCTGGCGGTGGTGGTCGTGGTGAACGTCGCATGCATACCTCTGATCGGTCGACGCGGCAGGTGCCGGATCCGGAAGACTCGCCCCGTGGACACTCGTCGTGGCCGTGCCGCCATGTGCTCGGGAGCAGTGATCGTGGGCCTTGGGTTCTGTCGCGTGGGCTCTGGCTGCGACCTCGATGACGGCGGTGCACGCCGCCGAAGCCCGGGCCCTGGGGCCGGGACACACCGCGGAGATGCCCGGTGAGGACGAGCTGGCGTTGCTGTCGCACGACGCGCGGTTGGCCTCGATGATGATCGTCGTCGCGTGCGGGCTGGCAGTCGCTGTCGCCGCGCTTCCCCGGCGGTCGGCGGTTTCCGGGTGGCTGGGCGGTGTCGCGGCGGTGGTGATCGCCAACGCGACCCTCGGTCGTTTGGTCGACGGCGGCTCGGTCCTGCTCGCTGCCGGTGGCATGGTCCTGCTGACCGCCGCAGGTGCGGTCGCCGGCCTGGCCGACCGGCGTCCCAGCGCGCAGGAGGCCGGCGCCGACGGGCAGAGGCCCCTGGTGGTAGCGAGTGTTCTGGCGGCGGGCACGCTGCCGGTGCTGGTCGTCCAGGGCATGGGGTCGCAGCGGTATGTGGACTGGGTGCCGGCGGACCTGGCGACGTCGAACGTGGTGACGGCCCTGGCGGTGGCGGTGGTCGCTGCGGCGGTCCTGCTTGCCCGCAGCACGGTGGGCGTGGTCCTGGGGGTCGTGATGCCTGTGGCGGCGTTGGTGGTGCCGTCGGGCTTGTCGTGGCAGGTGCGCGACGGGGTGTGGGTCATGGGGGGTGGTGCTGGTCCTGGCTTCGGCCCCGCTGGTGCTGGCCGCGGCTGGGGGACACTGCTGCTCGCGACGGTGGCGCGCCGTCGCCGGCACCGTGCTGCTCCTATCGGGGGGTCTGCTCGCGGTCGTCCCGCAGCTCCTGGTGCTGCCGGTTCTCGTCGGTGGGATGCTCGGGATGGTGGTGACGATGCCGGCTGGGGCGTACGTCAACTACGACGGGTTGCCGGTGATCGGCGGTGGCGTGCTGATCGCGGTGGCGTTGTTCATTCTCCATCTGGTGATGCGTGCGGGTCCGTCCACGGTGCCGTCTGAGGTCCTCGGCGCGACGCGTCATCGAACTCGGTGACAGGAACCGCCGGCGCAGAGCACCAGCGCTACGGTCGACGAGGCGGTGGCCGCCAGCTACGGCCGGCTCGCCGCCGCGGTGGTGGCGGTCGGTCGTCAGCCCCGCGCACGAACTACGGACCTGCTGATCGCCGCGACGGCCCACGCCCACGATGCGAGGCTCTACACCGCAAGCGGCGGACCTGCGCGGCCTCCATGACCTCGTCGAGGTCGTCAGCGTGTGAGTGCAGGCCAGGCGTCCCACGCCATCCCGGGAGGGGAACCGTGTCCGGGGAACCGGGTCAGGCTCCGTCCTCACCGCGGGGTCTGCCTGCGGCGGGTGGTCGTGGGGCGGAGAACCTGCGGACGCTGAGGTTTCGCGCGGTGCGCAGGAAGTCGGGGTCCAGGTTCTCGGGGCGTCCGACGATGCGGAGCTCGTCGAGCGTTAGCCGTCGCAGGGCGTCGATGTCGTCGACGGCGTAGCACTCCTCGAGGAACAACCGCCGGAGCGAGGGGCACCGGGCGAGCTCAGCGAAAGAGGTCAGCGGGGTGCGCCGGTACAGGTCGAGGCTGGCCAGGCGTGTGTAGGCGGCGGCGCCGCTCAGGTCCAGTGCCTTGCCGCCGGCGATCTCCAGCGACGTGAGGGTGGCGGTGCAGGCCAGGGCGGGGATGGCTGCGAGGTTGCGGGCACTGAGCAGGCGCAGCTGCTGCAGGGGCGCCGTCAGATGGGTGGCGACGTCGCGCGGTGGTTGCTCGAGCGTCAGGATGGTCAGCCCGGGTGAGGCGAGGACGGGGTCCAGGGCTGGGAACCAGCGGTCCGCTGTACTCGCGCAGCGTGGCGGCCTGCCGCTTCAGCGGCGAGGTCTTGGCGTGCGGGTGGAACCTGAGGGTGAGGTTCTGCAAGCGGGAGAAATGTTGCAGCGCGCTGAGATCCTGGCAGGTGTCGAAGACGGCCAGCTGCTCGACCTGTGGGGCGATGGGTAGTAGCCAGTCGAGGCTGTCGTGCCCCAGGGGCATCTGCAGGACGGCGACGCGCTTGGTGACGCGTGCCAGGGCGCGAAGGTGGCTGGGTTGGGCGGCGGGGCCGCCGTCGACGACGACGTTCAGGCGGCCACCGTTCAGGCTCAACCGGGTTGGGGGCAGCAGCACCGGCTCACTCTCGCAGTAAGGTCCGGCCCATGCAGCGGGTCTGCTGCGAGCAGGTGACCGCGCACCCGACCAGGGCGACGCGTTGCCAAGGCACGTGGTTGTCACGAGCCAGCCGGGTCTGCCGCACGAACGGTAAGACCCGGCCTGTGATGTCTGGTTGGGGATCGGCATCCAGGGAGCCCTGTGGCCCGTCCGCGACGATGTCGTCGACGATGACTCCTCCCCGTCGTACTGGACATCGTCTTCTGACCACTCTCCACGTGACCGAAGTCGGCGCCACAATGCAGACCTGTCAAGTCCCGGAGCGTGGTCTGAGTGGGTGGCGGTAACGCGGCACCCGGGACATGGGGGCTGCGCATCGGGCCGAGACACCGAAGGGAGATGCTACGTGCGAGGACGCCGAAGGAGCTTCAGCATCGGGGTGGACGCCTCAACCCTGCTGAGCGCGACGGGGGTGCGCAACATCTACACCGCGGTGCTGAACGCGCTTCGTAACGACGCCCGGGGTGTCGAGGCCGACCTGCTGCCCCGCGTGCCCTTGCTGCCTGATGCCCGGCAGGCTGCCCTCACGCTGCAGCACCTCGGCAAGCATTTCGGGGAGTTCCCCTTCGACGGCGTACAGGTAGATCCGAAGGACGATGCGCAGTGGGCCCCCCTGTTAACCCTTGCCCCGTACGCGCCGCACCTGGCGCTGCGGGCCGGGTGGCGGACGCAGCTGTTGGAGTCCACGGGTGGAATCGACAGCGTGCGGCTACAGCTTCTGCCCGACCAGGTGGCCCGCGTCACGGAAGGACTAGCCGACCTGTCACCCGCGGGACCGGGCCGGGCGAGACTCCGGGCGACGTGAGCATGAAAGAGCAACGCATCTCGCCTCCAGCTACGCCGCGCAGCCTGATGAGCAACTGGACGTGCTGGCGTTTCGGGTCACCGGGGACAGAGGGGTCGTGCGCCGTGCGCTTGCTACCGCTCTGAGTGAGGCGGACCTGCTTTCTGCCAGGTGCGCGGGCGACGTCCCGGCGCCAGAACCCGCCGGCCTCCAACTGGATGTCGAGGACATCGTTGAGGCCGTCCGCTGCCACACGGTGGCTTGAAGGGACCTGCTGAACCGGTGGACAATCCCCTTGGGCGAGACGTACGAGCACGAGCGGAAGTTTGACAACGGCACCGTCACGCTGGAGGCCATGACCGTCACGGACATCGAGTGCGGTCTGCAGGACCGGCGGTGAGGAGCCTCCGCAGACGCTGACCGCGAC
>JAABUN010007591.1_pt1 | contig 11576 bp, 11 predicted proteins | sample 5559311 | NCBI WGS metagenome assembly JAABUN01 (sample SAMN10711877, study PRJNA513370) | rock metagenome | isolation source: Antarctica rocks | place: Antarctica: Victoria Land, Siegfried Peak sud | reverse complement strand
CCCCCGCTCTTGCTCTCGGCCTTGCCGTCGCTCTTGCCGTCGCTCTTGCCGTCGCCGCTCTTCTGGGCCGACCGGCTGTCGGTCTTGTAGAAGCCCGACCCCTTGAAGACCACGCCCACCGCGCTGAACACCTTGCGCAGGGCGCCGCCGCACACTCTGCACTCGGTCAGCGGCGCGTCGGTGAAGGTCTGCACGGCCTCCAGGCGCTCGCCGCACGCGGTGCAGGCGTACTGGTAGGTGGGCACGGTCTCCTCCTGGCGGGCTGGCACTCGGGGTGGTCGAGTGCCAGTGTGCGCCACGTGGAGGTCCGTCGTCCAACGGCGGCGCCGGTTGGCCGCCGCGGCTGGGCGCTTCATCACCGGCGCGGCTACCGTCGGGGGCCCGATCCAGGAGGCCCGATGGCGCAGCTCGTCCCAGACCGGCGGGCGTTCCTGCGCGCCGCCGCACTGGCGACCGGCACCGTCGCCTTCGGCGGGTCACTGTGGCGCGAGGCGGTCGCCGGGACCGCGGTCGCCGGCGCCACCCGGTACGGCCCGCTGCAGCCGGCCGACCGCAACGGTCTCGAGCTCCCCCGCGGCTTCGACAGCCGGGTGGTCGCGCGGTCGGGCCAGCGGGTCGCCGGCAGCGCGTACTCCTGGCATCCCGCGCCCGACGGCGGCGCCTGCTTCGCCGCGCCCGGCGGAGGCTGGATCTACGTGTCCAACAGCGAGGTCGTTCCCGGTGGCGGAGCGGGCGCCCTGCGCTTCGCGGCCGGCGGCGCCGTGGTCGGTGGCTACCGGATCCTGTCCGGGACGCGGGCCAACTGCGCCGGGGGCGCCACCCCCTGGGGCCGCTGGCTGTCCTGCGAGGAGGTCGACCGCGGTTACGTCTGGGACACCGATCCCACCGGCGCGAGCGGCGCGGTCCGGCGCGACGCCATGGGGCGGTTCAAGCACGAGGCCGCAGCCGTCGACCCGGACCGACGCGTCGTCTACCTGACCGAGGACGAGCCGGACGGCTGCTTCTACCGCTTCCGTGCATCGCGCTGGCCCGACCTCGGTGCCGGCACTCTCGAGGTGCTCACCGGCGCCGGCACCTGGGCGCCCGTCCCGGACCCGTCGGGAGTCAGGACTCCCACGCGCAACCAGGTCGCCTCCGCCCGCCGGTTCCGCGGTGGCGAGGGCTGCTGGTACGCGCGGGGCTCCTGCTGGTTCACGACGAAGGGCGACAACCGTGTCTGGCGATACGACGCGGGCGAAGGAGGGCTTTCCCTGACGTACGACGACGACGCGGCGCCGGGTGCGCCGCTCACCGGCGTCGACAACATCGTGGGCAACGCCGAGGGCGAGCTGTTCGTGGCGGAGGACGGCGGCAACATGGAGATCTGCGTCATCACGCAGCACGGCCGGGTGGCGCCGTTCCTGCGCGTGGTGGGGCATCCGCGCTCGGAGGTGACCGGGCCGGCGTTCAGCCCCGACGGCAGTCGCCTCTACTTCTCCAGCCAGCGCGGCGCCGGCGGCACGTCCGCGACCGGCATCACGTACGAGGTGCGCGGGCCGTTCCGCCCGAGGGTCTCGCTGCCGGGGCCCTGGAAGCGGATCGGTCACTAGTCCTGCGCTGGGACCGCGACCTCGATGCGCCCGCTGAAGACGTCGTACAGGCAGCCTACGACCGCGAGACCGGTTGGCAGGTACGGGAAGCTGCGGACGCGCTGGACGTCCTGCTCCAGGCTCGCCTGCTGGTCGGACATGGTGCGGAACTCCAGGCTCCGGGTGTCCACCCCCGACTCCTCGAAGATCGCCGCGTGCGCCTCGTCGTCGGTGACCTTGGCCATCCGGCAGTCGCTGTGCTGGACGATCATCACCCGGTCGACCCCGAGCAGGTGGGTGGCCAGCACCAGCGTGCGCAGCACGTCGTCGGTGACACGGCCGCCGGCGTTGCGCAGGATCTTCGCGTCGCCCTTGGACAGCCCGAGCATCTGCAGCGGCTCGATCCGCGAGTCCATGCAGGTGACGACGGCCAGCCCGCGGGCCGCGCGCCCGGCCAGGTCGCCGCTGCTGAAGCGCTGCGCGTAGCCCTCGTTCGCGGCCAGCAGGTCCTCGAAGCCCTTGTTCATGCTTCCCGCTCCTCTCCAGGCGTGGCGTCGGCGTGGTGCGGGCGCAGCCGCACCAGGCCGCCGCTCGGCGTGATCACGGCATGCACCGGTGCGTCGTGCGGCTCGACGGGCAGCTGCCGCACGGATTCCCCGTCGTGGAGCAGGGCCACGACCCAGCCGCGGGTACGCGGTAGGGCCCGGTCGTAGGATCCGCCGCCGCGGCCCAGGCGGGCGCCGACGCGGTCCACGGCGAGCGCCGGGACGACGACCAGGTCGCAGTCGCCGACGGCGTCGCGGCCGAGCCGCTTCCCCGTCGGCTCCAGCAGTCCGTGCGGGCCGGGAGCGACGCCGTCGCCGGCCCGCGCCCAGTCGAGGTCTGCGTCCGGCAGCAGCACCGGGAGCAGCACCTCGACCTGCCGCTGTGCCAGCGCGGCGAGCAGGGCAGCGGTGCCCGGCTCGGTCCCGACCGACAGGTAGGCAGCCACCGGCCCGTCGACGACAGCGACAAGCGCGTCGACGACGGTCTGCTCGATGCGGCTCCGCTCGTCCGGCGGCAGCGCGGCTCGCCGCGACAGCACGGCGCAACGTAGCGCCGGCTTGTCGGGGACTCGCCGCGGGCTGCTCACCGTGGGAGCATCTCAGGACACCGACAGTGACGAAGAGCGGGAGGTCCGGTGACGCTGCGCACCCGGCTGACGGCCGCCTTCGTCCTCGTCGTGCTCGTGCCCCTGCTCGTCGTGGTCGCTCTGGTGACCACCGTGCTGCCCTCCGCGCTGGCCGAGCGACAGGAGCAGGGCCTGACCTCCACCAGCCGGCTGGCCGCCTCGGTCATCGCCGGGCTCTGCGGCCGGGCTGCTGCCGGCGCCGAGGCGGCCGCGCGGGCGGCGACCGCCACGACCGGCGGCGAAGCCGGACTACGCCCAGCCCTCGAGGAGCTGGTGCGCCGGGGCCTGGCCGACGGCGTACGGGTCGGCCGCGCCGACGGGCAGACAGCGGCCGAGGCCGGCGCCGCCCCCCCGGTCCCGGAGCGCGACTGCACCACCGGGGAGGTCGTGCGCAGCGGCGACGTCGTGCAGGTTGCCGCGGTCGTGCAGCTCGGTCGTCCCGGCGGGGACGCGGGCGCCCCCGAAGGCGCCGCCGTGGCGGCCTTCACCGTCGACGACGTGTTCGCCCGCGCGCTGCGCGGCTCCGCGGGTGTCGGCCAGATCGTCCTGCTCGCCGGCGGCCAGCCGGTGGCCGCCAGCGGTCAGGTGCCGGACGCGCTGGTGCGCTCCGCGCTGCGCGCCGAGGGTTCGCCGGTGCACTCGGGCGGCAGCGTCGGGGTCCTCACGCCGGCGCGTGCGGGCCAGCCGGTGGCGGTCCTGGCGACCCAGCGGGAGGGCGAGGGCCCCGGCGTCGTGGCGCTGGCGCTCGGTGTCGCCGCCGGCGCCGTCCTGCTCGCTGTCGGGATCGCCCTCCTGCTGGCCCGCGCGACCACGCGTCCGCTCGGCGAGCTCGGCGCCGCCGCGGCCCGGGTCGCCAGCGGCGACCTCGACACGACCATCGAGGTGCGATCCCGCGACGAGCTCGGTCTGCTGGCCGCGTCGTTCAACGCGATGACCGAGGAGCTGCGCAGCTACGTCGGCGCGCTGCAGGCCAGTCGCGACGAGCTGCAGGCCGGCGTCGCCCGCATCGGTGACGCGCTGTCCGGCACGCACGACCTCGACCGCATCCTCACCGTCGTGCTCGAGACCGCGATGGCCTCCACCGGGGCCCGCGCCGGCGCGGTGCTGCTCGTCGGAGCCGACCGCACCGAGCTCGAGCTCGCCGTCGGCCAGGGGCTCGAGGAGCGCGGTGTCACCGCGGGGCTGCGCCTGCCACTCGGGGTCGGCGTGGCCGGGCGGGTCGCCCGCAGCGGCGACCCGCTGCGCGGGCGGGTGGGTCCGGGCGAGCTGCAGCCCGCGCCCGGCGAGCCGACCGCCTCGACGTTGCTGGCCGTGCCGCTGAAGAGCTCGTCCACGGTGATCGGCGTGCTGACGCTCTACGACCGCGAGGACGGCGAGCTCTTCGACGCCGCCGACCTCGCGACGCTGCGCACCTTCACCAGCCAGGCGACCGTCGCCGTCGACAACGTCGTCCTGCACGAGGAGGCTCAGCGGCTGTCCATCACCGACGGACTGACCGGCCTGTGGAACTACCGCTACTTCACGATGACGATCGGCAAGGAGTTCGACCGCGCCGCGCGCTTCGGGCGCCCGCTCACCCTGTTGCTGCTCGACCTGGACCACTTCAAGCTGGTCAACGACGTCTACGGGCACCAGCGCGGTGACGCCATCCTCGTCGAGCTGGCCGGCCGGGTCCGCGGCCAGGTGCGCGACGTCGACACCGTCGCGCGTTACGGGGGTGAGGAGTTCGTCATCATCCTCCCGGAGACCGACGAGGAGGGTGCCGCTCAGGCGGCCGAGCGCATCCGGGCCGCCGTCGGACGCCGGCCCTTCGGTGAGCCGGGCGAGGTGCCGCTCGAGGTCACCGTCAGCGTCGGTGTGGCCGTCTTCCCGGTCCATGCCGCCGGGTCCACCGCGCTGCTGCGCCGGGCCGACCAGGCGCTCTACACCGCTAAGCGCGAAGGCCGCGACACCTGGCGGCTGGCCGACACCGCCGCCGCGGAGGACGGATCCGGCACTGGGTCGACGACATAGGGTCCAAGGCATGTCGCCCCCACCCCCCGTCATCGGTCGGGTCACCAAGGCCGTGATCCCCGCCGCCGGCCTCGGCACCCGCTTCCTGCCGGCCACCAAGGCCTCGCCGAAGGAGATGCTGCCGGTCGTCGACAAGCCCGCGATCCAGTACGTCGTGGAGGAGGCCGTCCGTGCCGGCCTGACCGACGTGCTGATGGTCACCGGCCGCAACAAGCGACCGCTGGAGGACCACTTCGACCGCGCCGTCGAGCTCGAGCTGGCGCTGGAGAAGAAGGGCGACGAGGAGCGGCTGGCGGCGGTCCGCCACTCCAGCGAGCTGGCCGACGTGCACTACGTCCGGCAGGGCGACGCCAAGGGGCTGGGCCATGCGGTCCTCGCCGCCGCTCAGCACGTCGGGGACCAGCCGTTCGCGGTGCTGCTCGGCGACGACCTGATCGACGAGCGCGATCACCTGCTCGAGCAGATGATCGAGGTGCAGGCGCGCGAGGGCGGCAGCGTCATCGCGCTGATGGAGGTGCCGCACGATCAGATCAGCATGTACGGCTGCGCGGCCGTCGACGGAGACGGCGACGTCGTACGCATCACCGGTCTGGTGGAGAAGCCGCCGGCCGATGAGGCGCCCAGCGACCTGGCCATCATCGGCCGCTACGTGCTCGCGCCGACGGTGTTCGACGTCCTGCGCACGCTCCCGCCGGGCCGGGGCGGGGAGTACCAGATCACCGACGCGATCCAGGAGCTCATCGCGACCGAGCCGGTGCACGGGGTGGTCTTCCGGGGCCGGCGCTACGACACGGGCGACCGGCTGGACTACCTCAAGGCGATCGTGCAGCTGGCCGCCGAACGCGAGGACCTCGGCCCGCCGTTCACCGCCTGGATGCGGGAGTGGCTGGACAGCCGCTCTTGATCACCGTTGCGGAGCACCTCGCGCGGGTCCTGTCTGTCGTCCAGCCGCTCGCGCCGCTGCAGCTCGGGCTGATGGACGCCCACGGCTGCGTGCTGACCGAGGACGTCGTCGCGCCCGCGCCGCTGCCCGCCTTCGACAACAGCTCGATGGACGGCTACGCCGTGCGTGCCGCCGACGTCGCTGCCGCGCGGGAGGGCTCCCCAGTGGTGCTGCCGGTGACCGGCGACGTCGCCGCCGGGCCGGCCTCCCCGCTGCGGGTCCAGCCCGGGGTCTGCGTCCGGATCATGACCGGCGCGATGATGCCGGCCGGCGCCGACGCGGTCGTCCCGGTCGAGTGGACCGACGGCGGCGTCGCCCAGGTCGCCATCTCCCGCGCCCCGGCTGTCGGCGCCAACGTGCGCGCGATCGGTGAGGACGTCGCCGCGGGCGAGACGGTGCTGACCGACGGCACCTACCTCGGTGCCGTGCAGGTCGGCCTGGCCGCCGCGGTCGGCCGGTCGCGGGTGCTGGTGCGCCCCCGGCCCCGGGTGGTGGTCGTGTCGACCGGCAGCGAGCTGACCGAGGCGGGCCAGCCGCTGACGCCGGGCCGCATCTACGACAGCAACAGCCTGGCGCTGACCGCCGCCGCGATCGAGGCCGGAGCGATCGCCTACCGCGTCGGCATCGTGCCGGACGACCCGCGCCGGTTGGCGGCCACGCTCGAGGACCAGCTGGTGCGGGCCGACCTCCTGGTGACCAGCGGCGGCGTGTCCGTCGGGGCGTACGACGTGGTCAAGGAGGTGCTGTCACGCCTGGGCACCGTCGGCTTCGACAAGGTCGCCATGCAGCCGGGCATGCCGCAGGGCTTCGGCACCATCGGCCCCGACAGCACGCCGGTGTTCGGGCTGCCCGGCAATCCGGTCAGCGCACTGGTGTCGTTCGAGGCATTCGTGCGGCCGGCGCTGCGCAAGATGCTCGGCGCCACCCCGATCGAGCGGCCGAAGGTGCGGGCCGTGACCACGAAGGCGCTGACCTCCTCGCCCGGCAAGCGCTCCTTCCTGCGGGTGGCGCTCGAGGTCAAGAAGGGCGCGTACGTCGTCACGCCCGTCTCGGGACCGGGCTCGCACCTGCTGGCCGGCCTGTCGCGGGCCAATGCGCTGGCGGTGATCCCGGAGGACGTCGAGAAGGTGCCGGTCGGGGAGCCAGTCGACGTGCTGGTGCTCGAAAGACGCGGCCGATGAGCTTCACCCACCTCGACGACAGCGGCGCTGCGCGGATGGTCGACGTGAGTGGCAAGCAGGTGACCGCGCGTACGGCGACCGCCACCGGCCGGGTCGACCTGTCGCCGGAGTGCGTCGCGCTCCTGCGCGCCTTCCAGACCGGCGGCAGCGGGATGCCCAAGGGCGACGCCCTCGCCGTGGCGCGGGTCGCCGGGATTCTGGGCGCCAAGCGCACGCCCGACCTCGTGCCGCTGTGCCACCCGATCGGGCTTTCCGGCGTCACCGTCGACCTGGCGGTCGACGACGCGGGGGTGGCCGTCGCCGCCACCGCGCGCACTGCCGACCGCACCGGCGTCGAGATGGAGGCGCTCACCGCCGTCTCGGTCGCCTGCCTGACGCTGGTCGACATGACCAAGGCGGTCGACCCGCGCGCGGTGATCGGTGGCATCCGGGTGGAGAGCAAGACCGGCGGCAAGAACGGCGACTGGTCGCGGTGAGCGCAGCCGCCGGTCTGTGGCGCGCCGGCGTCGTCACCGTCTCGGACCGCTCCTCGCGCGGGGAGCGGCCGGACACCTCCGGGCCGCTGCTGGCGTCGCTGCTGCGTGAGCTCGGCCTGTCGGTCGGCGAGCCGGTGGTGGTCCCCGACGAGGTCGACGCGGTGCAGGAGGCCGTGCGCGCTGCGGCCTGTTCGTACGACCTGGTGGTGACGACGGGTGGCACCGGGCTGTCGCCGCGCGACGTCACGCCCGAGGCGACCCGGCCGCTGCTCGACCGCGAGGTACCGGGCATCGCCGAGGCGCTGCGGCAGCGGGGTGCCGCGGCAGTGCCGACGGCGGTGCTCTCGCGCGGGGTCGCTGGCACGATCGGTGCGACGCTGGTGGTGAACCTGCCGGGCTCGACCGGCGGCGTGCGCGACGGCGTCGCGGTGCTCGCGCCGGTGCTCGAGCACGCGCTGGCGCAGCTGCGCGGCGGCGGGGACCACGGGGTCGAGGCGGGCGCGTGACCGCGCCCGGCTGGCCGGCCCGGCTGGCCTGCGGTGCGGTCGAGGTGCGGCCGCTGCGGGCGCGCGATGCGGGCGCCTGGTCGGAGGTACGGATCCGCAACCAGGCGTGGCTGTCCCCGTGGGAGGGCCGCAGCCCGGCGCTCCCGCCGGCGAGCTGGCGTGACCGGCACAGCACCGCGGTGTTCGCGGCAATGCTGCGCGCGACCCGCAAGGAGGCCCGGGCCGGCCGGGTGCTGCCGTTCGGGCTGCTCGTCGACGGTCGGCTGTCCGGCCAGGTGACCGTGAGCAGCATCGTGCGGGGAGCCTTCGACTGCGGCTACGTCGGCTACTGGGTCGACGAGCGGGTGGCCGGACGCGGCGTGCTGCCGACGGCCCTCGCCCTCGTGCTGGACCACTGCTTCGGACCCGTCGGGCTGCACCGCGTCGAGGCCAACGTCCGGCCGGAGAACACCGCCTCACGCCGGGTCGTGGAGAAGCTCGGCTTTCGCGAGGAGGGCCTGCACACGCGCTACCTGTTCATCGACGAGCAGTGGCGCGACCACGTGAGCTTCGCCCTGCTGCGCGAGGACGTCCCGGAGGGCGTGCTGCGCGGCTACCTGGCTGAGCGGCTAGGCGGCTGAGCGGCTGAGCGGCAAGGAAAACTTCCGCGCCGCGCCCGGCGCGCCGCCGCCACCGAGCGTGCATTGATCACTACCGTTCGGCGTTGTGGGTAGCGGTCTGATTCTCTTGGTCATCGTCGGCGCCTGGCTCGCCGTCCTCGTGCCGATGGCGTTGCGCAACTCCGACGTGAGCGGCTCGCTCGGGTCGGTCGACAAGTTCCACGACGCGATGCGCGTGCTCTCCCGTCGCGACTCCTCCCGCTCGCATGGGGACGAGGACGACGCCCGTGACGAGCTGTCCGGGCAGCAGGTCGGCGGCCGCGCCCGGGCTGTGGCAGGTGCGCTGCACGGCCGGCTCTCGGCGTGGCGCGACCGCCCGCCGCCGTCCGCCGCGGCGCGTCGTCGCCGGCTGCTGCTCGCCCTGCTGGTCCTGTCGCTCGGCACGCTGTTGGGCGTGCTACTCGGCCCGCTCTGGCTGCTCGCCCCGCACCTGCTCGCCGACCTGCTGCTGGCCGCGTTCCTGCTGCACCTGCGGCGCACCGCCGCCGCGCGGGCCGAGCGGGAGTGGCGCCGCGCGATGGCCGGCCGGCCGGCTGCTGCCTGCCCGGCCGCACCGGCCCGTCGGGCTGCTGCCGCTCGCCCCGGGTCCGACGTCGTCGTCCCGCGACCGGCCGCACCTGCCCTGCGGCTGCCTGTGCACGTCGCCGGAGTTCCCGACAGGATGCCGTCGCGGCTGCTGCCACTCGGCGCGCCGCTGGCTGCGCCGCTGCTCGTGCCGGCCGCCCGCGCCGACGCCCCGGCCCGCGGTGCGCAGGGCGAGGCGTGGTCACCGGTGCCGGTGCCGACGCCCACCTACCTCAGCGCACCGGCCGCGCCGCGCCGCGTCGTCGACCTCACCCGCCCGGGCGCCTACGCCGACGGCCTGGCCGACGCCGAGCGCGAGCTGGGCATCGTCGACGAGGGTCCCCAACTCGACGAGATCCTTGAGCGCCGGCGGGCCGTCAACGACTGGTAGGCCGGCCAGCTCTGCCGCCCCTGCTAGCCTTTCCGCCCGCGGGGCTGTGGCGCAGTCCGGTAGCGCACCTCGTTCGCATCGAGGGGGTCAGGGGTTCGAATCCCCTCAGCTCCACCCGCAGCAGGAAGTCCCATCCGCCTCGTCGGACGGGGTTTCTTGTCTGCGCGCGGGCCACGCCGTCGGGTCCCCGCTCAGATCCAGCTGGTGAACCACATCCGGGCGCGCCAGGCGTCGTAGGGCAGCGTCTGCGCGGCGAGCACCGGATAGAGGTAGGCGAAGTTGATGACGACGATTGCGACGTAGATCCCCACGCCCATCGCGGCCGCCGTCCGGCGGCGGACGGACGCGGCCGCTCCGCCGAGCAGCCAGCCGGCGATCAGCGCCAGCCCGAGGCACATGAACGGCACCGCCGGCAGCGCGTAGAACAAGAACATCGTCCGGCCGTCGAGGTCGTCGCGGACCCACGGCACGATCGCGGTCAGCACGAGCGCCAGGGCGGCCGCCGGGCGCCAGTCGCGCTTGGCCAGCCAGAGCCACAGCAGCACGAACAGCGCGGGGATCATGACCCACCAGATCGCGGGGGTGCCCAGGGCCAGCACCTCGCGCGAGCAGGACTCGACCTCGCAGCCGTAGTCGCCCGGGCCGATGCCGGCGGGGTAGTAGTAGGAGACCGGCCGGGCGAGCAGCAGCCACCCAGCCGGGTGCGACTGGTAAGGGTGCTTCGCGCGGAGGTCGTCGTGGAAGGTGAACTGCGCGACGTGGTAGTGCCACCACGACCGCAGCCCGTCCGGGACCATCCCGGCCGCCCCGGCGGCGGGGTTGCTGTCGGCCCAGTTGCGGTCCCAGGCGAGGGCGCCGTCGTTGGCGAACCACCCAGCCCATGACACCAGGTAGACCGCGGCCGGCAGCACGACAAGCGTGGCCAGCACCAGGGCGCCGGAGCGTACGACGGTGGAGCGCACGGGGGAGCGCAGGCCAGCGGTGCGGCGGGCACCGACCTCCCAGGCGAAGGCCAGCAGCAGCAGCACGACGACGTAGTAGAGCCCGCTCCACTTGGTGGCGACGGCGGCGCCGAGGCACAGGCCGGCGGCGATGCGCCAAGGCCGCCAGCCCAGCCCCGGACCCCACCCGGTGAGGTCGTCGTCGTCAGTGACGGCGAGCCGGCGCCGCACGGCGTCGCGGTCGGCCACCAGACAGGCAAAGGCGCCGAGGACCCACGCGGCGAGGAAGATGTCGAGCATGGCCACGCGGCTCTGCACGAAGTGCAGCCCGTCCAGAGCGAGCAGCAGGCCGGCCAGGCAGCCGAGCACCGTCGAGCCGGTCATTCGCCGGGTGACACGCACCAGGACGATCACCGTGATCGTGCCGGCGACGGCGGCCGCGATGCGCCAGCCGAACTCGTTGACCCCGAACACGCGCATTCCGAGCGCGATCGCCCACTTGCCGAGCGGCGGGTGGACGATGAAGCCCGCCTCGCCGTTGGGGATGCACTGCGCCTGGATCGTCGTGTCCTCGTCGGTGTTGCCCTCGGTCCCGGCCGCGACGCCGTAGCGGAGCAGGTTCTGGGCGTCGCAGGCGTAGTAGATCTCGTCGAAGATGCGCCCGCGCGGGATGTCCAGCCGCACCACGCGCAGCAGGCCCGCGAACAGGCCGACCGCCAGCGCCGCCAGCCACCCGCCGCGGCCGTCGGTCGGCGGCAGGATGCGGGCGCGCCAGGCACCGGACGGCGTCACCGGCGCGGCGGGCCCGGCCTCGGCTCGCTCGAGCGTCGCGGTCATGGCAGCAGCGTAAGCAACAACCGGCCCTGCTGGGGGAGACTGCAGCCGTGCCCCTCGTCCTCGCCGGAGCCCCGATCGGCTCGGCCGACGACGCGAGCCCGCGTCTGGTCGCCGCGCTCGCCTCTGCCGAGCTGGTTGCCGCGGAGGACACCCGGCGGCTGCACCGGCTCTGCGCCGACCTGGGTGTGACGTTGGCCGGGCGCACCGTCAGCTACTTCGAGGGCAACGAGCAGCAGCGCACGCCGGGGCTGCTCGACGCGCTGCGCGCCGGCACCCGGGTGGTGCTCGTGACCGACGCCGGGATGCCGACGGTGTCCGACCCCGGC
>JAABUN010007590.1_pt1 | contig 11576 bp, 13 predicted proteins | sample 5559311 | NCBI WGS metagenome assembly JAABUN01 (sample SAMN10711877, study PRJNA513370) | rock metagenome | isolation source: Antarctica rocks | place: Antarctica: Victoria Land, Siegfried Peak sud | reverse complement strand
GGCATGATCCGGGAAAAATTACTGTTCCTGCCTACCAGCCGGCAACACTGGAGATGAAGCACGACTGGGCTCAGTATTACGACAAGCTGGAAGATATGGATAAGCAGGTGGGGGAATTTCTAAAAGAGCTTGACGAGGCAGGTCTTTCAGAAAATACCATTGTATTTTATTACGCAGACAATGGTGGAGTTTTACCGAGAAGCAAGCGGTTTATGTATGAGTCAGGACTTCATGTTCCTTTAATAGTTAGGGTCCCCAAAAAATACGCTCATCTTGCCCCTAAAGCTGCTATAAATAAAACGGATCGTATAGTTACATTCGTTGACTTTGCTCCTACTATCCTAAGTCTTGCCGGAATTAAAATTCCTGAATATTTACAGGGGCAGGCTTTTCTTGGAGATCAACAGGTTAGAGAACGGGAGTATGGCTATTCTTTCAGAGCGAGAATGGATGAGAGGATTGATCTTGTAAGGTCTGTAAGGGATAAACAATACCGTTATATCCGCAATTATTATCCTAATAAAGTATATGCACAGTATATTGAATACCTATGGAAGTCGCCCTCAATGAAGTCATGGGACTCGGTCTATAAAACCGGGCAATTAAACGAAGTACAATCGCGGTTTTTTAATACAAAACCTGTAGAAGAACTGTTCGATTGCGAAAAAGACCCTGACAATATCTATAACCTTGCAGGAAAGAAAGAATATAATGAAGTGCTTAATAGTATGAGGACGGCAAACGAAAAGTGGTTAATCAGTACAAAGGATGCAGGCTTTATACCTGAAGCAAGGAAAGAAGAAATATCGAAAACAACAACGATCTATAATTATACTCACAGCGGGGTATATAATATAGAAAAAATAATGGAAACAGCAGATATGGCCTCTTCAAAAGATCCGAAGCATTTGAATTTACTCATCACAAGATTACAAGACAAAGACCCAGACATTAGATATTGGGCTGCGACAGGTTGCACCATTCTTGGTAAAGAAGCAATTCCTGCTAAAAAAGACCTGGAAGTTTTATTATCAGATAAAGAGCCTTCGGTTCAAATAGCTGCCGCTGAAGCATTATATATTTTGGGGGAGAAAACGAAGTCCATTAATACACTAATAAAAGCACTGAAAGGCAGCAATGTTATGGCGAGGGTACAGGCATTAAATGTATTAGAGGCAACTGACAAAAAAGATGCATCTATAGCACGTACAAATCTGCAATCTATAATAGCGAAAAATCCTGAAGGCTATGATGTAAGAGCGGCGGTAAGATTATTAAGTGAATTACCTAACGAATAAAAATAGTTGCCTTTTAAAGTGGCCTTAGCCTATCTCGCTAAATTAAACATTAAAGAATAGTGTGACAAGTTCTAATTAAATCCTAATGCATTTTTGTTAATCACCGTTATCCCGCCAGATTGTACACCTGGCATTTCGCCACGAACCTTTGTGCTGTTGTCAAGCGTCGTTCCGGTTTCATGATCAAACCAGTCCCTTGTTAGTTTTTCCGGAGTATTGTCTTTTGTTTCAGTCCGCCAGAATTGAAGGGCTTCTCTTAAAACTTTTAATTTTTGCTGCATTGAAGGAACGGAAGCAAGGTTAAGCAACTGCATTGAATCGGTAGCACAGTCATACAATTCTTCATAAGGCCTTGGGAACATGAAGATTTCCTGTTGGCCGAAGTAAGTTTTCCAATATCCCTAAGCTTCTTCAAGTCAGCGAATGAGGGACTGCTGTTAGCATCAGCCGGCCCGTAATTAGGGAAGTTGGGGCGGCTGTTTAGAATATATAGGAAATTCTTTGAGCGGATCATTCTTTCGTGCGCCAAGTAATCGTGCCAATTATGTTCAGCATAAACATATTGCCTGAATTCCTCTTTTGGATTTTTAAAAACTTTGCTAAAGCTCTTGCCCTGAAATTCTTTCGGCGGTTTCACCAAACACTGCCTACCATTACCCCTTCATTTCATTTAACAATAAAATGCGTTTTAATACCGCTATCGTATAACCTTGTCTTAAACCGGGGGAAAGGGCGGCCATTATCAGCCATGATGATTATAAATTGTATTATCGAGAACTCCTTGTTTCTTTAATTCTTTTTCTACTTCTCCAATATAATAATCAAACCTGGAGATCTCATTGTAATATGAAGCAAGGTCTTGCCTGGTAGAATCAGTATCCGCAAGGAAAGGAGGCACATGGATACTTTTAGGATCATGAGGTGTTCCAAACTTATCTGCCTGCCATAGAAGGTGTGCATCCAATGCTGCAAACCAGGCGAAGATTGGTTTATCTTTGGGTCTCTCCTGCAAACATTTTACCCAACGTTCCTCTGCGCCTGTTCCACCCTCTTTTCCTTCATATGCTGTATCAAAAGCCCTCAAAGCAGGCGTTCCAAAATGCGACTTTCCGGCCTGCACTGTGTAATAACCCGCATTCTTTAACAATAAGGGAAAGGGTATTTGCTCAACAGGTAAAGGCGTATGAAGCTCTGCTGAACCGGTGTTGTGTGGGTAGCGCCCGGAGATAATGCTTGTACGGCTTGGACTACATGAACTGGCCGTTAAATAAGCATTTGTAAACCGCATGCCTTCTTTGGCAATCCTGTCTATGTTTGGTGTTCGCACATCCTTGTTTCCATAACAACCAAAGTAGTCGTAGCTAACATCGTCAGCTATTATATAAATTATATTTGGCTTACCCATTAATCCTTGTGCGTTTGCACCTCCGATAAGAAGGAGCAATAAAATACTAATTATATATCTTGTCATACCGGAAACTTAGATTTTGATGCTTTTGTAGAAGTGTTTTGTAGAAACCTGGAATGTAGTGTCTACAATAGCCTTAGCTAAGAAATAACGGGTGACCATTTCTTGCCCTAAAAAGTATGTTATCATAATTCTGCAAACTAGGAGTATTAGTGGCATCACCCAGGTAGCCATTAGTTCCGTAAACAGGATAGATAGTTGGGTATTGTACAGCCCACTCTACTATCCGGTCAATGGGATTAGTGGCTTTATCGTATACAGCACTTAGCTTTCCGCCAACTTCTAACCAATTTACTATTTTTGAAGAGGCTTTTATGCTTAATGCATATTTGTAATAATCAGAATTTATTACAATTCCTTTTTGCGAAATATAACCGCCCGAAATAAGATAATTAGACTTTTCATTTCCACCTGAAATACTTAAATCGAACTTTTGCATGGGAGCGGTGCGAAAAATCAGATCCTGGAAATCGGTATTAATAAGAGTATCAGGATTATTAAATGCTTGCGGCCAGGTATATTATAAGCCCCTCTTGCAGCCAGTGTGTTTGCAGCATTAGGGTCTCCCCCTTTATCAATCCAGGCGTTTTGGACCGCATCAATAGATGCAAGGGCGTATTCCCTCGAGTTCATCATTTCAACACGGTCGATGGCTTGCTGAAAAGTAGTAGCATAACTAAAGTCGAGTCTGCCCTTCCATGATTTACCACTTTTCGTTGAACAAGCCATCAACAGGAACTGATTCAAACACATCCCTGATATGTTCTTTAAGGAAATCGATATAAGGTGTGGCAATATCTAAATGATTATAAAAACCAGGCTGAAAAACATTGGTACTACCGATAGGTGAACCCTTTTCATCCCGCACCAGCCATTCAGGGTGCTTTTGCGCTGAGTAATGATCCCATTGAATGGTGGTGTAAATTGGAACACAAATGTTCTGCTTATGGCATGCCTCTATTTGTTTCTTCAATAAGTTTTTATCGGACAGATGCGGATGAATGCGTTCCGGATGTTTTTTACTGTCGTAATAAAGGTAACCGTGAAGATCGCGGGCAAAAGCAGTAACTGAGTTTACATAAGCCTTTTTTAAAGTAGCAGCAAATTCTTCTGTATCAAAATCTTTGGCCACCTGTGCAGGTTTTGTACACTCACATATAATCTTGCACTGCTCATCTTTGCCCTGCCATCAAAAGCTGCAGGCACATTATAAGCGAGGGTTACATTACTGATGCGCAAAAAGGAACCGTCAAATACATAAAAGTCTGAACCTACATCCGGCAGTGTGGGAAAACCAAATAAGGCTTTCGGTATGTTGCCTGTTCCCGGGTTTTCAAGTGAGCGCCAGCGATTTCGGACATACCATTATTGTTTAAGTTGCCATTGAGGTTACTTGCAGCAAATAAGGTATTGTAATAAATGTCGTCTCCATTAAGATCAATAAACCAGAACATTTAATTTAAAGCCTTTAAAAGAAAAAGTATTGGTTGCTCCAAAGGTGAATTTGGATTAGGGTCGCCAACAAAATCACGGTCGTTATTATCTACCTTACCATCCCCGTTTACATCTTTAAAACGGCGGTCGCCGGGCTTGGGCTGGTTATCCTACGGCACATGTTTAGTAATTTCTTCCTGTGTGTTGAAGATGCCATCCGTTACACGTGGATAAAACCGCGACATCGGGTAACCTACAATATTACGGGTAGCTCTGCCATCAATAAAGTCACCTGCCGATCCTCCTAATGCTAAAATCTTATTGCGGTTAAAGGCAATATTGAAATTACTGTTCTATTTAAAAGCATCTATAAAGTTTAAGGTGTTGAGCGAAAGTTCTAAACCACGATTTTCCACTTCCTAATGTTTTTATTTCGTGTTGTGAAACCGGAAACGGCTGGTATGTTTACACTTAACAGTAATCCATTTGTATTGGCTTTATAATATTCGGCTGTCAGGTTTACCCTGTTTTTAAGGACAGAGAGATCCCAACGAAAATTATAGGAGCGCTTTGTTTCCCATGTCAGCTCTCCATTTCCCAAACCTGATGAATGGCAGATTATTCTTCATGAGAAAGAATAGCTGATACCTGATAAATTAAAAAACAAACCGGATGTGGTGTTGGATGATTTTTGCAATGCGCTTCAATTGCTAAGTCATTGCTTTACCTTAAAGCCGGTGTAGCTGATAATGAAGCGGCGAAGGTGGAAACAAGCCGGAACAGACCTCCATTACAGCAACGATTACACCCTTACCAAAAACCCTTCAAAACTTACCCCCGGCATGGCGGGCTTTTTAAAAATACAGGATAGAGCAACACCCGGTAAACATCAGTTGCGTAGCCTATATGTTCAGCATCAAACCAAAAACGCTGCACTATTGGTACAAAGAAAACCTCAGCGGATACAAACAGGATGTGGAGGCCGGGCGATGGGCAGAAAAGAAAATAACCGTAGCTGACAATACCACCGGTGAAGTAATAAAAGAAAAACCGGTACCCATAGCTAAACCTGAAAATTTTGGCAGCCACATGACTATTGATGAAAAGCAAACAGGCAAAAAAATGCACACCATCATGACCAATGCCAGTACCGGTAAAATAGCCCTTCTTGCCCAAACCATGAAGCCCGAAGAATTAAAGCAAGCCGTAGAAAATTATATTTCAGAAAAGTTAAACGAAGTAAAATCAGTAAGCTGCGATATGAGCCCATCGTACAAAAAATTTTGTAGGGAAGTGTTCCCCAATACACAGTTGGTCATTGATAAATTTCATGTTATAACACACCTGATGGATGCATTGCAACAGGTACGCAAACAACTCAAAACCCAATGCCTCAACAATGACAAAACACTTGCACATCAAACTATTACAGACAACCCTGCACAACAAAAAGTTTGGACAGATATAGAATTATTAGAACGCAGCCGCTACATACTCTACAAGATGCAACCGGACTGGGAAGAAGATGAAAAAGAAATAATGGAACATTTATTCAGCAGCTATCCGGTGCTGCAGACCGCCTATAAATTAACCCAAAGGCTACGGATATGGTACAATGGCAAAAATGTTGGCAAGCATATCAACATCCTTGAAAGGGAATTGTACAACTGGTGCGATGAAGTAAATCAATCAAAAATAGCAGCCTTCCGTGCAGTAAGAAAAATGATAGAAAAGCATCAGGACGACATCATCAATTATTTTAAAGAAGGACAAACCAACGCCAAAGCAGAAAATATGAATGGTAAAATACAACGGTTTTTAGCCAACAACTTCGGCATCAAAGACAGAGATTTTTTTCTCTATCGGATAGCAGGATATTTTCCTAGCACCTCAAAATAAGAATTAGCCATCTGCCATCGAAGAAAATAAGTGAGCCAAGAATAAACCTTACCTTCAGAACGATATTAATATAAATAGTTGATATATAAAACCTGCTTAATACTACTGGTAAAACAGTAATTAACAAATGAATTTGGATTACTTTGTTGCAGCTTCGAATATTTACGATACCTTTAATTATTAATAAAAATTATCATGACAGAAACAGGAACAGTTAAGTTTTTTAACGTATCAAAGGGTTTTGGGTTTATTACAAGCAGTAAAGGGAAAGACTATTTTATCCACACATCAGGATTAAATGGCGGCTCATTAAACGATGGGGCCAAGGTTGAATTTGAAACCAGACAAGGACAGAAAGGTTTAGAGGCTTTCAACGTATCTGTACTTAGTTAAATATATGTAGTAGTATATTAACAAAGATGCCACCCAAGAGTGTGGCATCTTTGTTTAAAGCAATTAAGTACAGCATGTTATTTAAAATTTTATAAGCTTCGGGCACGGTATTGGTGGCAGGGTAAGTATCACTAAAAATTATGTTTATGGACAAGATGGAGAAACTTAATATAATGAATAAAATTCTTCGCGAATTAGAAGATGTAAGTAATAGTTCAACAGCTTTACTGAAAAAAATTGCACAGATTGAAACAGAAAACATTAACCTCGGTAATAAATTATTAGAGCAAAAAATACCTGATGTTTTTGAACACATGGATGGTGTACTTACAGAAACAGGCGCTTTAGTAACTGAGTTTACCACCTTGCGCGACACTTATGTTACAGAAAACAAATTGGATGAAGTTACAGAACCCGCTCCATAAGGTTTCTTCTTCCTGAAGTTAAAAAAGCACGATGCGTAATGCACGTGCTTTTTTAACTTCAGCTACTGCTCACCAATTGTTTTGAAAAAATAATTGGTTCTATTCCGGATAATTTAGGTAATCAGGGATTAAGCGCAATTGTCACGAACTTCAAGTCAATGTCATTTAGTTAAGAAACGGCTGAAGCCGTTAATCGTAAAAAAAACTTTTAGCCCACGTTTTAACGGTAGGCTATGAAAGAAGCTTTTGAAACAAAATTCGTTTCAACGATTTAAATTCTAAACTAAATGACATTTGACCTTTAGCCACACAAATCTAATAGAACCAAACACTTTTATATAAGCACGGAAAAGCCAATGTATAAACTTCCACCTTTATCAAAGCCTTTACAATTAATAGCTTACTTTCGCGCCATTCATATACTTTCTCTCTTAGCAGACCCGATAATCTTCCTTCTCCTTTAAAGCTTCATCGGTCAATATACGATGAGCAGGATATTCAATCACCTTCACATACATTTTGTAAGGTTGTTATTTTTTTATGTAAACATTTATCACATTGTTATTCAAAAATTTAAATTTAATTGAGCCCCTTTTAAAGGCACTTAAAACACAAGGATATACCAATCCTACACCTATACAGCAACAAGCTATACCTGTAGTATTAAACCGGAGAGATTTATTAGGTTGCGCACAAACCGGTACCGGAAAAACGGCTGCTTTCGCTATTCCCATTTTACAAATATTACATGAGCAAAAAAACCTGCAAAAAAGCGCAGGACCAATAAAAGCATTAATACTTACACCAACCCGTGAACTTGCCATACAAATAGGTGAAAGCTTTATGGCTTATGGCGAACATACCGGGCTTAATCACCTTGTTGTTTTTGGTGGTGTATCGCAAGTGCCGCAGGTTAATGCATTAAGACATGGAATTGATATATTAATAGCTACCCCGGGCAGGTTGCTTGATCTGATGGATCAGCGGCACATCAACCTTCAGAACATTGATCTTTTTGTATTAGATGAAGCAGATCGCATGCTTGACATGGGTTTTATTCACGATGTAAAAAAAGTGATTGCCAAATTGCCGGTTAAAAGGCAAACTTTATTTTTCTCTGCTACAATGCCACCTGAAATTTCAAGACTTGCTGATACCATTTTAGATAATCCTGTACGTGTGGAAGTAACACCTGTTTCTTCAACGGTTGATAAAATTGAGCAGTGCATTTTCTATGTAGAAAAAGCAGACAAGCCATCTTTATTGCTGCATCTTCTAAAGGATAGTAACATTAAAACCGCACTTGTTTTTACCCGTACCAAACATGGAGCCGATAAAGTTGCAAAGTTTCTTAACCGAGCAAACATTTATGCCGACGCTATACATGGAGAGAAATCCCAAACATCGAGAGAGCGTGCTTTATCCATGTTTAAAACAGGACAATTAAGGGTGCTTGTAGCAACAGACATTGCTTCGAGAGGCATTGATATAAATGAACTTTCGCACGTTATTAACTTTGAAATACCAAACGTTCCTGAAAGTTATGTGCACCGCATTGGGCGTACGGGTCGTGCAGGGGCAAGTGGTATCGCATTCTCTTTTTGTGATGGCGAAGAAAGAGCTTATTTAAAGGATATTACAAAGCTTACCGGTCAAACAATCAGAGTGACTGAAGATCATCCTTATCATAGTAAAAGCGGGAGAGCTAACCCTAACCCACCTGCTTCTCCGCGTTTCTCAACACGGCCTGCAAACAAACAGGAAAGAACATGGACGAAAAGAATGCCTGAAAAGTTAAAAGCTGCACTTTAAAAAACAAAACCCTCTTATTTTATTCTAAATAATATAAGCCCCTGCAATTTCTCCATCTTCCACGTCAACCTGTATATGATCCTGTAAAGTGGTGGCAATAGATAAACCGATGTAATCAATCTTAACAGGAAAACTTTTATGCATCCTTTCTACCAGTGACAAGGTTTGAATACGATGCGGATAAAAATTTAAAAGGGGTTTTAAAGCATACAATAAAGTACGGCCACTATTGGTTACATCGTCGGCAAACAGAATATTTTTATTATTAAAATCAAGTTCTTCGCTGTAAATAATAGCATCGGGATGCTTTTTATTAAGCGTGCACGAAATAAGTTGTGTTGGAACATTAAGCAAAGGCTTTAGCAAAGCATGTATTTTCTGTGCTATTACCATTCCGCTTCCTGCAATACCTATAATGATAAGCGGGTCTGTTGCGCTTTGCAATTGTTCTGCAATTTCAAGCGCCATCCTTTGCATCTTTTTCTCAGCAACTTCTTTAGTTAGTATAATGTTTTTTTCAGCCACCTCATTTTATTTGTGCATTCAAAAATAGGTATAAAACGAAACGATAACAGTATAAAAGGTGCCTTCAAAAACTTATCTTGCAACTGTAATTCTTTTCTATGCAAATTGTTCAGCAAATTTTATTTGTAGCGCTTGTTGTAATTGCCATCTGGCTTTTCAGCAGGCAGGTAAAAAATATTCGTCTAAATATTTTGTTGGGAAGAGATGCCGATATTGAGAAAGGCAACGAAGGCGAAAGGTGGAGAAAAGTACTGCTGCTTGCATTAGGGCAAAAGAAGATGTTTAAATACCCGCTCGTTGGCGTGATGCATTTTATTGTATATGCAGGCTTTATTATTATCAACATCGAAATACTTGAAATAATCCTTGACGGTATTTTTGGTACTCACCGTTTGTTTGCACCTACACTTGGTCCTGTTTATAGCTGGCTTATTAATGGTTTCGAAATTTTAGCGTTAGGGGTAATTATAACGTGTGCTGCTTTTTTGTACCGGAGAAATATACAGAAGGTTGACCGCTTAAACAGAAGGGAACTTAACGGCTGGCCAAGAACCGATGCGAATTATATTTTAATTACCGAGATTGTTTTAATGACACTTTTCTTAACTATGAACGCAGCAGATAAAGCTTTGCAGTTACAGCAATACGGGCATTATCATCAAACAGGTAATTTCTTTATATCAGGTATCATCACACCTCTTTTTACGGGGCTAAATCCTGCTACCCTTGTAGCTGTTGAAAGAACAGCATGGTGGTTACACATTATCGGCGTCCTTGCATTTCTAAACTATCTCCCCTACTCAAAACATTTACATATAGTACTGGCTTTTCCAAATACTTATTACAGCCCTGTTGTACCGATGGGAAAGTTCCGAAACATGCCCGAAATACAAAATGAAGTTTTGTATTCGATGCAGCCGGAGCTTGCTCCGCAAGGTGAACAACCTCCTGTAAAGTTTGGCGCCAAAGATGTTCCTGATTTAACCTGGAAGAATTTACTTGATGCTTATAGCTGTACAGAATGTGGTCGCTGCACTGCCGCATGTCCCGCAAATATTACCGGCAAAAAACTTAATCCCCGTAAGATTATGATGGATACCCGCGACCGCATGGAGGAGATGGGACGAAACATTAACGCTAATGGCGGGTTTAAAGATGATGGCAAAACTTTATTGCACGATTACATAACTGAAGAAGAATTAAGAGCGTGCACAACCTGCCAGGCATGTGTAGAAGAATGCCCTGTAAGCATTAGCCCGCTTGATATTATAGTACAACTTCGCAGGCATTTAATTATGGAAGAAAGCAACGCACCACAGGAATGGAACGGCATGTTCAGCAACGTTGAAAATAATTATGCGCCATGGAAATTTTCCCCGGACGACAGGGACAAATGGGCAACAGAGATAAGTTGAAGTAAGAAGTACGAACAAGTCGCCCTATTTCTGTAAAGCCTCCATATTTCTGCAGCGGGTAAAGTGAGGTTAGTGATATAGCAACTATGTCTATACCCATTTATTATTTCATCCTCTTCAAATAGTCTCAACACCTTGCCTGTTGCTTTAGCACGCCTGGATACTTTCTGTCTTACCATTATCAATCGTCTTGTTTTATCCCATGTTGGTGATTGATAGTTAGTGTGTGCTATCTCAATACCATCATCAATTTTCATCCATACCTTTTGACTTTGGATAGTACGTTGTATGGTTACCTACATGGGGCATCCAATGACGTAGGATATAGGACTGGCGCGGTTTTCAAGCAACTCAAAAATCTTTTTAGAATAAAACCCTGTATCGGCTCTAAGCAGACCAATGGTTTTGTTCTGCAGGTTAGATAAGGTCTGTTTGAGAAAAGCTTCAAAGTTATTGGCAGTATGAGCATCGCCACTGCGTAACCAAAAATTGGCTACCATTTCTACATCTGCAATGAATGCCATTAAAGGATGATGAGACTTACGTCCGGGCTTTTTGGGGTTATAACCTATGGCAGCCTCCATATCTTGTTACAACTGATGAATCCAAGTCCAGGGTGAAGTTATCAAAGGCAAGGTTGTTGAAAAACCACTTATACAAATAGGTAAAGACCTCTGCATTATCTTCCATAGAAAACTTCTGAAAATAACGTACAAAAGCACGATGACCTGCCATTGATTTCCATCCGAACATTTGTTGTATTACCCCATCAAAACGGGTCACTTCAAGATGTTCATACCTACTTGCCCCACACCAGATAGATAGAATAAATTGAACAATAAGCTGAACCGGATCATACCCCCTGTTTGATCGCTGAACAGGTAAAGGGGCAACGCTTAGCACTTCT
>JAABUN010007589.1_pt1 | contig 11576 bp, 14 predicted proteins | sample 5559311 | NCBI WGS metagenome assembly JAABUN01 (sample SAMN10711877, study PRJNA513370) | rock metagenome | isolation source: Antarctica rocks | place: Antarctica: Victoria Land, Siegfried Peak sud | reverse complement strand
CTGACCGTGCTCGTCTTCTTCCTCGCCGGCCGGACCGCAGTCCTGCTGGCCGCCGCGGCGTTCGGCGCGCGGCTGCTGGCGCGACCCGGCGGGGTCCGCGTCTTCGACGTCCTGGTCGGGGTGTCGCTCCTGGCTGCTGCCGCCTACTACATCTACCTCGTCGCCACGGGCCGGGTGAGCAGCGTCCTGCCTGGCGAGCCCGGCGCGACGCTGCTGCCGTGACCGATGCCGGCGTGCTCGGCAAGCGACGCCGGCGAGCGCGGACGACCGCGCAAGGACCTGGCCTCGCGCCGCCCCGCTGGAGAGGGCCGATGCGGCGTCGGGACTCGCCGCACCGTCTCGGGGGTGGTTGCTGCTCGTGTTCTTACGCGCCGTCTGCGGGATGGCCGTCGCCACTAGTGCGCTGGCCGCGACCGTGCGCAGCGGCGCGGTGTCATGGTGTTCTGCAGCATGGACTGCGCGGGCCGGTACCTGCAGGCGCGGGCACGCTCGCGCCGCGGTGCCCAGGGGGTTCCGCCAGGACAGGAGGCTGGCCACATGAGGGAGAACGTCGGCGGCGCCGAGCGAGCGCTGCGCGGGACGATCGGCCCGGTGCTGGTCGCCTGGGGCTGGCTCGTGCTCGCCCCGCCAGGCACAAGAGCGCGCAGGTTGCGCTCATGCTGACCGGAGTGCTCTTGATCGATACGGCCGTCACGAGGGTCTGCCCGCCGGTCAGGGCCGTCTTCGGGATCGACACGACGCAGTGACGGCGAGGGCCGTCGGCGGGCTGGCCGCGGCGTCGGGCGCTGCGTGGGCGGTCCGGCACGCCACGGCTCGAGCCGTGCGCCGCTGGCGCGCAGGCGCCGGTGAGTACCGGCGTGCCGGGCCCCTGACTGTGCGAACTGCCGGCTCGGGGCGCACCGTCGTCGTGCTGCTGCACGGCCTGCCGGCCTCGGGCGACACCTTCGGTGCCGCCTATGACCGGCTCGCGACAAGCGCGCAGCTCGTGGTTCCCGACCTGCTCGGCTTCGCCCGTTCGCAGGACCCGTCCCGGACGGACTTCTCGCTCCAGGCTCATCTCGACGCGCTGGACGCCATGCTCGCCGAGCTCGGCCTCGAAGATCGCCGGCTGGTCGTGGGGGGGCACTCGATGGGCGGTGTGCTGGCGCTGCACTGGGCGGCTCGGCGTGCAGTGCAGGTCGACGCCGTCGTGACCTTGTCCGCTCCGCTGTTCACCAGCCGTGAGGACGCCCGACGCCGACTCAACGCCATGGTGCCGGGACTGGCCTGGATCGGCATGCCAGGCCTGTTCAGCCGCACTCTGTGCACCCAGGTCTGCACACGTCGGCCACGACTGGCGAGCTGGCTCTACATCCTGACCTCGCCGCGCCTGCCCGTGGCGCTGTCGCGTCAGCTGTCTGCGCACACCTGGGCCTCGTACCTCCCGGTCATGCAGCAGGTCGTCCTGAACTGCGACGGGCTGCAGCACAGCCTGCAGGGGCTCGTTCACGCTGGCGTGCCCATCATCTACGCGTCAGGCGTACGGGATGCTCTGGCGCCCCCGGACGACGCCGGACGACGAGCCGACACCCAGATGACGGTGCGCCGGCATCCCACGGCCGATCACCTCCTGCCGCTCGAGTTCGCCGACTGGTGTGTCTGCCTCCTGGCAGAGCAGACGGACCGAGCAGCTCTGCCCTCGACCCGACATTGGGCTGCATCCCCTTCGGCGCCGATCGACGCATGAACTTTCTCGTCCGGTGTCGTCTCGGTCGTCATCGTCGGGAGCGGGCACAGCGCGCTGCTGGCCGTTCCTGCGGAGGCCGGTCTCCTCATGCTTGTGGTGGAGAGGTGCGACAGCGTGGGCGCACCTCGCCTCGCTGAAGCAGTCGTCACCGCACGCATGCGGTCCGGCGCCTGGCGAGCAGCCGCCGCGGCGACGGCCGCAGGCCGCTGGCTCCCGACCCGACGGCTCGACCGGCCGCTTGGAGGGACCTCAGAGTAGATTGCGGCTGCCCCTAGGCTGGGCGGAGTGAGGTCCGACGGCTCCGCCGCACCGCCGCCGCGTAGACCCTCCGTCGAAGCCGGCCACCGCCCGCAGGTGAGGGTCGGCGGCCCATTTGCGCTGGCCGCGGCGGCCGGAGCGTCGTGGGCGCTAGCCGCCCCGCCGCGCGGATGGTGGCCGCTGCTGCCGGTCGGTGTGGCGCTGCTCGCCGTCGCGCTCCACGGCCACCCGGTGCGGCAACGACTGCAATTGGGCGCCACCGCCGGTGCGGTCCTCTACGGCAGCACGCTGCCCTGGCTGCTCGACTTCGCCCCGGCCGGCTACATCGCGCTCGTGCTGCTGGAGACTGCCCTGCTCGCCGGCGGAGCAGCCGCGACCGCGCGGTGGTGGACGCTGCCGGCCGTTCTCGTGCTGCTCGAGGCGGTGCAGGCGCGCTTTCCCTTTGGCGGCTTCCCGCTGCCGGGCTTGGTCTACAGCCAGCCGGACGGGCCGTTCGCCCTGGCCGCCCCGCTGGGCGGCGCGCTGCTCGTGCTGGGCCTGTCCGCTTTGGCCGGGGCGGCGCTGGCCGCGCTGGTCGTCGTCTCGCCGCTGCGGCGCCGCCTGGCCTCCGGAGTTGCGCTGGCCGCGGTGACGGCCGGGCCGCTGGTTATTGGCGCCGCCGTCACGACCGCGCCCGCCGGCTCCCTCGACGCTGCGGTCGTGCAGGGCGGCGGCCCGCGGGGGACCCGCGCCGTCTTCACCGATCCCGACGACGTGACAGCCCGGCACCTGGCCGTTCTCGACACTGCGCTCGATCCCATGAGCGGCTCCCCCGACCTCGTTGTCCTCCCTGAGGGAGTCGTGGTCGTCGACGGGCCGATCGGCGCCACCCCCGACAGCGCCTTGCTGGGCCAGCGGGCCCGCCAGCTCGACAGCGCGCTGATCGTCGGGGTCGTCGAGGGAGAACAGGACGGCTTCCGCAACGTGGCCGTCGCGTACAACAAGGACGGTCGCCTGGTCGACCGGTACGAGAAGGAGCACCGCGTCCCGTTCGGCGAGTACATCCCCGCCCGCGGACTCATCTCGAAGCTCACCGACGCTACGTCCCTGGTACCGAAGGACGCGATCGTCGGGGAGGGAACGGCCCTGCTGCGCCTGCCGCAGGCTGACGTGGGAGTCGTGATCTCCTACGAGATCTTCTTCGCCGATCGGGTGCGCGAAGCGGTGCTGGGCGGCGGCCAGATGCTCGTCGTGCCGACCAACGCCTCGTCGTACGTGGGCGACGAGGTGCCGGCGACGGAGCTGGCGGCGGCGCAACTGCGCGCCCGGGAGTACGGCCGCGTGGTACTGCAGGCTGCACCTACCGGCTACTCGGCGATCGTCATGCCCGACGGACGAGTCATCGCTCGGACCGACCTCGGCGCGGCACAGCTGCTGCGCGAGACCGTGCCGCTGCGCCAGGGGCTGACGCCGTACGCCCGGATCGGGGACCTGCCCGTGCTGGCTCTCGCGCTCGCCGTCGCGGGGCTGCCGCTCGGCCTCGCCCGCAGGGCTCGCCATGGCACATCGTTCAGCGGCGGCCGCGACACCGAGCAGAACCGGCGCATGCCGCCACCGTGAGGAGCCTTGTGTCAGGCCCTCCTGTCGGTCTGTTCGCGTACCGAACGGTTCAGAATGCGCTCATGCGCAGCAGCAGGTCGGCATGTCAGAGCGGAACAGCCCGGCGGCGAGCCTCACCACCTGCTTGGGCGACCACGTCGACGAATACGCGGTCGTCGGTTCGCACGCCGATACGCTCGACCCCTCGCGGTGCCGCGCCACAACGATGTGTCACGTCATTCCGATCGACGCGTAGCGGACTCCTGACCGGCCGGATGGCTCTAGGCAGGCACCAGGACTACGACGAGCCTTAGTATCCGGATATGGACATGCGGAGGCGACCGGCGGCGCTAGCGCTGCTCATGCTGCTTCTCGCCGGGTGCTCGCTGCCGTACGACGAACCGGCCCCGTTGGACGACGGCGCCGCCGCCGCTCTGAACGCACAGCAGGAGGAGCTGTCGGCCCGGGCGCTACGCACGCTGCAGAGTCGCACCTGCGCAGCGCTGCCAGAGGTGACGACCTTCGCCGACCTGCCCACCGCACCACTCGACTGCCTCGGCGACGGGCCGGCCCGGCCGGTCAACATCGGCGACGGTCGCCCCACGGTGGTGAACCTGTGGGCGTCGTGGTGCGCCCCGTGCGTCCGGGAGATGCCGCTGCTTCAGCACACCGCCGACCGCGCTGGCGAAGGTGCCCGCTTCGTCGGCATCGATGTCGAGGATGAGGACGCCAGCGCCGCCGGCCTGCTCAAGGCGACGGGCGTGGAGTATGACCAGTACTCCGATCCCGACGGGATCGTCCGAAGTGCAGTGCGAGCTGTCGGGCTGCCGGTCACGCTCGTCTTCGACGCGAAGGGCCGGGAAGTGTCGCGCCGCCTCGGTGAGATCACGGACAGCTGGCTGGAGGATGCTCTCCGCGATGCGGGCGTCACGCTCGCTCCGTCCGCGCAGAACCCGGCCGACTGAGGTGGCCCTGTCTGATGTCGTCATCGACGGACCGCTGCTGTTGGCTGCCCCGCTGGCCGTCGCTGCAGGAGTTGTCTCGTTCCTGTCCCCGTGCAGCCTGCCCCTCGTGCCTGGCTACCTCTCGTACGTCGGCGGGTTGACCGGCGCTGAGGTCAGTCGCGCAGGCGGGGGCGGCACCACCGATGTGGCCATGCGGCTGCACGGCGCTGCACGGCGGCGGGTGCTGCTCGGCGCGTCGTTGTTCGTCCTCGGGTTCTCGCTGGTCTTCACCGCCTACGGCGCCGCCGCAGGCGCGCTGGGTGGTCTGCTGTTCGACCAGAGCCGCGCGTTGACGGTCGCCCTGGGCGCGGTCACCGTGTTCCTGGGGCTGGCGTTCGCGGGCCTAGTGGGCATGCCGGTGCTCGGGAGGACAGTCCGGGCGAACGTGCGGCCCGCGGCGGGCCTGACGGGGGCGCCTCTGCTGGGGGCGCTGTTCGCCATCGGGTGGACGCCGTGCATCGGCCCGACGCTGGCCGCCGTGCTGTCGCTGTCCGCCGACAGCGCCACTGTCAGCCGCGGAGCGCTGCTGGCCTTCCTCTACAGCCTCGGACTCGGGGTGCCGTTCCTGCTGGTCGCGGCCTCGCTGCACCGGGCAATGGACAAACTGGCGGTCGTACGCAGGCACTCACTGCTGATCATGAGGTCTGGCGGGGTGTTGCTCGTGGCCATCGGGCTGCTGCAGATCACCGGTGTCTGGGGAGACTGGCTGAACGCCCTGCGCGCATGGATCGGTGCCTACGGCACCGTCCTCTGAGCAGCCACGACCGAACTCGTCAGCGCGGAGGCCGTTCGCCACGGGACTTCTGCTCCAGCTCCGACATCTGCGCTCGTAGGCTGGCCAGCTCGGCGTTCTCGCGTTGGCTGCGCTTGGGTGTGGAGGCCTTCCGGCTCTTGCGCACCATCCAGACCCACCAGCCGATCCCGCCCAGGATCGCCAGCCAGTAGAGCAAGCTGAACAGGTTCTCCACAGGAACGTCATCGTGCTCCTTCGCCGTGTCGGTGGCCGCAGTTAGGCGAGCGATCGTCTCACCGCTGCGGCGCGGCAAGCCGTCGGGCGAAGTAGAGCGCCGTGCCGGCCTCCACGACAGCGGCGAGCCTCAGCAGCCGCCGGCGTGTCCCCTTGTCACCGTTCGTCGGCAGAGGAAGTCGGCCGCCGGTCCAGCGCCGCAGGTGGCGCTCAGGCGACACGACGCCGATCATTCCGTCGCCGACCAGCAGCATCAGTCCGAGGTCCTTCAGCATCCACATCCCGCGTTTCCCGTCGCCGTCTCTACTACCTCTGGTAGTGCCTACCACTTGTCGGGAGGCCTGTCACATGCTGCTGGAGAGGCGCGCGGGGCCGCCGCAGGTGCTCACTTGGCGGCCTTTCCCGTTGCGGACAGTCCTGCCCGGTGCAGGGCGGGATCGGGGCGTTCAGTCTCGGTCATGCCCGATGCCTACCCGGCCGACGCCGGGACACCCCTGCGGGCTGGCGGCGGGGCAGAGGCGAACGGCGCGGTCGACGGTGGCACCTATCCGGCGACGGTGAGCGTCGCGTGCATACCCGCCTCGACATGCCCGCCGACCGTGCAGTCCAGCCGCACAGGCTCCCCCGGCTGGACGTCGACCCGAAGGACCTCGCGTCCACCGGGGGACAGCACGGATGTTGCTCCGAGGACCGAGTCGCCCTGGCGCAGCCGCAGGTCATGACCGGTGCTGCCGGCGTTGGTCGCCGTGATGGTGACCGACCCCGGAGTCAGCGTGCCGGCTGAGAGGGCCAGGCGGTACTCCAGCAGCCCGACCCGCAGGTCGTTCGTCGGCGGCCCGGAGGGCACCGGTGCGCTGCTCTGCGCGCCGCTGCCGCAGCTGGCCAGCACGAGCGCAGCGGCCAACGCAGCCACGGGTCTTCTGGCCGCTTTCACCGCTGGGCCAGCCGTTCGCGGACGACGGCCGCGGCCGGTGCGTCGGGCGCCAGCTCCAGGAAGCGCCGCAGCGTCACGTCGGCCTCCGGCCGCCCGAGGGTGTCCTGCGCGTTGCCGAGCACCAGCAGCGTGTCGGGATCGTCGGGATGGCGGACACCCAGCTCGGTGAGTACCGGGAGCGCCTCGCCGACGCTGCCGCCGCGCACCAGGATCGCGGCGCGGAGCAGTTGCACGTCGTCGGCGTCAGGCCGCAGGGCGAGGGCTCGGTCGTAGGACTGCAGCGCCTCGACGAGCTCGCCGCCGGCGTCGTAGGCGCGCCCGAGCGCGAGCCAGGCTTGCGGGTCCTTCGGACGCTCGCGCGTTGCCGCGGTCAGCTGCGACAGCCCGGGCGCCGCTGCCGGCCCGGGCAGGTCACCGGTGGGCAGATCGCTGACGCCCCGGGAGCGCACGCCCACCGCCAGGGCTGCGCCGGTTCCGGCCAGCAGCGCCACGACGGTCACGACGGTGACCGCGCGGCGCGGCAGCGCGCGAGACCTAGGACGGGTAGCCACCGGCTGGCGCGCGTACCGCCGGTGGGCAGCGCCCAGGCGGGCGTCGGCACGGGCGCGGGTGCCGGCGTCGAGGCCGTCGTCCTCGGCCGCCAGCCGCACGAGCAACGCCTCGTGCAGCGCCTCCCCTACCGGCGTCGCGTCTGGCCGCAGCGCACCGGCCCGGTAGGCGTCGAGCGCAGCGGCAGCATCCGGGTCGCGGTCGCCCTCAGCAGGCGGCTGCCGGCGACGGAGCCGGCGCCAGCCCAGCCACCCGCCCAAGGGCAGCGCGGCGACCGGCAGCAGCCAGGCCAGCAGCCCGGCTCCGTCCGGATCCGGACTGAGCACCGCCGACGGGCCGTAGCGGTCGACGAAGTACTGCCGAACCTCGTCGGGCGTGCGCCCCTCGCGCAGCTGCTGCTCCACGATCTGCCGCGAGCCGGCCGCCAGCACGGACGGCGAGTCCTTGATGGACAACCCCTGACAGGTCGGGCAGCGGATGGTCGCCCCCACCGCGTCGACGCGCTCCTGCAGGGACGCCGGACGGTCGGGTGAGGCGGCCTGCGCCAGCCCTAGCCCCGCCACGACCAAGGCGAGAGCCAGCACCAGTGCCGCTCCGCCCCGCCGACGCCTCACGGCCCCGCCGGGGCGAGCAGCGGTGTCACGTTCTGCTGGATCCAGGCGGCGTCGAGCTCGCCGACGGCTTTGGCGACGACTGTGCCGTCAACGTCGACGAGGTAGGTCTCCGGCAGCGCGAACGTGCCCCAGTCGACCGCGCGCCGCCCGTCCGGGTCCTGCACGCTCGGCCACGGCGCCTGCCCGAACTCCTGCATGAAGGCGCGTGCCTCCTCCGGCTTGTCCCGCACGTTGATCCCGACGATCTGCAGGCCGCGCGGGGCGAACTCGCGGTAGGAGGAGACGAGCAGCGGCTGCTCCTGCTGGCAGGGCACGCACCAGGACGCCCACACGTTGACCAGCACCACCTGTCCGCGCCAGCCGGCCAGGTCGAACGTTCCGCCGTCCAGCGTCGTGCCCTGCAGGTCCGGGGCCGGCCCGTCGAGCAGCACGGACCGGGCCGGTGGCTGCCCCTCCAGCCGAGTCACCAGGACGAGCCCGAGCAAGCCGACCGTCAGCAGCAGCGCGAGCATCCGCCACACACGGCCGCGGGAGCCCCGCCCGGCCGCGGCGGGCGGAGCCTCGGACCCGGCGGCGAGGGTGGTCATACGCTTTCCCGCATCGGCTGGCGCTGCTCGACGACGGCCGGGGTGACCTGCGGCACGGTCTCCGGCGCTCCGGCTGGGCGGCGGCGTGGCCAGCCGGCCGCCGCGGCGCCCAGCACCATCACACCCACGGCGATCCACAGCCACAGCACCATCGGGTTCACCGCCAGGCGGACCGTGGCCACCGAGGTCTCGGGGTCGATCTCGGTCAGGACCAGGTAGGCGTCCTCGGTCGCTGTGGTGCGGACGGACGGCGTTCCGATCGCCTGCTGAAGCTGCGGGTAGGTGCTGAGCATCGGCTGGTAGACGCCGACGTCGCGCCCGCCGTGGCGCAGCCGCAGGTCGGCGACGACCGAGTCGCGGCGCGCTCCCTCCACGCTCCGCACGGCCTCGAGAGTGGCCGTCCAGTCCCCCGACGCGACGGTCTGCCCCACCGCGAGCCGGGCGGTGCTCGACGACTCGTACGTCGAGGACGCGGCGACGGCGACAGCGGCGAGCACGAACCCCAGATGCACGAGCAGCCCCCCGTACGTCCGGCGCTGCGAGAGCAGCGTTCGGGCCGTCGCTCGACCTGCCCCCACAGCGGAGGCCGAGCGGGTACGGCGCACGTCGACGACGAGCCGGGTGGCGTGCGCGACGAGGACGAAGGCCGCAAGCCCGAAGGTGAGCAGCGCCGTGACGCCGCCCAGCCCGGACAAGCCCAGCGCGCCCACCGTCATCAGCCCGGCCACCGTTGCCGGGAGGAGCAGTCGGCCGAGCGTGCCGCCCTGTGCGCTGCCCCACGGCAGCAGCGGGCCGACTCCCATCAGCACGACGAGCAGCAGCGACATCGGCACCGTCATGCGGTTGAAGTACGGCGCACCGACGCTGATCCGGTCGTCGGTGACCGCCTCCACGAGCAGCGGGAAGGTCGTACCCAGCAGGATCGTGAACGCCAGGCCGGCGAGCAGCAGGTTGTTGCCGAGGAACGCGGTCTCGCGGGAGACGCTTCGCAGCAGCGCGTCCTCGTCGCGCAGCCGGTCCGACCGCCACACGAACAGCGCCCCAGACCCGAGCAGGACCAGCAGCAGGAAGCCGAGCAGCACCGGCCCGACGGTGGACTGGCTGAAAGCGTGCACGCTGGCGATGACGCCGCTGCGGGTCAGGAAGGTGCCGAACACGACGAGGCAGAACGTGGCCACCGCCAGCGTGAGGTTCCACAGCCGGAGCGTCGCCCGGCGCTTCTGCACCATGATCGAGTGCAGCAGCGCCGTGGCGGTGAACCAGGGCAGCACCGAGACGTTCTCCACGGGGTCCCATCCCCAGTAGCCGCCCCAGCCCAGTACCTCGTACGCCCACCAGCCGCCCATGACCACGCCGGCAGTGAGTGCCGTCCAGGCGACGAGCGTCCAGGACCGGACCACGGCGACCCAGGCCGGACCGGTGCGGCCGGTGATGAGAGCTGCGATGGCGTAGGCGAACGGGATGGCCATGCCGACGTAACCGACGTAGAGCAGCGGAGGGTGGACACCCATCAGCGGGTGGTCCTGCAGCAGTGGGTTCGGGCCGGGACCGTCGGCCGGGACGGGGCTGACCCGGTCGAAGGCGTTGCCGGCGAACAGCGCAAGCGCGAAGAAGAAGGCGCTGATGCCGGACAGCACGCTCATGGCCCACGGATGCAGATCACCGGCGCGCGGGTGGACGCGGTGCACCGCCAGCAGGGTCATGCCGGTCAGGACCAGCAGCCAGAGCAGCAAGGAACCCTCGAGCGCGGCCCAGAGGCTGATGACGGTGTAGTACAGCGGCACCGCGCGGCCGCCGTTCTCGGCGACGTAGCGGACGGCGAAGTCGTGCTGCACCAGCGCATTGAGCATCGCGCCGACGGCCACGAACGCGCCGAGGGCGGCTGCGGTGCTGGCGGCCCGCCCTTGACGCGCAGCACGGGCGCTACCGCGACCGGCCAGCGCCCACCAGACGGTTGCGACGGAGGAGAAGATCAGGCCGAGGGTGAGCCCGGCAGGGCCGAGCAGGTACCTCATCGGGAGACCTCGCTGACGGTCGGCACTTCGCCGGCTCGCTCCGGGGCCTTGTACTCATTGCCGTGCTTGACGAGCAGCAGGTCGGATCGGAAGACCCCGTCAGCGCCGTAGACACCCTCAACCAGAGCGCCCTGTCCCTCGGCGAACACCCCACGGGGTGACTCGGAGTTCACGACCCGCACCTCGTGTACGCCGTCGGTGAGCACGAAGCTGACGCCGTCCGGACCGCGGCTGACGGAGGACGGCGCCACCAAACCGCCGAGCCGCAGCCGCTCCCCCTGCAGCCCAGGGTCGGCCACCAGCTCGCTGGTCGTCTTGTAGTACACGAGGCTGCCTTGCAGTCCGGTCGCGGCCAGCACGCCCACGGCGGCCAGCACGACGACGGCGAGAGTAAGCAGACGCCACGGCTTGCGCCGGCCGACCTGCGCTCCGGACATCACCTCTGCCGTCCTTGGCCTGGCCGGGTCCACAGCAGGTAGCCACCCCACGCGCCGGCGGTCAGCAGGTAGCCGCCGACGACCCATCCCCAGCCGGTCACGGGCGCGCTCCAGCGCGCACGACGATCACGGGGCCGGCGGGCAGGTCCTGCGGCGGCGGCGCACCGTCGTGCTCCGCCAAGGCCCGAACGCGGCGGCGGAGGACGAGCCAGCCGGCCAGGCTGAAGGCGACGACCGCCAGGAGCAGTGCGAGGGCCATGCGTGCATCCATCGGCGCCGGGTCTGGTGACAGCACCGTCGCCGGCTGATGCAACGTGCGCCACCAGATGACCGAGAAGTGCACGACCGGAACGTTGACGAAGCCGAGGATGCCGACGGCTGCGGCGCGACGCGCCCCCGTGTCACGGTCGTCCCCCAGGCCTCGCACGCTCAGATAGCCGGCGTAGCCGAGCAGCAGCACGACCGTTGTGACCAGGCGGGGGTCCCACACCCACCAGGTGCCCCAGACCGGCCGGCCCCACAGGCTGCCGAGCACGATGGCGAGCGCGGTCATGCCGACACCGAGCTCACCGGCGGCCTGCGCGCGCCGGTCCCAGCGCAGGTCGCGCCGCAGCAGGTAGGCGACGCTGGCGACGAGCACGAGGGCGAAGCAGGCGTACGCCAGCCACGCGGCCGGGACGTGCACGTACATGAGGCGTTGCGCCTGCCCCTGCGTAGCGTCCGGTGGCGCGACCGCCAGGGCCACGACCAGCGCGGCGCCTGAGGTGAGGGCGGCGCCGGCAGCGAGCACCCGGTCGGGCAGGCGAGGGCGGCGGCGAGGCGGGGTCATCGACTTCTCATTCCTCGAGGAGGGCGGGAAAGACAGCCCACGACGCGCTCAGGACAACCGCGGCGTAGGAGGTCAGCA
>JAABUN010007588.1_pt1 | contig 11578 bp, 11 predicted proteins | sample 5559311 | NCBI WGS metagenome assembly JAABUN01 (sample SAMN10711877, study PRJNA513370) | rock metagenome | isolation source: Antarctica rocks | place: Antarctica: Victoria Land, Siegfried Peak sud | reverse complement strand
AGCAGGAGTGAGCGAGATGACCGCATACACCGAGCAACCGGATGTCCGCACCGAGTCGAACGCCTCGATGTGGAAGTTCTTCGTCTACAGCGCCATCGGCGCCTTCATGTTCTTCGTGCCGGTCACCATCGGCGACAAGGACACCATCGCGCTGGACCACATGGTCACCTGGCTGCGCGAGGCCGTGCCGGCAGCACTGCCGTGGTACGCCCTCGCGCTGATCGCCGGCGGTGCGGCATACCCGTTCGTCACCGGCAGCTGGCGGCGGTCAACGACCGACCTGGTCTTCTCGGTGGCCAAGGTGCTCGGGCTGGTGGTCGGCCTGATGATGGTCTTCGAGGTCGGACCCGCGTGGCTGTTCGAGCCCGGCATGGGCCCGTTCCTGTTCGACACCCTGGTCATCTCGGTGGGTCTGCTGGTGCCGATCGGGGCGGTGTTCCTGGCGCTGCTGGTCGGCTACGGGCTGATGGAGTTCATCGGGGTCCTCATGCAACCCGTGATGCGACCGCTGTTCCGCACACCCGGTCGCTCCGCGATCGACGCGGTCGCCTCCTTCGTCGGCAGCTACTCGCTCGCACTGCTGATCACCAACCGGGTCTACTTGCAGGGCAAGTACTCCCAGCGCGAGGCGCTGATCATCGGCACCGGCTTCTCGACCGTGTCGGCCACGTTCATGGTCGTCGTCGCCAAGACGCTGGGGCTGATGGAGCAGTGGACCCTGTTCTTCTGGAGCACGCTGCTGATCACCTTCGCGGTCGCCGCGATCACCGTGTGGATCTGGCCGTTGGGCGCAACCAGTACCGACTACGCCCCGGGGGTCGAGCCGGCCCCCGAGGACGAGGCCAGCGGCCATCGGGTCCGGTCGGCCTGGCAGGCGGCGCGCGTCGCCGTAGCCCAGGCGCCGGGCGTATGGCGCAACATCGCGCTCAACCTGCGCGACGGCTTCGTGATGGCGATGGCAATCCTGCCCTCGATCCTGTCGGTCGGGCTGCTCGGGCTAGTGCTCGCGGAGTACACCCCGGTCTTCGACTGGCTGGGCTACCTGTTCTATCCGGTGACCTGGGCGATGCAGCTGCCAGAGCCACTGCTGGCCGGCAAGGCCGCGGCGCTGGGCATCTCCGAGATGTTCCTGCCGGCCCTGCTGGTTGCCGAGGCTGCCCTGCCGGTCAAGTACGTCATCGGTGTCGTCTCGGTCTCACAGATCATCTTCTTTTCGGCATTGGTGCCGAGTCTGGCCGCCACCGAGATCCCGCTGTCGATCCTGAAGCTGCTGGTGATCTGGGTCGAGCGGGTGCTGTTGTCGATGATCCTGGCTATCCCCGTGGGGTTGGTGTTCTTCGGATGAGGACCGACGAGATGGACACCGCTGGTCTACCGGCTACCTCGAGCTGCCTCACCCCGATGCTGCGTTGTGTGCGCGGTGCCGGGTTGCAGCACGGCATTGTGCACATAACCCAGCACTGGATGACAAGGGGATGGGTGGTAGGCAGAATCACACAGAGGTGGACGGCGTGACGGTCACGACCTCCTTCGATGCGATGTGGGCGGGGCTGGTACCCGTGGGGCGGGTGAGCTCGGGCGGCTACCGACGTTTCGCCTGGACTCGTGAAGACGCTGTGCTGCGGGAGTGGTTCGCCGGCGAGTGTGCCCGGCGCGGGCTGGACCTGACGCAGGACCGTGCCGGCAACCAGTGGGGATGGTGGGGCGACCCCGATGCGGCCGTCGCGGCCGGCCAGCCCGGGGTGGCAATCGGCTCACACCTGGACTCGGTGCCGGACGGAGGCGCTTTCGACGGTCCGCTCGGGGTGATCTCGGCGTTCGCGGTGGTCGATGCGCTGCAGGCGGCCGGGGTGTGCCCCGCGGTGCCGCTGGGCGTAGTGAACTTTGTCGACGAGGAGGGCGCCCGGTTCGGCGTCGCCTGCGCCGGGTCGCGCGTGCTCACCGGCGCGATGAGCGCCGAGCGCGCCCTTGCGCTGACTGACGCCGACGGTATGTCAATGGCGCGAGCCTTGCAGGACGCCGGGCGCGACCCGCAGCAGTACGGCGCGGACCCGGAGGCATTGCGCCGGGTCGGCGCGTTCGTCGAGCTGCACGTCGAGCAGGGCAAGGGTCTGGTCGACCTCGGTGTCCCGGTCGCCGTGGCCAGTGACATCTGGCCGCACGGACGGTGGCGGATCGAGCTGCCCGGGGAGGCCAACCACGCCGGCACCACCGCCTTGGCGGACCGTGCCGACGCGGTGCTGTCGCTCGCGCAGGTGGTCCTGGCGTCACGGCATACGGCACAGGAGCGAGGCTGCGTGGCCACCGTCGGCAAGCTCGCCGTCACCCCGGGTGGCGTCAACGCCATCGCCTCGCACGCCACCGGGTGGCTGGACGGCCGCGGCCCGCAGGAGGACCAGGTGCGCGCGCTGGTCGCCGAGGTGGAGAGCACGGTCACCGGGCTCGGCGGACACCTCGAGCAGGAGTCGTGGACCCCGACCACGCGTTTCGACACCGGTCTGGCCGACCGGCTGTGCCGGGTGATTGGCGCGCACTCGTCGCTGAGCGTGCCCGTGCTGGGCACGGGGGCAGGGCACGACGCTGGCATCCTGGCCGGAGCCGGCATCCGGTCCGCGATGCTGTTCGTCCGCAACCCGACGGGCATCTCGCACAGCCCCGCCGAGCACGCCGAGCGCGCCGACTGCCACGCCGGTGTCGAGGCGCTCACTGCCTGTGTCACCGAGCTGGTCGGTGCTGCTGCGGCCACGAGCGCGGGATCTGGCGGTGGCGGATGAGGTGGCACGCGGCCTACGCTCAACTGCCGGACGGTCTTGCCCACGACGTGCTGATCAAGGCCAAGGACGGACGGTTCACGTCGGTCACCCCCGGGGTCCCGCTCACCGGACTCGACCCGGTCGAACGACTCCCCGGCGTTGTGCTCCCCGGCTTCGCGAATGGGCACAGCCACGCCTTCCACCGAGCCCTGCGCGGGCGCACCCATGCCGACGGCGGCACCTTCTGGACCTGGCGCGAGGCGATGTATGCCGTGGCCGGCCGGCTCGACCCGGACAGCTACCTCGCCCTGGCCCGGGCCACCTACGCCGAGATGGCGCTGGCCGGGATCACCGCGGTCGGGGAGTTCCACTACCTGCACCATGGCGTAGGCGGCGTGCCTTACGCCGACCCGAACGCGATGGGCCACGCCCTGGTCCAGGCCGCCGCCGATGCGGGCATCCGGCTGACCCTGCTCGAAACCTGCTATCTGACCGGCGGTTTGGAGGCGCAGGGGCACACGCCGCTGAGGGACACGCAGCAGCGGTTCGGTGACGGCGATGCAGACGGCTGGGCGCAGCGGGTCGCCCTGCTGCGCGACCACCTCGATGGCGGGCCGGAGCACCTGCGGGTCGGAGCCGCTGTGCACTCCGTGCGGGCCGTGCCGCGAGATGGGCTCAGCGTCGTCGCCGACGCCGCGCGGGCGCGACAGGAGGCGCCGCTGCACGTCCATCTGTCGGAGCAGCCCGCCGAAAACGAGGCTTGCCTCGCGGCATACGGACTCACCCCGACCGGGCTGCTGGCCCAGGAGGGTCTGCTGTCGCCCTCGCTGACCGCGGTGCACGCCACCCACCTCACCGCTCACGACATCGTTTTGCTAGGGAGTTCGCGGGCAACAGCGTGCTTCTGCCCGACGACCGAGCGTGACCTGGCCGACGGCATCGGCCCGGCCCGTGAGCTGCTCGACGCGGGTGCTGCCCTCTCGCTGGGCTCGGACCAGCACGCCGTGATCGACCTGATTGAGGAGGCCCGGGCGCTGGAGATGCACGAGCGGCTGCGTACCCTGCATCGCGGGCGACTTTCCCCGGACGACCTGCTGACCGCGGCGACACAGCATACCTGCCTCGGCTGGCCCGATGCCGGGCAGATCCGCGTCGGCGCACGAGCCGACCTCGTCGCAGTGCGTGACGACACGACCCGGACTGCGGGTAGCCGGCCCGAGCAGATCCTGTTCAGCGCGACCGCCGCAGACGTCGACACCGTCGTGGTGGATGGGCATACCGTGGTCGAGCAGGGGCAGCACCGTCTCGGCGACGTCGGGCAGCTGCTGCGCGAAGCCCTGGATCCCCTGCAGAGAGACGACTGATGGCCATCCTGATCACCGGCATTGCCGAGCTCGCGACCTGCGACGACGAGCTCGAGGGGGCCGACCACGCCGACGGTCTCGGCCTGCTGCACGACGCTGCCCTGGTCGTCGGCACCGAGCACGAGGACGTGGCCACGACGATCAAGTGGGTGGGACCGGCTACAGGTGCCCCGGCCGCCGACTGGGCCATCGACCTGGGTGGCAAGGCGGTGCTGCCTGGCTTCGTCGACAGCCACTCGCACCTGGTCTATGCGGGGGACCGGTCGGCCGAGTTCGCCGCGCGGATGACCGGGCAGCGCTACGACGGCGGCGGGATCGCCAGCACGGTCTCGGCGACTCGGGCTGCCGACGACGACACCCTGCGGGCCCTGCTGCGCGCGCGGGTCGACGAGATGCGCGCCCAGGGCACCACGACCGTCGAGATCAAGTCGGGCTACGGGTTGACCGTCCATGACGAGACCAGGATGCTCCGGCTGGCCGGCGAGGTCACCGACGAGGTGACCTTCCTCGGCGGGCACGTCCTGCCGCCCGGCACCGGACGGAGCGCCGGGGAGCGGTCGGCATACGTGGACCTGGTCTGTGGCCGGATGCTGCAGGCCGCCACGCCGCACGCCCGGTGGGTCGACGTGTTCTGCGAGCCGGCCAGCCCGCACGCCTTCGACGAGGACGAAGCGCGGACCATCCTGGCCGCGGGGATAGCGGCCGGGCTGCTGCCGCGCGTCCACGGCAACCAGCTCGCTCCCGGACCCGGCGTGCAGCTGGCCGTCGAGCTCGGCGCCGCCAGCGTCGACCACTGCACCTACCTGTCCGACGCCGACGTGGACGCGCTGGCCGGTGCTGCCGGGACGACGGTGGCGACGCTGCTGCCCGGCGTGGAGTTCTCCACCCGCTCGCCCTACCCCGACGCCCGGCGGCTGCTCGATGCCGGGGTCGATGTGGCCCTGGCCACCGACTGCAACCCCGGCACCTGCAGCTCCTCCTCGATGTCGCTGATGATCGCACTCGCCGTGCGGGAGATGGGGATGACGCCGGCCGAGGCGGTGTGCGCGGCGACCCTCGGCGCGGCAAAGGCGCTGCGCAGGGACGACATCGGCCGGGTGCGGGTCGGCGGTCCGGCAGACCTCGCCGTGCTCGACGCACCGTCATACCTGCACCTGCCCTACCGGCCGGGGGTGCCCTTGGCGCGCACCCTGGAGGTCTGAGCACACCGGTGTACCGTCGGTGAATGGAGCACGACGAGCTGGAGTCCTTCTGGGCTGACGCCCGGATCAGGGCGAAGATCAACCGGGTCAGCGGCTACCTGGGGGTCAGCGGCAAAGAAGTGTTGCGTCCGCCGGCGTGGTCCTTCGACGGTGACCCGGGCGAGGCAGATGCGCTGCTGTCCCTGGTGCTGACCGGGGCGAAGACCGCCACGTCCAGCCTCCGATCCGACTACGGCGCCGAGGGTGAGCAGCTGCCGCAGTACGGCTCGCTGTCGATCGTCATGGACAGCACGGACCGCCCCCGGGCGCTGTTGCGCACGACGGATGTGCGCATCGTGCCGTTCGACGCCGTCGACGCCGCGCATGCGCGCGCCGAGGGGGAGGGGGACGGCAGCCTGGAGCACTGGCGGGCCTCGCACGCCGAGCTCTTCGCGAAACACTCCACCGGCACCACGGCCACCGACCCCAGCAGGCTGGTGGTGCTGGAGATCTTTGAGGTGCTGGTGGCGGTGCCGTTCAGTGGCGAGGACGCGCTCACCCCGGCGGCCGCTCGGTGACGTTCGCGCCCCCCGAAGGTGTGCCTGACGTGTCGTGCGATGGTGGTCCGATGCTAAGAGTCCCTGGGGCAGCGCCGTGTGGTCGCAGACCCAAAACGAGGAGCCGCGTGACCCGCCACCGCGACGCGACCCGATGTACCAGCACCGGAAAAAGCAGCCCTGCGGCTAAGCAGAAAATGAAAACGACTAGGGTTGTCTCGACGCCGATCGCATTAAGAAGCCGTCGCGTCGCCGACGTGCCTATAACGTGGTAAAGGTAGATCGAGTAACAGTAGGTCGACCACCGACGGATGCCTGAGACCGCAGGGACCCACCAATACAGCAGCAGACATGCGCAGTAGCCGAACATCAAACTTTGCAGGTCACGGCGATCCGTGGACAGCGTGCCGTCGTCCACATACATCACCGCGTTGGCGACCGACGTTGCGAGTAGTCCAACCACGAGCAGCGCCCTCACGCCCCAGCCTGGTGCGTCTCGATCAATGTGCACAAACCTGAGCACGCCGGCGAGCAGGAAGAACGGGGCAAGATAGATCGCACCATTGGTAGAGAAGATGTTGAGGGGTGTTGACCATCCTCCCACGGAGAAGATCACTGCAACCGCCCAGATGAGTCGCACATCGATCCGCAGAATTGCGTGCAGTATCGCCACCGCGATGAGGAGTAGAAAGATCGACTGCAAGAACCAGTAGTGGGCGTAAGGAAAGACAAGGATCCGCCACAGCTTTCCGACCGGGACCGCCTTGTCGAGCCCAGCAGCACCCGCCATGCCTGCGAAGATCAACGCGGCCGTCAACCCGGGTAGCAGCAGTCGCCGCACTTTCCCGCGGAGGAAGGAGAAAAAAGTATCTCGACCGGGTGGGCGCACAAAATATACATATCCGGCGATGAAGGCGAACAGCGGCATGCGCAAGTCGACGAAGAAGTCGGCAAAAAATCGCCACGGCGAAGGGTAGTCAACCGCGAGACCAGCCTTTGGAGTGTCCCCGACTACGTGGTAAGCCACCAGTAGCACGGTCGCCAGCACCCGAATCACTTCAATGCTCTCGCTACGTGCAGGTGAACGCACCATTTGTGTAATCCCCATACATTCTTGAACAATCCGTGAGGAATCTCAGGTATGGACAGTACCTGTCTGGAGGCGAGTTGGTCAAGGAAGCGCGTTCGATCACCTAGAGTGCGCGAAGGGTCGGTCGTTGACGCATGTCAGGATGTGCGCGTGGTGTGCGCCTGCCCGTTCGGGGGTCTTCTGTAATGGGGAAGGCCTTAGCCGTGGGACTGACGATGAGCCAGCCGCGCGCGGTGAGCACGTTGATCGCGACGTCGGCGTGAGCGACCCCGGCGAATCCTCCGGCGGGTCCGGGTCGCCTTCAGGCCGGACTTCGGCAGTTCGTGGGCACATTCCGGGGGTGCTGATGATGTCTGTGCTGGTCAGCCTCACTCGGGGTGGGCAGCCGCGCTAATCGTATAGGCACACGAGTTGGGCGTTTCGCTCGACGTGGCCTGCAAGGGCGTGGTTTCGTGTAGGTATGTACTTGCGGGAGACGCGGCGGAAGAACCGGGACGGCTCGACCGTGTCGTACCTGCAGTTGGCGCACAACGAGCGCCACCCGGACAGCGGCGCCTCGACCGCGAAGGTGATCCACTCCTTCGGGCGGGCGCAGGACGTGGACCGGGACGCGTTGACCCGGTTGGTGTCCTCGATCGGCCGGTTCCTGACCCCTGAGCAGGCGATCACCGCGGCGGCCACGGGTGAGGTGGAGGTGCTGGACTCGCGCCGGTTGGGTGGGGCGTGGACGTTGAACCAGCTGTGGCAACGTCTCGGGCTCAGCGCAGCGATCGCCAAGGCCGCGGCTGGGCGCTGAATCGAGGCGGAGCTGGCCGAGCGGGTGCTGTTCGCGTTGGTCGCACAGCGGGCGCTGGAGCCGGCCTCCAAGCTGGCCGCGACGAGGTGGGTGGCCGAGCGGGTCGCCATCGAGGACCTGCCTTGCCTCAGTGATGATCAGGCGTACCGGGGCATGGACTTCCTGCTCGAGGCGTTACCGCAGATCGCCGGGGAGGTGTTCGCCTCGGTGGCGCACCTGTTGAACCTGGACCTGGACATCGTGTTCGTGGACACCACCTCCACCTACTTGCAGGTCGACGTGCCCGACGACGTCGCGGACCTGACCCAGGACGTGGCCGATGACCAGGGGTCCAACCCGGTCGAGTCCGGGAGCAGGGCGTTCGGGCACTCCAAGGACTTGCGTACCGACCTGCCGCAGGTGGTGATCGCGATGGCTGTCACCCGCGACGGGGTCCCGGTGCGGTGCTGGACCTTCCCCGGCGACGAGAACGACCAGGCGATCATCCGCACCATCAAGGACGACCTGGCCGGGTGGAACCTGCACCGGATGGTCTGGGTCGCCGACCGGGGGTTCGCCTCACAGACCAACCGGGCCTACCTGACCCGCGGTGGTGGGCACTACATCCACGCCGAGAAGCTGCGCCACACCAACACCGAGGCCACCGCCGCGCTGGCCCGCCCCGGCCGGTACGCCACCGTGGCGGGGAACCTGCGGGTCAAGGAGGTGCATGTGGCACCCGGCGGGGTCGGGGACGGGGACGGCGGGGCCAGGGCGGTGCGGTTCGTGATCTGTCACAACCCCGAGCAGGCCGAACGGGACGCGCAAGTGCGCGCCAACCTGATCGCGCACCTGGGCTCCCTGATCACCGGGTCCGACGCCTGGACGGCGCGCGCCCGGGACGAGCTGGTCGGGTCGTTGAAGACCAAGCCCGGGTTGCGCCGGTACCTGCGGCGCACCAAGACCGGACTGCTGCGCATCGACAAGAAGGCCGCCGGCACGGAGGCGCACCTGGACGGCAAATGGCTCCTGCGCACCTCCGACCCCACCCTGTCCGCGGGCGACCTGGCCGCGGCGTACAAGCAACTCCTTGCGGTCGAACGCGGCTGGCGGGACATGAAAGGCCACCTCGGGTTGCGCCCGGTGTTTCACCACCGGGAGGACCGGATCCGCGGCCACGTGCAACTGTGCTGGCTGGCGCTGCTGCTGATCCGGGTTGCCGAGAGCACCACCGACGACACCTGGCGCAACCTGCGACACGAGCTGGACCGGATGCACCTGGTCACCCTGGCCACCACCGAGGGTCACGTCGCGCAACGCTCCGCCACCACGGCCGGGCAGAAGGCCATCTTCACCGCCCTGGGCCTGGGCGAACCGCAGAAGTTCTTCGACTTCACCCCCAGCGCCTGAACCTCCCCCGGCGCCCCTCCGCGGGCAGCGACACGTAGTAACACGACCCAGCACGCCTGTCACGGCATACCCGCAGGTCAACCCACGTACTCAGCTGCTCGTGTGCCCATCAACTGCGGAAGTCCGGTCAGGGTGATCTATTGCGAAGACGAGACATGCCCCGATAACCGCTTGGCATGTTGGCGACCCCGGGGTCGAGAGCGGCTGGTAGCACTACCGCGCGAACGTGTGTGTGGGGCGTCGTCGCGCCCGCCCCAGCCTCCGACATACCCTGGGGATGTGTCTGATCTGCCTCGACGCGTCCACTCCTCCACCGGCGCGACTCTGCGCTGGACCCACCGCCCGTCCTCTCCGCGGGCGGCCGTGCTGCTGCTGCACGGTGGGCAGGCGCACGGCAGCTCGCCGACCTCCTGGCGCCAGCTGTCGATGGCCCGCGTCTTTCCGTTCGCTGGGCCCATCGCGCGCGGCGGTGACGGCACCATCGCGGTGGCATTCCTGCGGTATGCCGTGCGCGGCTGGAACGACGCGGCGCCGGTTCGCGACGCTCGGTGGGCCTTGACGCAGATGCGCCACGAGCTCCCGGGGATGCCGATCGGTGTGGCGGGGTACTCGATGGGCGGCCGGACGGCGCTTCGGCTGTGCGGTGACCCCGGCGTCGCCTCGCTGGTCACCTTGGCCGCCTGGGCCGACCGTGCCGATGCCGCCATGTGGCAGCCGAGATCAGGGCTCCCCGTCCTGATGATGCACGGCACCGCGGACCGGGTCACCGATCCGCGGGGGACCGAGCTGGCCGCGCAGACGCTGCGCAGCCGGGGTGCCGAGGTCGAGGTGGTGCCCGTGGAGGGCGACACTCACGCCATGCTGCGCGAATGGCGCACCTGGCACAGCCGCACCGCCGAGCACCTTGCCAGCACGTTGCTCCCCGTCCCGACCCCGTGACCGTTGCGCGGGCCACCGTGCCTTTCGCGGGGCGCCTCGGCGCGCACACCGGTCACGGGCTTTCGCACCGCCTCTCGATCACTTGCATGCATGTTTCATGAACTCCGTGGTAGTTTGGTTGTCATGCGAGCAGAGATCCTTCAAGTCCGCGACGTTCCTGCTGAGGATGTAGAGGTTCTGCGGGCGAGGGCGGCGTCCCGCAACATGTCGCTCTCCAGCTATCTAAGGGAGCTGATTCGCGACGACACGTCGCGTCCGGCGGTGGACCAGGTTTTGGCCCAGATCGCCACGCGGGACAGCATCGAGGCCAGCAGCGAGGACATCCGGTCTTTTGTCGACCATGGCCGCCCGTAGATGACGGTGGTCGACGCCTCCATCGTGGTGCGGCTGCTACAGAATCGCCAGGGTGACGATGAACTGCGCGAGCGGTTCGCGCAGCACCGCTACGTCCATGCTCCAGCACTCATCGATGCGGAGGTGGCCTCTGCGGCCCGAGGGCTGCTCATGACGTCAAAGCCCGAGATCAAGATCACGGTGGCACGGGCGGAACAGATGCTCGCCGACTTTGCGGACCTGCCGCTGATGCGGTACCCGATGCAGCCCCATCAGCGACGAGTCCTGGCCCTGCGGGACAACTTCACCGCCTACGATGCGTTCTACGTCGCGCTGGCCGAGTCGCTCGGCGTGCCGCTGCTCACCGACGACCGCAAATTCGCGAAGGCAACCGGGCACAGGGCCGTCATCGAGACCTGGCAATGAGACTCTCGACTGTTGGACCAGAGTGCAGTCTTGCTCGGTCAGATCGAGCCGAGCAGGACCGCGGGCTGCTCGACGCAGTCGGCGACGAAGCGCAGGAAGCCGCCGGCGGTCGCGCCGTCGCAGACCCGATGGTCGAACGTCAACGACAGCTGGGTGACCTTGCGCAAGGCGACCTGACCGTCGTGCGCCCAAGGCCGGTCGATGATGCGGCCCACGCCGAGCATCGCCGCCTCCGGGTGGTTGATGATCGGGGTCGATCCGTCCACGCCGAAGACGCCGTAGTTGTTGAGGGTGAACGTACCGCCGCTCAGCTGCGCAGGTGTCAGCGTGCCCTCCCGGGCCGCGTCGGTCAGCTCCCGCAGCGCACCGGCCAACTCTGCCGTGGTCATCGACCCGGCATCGCGCACCACGGGCACCACCAGTCCTCGTGGCGACTGCGCCGCGAAGCCGAGGTGGACCGCGCCGTGCTGCACGATCTCCTGCGCCAGCGTGTCCACCGAGGAGTTGAGCTCCGGATGCCGCCGCAGCCCGGCCACGGCGATCCGGGCCACCAAGGCGAGCACGCCAACGCCGTCATCCGGCCGGGCGGCGCGCAGGGTTTTGCGCAGCGCGAGCAGCTCCGTGGCATCGACGTCGACCCAGGTGGTGGCGTCGGGGATCTCGCGGCGCGACGTGCTGAGCCGATCGGCCACCACCCGGCGGATGCCCGTGAGCGGGATGCGACGGTCTGCCTCCGCCGTCGCCGGGCCC
>JAABUN010007587.1_pt1 | contig 11579 bp, 9 predicted proteins | sample 5559311 | NCBI WGS metagenome assembly JAABUN01 (sample SAMN10711877, study PRJNA513370) | rock metagenome | isolation source: Antarctica rocks | place: Antarctica: Victoria Land, Siegfried Peak sud | reverse complement strand
CGGGTGGGGTGGCTCCGGGGGCGTGCAACAGACCCAGGCCCTCGTCCACGCCCGTGTCCAGCCGCGCCGCGGTGCTCCCCCGCAGCGGGCGGCTGAGCTCGTTGGCCACGTCGAGGACCGTCTGGCCCGAGCGTCGGTTCACGGTCAGGGCGAACTGGGGGCTGGGTCTGCGGTCGGCGCGCCGGAAGTCCTCCGCGAACCCGAGGATGTTGCTGGCCGCCGCGCCCCGCCAGCCGTAGATGGCCTGGAACGGGTCGCCGACCGCGGTCACCGGATGGCCGAGGCCCAGCGAGGGCACCGGGCCGGAGAACAGCTGCCGGAGCATGATCGCCTGGGCGGCCGAGGTGTCCTGGTACTCGTCCAGCAGCACCACCTTGAAGGCCGCCCGCAACGTCGCAGAGACCTGCGGCACCTCCTCGGCCAGCCGGGCCGCGATAGCCATCTGGTCGGCGAACTCGACCACCCCGAGCCGGCGCTTCAGCGCCTGGTAGTCCAGCACAAGGCTGGCCAGCTCCAGCCGCTCCTGGGCAGCGATCACGGCCTTCTTGACGTCGGCGTAGACGTTGCCGTAGCGGTTGAGGGGCGCCGACTCCCACCCCAGCAGCATCTCCCGGGCCTGGCCGTCCAGCGCCTCGGCGGCCACCAGGTGCGACTGCAGGTCCGAGTCCAGCTTGAGAACGCGCTCGGTGACGGTCGCCGGCCGCAGCCGGGACAAGAACTCGAAGGGGCCGGCCGCCGCCTTCACCACCCGCGAGGCCAGCCGGTAGCGGGTCGCCCCGCTGACCATCGTCGGGTCGGCCTCGTAGCCCAGCCGCAGCCCGTGCTCGGAGACCAGCCGCGCCGCGAACGCGTCGTAGGTCATCACCAGCTGCTCGCCGGACTCATCGACTCCCCGGTCCGACACCACACCCGCCCCGACCAGGGCCGCCCGAACGCGCGCGGACAGCTCGGCCGCCGCCTTCCGGGTGAAGGTCAGCCCGAGCACCTCCTCGGGCCGGACGGCCCCGGTGCCGACCAGCCAGACCACCCGTGCCGCCATCACCGTCGTCTTGCCCGAGCCGGCACCCGCGATGATGACGCCGGGCTCCAGCGGAGCGGTGATCGCGTCGAGCTGCTGGTCGGAGAAGGCGATGCCGAGGGCGTCGACCAGGTCGTCGGTGTCCCGGAGCCGCCGGGTGGGGGCGGGCGGGCTCAGCAGGTGGACGCTCACTGCACCACCTGCTGACCGGCGGACTGCGCGGGGCAGCTGCCGCGGAACGCGCAGTACCGGCACGCCGACCCGATCCGAGCCTCGAACCGCTCCGACCGGATCACCGCGGCTGCCTCGGCCAGCCGGCGGTGCACCCAGGTGGGTGGCCCGAGTTCCTCCGTCTCGGGCAGGCCGACGGGGAACGGCACGTCGTCGAGCGAGGCCTGCTGGAACACCTTGGGGTGGTGGGTGGTGCCGTCGGCGAGCCGCAGGTAGACCAGCTCGGCCCCGGCCGGCCGGGCGCCAGGACCGGCGACGGCGGCGAAGGCGTCGGCCTGGACGGCGAGCTGGTAGACCCCCAGCTGGTCCTGCAGGGCGACGTCCGCGACGTTGGGCGCCGCCCGAGAGGTCTTGAAGTCGACGATCCGGACCCGGCCGTCGGGGTCGCGCTCCACCCGGTCGGCGGAGCCGGTCAGCTGGATCCGCTCCTCAGCGACGTCCACCTCGCAGCTGAACGGCACCTCGGTCCCCAGCAGCTGCTGGCCGGGCCGGCCGGCCTGCCAGGCGGCGAAGCGCTCCAGCGCGGACTCGGCCTCGACCCGCTCCACAGCCGAGAGCCAGTTGGCGTCGAAGTCCAGCTGGCTCCAGACGGCGTCCAGGTGGGCCGTCAGCTCTTGGGGGTCGTCGGTCCGGGCACCGTGCTCGGCCAGCACGTGGACCAGCGAGCCGAAGCTGGCGGCGGCGGTACGGACGGGGTCCCCGTGGGCCTGCCGGCCCAGGAACCACTGGCGCGGACAGGCCAACACGTTCCCCAGCTGGCTGCCGGACAGCCGGACGGCCGCACCGGGGTCGATGACGGGGCCGGGCGCGTCGCTGAGGGCCCGCATCCCCCACCAGTGATCGGGCTGGGCCGCCGGCACCAGCGGCCGGCCGTCGGGTCCGCCGGCGTCGGCGAGCCGGGCCAGCCGGAAGGCGGCCTGTTCGCGCAGCGCCGGCGGTGACTCGGGGTCGACGCTCACCCTGCGCAGCTCGCCGACCAGCGCGGCGAGGGACAGCGGCCGGCGGGGCCGACCCGGCAGCAGCTGGACCGCAACCCCCAGCTCGGGCACGAACCGCGAAGGCTGGTCGCCCTCACCCTCGGTACCGGCGACCGCCGTGACCACCAGCCGGCTCCGTGCCCGGGTGCAGGCGACGTAGAACAGCCGCCGCTCCTCAGCGATCCGCTGCGCAGTCGGCACGGCCTCGGACACGCCCCGGCGGCCTAGCCGGTCGGCTTCCAGCAGCGACCCCCGCCGGCGGACGTCGGGCCAGGTGCCCTCCTGGACGCCCGCGACGACGACCAGCTCCCACTCCAGGCCCTTCGAGCGGTGCGCGGTGAGCACCCGCACCGCGGACCCCCGGAGCTCGGACTCCCGCAGCGTGTCGGCGGGGATCTGCTGACCCTCCACCTCGGCGAGGAAGCCGCTCACCCCACGGAGGCCGGCGACCTCCTCGCTGCGGGCGGCGATCTCGAACAGCGCGCAGACGGCGTCGAGGTCGCGGTTCGCCCGCCGGCCGGTGTCGCCGCCGAACGCGGCCTCCCGCCGCAGCCGCTCGGGCCAGCCCGTCCGGGACCAGAGCAGCCACAGCGCCTCCTCCGCGGTGGCGCCGTCGGCGACCGCGGCTGCGCAGCGCCGGAGCAGGTCGGCCAGCGCGGCGGCGGCCTCCGCGGCGGAGCCTCCGTCGCACTCGGCCAGCAGCTCGGGTTGGCCCAGGGCCAGCGCCAGCAGCTCCGCCGACGGTCGTGGCAGGGCGGCGCCGGCCAGCTCAGCGCGTTCACTCTGCCGCAGCGCGCGGCCCAGCCGCCGCGTCGCCATGGCGTCCAGTCCACCCAGCGGGGACGTGAGCAGCAGCTGCGCCTCCTCGGCGCCGAGGACGCGCCCCCGTGTCGCCAGCTGCAGAGCCAGCAGCAGCGGGCGGACAGCCGGGTCCCCGGCCAGCGGGATCTCATCGCCCGCCACCTCGACCGGGACGCCGGCCGCGACCAGGGCGCGGCTCAGCGGCGGGATGCTGGCCCGGCCGGAGCGGACCAGCACCGCCATCTCGTCCCAGCCGACGCCGTCGCGCAGGTGCGCGGCGCGCAGGATCTCGGCGATGTGCTCGGCCTCGGCGCCCGCACTGGTGCAGGTGAGCACCTCGACGCGGCCGCGCGGCAGCGTCGGGTCGGGCGTCGGATGCCGGAAGGTGGCGTAGATGTCGGGCGGCAGCGACCGCGGGATGCCCAGCCGGGAGGCGACGCTGCGGCTGGCGGCCAGCAGCGCGGGGCCGAACCGCCGGGTCTGCTGCAGAGCCAGCACCGGGGCTGGGGCTCCGTCGCGGGTGCGGAACAGGTCCGGGAAGTCCAGGATCCCGCGGGCCTCGGCCCCCCGGAAGGCGTAGATGGACTGGTCGGGGTCACCCATCACCACGACGTCGGCCCCGGATCCGGCGATCGTCTGCAGCAGGCGCACCTGAGCCGGGTCGGTGTCCTGGTACTCGTCGACGAAGACGCAGCCGATCTCGCGTCGCAGCGTCGCGACCACCTCAGGGTCGGTGAGCAGGATCCTGCTGCGGTGCACCAGCTCGGCGTAGTCCAGCACGCCCTCGGCGTCCAGCACGTCGAGGTACTCCTCGAAGAACTCCCCGACGCTGACCCACTCCGTGCGGGAAGCGGCCCGGCCGGCGGCGATCACGTCGTCGGGGTCCATCCCCAGCTGGCGGGCCTTGGCCAGCACGGCCCGGACCTCGCTGGCGAAGGCCCGGGTCCCGAAGGCGCGGGCCAGGCTCTCCGGCCAGTCGGTGTTGTGGGTCTCGAGGCTGCCCTGCAGCGTCTCGCGGACGCGGAAGTCCTGCTCGGGCCCCGTCAGCAGCCGGACCGGTGCGGCCGCGCCGGACGTCGCCGCGCCGTCGTTCCCGGCGCCGAGCCGCTCCCCGAAGCGGCGGACGAGCGCGTAGCAGAAGGCGTGGAAGGTCATCGCCATGGGCGTGACGACGGTCCGGTCCAGCCGGGCCGCGATCCGGGTGCGCAGGTCTGCGGCGGCCCGGCGCGAGAACGTCAGCACCAAGATGCTGTCCGGCGTCGCGCCCCGCTGCCCGATCCGGGCGACCACGGACTCGACCAGCGTCGTCGTCTTGCCCGTGCCCGGGCCGGCCAGCACCAGCAGCGGCCCGCCCGGATGGTCGACGACGGCCTGCTGAGCGGCGTCGAGCCGAGGCGGCGCGGCGGCGGCACCCTCGACGGGGGGTTCGGCGGTGCGGACGAGGCGATACATGCGGTGCGGTCCCTGCGGTCGGGCCCGGGCGGGCGGCGGAGCGGTGCTGTGCGTCTATTCGACCAGACGTCGCTGACAGGGCCGGCGCCGCCGGAGCAACCCGTCAGCGGTTCCGGCTGGTCACCTCTCCCCGGCGGCCGGCTCCTGACCGGTCTGCTCCGCCCCCCGGTCGACGTCGTTGCCGCGGATGCCGAGCATGAAGAGGATGGCGTCGAGGTAGGGCACCGAGACGGTGGTGTCGGCCTGGGCGCGGACCACAGGCTTGGCGTTGAAGGCGATGCCGAGGCCGGCGGCGGCCAACATGTCCAGGTCGTTGGCCCCGTCCCCGACGGCGACGGTCTGGGACAGCGGGACGCCCTCAGCGGCCGCGATCTGGGCCAGCAGCCGCGCCTTACCCGCCCGGTCGACGACGGGACCCTCCAGCTCACCGGTGAGCACCCCGTCCACCACGGCGAGCCCGTTGGCGTAGGAGTGGTCGAGGTCGAGGTCGGCGCGCAGCCGGTCGGTGAAGGGGGTGAAGCCGCCGCTGACGATCGCCACGGTGAAGCCCAGCCGCTTGAGTGTCCGGACGAAGGTCCGGGCCCCCGGCGTCAGCCTGATCCGGGCCTGGACGCGTTCGACGGCGGCCTCGTCCAGCCCGGCCAGCAGCCGGACCCGTTCCCGCAGCGAGGCTTCGAAGTCCAGCTCGCCGGCCATCGCGCGGGTGGTGATCTCGGCGACCTCGTCAAGCCGGCCGGCCTCCTCGGCCAGCAGCTCGATGACCTCGTCCATGATCAGCGTGGAGTCGACGTCCATCACCACCAGCCGCTTGGCGCGGCGCTCCAGCCCGTTGACCTGGACGGCGATGTCGATCCCGTGCTCGCGCGCCACCTCGACCAGCGCCTGGCGCATCGCCTCCACGTCACCGGCGATGACGACGAGGTCGTAGGCGGTGACCGGGGTGGTGGCCAGCCGGACCACCCGGTCGATGTTGCCGCCGGTGCCCGCGATTGCGGCGGCGACGGCCGCCAGCGCGGTGGCCGGCAGCGGGCGGCCCAGCACCGTGACGGCGTGCCGGACCAGCTGCGCCCGGCGCGACCGGGCCTCGACCCGCTCGAACTCGATCCGCAGGTCACGGGTCAACCCCCAGGAGAGGATGTCGCTGAGCAGGCTCTCATTCGCCCCCGCCAGCCGGACCAGCACGTCGAGGGTCAGCCGCTCCCGGACGACGAGCTGCTCCAGGTCCTCCAGCTCCGCGCCGGCGTCGCCGAGCAGCTGCAGCAGCTCTGCGGTCACCCGGGGCCGGTCGGCGCCGTAGACCCGGATCAGCAACGGCAGCTCGGTGGCCGGCGCGTCGGGTACGGGGTCGGTCACGGCTGCAACGTCCAGACCAGCAGCTCGGCCTCGGTCGCGGCCGTGACCCGCAGCCCGGCCTCCCCGGTGACCCGCAGCGAGTCGCCGGCGCCCAGCGCTCCGACCGCCTCCACGTCCACCTCCCCGCGCAGGACGAAGAGGTGGGCCAGCGGGCCGCTCGGCAGCACCCGCGCGGTGCCGGTGGCCAGCACGCTGACCCACAACGTCGAGCCGGCGCTGCCCAGCCCGACGGCCGCGTCGGGGTGCGCACCGGAGGCCACCGGGTACCAGTCGCGGGCCAGCTCGGCCTGGTCCACCTGGCCCTGGCCGTAGGACGGCGGAGTGCCGGGCTCGTCGGGCCGCAGCCACATCTGGACGAAGTGCACGGGCACCCGCCGGCTGGCCGGGTCGCTCGTCCAGGCGTCATTCCGTTCGGCGTGCACCACGCCCGAGCCGGCGCTCAGCCGCTGCGCCAGACCCGGCACGACGACGCCACGACGGCCGGTGGAGTCGGTGTGCACCAGCGACCCCGAAGCCACCCAGGTGAGGATCTCGGCGTCGGCGTGCGGGTGGTCGTCGAAGCCGCGGCCGGCCAGCAGGAACTCCTCGTTGACCACCATCAGCGCACCGTGCCCGACCCTGCCGGGGTCGTAGTGGGCGCCGAAGGAGAAGACGTGCGCGGTGTCGACGCCCACCCCGGCCGTCCGGAAGCGATCCTCGGCCCTGCCCACCTGCAGTCGGGGCAGGCGCAGCTGCGGGGGGGCGCTCACCGGGCCAGTATCACCAAGCCCGCACGGGCGCGCCGTCTAGGCTCACCCCATGGCCTCCCGCCCCGTTCCCGACCCGATCGCTCCTGGCCAGGAGTCGGTGTGGGACTACCCCCGGCCACCGGCCCTGGTGGCCAGCGACGAGCTCGTCACCGCCGTCCTGGGCGGGGTGGAGATCTGCGAGACCTCGACCAGCTACCGGGTCCTGGAGACCTCCCACCCGCCGACCTACTACCTGCCCCGCAGCGCCTTCCGCGAGGGGGCGCTGGTCCCGGCCCACGGCAGCTCCTGGTGTGAGTGGAAGGGCGAGGCGTCCTACCTCGACCTGGCCGGCGGCCCGACCGTGCGGCCCCGCGCAGCCTGGTACTACCCGCAGCCGAGCCCCCGGTTCGCCGCGCTCCGCGGGCACGTCGCGCTCTACCCGGGGCAGATGGACGAGTGCCTCGTCGACGGGGAACGGGTGCAGGCGCAGCCAGGCGGCTTCTACGGCGGCTGGATCACCTCGGGCGTCGTCGGCCCCTTCAAGGGCGGGCCCGGCAGCAGCGGCTGGTGAGGCGGACGCCATGACGACCCGGACGCCGCGTGGCGGTCCCGCGGACCACGTCGAGGCCGTGCTCAGCCTCGTGGAGCAGATCCCGCCGGGCTGCGTCGCCACCTACGGCGAGCTGGCCGAGGCCGTCGGACGGGGCGGCCCTCGCCAGGTCGGTCAGGTGCTCGCGACCTGGGGCGCGAGCGTTCCGTGGTGGCGGGTCGTCCGGGCCGACGGCCTGCCCGCACGCGGTCTCGAGCAGGAGGCGCTCGCCCGGTTGGCCGCCGAGGGAGCGCCGCTGCGGGGGGCGCGCGTCGTGCTGGGCGACGGGCGCCGAGGGGTCGACGCCCCCGCGCGGGTGCCGCCTCGGGGAGCGTGCTGATCGCGTTCCGCCGAGGGTTCCCAACCGGTCGGGATCTGTGGCACGCTGTCCCCGCTGTTGCAAGTGGTCTGTGTCGTGGTACGTGCTACGCCCCCAGAACTATTGCGTGGGCGTCCAGCGGTTTGCGGGTGCCCGACAGCAGTCGGGGCCGTGAGGTGCGGCCGCCGAATGCCAGATCCTAGGGAGACTGAACATGGCGCAGGGAAGCGTGAAGTGGTTCAACGCCGAGAAGGGCTACGGCTTCATCGCCGTGGACGGCGGCGGTCCGGACGTCTTCGTCCACTACAGCGCCATCGAGTCGACGGGTTTCCGAACCCTCGATGAGGGCCAGCGCGTCGAGTTCCAGACCACGCAGGGCCCCAAGGGCCCGCAGGCGGACCAGGTTCACGCGATCTAGTCTGTCCTCGCTCCGCTCGGACGCGCTCTCCGCTCTGGCCCGCCGACGTCGTCGTCGCTCGTGAACGAAAAGCATGTTCACGCCCTCCTCCTTCGTTCGGCGGCGCGGAGAGCGGGGGGTCCGGGCAGTGACTGAGCGCTTCCCGTCCCCCACCTCTCTTCTCAGTACACCGGCTGAGTCGGGTCGATCTGGGTGACCCAGGCGCTGACGCCGCCGCCGACGTGTACGGCGTTGTCGAGGCCGGCGCCGCGGACGATGGCGAGCACCTCGGCCGAGCGGACGCCGGTCTTGCAGTAGAGGACGACCTGCTGGTCCTGCGGCAGGTGACCCAGCGCCTCCCCGGTCTGGAAGTCCCCCTTGGGGATGAGGATCGAGCCGGGGATGAGGTTGATGTCGCGCTCGACCTTCTCGCGGACGTCGATCAGGACGAAGTCCTTCTCGCCGCTCTCGCGTGCGACCAGCCAGTCCTCCAGCTGCTTGACCCCGACCGTGTGACCGGCGACGGCCTCGGCGGCCTCGTCGGTGATCGCGCCGCAGAACGCGTCGTAGTCGATCAGCTCGGTGACGCTCGGGTTCTCCCCGCAGACCGCGCAGTTCGGGTCCTTGCGGATCTTCAGCTGCTGCCAGCTCATGTCGAGGGCGTCGTAGACCTGCAGCCGGCCGATGAGCGGCTCGCCGATCCCGGCGAGGAGCTTCAGCGCCTCGGTGACCTGGGTGGCGCCGATCGACGCGCACAGCACGCCCAGCACGCCGCCCTCGGCGCAGCTGGGAACCATGCCCGGGGGCGGCGGCTCCGGGTAGAGGCAGCGGTAGCACGGGCCCTGGTCGGCCCAGAAGACGCTGACCTGGCCGTCGAAGCGGTAGATCGAGCCCCACACGTACGGCTTGTGCAGCAGCACGGCGGCGTCGTTGACCAGGTATCGGGTGGCGAAGTTGTCCGTGCCGTCCACGATCAGGTCGTACTGGGCGAAGATCTCGAACACGTTGTCGTTGTCGAGACGGACGTCGTGCACGACCACGTCGACGTACGGGTTCGTCTCGGCAATCGACTCCTTGGCCGACTGGGCCTTGGAGCGCCCGATGTCGGACTGGCCGTGGATGATCTGACGCTGCAGGTTCGACTCGTCGACGGTGTCGAACTCGACGATGCCGAGCGTTCCCACCCCGGCAGCGGCCAGGTAGAGCAGCGCCGGGCTGCCCAGGCCGCCGGCGCCGATCACCAGCACCTTGGCGTTCTTGAACCGCTTCTGGCCGTCCATGCCCACGTCGGGGATGATCAGGTGGCGGCTGTAGCGGCGCACCTCGTCGATGCTCAGCTCAGTGGCGGGTTCCACCAACGGCGCGAGAGCCATGGTCTGTCCTCCTGCGTCCTGCGCCGGCCCTCAGGTCGACGCACTCGGGTCTGGTCGGTCGCCCGTCGGGTGCGGCCTTGGGCTGCAACGCCACTCCCCGGACCGCTATTCCGCAGGCTGGACGGCCGTCTCAGCGTTGGACGGCCTTGGTGACGGTGGTGCAGACGGTGACCCAGTCGCGGTCGGGTTCTGGGTCCTGGGACGCCCAGAGCACGTTGACCATCTCCCGCACCGTCACCCAGTCCCGGACGCGGTCCTCGTCCAGGCCCGCGGCGTCGACGACGGTGTGGAGCCGGTCGAGCAGCGCGTTCCGGAGGTCACCGGAGGCGAGCGCCTCGGCCCACCGGTTCCACAGCAGCGGGGCGACCTCGTAGGCCGGGTCGCCGGCCAGCGGCGCAGGGTCGATGGCCAGCCAGGGCTCCCGTCGAGCGGAGAGGACATTGCCGAAGTGCAGGTCGGTGTGCAGCAGGGCGACGTCGGTGCCGGGGTCCGTGGCGAGCTCCCGCGCCAGCCCGATCGCCTGGTCGACGAAACGTCGTGGGGCCAAGGTCGTCCCACGGAGCGTGACCAGCTCCTCAGCCCAGCGGGCAGCCTGCACGGACAGCCGGTCCAGCTGCGGAAGCGGCGCGCGGTGCAGCCGCCCGTAGAGCCCGGCCACGATCTCGCACGCCGCCAGCACCTCCACCGTGTGCAGGTCCTCGCCCGGCTCGGCTCGTTCCAGCAGCAGCACCCGTCTGCGGGGGTCGGCCCTCAGCAGGCGGACGGCACCGGCGCCGTCCCACGCGCGCAGCGCCAGGTGCTCCTGGGCCGACTCCGGCTGCGGCCAGCCGAGCTTCAGTGCCGCCGGCCCGCCGTCTGCATCCCGGACCGGCAGCACCAGCGCCTCCGCGCCGCCGGCCGCGGGGCCGTCGGCCACCAGCTGCCACTCCTGCAGGACCGACGCGACCAGCCGGGGCAACGCGCCGAGCCAGCCGGTCCAGCCGGCCCCGCGCCCGTCGTGGCCGAGCAGCGACGCAGGCAGGTCGATCCGCACGCCGCCACCGTAGGTGATGGGATCAGCCCATGGCCCAGCCCCGACAACCGGCGTCCGACGTCACCACCACCGTCGACGGACGGGTGCTCAGCCTGACCAACCTGGACAAGGTGCTTTACCCGGCGACCGGCTGGACCAAGGCCGACGTGGTGAGCTACTACCTGCACATCGCGCCGGTGATCCTGCCGCACGTCCGGGACCGGGCGATGACGCGGCTGCGGTACCCGGGCGGCGTGGGCTACGCAGAGCGGCGGGAGGAGCGCGGCGGCAGCACCCCGCCGCCGGAGGGCGCCTTCTACGAGAAGAACGCCCCGGTCGGCACCCCGGCGTGGGTGCCGCGCCGCCAGGTCGGGACCAGCGACGGGGTGATCGACTACGTCGTGGTCGACGAGCTCGCGACCCTGGTCTGGCTGGCCAACCTGGCCGCGCTGGAGCTGCACACGCCGCAGTGGCGGATCTCCAGCGGCACAACCGGCGAGGACGGCGTCCTCGACCTGCCGGCCGAGGAGCCCCGGCCCGGGGAGCCGTTGGCCGACCGGGTGGTCGTCGACCTCGACCCGGGCGCCGGGATGACCATCGTCGAGACGGCCCGGGCCGCACTCCTGGTGGCCGGGGCGATGGCGGCGGACGGACTGCTGCCAGTGCCGCAGAGCTCGGGCAGCAAGGGCATCCAGGTCTACGCCGCGGTGGCACCCTGTCGCAGCCGGGACGCGTGGGCCTACACCAGGAGGCTGAACGCGTCGATGGCGCGCGCCCACCCGGACTTCTTCGTCGCCACGATGTCCGTGGAGCAGCGGCGGGGCCGGATCTACGTCGACTACAACCAGAATCTTGCGGCCCGGAACACGATTGCTCCCTACAGCCTGCGGGGCCGCGAGCGCCCGTCGGTCGCGACGCCGCTCAGCTGGGACGAGGTCGGTGCGGTGGATGCACCCGAGGACCTCCGCTTCTCCCCCGAGGAGGTGCTGGTGCGGGTGGCCGAGCAGGGCGACCTGGCCGCGGACCTGCTGGCCGAGGAGCGCCCGGACCTGCCGAGCGCCCCGCTAGGGTGACGGCGTGAGCTCCCAGGCCAGCACGCGGGCGACCCGGATGCCGCGCGACCAGCGCCGCGTCCTGTTGCTGGAGGCGGCGACGGACGTCTTCACCGTGAAGGGCTACCACGCTGCGGCGATGGACGACATCGCCGAGGCAGCCGGGGTGTCCAAGCCAGTCCTCTACCAGCACTTCCCGTCCAAGCTGGACCTCTATCTCGCCCTGCTGGACGCCAGCTGCGACTCCCTCGTCGAGGTGGTCCGCGACGCCCTGGCC
>JAABUN010007586.1_pt1 | contig 11581 bp, 17 predicted proteins | sample 5559311 | NCBI WGS metagenome assembly JAABUN01 (sample SAMN10711877, study PRJNA513370) | rock metagenome | isolation source: Antarctica rocks | place: Antarctica: Victoria Land, Siegfried Peak sud | reverse complement strand
GCAGGATGCCGGGCTTGAGCGCGCGGGCGTCTTCGACGTGGCGCACGACCTGGGCCAGGAAGCTGTCGGTTCCGACCCGGGTGGCCGCCACCAGCAGGGTGCCGGAGGTGTTGATGGACCCGCCGATAACGTCATCGCCGACGGCGCGTTCCAGCGGCACCGGTTCACCGGTGACCAGGGACACGTCCACGGCGGAGTAGCCGTCGCGGACCCGCCCGTCGACCGGGATGCGCTCTCCGGGGCGCACCCGCACCAGGTCACCGGCGGCGACCTCGTCGATCGGGACGTCACGCTCGGCGCCGTCGCGGACCACCCGGGCGGTGTCGGGCTGTAGGTCCAGCAGCTTCTTCACGGACTGGCTGGATCGGGTCTTGACCAGCAGGGACAGCCACTCGGAGAAGATGTGGTAGTTGACCACCAACACGGTCACCGCGAAGAACGGCGCGGTCGGGTAGTCGGTGAGCAGGTTGGTCAGCCCGATGATCCCGCCGACGATGCCGGCGAGCGCCCCGACCTCGAGCAGCACGTGCTGGTTCAGGATGCGCCGCCGCCCGGCCTGGTAAGCCATCCGCAGGATGTGTGGGGCGATGCCGAACACCACTGCCAGGGCCAGGGCGCCAGTGAGCCACCCCGCGGCCGGGTCGCCGATGATCCCGGCCTCGCGGGCGGCGTAGGCCGCCGCCGCGGGGGTGATGATCGCGACCGCGCCAGCCAGGGCCCGACCGCTCCCGGCCGGGCGCAGGATGGCGTAGGAAACCGGCACCATGAGCGCGAGAACCGAGGCCGGCACCAGGACCGACCACAGACCGGAGACCTCCAGGATCAGCGCGATCGCGGTCAGACTGGCCGTGATCGCAACCAGCAGGCGTTTGCCCTCACGGACGAGGTCGGCTTCCTCCTCCTCGAACGGGCGCAGCTTGCGGGGGTCATAGAGGTCGTAGCCGAGGTCGCGCAGGGTGGTAAGGATGTCCTCGGGGCCGATTAGGGCCGGGTCGTAGTCGACCAGGGCCTGCTCGTGGGTAAGGCTGACCGCGACCTTGTCCACCCCTGCCTGGCGGCGCAGGGCTTTTTCGATCGTGCCGGTGCACAGCGAGCAGTGCAGGCCGGCGATGCGGGCGCGGATGCGGGCGTGGCCGGCCAGGGCGCTGGGTTCCTCGGCCCACAACTGCTCCGCGCCGGTGCCGACCGGGATGCCGATCGGGGTGCTCACTGCGGCGTCTTCCCGGTATCGCTGGTGTCGCCGGTCACCGAGTACCCGGCGGTGTCGATCTGGGCGGCCAGCGCAGCGCGGTCGGTCACCGTGGGGTCGAAGCGAACCCGGACCTGCCCGGTGCGGTGGTCCGCGGCGGCCTCCCGGACCCCGTCCACCCGGCGCAACGCCTGGCCCAGGCGCTGCTCGCACCCAGCGCACGTCATGCCCTCCACATGCAGGGTCACGTTCTCAGCCATCCTCACTACCTCCAGTCGTCGTTGCCCACGCTCGAACAGACGGTGCCGTGCCGGCCCCTGTCCAGGTCTTCGTACAGGTTGTCGTCGACCTGAGGTCTGGTCTGGCGCGGGTGAGCTGCTGCATGACCGCCACATTAAGGCTTCCACCCGGATGGAAGGTCAAGCCAACGGGCGGGTACCGCTCAGCCGGGTCGGCGAGCAGGCACTGCCTGCCGTTTGACCTTCTAGCGGCGGGAACGTCGAAAGTGGGCGTCGTCCGTACTCCACATCCCGGCCCCATGGGGCCGATAGAAGGGATCAACATGCCTCTCGTCGACGACCGCACCCAGCAGCTGATCAACGTTCTGGCCGATTGCGTCGCCAAGTGCGAGGCCTGCGCAAAGGACTGTGCCATTCAGGGCAACGCCGACCTCACCGGTTGCATCAACCTATGTCTGGACTGCGCCACGCTGTGCCAGGCCTGTATCCCGCTGCTCGCCCGCGGCAGCGAGTTCTCCTCCGCGTTGTGCCGGGACTGCGCCGATGCCTGCGAGCGGTGCGCCCAGGAGTGTGAGCGGACCGGGATGACCGAGTGCGCCGAGGCCTGCCGCAAGGCCGCCGAGGCCTGCCGCCAAGTGGCCGGTGCCGCTGCCTGACCCGGCCTGGGTGGCGGTGCGGCCCTCCGCCGGGTCAGACTTCGGGCTGCACCGTCGCCTCCACCTTCTGGTGTACATGCTCGATCAGTTGGCAGGCGACACCTACGGTCGGCGTCGGAAGGGTGCCCGCGACCGCAGCCAGCTCGATAAGTTGAACGTGCAACTCCTGCAGCTCCCCGATGCGCCGCTCAATGTTGGCGGCTTGCGTGTCGAGCACCTCACGCACGTAGCCGCACGGCACCTCGCCCCGCTCCCGGAACGCCAGGATCTCCTTGACCTCGCCCAAGGCGATCCCTAGCCGCTGCGCACTGCGGATGAACCTCAACCGCCCGGCGTAGCTCTCGTCGTAGTCCCGGTAGCCCGACGACGTGCGATCCGGCTCGGGCAGCACCCCGATCGACTCGTAGTACCGGATCGTCTTCGGGTTCAGCCCGACTTGGCCCGCCAACTCACCAATCCTCATCCGTACCTCCGGCGGTAACCTTACAGCCGGGAGGAAGGACAGCCGGGCGCCGCCATGCCTGGAGTATTCGCAGGGTCTGATCTGGGGGTCTGATTCGGGCGTGGTGATGGGGGTGCGGGTGTCCCTGACCTGGGAGAATACGGATTGTCAAGATCAGTGTTCGGCCGCAGGAAGGGACACCCTCAAGGTGAAGAGTACAAGCGTTGCTGTCCGGGCCGGGGAGGGCTGGTCGACCGCGCTGTCGGTGACTGCATCGGGGACGGGCACCATCGCCCACGCCGGAGTCGCCTTGCTGCGGCTGCTGGCCGACCGGGTAGGGCTGACCGGTGCCTTGGCCGGTGCGGTGGCCAGGCCCGGGTTCGTCCCGGCCCTCTACCGCCGAGACGTGGGTCATGCGGCGGCTCGGCCGTTGCCTGCGGGCCTGGGGATCACTGGTCGGGGGCGGAGTACACCTCGATCTCGGCGGCGCCGGTGTTGCCGCCGGTGGTGTTGACCGCGTCGATGGTCAGGACTTGCCCTGTGAGGTCGGCGTCGCTGACCACGAGCCCAGGTCCGGCGGGGAAGGGACCGTGGACGGTCCCATTGACGGTGACCTGATAGCTGTCCACGACTGCGGTGCCGTCGCTCATCGACCGGGTCCGGTACCCGAAGCCCACGATGTCGGTGACCCGGGCCAGGTCGAGAGTGATCGACGCGTCGTCGCCGTCACCGTCGGTGGACCACTGGGTGGCAGTGTCACCGTCCACGGCGTTGCCGGCGGTGAAGTCAGCGGAGAACTCCGAGCTGACGGTGGTGACGCTCGCCTCCAGCGCGGCGTTGGGGCCCAGGGCCTGCGAAGGGCCGACAGGTGGGGTCTGGAACGTCGCCACACCGCTCTGGTAGAGCCGTCCGTCGACCCCGGAACCCTGGACCCGGTAGTGGTACAGGGTGTCCGGGCTCAGGTCGCGCATCACGGCCTGAGGGGTGGCGTGCGCGCCGCCGCCCATGTCGTCGTCGGTGGCGATGCCCTCTCCGAGCTCCTCGCTCTGTCCGTAGACCACGGCGCACGCCATGTCCAGCGTGGTCGTCACCGACAGGGTCGCGAACGTGCCCGACGGGTCGACCACGACCTCGGGGGCCTACTCGAACAGGTCCTCGGCCGCCAGGACCTGTCCCTGCTGCGGCGGCGGGTCCGTCACAGCGACCCCTGTGCCCGGATCAGGGTCAGGGTCGGGGTCCGCACACGCAGACAGAGCGAGCGCAGCGACCGCGACGGCGGTCAGGACGGGAGAACGCACAGACATGATGGGGGAACACCTGCAGGACGTGGTGATGTTCCATGACCTGAGGCGGCAACCCGGTAGTGGCCCACCTACCTTGGACCCTTCCGGTCATCACTCTTGCAGGAGGCACCGTGAGCGCAACGGGGAAGCACGACCCAGGCGAGCAGGACGGTGCTGGGCGGGTGCGACCCCAGGCCCTGGTGTTCGACGTCAACGAGACCCTGTCGGACACCTAGACGGCCCCACTGGTGACGCTTATCACAGGTGACGACGGGTCTGAGGACCGGATCCGTCACTGAGAAGCCGCAGCGCAGTCTCGACGACCTCTTGCTGGCGGTGGCGGTCGCCGACAGGTCCCATGGTGCGACCCATCAAGTGCGGTGTGACGAGGACTCGGGGAAGGCGAAGCTGGCTGGCCACGTGCGCAAAGCCTCGCACGACCACGCAGACAGTGGCGATACTCGCCTGCTCCAGTGCTCTGGCAAGGAGTTCGACCGACTCTGGCAGACCGGTCAAGTGACCACGAACAGGCATATGTCGACCTCGCCGGAGCGAAGTCGTTGTGCCCACTGAGGCGCCACCTTGTCGCGCAGCCGTCCCCGCGACGCGGCTCCGGTGAAGGCGTGGTGGCTTTCGGACAGGCGGACCTCACCCTCGCCCTCCAGCTCCCGTAGCAGCGAGACAGGGAAGACGGTGCCAGGGTCTCTTTGAGCGGTACGTGCGTCGTAGCCGGGGGTGGCGGGCCGTCAACTGGTCATCGGGGGCGGCCTCGGGAATCACCGACACGGTCGGGTCGCTCCGGAGGAATTCTTTGATCAGGAGCAGGACCTCCTGCTGGGTCGGTCCGTCGGCGCCCATCGGGTCTTCGCCGATCCGGACGCCCCCCGCTGTGACAAGAGCCAAGGTTAGGCGTGACACCTCCTCGGCCACCGGCGTGAAAGGAGCGTCGGGGACCAATGGGGCGTCATCACCTGAGTAGGCTTCCCACTTGAGCCTCATGGACTGCGCCTCTCACCGGGCCCAGGTCGCGGGTGTCGAGAGCCTCGCCCAACCGGTCGAGCACGCTGGCGAGGGCGTCGGCTGCCGCGTCATCGGGCCTGGCGGCCAGAAACTTGAACTGCATGTCGGCGTGGGAGCCGTCGTGGAAGGACTGCCTGAACGCTTCGAACGTCACCCCCGGGTGCTCGTCCGCCGGGTCGTCCATAGGCCTCCTTGCCGCGCAATGCGACCGATATCCACGGTAGCAGCGAGGCACGAAGCCCGTCGCGTGCTGCGTCAGTCGAGCGCGGTGACCTGCCCTGCTCACCACGATCCCGAGCCCGGTGCCGTTTTGCCAGGTCGCGCTCGCCACCTGCGTGCAGCGATCACCCCACCCACGGAGAGCAGGAGCAGGGTCACGGCTGCGGCGACGAACGGCCAGGAGGAGAGCTCGGTGGCGTAGGCGCCCAGCGCGACGTAGGCGATCGTGCCGGGGATGATGCCCAGCGCGGTGCCGAGCAGGTAGGCGGGGAAGGTCACAGCGGTGAGTCCGGCCGCGTAGTTGATCGCGGTAAAGGGCAGCACGGGCACGAGGCGCACCGCGATGATCGAGAGCAACCCGTGCCTAGCCAGCACGTCGTCGAGCTTGGCCAACCTTGCGCCGGTCAGCGCCTCCACGGCCTCGCGGCCCAACGACCGTCCGAGCTGGTATGCGGTGACTGCCCCGAGGACTGCGGCGGCCCAGACCAGCACCAGCCCCCACCCCATCCCAAACAGTAGACCGGCTAGGATCGACAGCACGTTCTTGGGCACGGGGAAGAGGGTGGACAGCGCGTACACGAGCAGGAAAACGAGCGGCGCCACGGGTCCGGCAGCGGTCAGCCATCCCTCGATCTGACCCCGCTGCGGGGCACCCCCGACGACGGCCACCAGCACTACGACGACGAGCAGTACAGTGAGAGTGACAGCACGCAGCAGGGCCCTGCGGCTCAGCCGCGGCGGATCGGTCACGGCTGTCGCAGGACGCGGACGCCGATGACCACGCGTTGGAGTGCGGTGACGCCCACGGCCAGGATGGCGTGTCCTTCGTGCGGGAGGTCGTGGGCGAGCCCGTCCTGATTGCCGGCGACGTAATCGTGGGCGTCGAATCCGAGGGTTTCGAGCCGCCAAGCCGCCCTCGGGCTCATGTCGCACTGGAAGTCGTTGCAGTAGACCACGACTGGCAGGTCGGGGTTGAGGCGACGACGGGCCTCGGTGACGTCCCAGCCTTTCAGTGTCAGGTGACCGCACCCGGCCAGGTGGGCCCATTCATACTCGGCCCGCGGCGACACGGCGTCCTGGGCGACCAGCCGACGCACCTCGCCACGCCCGATGGAGGCTGGCATCAGCGCTGGCCTCCCGGCCAGGTCAACAACGGGGCGTTAACCACCACTCCTGACCGGTTGGAGGTGACGGCCCCGTCGGACTCGACGGCCGTGATCTGGTCGACCGACGCCAGCAGCGTCGCCTGCGATGGATCGGTCCAGGTGACCTCGACGATCTCGACCAGGGGCGTGTAGCCGTCATCGCCCGGGACCTGGGTGAACACGTCGGGTTGGAACCCCAACGGCCCGGCTGGCGTGTCGGCTGGGGTGAGCCCGTTTGTGAACACGTACACGGTTCCTCGGGCGGCTTCGGGCAGGTCGGCCAGGCTGGCCACCACGGGTACGGGTGAGCCCATCATGCCTTCGAACACACCGGCGATCTCGACGTCGGAGACCTCGGTGTGGATGAACGCGATCGGCTCGCCCCGGTAGTAGGCAAACACCGGTGGGATCCGTGGCGCCTCCGGCGACGACATGGTCATGTCGTCGCCGGTCATCTCGCCCATCGACGTGGTGGCGGCGTCGGCGGTTACTTCCGGGCCGCGGTCGGGGCCGTAGACCCACCAGACCCCCACGCCGAGGATCGCGGCGGCGATGACGACGCCGATCGTGATCCTGGACCGCACCGAGCGGCCGTCCGCGTCCGTGTCGAGTCCCACGCCCTGGCGGGCCAGGCCGGGACCGTCGTCGGGTGCCGGGCGCTGCCGGCTGGTCGAATCGTCGGTCATGTGTATTCTCCTGGTCAGCAGCGTGGTCGTGGATGTCGAAACCCATCTCGTGCAGCGCCGAGCGGGTTTCTGACCCTCGAACACCCCCGTTCGAAGGCCAGACGCCCCACCTTGCACGAGCCAATGACGGCAACTTATGGGTTCCAGTAGGTGGAAGGTCAAGCCACCACCCCGCAGACGCCCTCGTCGCCGAGGCTTAGATTTGCCCGAACAGCTGTCGCATAAGCCGCCGGTCGGACCCGTCCGCGTGCGATAGTTTGCATGACGGGTTGAGTGACGGTGACTTGCAGCGATCGATGGCGGTGATTTGTGGTCGCTAAGTAGCGGTCCTGATGTGTTGGCCTAGGTCCCCGGTTGGGGCTGGCCTTAGGGCGGCTTTGTGATCGGTTTCTTGGTCCAGCGTGGTTGTCGTAGCGGCATGTGACGTGCGGCTGTGTGTGGACGCCTGTTTCCAACGAGAACTTGACGAGCTCGCGATGTTAGCTCTACGGGGTGATTGTCGTCGTGCGGAGAGTGTCGATGCGTGCGGTGATGTTGTCGCGGATGAGTCGCATCCGGTCGAGACCTTCGATACCTCGGGTGGAGGGTTCGTCCGTGTCCCAGTACTCGATGCGGGTGCCGTTGACGGGTTCGATGTGGGCTTCGCGGCCGAGAACGACGATGAGATCAGCGGCCGTGGCTAACTCGTGAGTGATGGCCTTGGGCGTCTCGGTCGTGATGTCGACACCGACTTCGTGCAGGCTCTGAGCTGACAGGGTGTTGATCGTGGTGCCGGGATTGGTGCCGGCGGAGTCGACGTTGACGGTCTCTCCGGCTGCGTGACGTAGCAGACCCGCTGCCATTTGGGACTTGCCGCCGTTTCGGACACACACGAATAGCACACGGGGAGTGCTCATCGGAGCGCACGGATGATCGCGGCTTGGGCGTGGGTGTGGACGCGGTGGGTGGGATGGATCTGGACCTGGGTGAACCCTGCCGTGGTGAGAGCCTTGGTGAATTCGGTCTCGGTGAGGGCGCCGGCGATACACCCGGTCCACGCGGCCATGTCGGTTTTGGTTGCCTCGTCCATGTCGTCATCGGCGATGACGTCGGAGAAGGCGAGGCGACCTCCGGGGCGCAGCACTCGTGCTGTCTCGCGGAGAACGATGGTCTTGTCAGCCGCGAGGTTGAGCACACAGTTGGAGATCGCCACGTCGACGGAGTCATCGGGAAGTGGGATGTCCTCGAGGTAGCCCTGCAGGAACTCGACATTGGTCACCCCTGCCGCAGCAGCGTTGGTACGGGCGAGGTCGAGCATCTCGGTTGTCATGTCCAACCCGATGACGTGGCCGGTGGGACCGACCCGGCGGGCGGAGATGAGCACGTCCGCGCCGGCGCCGGAGCCGAGGTCGAGCACGGTCTCCCCGGGGTGGAGGTCGGCCACGGCGGTTGGGACCCCGCAACCCAGCGAACCGGTGGCGGTGTTAGCGTCTTCTTGGCCGTAGAGAGCGGCGCCGAACACGATGACGCCTTGCTCGTCTCGTTCGAGGTCGGGGGGCGGGTTGCCGCAGCAGGCGGTGTTGGTCGCGGCGGCGGCGTACCGTGCGCGGACGGTTTCGCGAATGTCCTTGATGTCGGGTTTCACTCTGGGTCCTTTGGGGTTGTGGTGGGCTGGTGGTGCTTGGTTCGGGGGCGAAGTTCTAGGTGTTGGTTAGCTCGCCCAGAAGGGTCTGGACCCGGGACTTGATTTCGTCTCGGATGGGCCGCACGGCTTCGATGCCTTGGCCTGCGGGGTCGGCGAGATCCCAATCGAGGTAGCGCTTGCCCGGGAAGACTGGGCAGGCGTCACCGCAGCCCATCGTGATGACGACGTCGGAGGTCTCCACTGCCTGTGGGGTCAGGACCTTGGGGTGTTCATCGGAGATGTCGATGTCAACCTCGGCCATCGCTGCGACAGCGGCAGGATTGACTTGGTCACCGGGGTCGCTGCCCGCTGAGCGTACTTCCACGGCACCGCCGCTGAGGTGTCTCAGGTATGCGGCGGCCATCTGGGAGCGGCCTGCGTTGTGGACGCAAACGAACAATACTGACGGCATCGCAGTCACGGGCCGGCTTCCGGGCTAAGAACCTCGTCGGCGGCATCACCGGGGGAGTGTGTCGCTGTGGCTGTTCGCGTTGGGTGGGTGAGTCGGGCGAGGAGTTCTTGAACGCGGGCGTCTAGGTCCTCGCGGATGTGGCGGACAGTGTCTAAGTCCTGCCCGTCGGGGTCGGGCACGGTCCAGTCTAGGTAGCGCTTGCCTGGGTAGATGGCGCACGCATCACCGCAGCCCAAAGACACCACGACGTCTGCTGCTGCAACGACATCGTCGGTCAATGGCTTGGGGAACTCCTGGGCCAGGTCGATCCCGACCTCGCTCATTGCTTCCACTGCCACGGGGTTGATCCCGGTTGCGGGGGCCGAGCCTGCGGAACGTACGTGCACCCGCCCGGATGCGTGGTGGGCCAGCAGGGCGGCGGCCATCTGGGAGCGGCCCGCGTTGTGGACGCACAGGAACAGCACCTCTGGGACGTCTTTGGCGACGTGGCCATCGGCCTGGGCCAACGCGTGCAGCCGGTCGGCTGCGAACCTGCGGGCCAGGACCGGTAGGTGGGTGGTGATCGTCGCGGTGCGGCGCAGCGCGGTGTAAGACTCGAAGACGTATCGTTCGACCGTCTGGGAAGAGAACACCCCCTGGTACTTCGCGGCGAGTTCGCGGGCTGTCGCGGTGAGTTGCGCCTGCGGCATCAACAGCCCCGGCAGCGACTTGCGGCCCTGGCCGGGACTGGTCTGCTCAGTCATCGAGACCCCCAGCGTTGTTGGTTTTCACGGGTGCAGCCGTGGGGTTTGCGAAGCGTCGGCGTAGCGCCAATGACACGTAGACCAAGGCCACCAGGACGGGCACCTCGATGAGTGGGCCGACCACCCCGGCCAGGGCTTGGCCGGACGTGGCCCCGAATGTGGCGATGGCCACCGCTATGGCGAGTTCGAAGTTGTTGCCAGCCGCAGTGAATGCCAACGTTGTGGTGCGCTCGTAGCCCAGGCCTAGGCCGGCGCCCAGGACAAAACCTCCACCCCACATGACGGCGAAGTAGACCAGCAGCGGCAGCGCGATGCGGACCACATCGAATGGCTGCGCGAGGATGGCGTCGCCTTGCAGCGCGAAGAGCACGACGATGGTGAACAGCAACCCGTATAGGGCGAACGGCCCGATCCGGGGCAGGAACGTCTCTTCGTACCAGTCGCGTCCTTTGGTCTTTTCCCCGATCCGCCGTGACAAGAAGCCCGCCAGCAGGGGGATACCGAGGAAAATGAGCACGCTGCGGGCGATATCCCAGGTAGAGGCGTCGATCCCGGCTTGGTCAAGCCCGAGCCATCCGGGCAGCACGCTGAGGTAGAACCAGCCGAGCACGGCGAACGCGAACACCTGGAAGACCGAATTGATCGCGACCAGGACGGCGGCGGCCTCCCGATCACCGCAAGCCAGGTCGTTCCAGATGATGACCATCGCGATACACCGGGCCAGACCGACGATGATCAACCCGGTCCGGTACTCGGGCAGGTCCGGCAACAACAGCCAGGCCAGGGCGAACATCAGCAATGGCCCGAGAACCCAGTTCAACACCAGCGAGCTGACCACCAGTCGCTTGTCGCCCAAGACAGTGCCAGCCCGGTCGTAACGGACCTTCGCCAGTACCGGGTACATCATGATCAGCAACCCGATCGCAATCGGCAGGCTGATCCCGTCTATCTGCACCCTTTGCAGGCCATTGCTCAGGCTCGGCACACCGCGCCCAAGGAGCAACCCGACGACCATGGCGACCGCGATCCACACCGGTAAGAACCGGTCCAGGGTGGACAGCCTGCCGACCACCGCACGCTCTTGCGTGGGCGTCGCCGCGCTCACAGGTGCACCTGCGCATCGGCGCGGACCGTGGCCGGAACAGTTAGCTCGGTAGGACCCAGCACTGCCGCCAACTGAGCCAACGCCGAGGGGACGACCCAATAGAAAACCCAGGTGCCACGGCGCTCACACTCGAGTAACCCCGTCTCTCGCAAAACCTTGAGGTGGTGAGAAATCGTCGGCTGCGATAAGTCGAAGGCCGCAGTCAGATCGCACACACACGCCTCACCCCCCGGCTGGGAAGCCACGATGCTCAACAACCGCAACCGCACCGGATCCCCAAGCGCCTTGAACATCTGGGCCAAGTCCCCTGCCCAATCCGTCGTTAACGGCTCTCGACCCAACGGAAGGCAGCACTGCACTGGTGCAGCCGTCTCTGTTCTCTGTATAGACATGCACCTATATTGACGGAGATCTATTCAAACCGCAACAGTTCATAGTCCTGGATGTCCATGAACGACCGTCCATGAGACCCTCTTTTACCTGACCGGTTGGATCGGCGCGTCCTGTTCTATGGTGTGGCTTTGGCCGATGGGTGGCGGGGTTCTGTTGCTGTCAAGTGGCGGCCTCAGGTGTGTCACTTGAGGAACGCCTCTCGGTGCTCGCACCACGCACCGACGCCATCGCGGCCCAGATCGTCGCCATCACCGAATGCGGATCCCTTACCGGTGACCGAAAGTTGATCCGGTAGAGGGCCCCGCCCGCAGAACGGTCCTTGGTGGCCGTAGCCGGCGGACGCGTCGTGTGACACTGCTCGGGTGCGCGCTCTCGAAAGCGACCGC
>JAABUN010007585.1_pt1 | contig 11585 bp, 11 predicted proteins | sample 5559311 | NCBI WGS metagenome assembly JAABUN01 (sample SAMN10711877, study PRJNA513370) | rock metagenome | isolation source: Antarctica rocks | place: Antarctica: Victoria Land, Siegfried Peak sud | reverse complement strand
CGAGCTCTGAGGATCAGAACAGCCCAGGATCGGCTTCGCCGATCTGCGGATAGTAGAGGCCCAACACGGTGAACGACCGCCGTCGCTGCGGATTCTCCTGGTTACCGACGTAGATCAGCGGACGGTATCACGCAGGAAGGGCTGCTTCACGAATCTCTCCTGAATGGCTTTCTGCACTGCGTTGGCCGATCGATCCCGCAGATGCCCCTAGAGCGCGGTGAGTTCCCAGTGGATGATGCGCTGGAGGTGCCCCTCGCAGCTCTCGGTGTGGCACCAGTACCGAAGGCGCACCACGAACCGCGGCGGTTCCAGCAGGCGCAGGCGCGTCTGTCCGAACAGCGAGTCCTGCGCAGCCACTGCCGTCAGTCCGTTGACATTTCGTGCCCCGTGCTTCACTGCTACCCATCGTCGACCGACGCTATCCTCCCCGCCGGCCGAACGCCCTCCTGGTGAACGGATTGCTACCAGTGAAGGGATTGTTACCCGAAGAAGTCCTCGTCGACCTTGGTGATGACCACGGTGTCGGTGATCTGCACGCCCACCCGGTGCGCGACCATCAGCTTTCCCAGTTCGGGTCCATCGACCAGCACCAGACTGGCGGCCACCCTGGCGGCATAGTCGCGGGCTTCGGTGCTGAACCTGCTGGTGGTGATGAACACCCCGCGACTGGCCTGCTGACCGTGCAGCGCACCGACGAAGGCCTGGATATCCGGCCGACCGACCACCCGCCCGGATCCGTACCGCTTCGCCTGCACGTACACCTTGTCCAGGCCCAGTGCATCCTGGCTGATCACGCCGTCGACGCCCTCGTCGCCGTTGCGGCCCAGCCGTTCCGTTGTGCCGAGCCGGCCGGAGTAGCCCATGCCCGCCATCAGTTCCAGCACCACCTGCTCGAGAAAAATTGGATCACGTTCGTTGATCCGTTGGACCAGGTCGGCGGCCACCTTGGCATCCAGGTCAGCGCTGGCCTGCAGAATCCGCTCGTCCGGTGGCAACTCCTCCGGCTCGCCGACGACAGCCGATGACGGAGCTGCCCCAGAGCCCTCGGTGTCCGGGTGATCTGTGGCTGCACGTTGATCTGTGACGGCACTGCCACGGTTCTTGTACTCGATGTACTCGGGAAAGGCGCGAAGGTCGGCGTCGGTGATGCCGTTCGGATGCGCCCGCAGCAGATTCCGCCCGCGGTGGTTGATGGCATATGCACCGCGGCGCACCCGGTCGATGGCGCCGGCCTGTAGCAGATATTGGACCGACCAGGACACCCGGCTCCGGGCCTGGGTGATCCGGCCGCTGGGCAGCATCCGGGTGCGGTCCTGCTCGGACAATTGCTCCATGTCCGAGACCTCGGCCAGGATCTCCCGCACCTGCGCCTCTCCGCGCGAAAGCACGGTGAGGACCGGCACCATCAACTGGAAGTGACTCGGGATCGCCATGCTCCCCCCTGGTTCTCGGCCGGTGGCTGGTTCTCGGCGCGGCTATTGCCCTGGGTCGGCTCATCCGCGGTGCGCGCCGGTTCCCTGATGTCCAGCGCCGGCAGCGTGTCGACCACCTTCATGGTCTCCACACTGACGGTGACAATGCGAGCCAGCAGATCGATGATGTAGCGCGGGTCCCGCCCCTCGCCGGACCGGTCGTTCGGGTCGTTGACGATGCCGGACGGCTTGTCGTCTCGATCCGTTGACGATCGATGATCCACTCGTACTTGAGAACCCAAGCTCAACATGTACCGGCACTGCGTCCTCGGCAATGGCGCGCAGCGTCAGGGGGCCTTGTGGACCACTGCTCGCTCGCCGCCCCCGTACGGGCGGTGCCCTACTGCCCCCGCCCGGACTTCTGCTGCAGCCGGTCGATCAGCTTGCTTGCCTCCGCCTTCGACAGGTTGTCCGGTACTTGCTCGCCCGCCTCGTGCGCCAGCGTGTGCAGGTAGCTCTTCTGCGGACCGGTCATCTCCTCGTCGCCGGTGACCCACTCGTCCGGGTCGCGTTCGGCGGTCTGCGGGATGTCGGCGCTGCGGGTCGGGCCGGGATCGGGCTGGTTCTGCGACGATCCGGTGTCTTGCGACGATCCGGTGTCCTGGGGCGACCCGGCGTCTACCTCGTCCCTGCTCTCCGTCCCGGTCGTGTTTTCGCCCGCGAAGTGATCGAAGTTCGGCTCGGTCATCGGAATTCCCTTTCGAACGTATGTTCACCCAGCATAGCCGCGATTGGTTCAGGAAAGGAAGGGCACCGTCACCGTGAGCATGTCCAGGCCCCAACTCGGGATGACGCCGAGCACCACCGTCGCGATCGCGCACGCGCCGATCACCACCGCGGTGAAGCCGCCGGGTACTACCACGTGCGGTGCGTTCTCCCCCGCCACCGGTTCGGAGAAGTACATCAACACGACAATGCGCAGATAGAAGAATGCGGTGATCGCGGTCGCGACCATCGCCACCACCACCAACGGCACCATGCCGGCCGACGAGGCAGCGGTGAACACGCTGAGTTTGCCGATGAAGCCACTGGTCAGCGGGATCCCGGCGAAGGACAGCAGGAACAGGCTCATCGCCGCTGCCAGCACGGGTGACCGTTTCGCAAGTCCGGCCCAGTCGGCGACGTTGGACGCCTCTCCGCTGCCCTTGCGGACCAGCGTCACGATGGCGAACGCACCGATGGTGGCCAGACCGTAGGTGAGCAGGTAGAAAAGGGTCCCCGAGGCACCCCGCTCGGACACCGCCATCACCCCGAGGATCAGGAATCCTGCGTGCGCGACCGAGGAATAGGCGAGCATCCGCTTGAAATCCGTCTGGGTGATGCCGAGCACCGCACCGATCAACATCGACGCGATCGCCACCACCCACAGCACCGGCCGCCAGGTCCAGACCATCGGCTCCAGGGCGACCATCATCACCCGCAGCATCGCGGCGAAGGCGGCCAATTTGGTGCAGGCGGCCATGAATGCCGTCACCGGAGTGGGTGCGCCCTGGTACACGTCGGGCGTCCACAGGTGGAACGGGCCGACCGATGCCTTGAACAGCAGCCCGACTACCAGCAGCGCGATACCCACGATCAGCAGCACGTCGGAGCCGCTGGCCACCGACGCCGCGGCCCTGATGCCGGAGAACTTGATGGTGCCGGCATACCCGTAGATCAGGGCGATGCCGTACAGCAGGATCGCCGAGGTGAACGCTCCCAGCAGGAAGTACTTGACCGCGGCCTCCTGGCTGATCAGCCGGCGACGGCGGGCCAGACCGCACAGCAGGTACAGCGGAAGCGACAGCACCTCCAGTGCGATGAACAGCGTCAACAGATCGGACGCCGCCGGGAACACCAGCATGCCGCCGACCGCGAACAGGGTGAGCGGAAATACTTCCGTCTGCATGGGCACGGCGGTCGCTGTGGCCAGCCTGTCCCGGGACGAGCCGACCCGCACCGACGCCTGCGCGACGAAGGCGCCACCCGGCTCGGACACCCGGTCGGCCATCAGCAGCACCGATGCCAGTGCCAGGACCAGCAGCACACCCCAGCTCACATAGGTGGCGCTGTCGACGGCGATGGCCCCGGCGAAGGTTACCGCGTAGTGCTTGTCGGTGGCGCCCAGCACGGTGAAGGCGCCGGCCCCCACTATGGACAATCCGGTGACGACAATCTGCGCCTGGTACCGGATCCTGCGGCCCAGGACGGCCTCCACCAGCACCCCGAGGCAGGCGCCGCCGAGCACGATCAGCACCGGCAACACCGCCCGCAGGTCGACGGCCGGCGCCGCGATGGCGTCGGTGGGTGCAGCGGCCAACAGGATCGATGTCACTTGTTCTCCTCCTGCGGCGCCTGCGCCGTCCCACCCAGCACTGCCGAGTGCCCGCTGTCGACGACGGTGCGCACCGCGGTAGGGCTGATCACGTCGAGAACCGGCTTCGGATAGACGCCGAGGAACACGACCAGGATCACCAGCGGGCTCAGTACCGCGATCTCCCGCTTGGACAGATCCTTGAACAGCGCCAGCGGGCGGCGGCTCACCGAATGGGAGCCGCCGACAGCCGGAGTGCCGTGCGGATCGGTGATGGCCTCGGCCACCGAACTTGCCGTGGCCACCGAGACCGGCGAGCCGGCCGGGGGAGCGACCACCCACCCAGCACCCGGTGCCGCGGCAGCCGGCGTCGTCGAAGGCCCGGCCGGGGACGGGGCCGCCCACTCATCACCGCCCGCCGGTGACGAACCCGAGCGCCGGCCGTCAGGCGCCGGCTCACCGGCACGCTGCTGCGGCGGTGTCGATCTGCCCGCGGGCCCGCCGATCACGTCGCCGCCCGCCGCGCCCATCACGTTGCCGCCCGCCTCGCCGATCACGCTGCGGCCGCGCAGCGGACCGGTGAACACCTGCTGGAAGACCCAGAGCATGTACACGGCGGCCAGCACGATGCCGACGGTGGCGATCGTCGCCCACACCGGCTGCGTCCGGAACGAGCCCAGCAACACCAGGAATTCCGAGATGAACGAGTTGGTGCCCGGAACCGCAATGGTGGCAATCGATCCGATCAGGAACATCCCGCCGAGCACCGGTGCCACCTTCCACACGCCGCCGTAGTCGGCGATCAACCGAGATCCGCCCCTGGCGGTCAGCATGCCGACCACCAGGAACAGCAGCCCGGTCGCCAGCCCGTGGTTGACCATGTACAGCACCGCACCGGACACCGACTGGCTGGTGAACACGAAGCAGCCCATCGCGATGAAGCCGAAATGCGCGATCGAGGTGTAGGTGACGAACCGCTTCAAATCGGTCTGCCCGGCAGCGACGATCGCCCCGTAAATGATCCCGAGCACCGCCAGCAGCAGCATCAGCCAAGCGAGTTTCGCCGAAGCCAGCGGCAGCAACGGAAGGCAGATCCGCAGGAAGCCGAAGGTTCCCACCTTGTCCAGCACGCCGACCAGCAGCGTTCCGGCTCCCACCGGGGCCTCCGCGCCGGCGTCCGGCAGCCAGGTGTGCAGCGGCACCAACGGTGCCTTGATGGCGAACGCCACCGCGAAACCGGCGAAGATCCACAACTGGGTGGACAACGGGATCTGCGGAGCGATCTTCCGCAGCTCGGCCCAGTCCAGGGTGCCGCCCTCCGGGCGGATGCCGGCGCTGGCCACGTAGATGCCGATGACGCTGGCCAGCATCAACAGGCCACCGAGCAGGGAGTACAGGAAGAACTTGGTGGCCGCGTACGTGCGCCGCACCCCGCCGTAGGCGCCGATCAAGAAGTACATTGGGATCAGCATGACCTCGAACATCACGTAGAACAGGAACACGTCGGTCGCGGCGAAGACGCCGATCATGGTGCCCTCGAGCGCCAGCAGTAGACCGAAGTAGCCGGTTGTGCTGCGGCCGGCCGGCAGCCCCTCCTCCCAGGAGGCGCCGAGCACGATCGGCACCAGCAGCGCGATCAACGCGATCATCACCAGCGAGATGCCGTCGACGCCCAGCGAGAACCTGATGCCGAACGAGGGAATCCAGTCCACCGAGAAGGTCTGCGAGAACAACGGGGTCAGGCTGGCCGGCGGCGTCGCGGTGGGTGTCGGCATCGCCGCGTACGGGTTCGTCATGTCCTTCTTGAAACCGATCCACAGCACGACGACGAGCGCCAGCGGGACCAGCGACACGAGCAGCGCAACAGTCTTGGCGGTGCGCTCGGGAACCCGTTTGCAGAACCCCATCCCCACCGCCCCGAGCAGAGGCACGCCGATCACCAGCAACAGCAACGGATTGTTCCCCATCGGTGTCATCGGTTCGCCTCCTCGGTGGCTCCGCGCCTGTGCACGGCATGCCTCGCGCCTGCGTTGCTCACTGCCTGCCGCTTCACGCGTACCTCACCAGGAGCAGCGCCAGGACCAGTGCCAGCGTCCCGGCCATCATTGACAACGCATAGGAGCGCACGAATCCGTTCTGCCAGCGCCGAGACCGGCCGGAGAGCCCTCCGAGCCCGGCCGCGATGCCGTTGACCGCACCGTCGATGCCGCGGCCGTCGGCGAACACCAGCATTCTGGTGGCCCAGATACCCGGCCGGGCGACGAGCGCCTCGTTGATCGCGTCACCGCCGACGTTCGCCCTGGCCAGCGCCACCACCGGGCTGACCCGGGCCGGCGCCTGCACCGGAACCGGCCGCCGGCCCACCATCAGGTAGGCCAGCAGAACGCCCAGCGCGATCAGCACCAGGGTGATGACGGTGATGGCGGTCGCCGAGATCGGCAGTGCCTGGTCCTCGGCGAACTCACCGACCGCCGGCGACAGGAACCCGACCAGCCGGTGGCCGATGGCGAGGAACGCGCCGGCCCCCAATGCTCCGATAGCCAGCAGGATCATCGGGATCGTCATCACCGCGGGCGCCTCGTGCGGATGGTAGGGACGAGCAGTAGTACCGGTCGACTCCAGCTGTTTCCAGCGCGCGTCCCCGAGGAAGGTCATGATCATCATCCGGCTCATGTAGAAGGCGGTGATGCCGGCGCCGATCATCGCCGCCAGCCCCAGGATCCAGCCCTTCGCCCCGCCGGCAGCGAAGGCGGCCTCGATGATCGGGTCCTTGGAGTAGAAGCCGGACAGGAACGGGAACCCGATGATGGCGAGGTAGCCGCAGGTCATCACGCCGAAGGTGATCGGCAGCCGCCGGGCAAGCCCGCCCATCCGGCGCATGTCGACGTCGTCGTTCATGGCGTGCATCACCGAGCCGGCGCCGAGGAACAGCGCCGCCTTGAAGAAGCCGTGGGTCAGCAGATGCACGATCGCCAACCCGTACACGCCGGCGCCGAGACCGACTGCCAGGAACATGTAACCGATCTGCGAAACCGTCGACCAGGCAAGGACTCTCTTGATGTCGTCCTTGGCGCAGCCGGCGATGCAACCCACCAGCAGGGTGACGGCGCCGACGATGCTGACCACCAGCCGGCCGTCGGAGGTCAGGTTGAAGATGGGGTTGCACCTGGCGATCAGATAGACGCCGGCGGTCACCATGGTGGCGGCATGGATCAGCGCCGACACCGGGGTGGGGCCCTCCATCGCGTCCGGCAGCCAGGCCTGCAGCGGCACCTGGCCGGACTTGCCGCAGGCACCGAGCAGCAGCAGCACCGCGATCAGCGTCACCGTGCCCGGCGAGCGGGCGGCGAGCTCGCCGATGCCGCCGAACACACCGGCGTAGCTGGTGGTGCCCAGGTTCCTGAACAGCAGGAAGATCGCCAGCAGCAGGCCGACGTCGCCGACGCGGTTCATCACGAAGGCCTTCTTCGCCGCGGTGGCGGCGGACCGGCGGTCGGACCAGAACCCGATCAGCAGGTAGGACGCCAGACCGACACCCTCCCAGCCGGCATACAGCGGCACGAAACCGTCGCCCAGCACCAGCAGGAGCATGGCCGCCACGAACAGGTTGAGGTAGGCGAAGAACTTGCGGCGCTCCGGATCGTGCGCCATGTAGCCGATCGAATAGATGTGGATCAGCGCGCCGATCCCGGTGATCAGCAGCACGAAGGTGATCGAGAGCGGGTCCAGGTGCAACCCGAAGCCGACGCGAAGATCCGCGACCGGGATCCAGTCGAACATCTGCACCTCGGCGAATCGCTGCTCGCCAGGGCTACCCATCAGGTCCAGGAACAACATCACCCCGATGACGAACGACGCGATCACCGTCAGACAGCCCAGTAGGGGCCCCACCCTGTCCAGTCGTCGACCGCCGACCAGCAGGACGACGGCGCCGGCCAACGGCAGCACCAGCACCAGCCAGGCCACCGACGTGAGCCCGGAAGTCACGCGATGCTCTCTTTCTGCCGGCTCACGGCGTCAGAACTTCAGCAGGTTCGCGTCGTCCACGGAGGCACTGCGCCGGCTCCGGAAGATCGACATGATGATCGCCAGCCCGACGACGACCTCGGCGGCGGCCACCACCATCACGAAGAACGCCATCACCATGCCGTCCAGGTTGCCGTGCATGCGGGAAAAGGTGACCAGCGACAGGTTCACCGCGTTGAGCATCAGTTCCACGCACATGAACACCACGATCGCGTTGCGGCGCACCAGGAATCCGACGGCGCCGATGCCGAACAGCAGCGCCGAGAGCACCAGGTAGTGGGTGGGGCTCATCGCCGGTCCTCGTCTCTGTGAGCACTGTCGTCCACCGAGTCGCCGCGGGCGGGGACGGTGGCCACCCGAAATCCCTCGGGGGTGACGATCTCCATGTCGACCACGTCGGATTCCGGTCCTCCGGTTGCCGTGCCGTCGCCGGACTCGCCGGGCCGGCGCGGGTGCTCGCCGGTCTCCAGTTCGGCCAGCGTGTGGCCTCCGGCGAACCGTCTGGCCACCCGCTCCGATTCGCTCCGCTCCACCAGCGAGGACACCGAAGCCGGGGCGATGGAACCGTCCGGCAGCAGAGCCGGGGTGGCATTGGACGACGAGGTGGCGAACACCCCGGGCCCGGGCAGCGGGGACATCTGATCCGAGCGCAGCCGCTCGGCCACCCGCTGCCGTTGATTGCGCTTCTCGCCGGGCAGCTTCTCCACGTGCGCCAGCACCATGGCCCCGACCGCCGCGGTGATCAACAGCGCGCTGGTCAGCTCGAACGGGAACAGGTAGTCGGTGAACAGCGCCTTGGCAATAGACCCGATCGGCCCGCGCTCGGCCAGCGATGCGTCCAGGCCGGCCAACGGCGAACTCTGCAGGGCCCGCAGCAGACCGGTGGCCACCAGCGCGACGAACCCGATGCCGAGCAGTGTGGCGGCCACCCGCTGGCCGCGCAGCAGTTCGATCACCGAATCGCCGGCGTCCCGCCCGGTCAGCATCAGCACGAACAGGAACAACATCATGATGGCGCCGGTGTAGACGATCATCTGGGCGAATCCTAGGAACTCGGCCTGGTTGAGGATGTACATGGCGCCCAGCGACAACATGGTCAGCACCAGCCAGAGTGCCGAGTGCACGGCCACCCGCGCGAACACCATGCCGATGGCACCGAGCAGCGCCAGTGGCCCCAGAACCCAGAACATCACCTGCTCGGCTCCGGGATGGCCGGCGACCGCAGCCGCCGCCGGAGCGGCTGTGCCGGCTACCGGGACCGACATCAATTCGATCATCGTGCACCACCGAGGCCCGCCGCCGGCAACGGATCGGGGCCGGGCGGCACCGGGGCCGGGTGGGCCGGCACCCCGCTGGGGCGGAACGTAGGATCCGCCAGCAGCTGCGGACCGAAGTTGTAGTAGTCCTGGGTGCTGCCCAGCCGCATCGGGTGCGGGGGCGCCTCCATCCCCCGCTCCAACGGTGCCAGCAACATGTCCTTGGTGTAGATCAGCCGCTGCCGATCGTCGTCGGCGATCTCGTACTCGTTCGTCATGGACAACGCGCGGGTCGGGCAGGCCTCGATGCACAGGCCGCAGCCGATGCAGCGCAGGTAGTTGATCTGGTAGTCCTTGCCGTAGCGCTCACCTGGCGAGAACCGCTCTTCCTCGGTGTTGTCGCCGCCTTCCACGAAAATCGCGTCCGCCGGGCAGGCCCAGGCGCACAGCTCGCAGCCGACGCACTTCTCCAGCCCGTCGGGGTGACGATTCAGCTGGTGACGACCGTGGTATCTGGCGGCAGGCTGCTCGGGCCTGCGCGGGTAGTCCTCGGTGACGACCGGTTTGAACATGGTGGCGAACGTGACGCCGAAACCCTTGACCGGATCCAGGAACGACATGCTAGTTACCTCCGGCATCAGGAGTCGCAGTGTCGGCGGGCTGTGCCGCCCCGGAGCCGACGAGCTGCCCGGCCGGTCGACTCGTCACAGCGGAAGCACGTTGCGGCGCAAGGGGAACCGCCAGATCGAGCGGTGGGATCGGGTAGCGGCCGATCGCCGGCGCCACCACCCTGCCGTTGTCGATGCCGTGGCCACGCGGTTGCGCCAGGCCTTCTGCCTCGAGTTCGGCATCGATCTCGTCGTCGGTTCTGGTGTCGGACCTGCTGGGCCAGAAGGCGATCGCCAACAGGATCACCACCAGCGGGATCCCCATCCACAACAGCACCTGCCGGGTGGACAGATCGGTCGAGTGGTTAAGCACCCGGGCGGTGGCCACCAGGATGATCCAGGCCAACGAGACCGGCACCAGCACCTTCCAGCCCATCGCCATGAACTGGTCGTACCTGATGCGCGGCAGGGTGCCGCGCAGCCAGACGAACACGAACAGGAACAGGATCACCTTGACCAGGAACCAGATCATCGTCCACCAGCCAGTGTTCGCCCCGGACCACAGCGACAGCGGCCACGGAGCCTGCCAGCCGCCGAGGAACAGGGTGCTGGCGATCGCCGAGACGTTGATCATGTTGATGTACTCGGCGAGATAGAACAGCCCGAACCGCATGGAGGAGTACTCGGTGTTGTAGCCGCCGACCAGCTCGCCCTCTGCCTCGGCCAGGTCGAACGGTGCCCGGTTGGTCTCGCCGACCATCGAGATGCAGTAGACGATGAAGGACACCGGCAGCAGCCAGATGTACCAGCCGCCGTGCTGTTGATGGACGATCCCGGCCATCGACAGGGTGCCCGAGTAGATGAAAACCGCCACGAACGACAGCCCCATCGCCACCTCGTAGCTGATCACCTGGGCCGCCGACCGCAGGCCGCCGAGCAGCGGATAGGTGGACCCTGACGCCCAGCCGCCGAGCACCAGGCCGTAAACCCCGATCGACGCGAACGCCAGCGCGGCCAGCACTCCCACCGGCAGATCCACCACCTGCAGGGCGGTCTGGTGCCCGAACATCGACACCTGCCCGCCCATCGGGATGATCGAGAACACCAGGAACGCCGGGATCGCCGCCATCACCGGCGCCGCGATGTACACGACCTTGTCGGCGTTCTTGGGAATGATGCCTTCCTTGAAGTGGAGCTTGAGCGCATCGGCGAGTGACTGCAGCAGACCGAACGGCCCGTTCCAGTTCGGCCCCGGGCGGTGCTGCATCCGGCCCACCACCCGGCGTTCGAACCAGATGGTGAACAGCGTCATCACCAGCAGCAGCGCGAAGATGCCGATGACCTTGACCAGCATCAGCCACCAGGGGTCGTCGGCCAGCAGCGCCGACACCGACCCGTCCGGCGCGATCACCGCGTTCGGGTCGTCGGCCAACCTCGACCCGATCATCGCCCGCCTCCACTCCGCTGATCACTGCCGAGCTGTTCGGCGCGGCCGGCCAGGCCAGCCGCCCCGACCGAGACGCGCCCGCCGACCGTCGTTCCCAGGGTCACCATGACGGGACCGGATCCCATCCTGGTCGGCAGCCAGACGGTGTCCGCCACCATGTCGGCGTCCGGCAGCACCCGAAGCGGCAGGGTGACCGATCCGGCCGGGCCGGTCACCGTCACGATGGCCGCGTCGGCCACCCCGCTGGCCTGTGCCGTGCCGGCGGCCATGACCGCCACGTCGGCCTTCGCGGTGCCCGGCAGATGCGGTTCACCGTCGAGCAGCGATCCGCCGTCCAGGGCGGTCCGCCAGGACGCCAGCCGAAGGCCGTCGGCATCGCTGCGGCGGTGCCGCCAGGCCGCCGGTGATCCGGCGGGCGCTGATCCCGCAGGCGGTGATCCTGCGGGCGGTGATCCGGCGGGCGGTGATCCGGCGGGCGCAGCG
>JAABUN010007584.1_pt1 | contig 11590 bp, 9 predicted proteins | sample 5559311 | NCBI WGS metagenome assembly JAABUN01 (sample SAMN10711877, study PRJNA513370) | rock metagenome | isolation source: Antarctica rocks | place: Antarctica: Victoria Land, Siegfried Peak sud | reverse complement strand
TGCGCGGCGCGCTCGAGCAGAAAGAGGTGTTCACCGAGAATCCAGCGCTCGAGGGCCTCGCCGGGACTCTGGCGGCTGAGTACGCGGCATCGCTGGACGCGATCCCCGCGCGCGGCGAGGACACGCCCATCGTAGCCCTCGCGAAGGCATGGCGAAGCCTCGCGGCAGGTGTAATCCAGGTGGCTCCTCAGCTCCGCGGCCTCGCCGCCGCGGAGGGAGCTCCAACCGCTGCTGCCGCTCTGAAGACCTACCTCGCGTACATCGACACCAGCGAGACACAGCTTACGACCTGGAGCGACTTCGTGGTCAAAAGGCTCTTCGAACTTCACGTCGCGACACGCTCTGTCCTGCCGGTGAGCGTAGAGATCGAGCAGCCGGTCGAGCTCGTCCAGGTGAGCGCTGACAACCGCACTCTCCTCGACCCCCGGAAGAGGGCAGCGGAGAAGCTGACCGGCATGCAGCTGCACCACTTCGGCGCGTTCTACAAGTCGTCGTGGCGAGCGAACGACTGGACCTGGGGCCGCCTCGACGGCGCAGGCTGGGTCGTGCACGTACTGCTCGACCCTCGCCGGATTCGGACGGTTGCCAAGCGCAACACTCCGGAGGGCCACGACCGTTGTGAGTGGTTCGCGAGACAGCTCCTCGCGGTCGTGAACGCCGCCTCGGGTCGTGAGGCACCGGAGCTGCGTCCGGAGGATATTCCCACCGAAGTCTGCGACGAGCTCGCGTTCCTGAGGGATACCCACACGCCCCCCGATCCCGCGAGCCTCCCCGCGACGGCGATGTGGGTCGCCCAGGCAGCGCAGCGCTGGATCGCCCTGCACGAACTTCCCATCGTCGCGAAGGAGATGCTCTCGACCCCCTCGCGCGCGAGCGGCGCATGGGCGAGCGAGACGCTCGCCCTCGCCGACCCCGTCTACACCGTTCAGGCCGCGGCGCAGCTCGCAGCGGCATCACCGCTCTCACGGAAGTTCACGCAGCGCCAGCGCGCACTCACGAAGGGGATCGAGAGCCGCAGGCCGACGATGGACAGTCCCAAGGGGGTCGGACCGTCGCAGGCGGCACTCGTGGCCATGGCCGACCAACTCAAGACCTGCCCGGTTCCCGACGAGACCCTCGTCGGCGAGATCGGCGAGCCGCTCTTCACTCGGACGGTAGCGAAGGCCGCCGCGGTCGGCAGCGCGATGACCGCCGCCATCCCCACGATCCCGGTTTTCTCCCCGGTCCTCGGGGCACTCCGCCAAGTCACCCTGACCGGTTACCTGGCGTCACTGGCGACCGGCGGTCGCCGTCGCCCGTTCGTGATCACCGGGATCGCGGCGATCGCCATCGGACTGCTCGCGGCCGTCACGAACTCGGGCGTACTGGGCATCACCGGCGCCGCGGCGGTGGCAGTCGGCGGCTACCTGCTGACGCTCACGGGCGGGGGGCGATTCCTCAAGCAGGCAGGAGGCGTCGCGGTTTTCACCGCGATCGGCGCGGCGATCTTCGCGAGCGGCCCGTACCGCGATGACCTGTTCGGGGACGGCTCGTGCACCGAGGAGGCCTGCAAGCGCAGCGACCTCGGCGTCGTCGGTAAGGACCTGCTCCCCTGGCTAGCCTCGGACGGCTCGCACGTCGCCCTGGCCCTGGGGATCCTGACCATGCTGATCGCTGGCTTCGGGTTGGGGCTCCGCGCGATCTTGGCCGTGCTACGCGCGCCCAGCCCTAACGAGTGAGCGCCGTGTGCCGATCCGACGTCTCAAGGTCGCGCGCAACCAGGGCTATGAGATCGCTGCGACGCCGCGCGCGCCTCGAGGCATCGACATTTCCGTCAGCGTCGACGCCTACTCCAGGAAGATCGCCGCAGCGTTGGAGGCAGTACGTCGGTTCGTTCGCCGGGGAGGTCGATGAGGAGGGCAAGGTCGCCAAGCGCGCAGAGCTCTACGTCTTGCCGTTTCGGGACTTGATCTGGGCGATCTGGCCGCCCGATCCGCGGGTGCGTGCCGAGCGCGAGCAGGCGCGCTTCAGGATGCACCTTGTCAAGCACCGCTCGATGCTAAAACAGCGCATCCACTCGGTGCTCATCAACTGGGGCAAGCCCTGTCCGGTCACCGACCTCTTCGGGGTCGAGGGCCGCCGGCTGCTCGACGAGCTGCAGGTCCCGGAGCCGTGGCGCGGCTCGATCGACGCCAGCCTGATCCTCATCGACGACCTGGAGGTCCAGATCGCAAAGATCAGCGATGAGCTCAAGCTCACCGGCGTCGAGCACCCCTACACGCCGCTGCTGATGACCGCGCCGCTGCGACGCGGAACAAAACTGGTGGTACCCACGACAGTCATCGGAGCGGCAGCGCACCGGGTAGCCCGCAAGACCCCGATCACATTCGCCGATCGGAGGATCGTTTTGCAGCGCTCAAGCTGACATCATCGTTGTGGTGCCTTGCCGGCGGGAGCAGCCGGCGCCGTGCGTCGATTTGTCGTCTCACGGTCGCCGTCCGCGAAGCCTGGCAGCTGACCGGCGACCGCCAGCTCACAGACCCCTTCCCCCACTGGCTCGGCCAGGACGACGACGACGTGCCCGCCGACGCGCTCGCGCGCATCGCCGACCGCGAGCACCTCGCCCAGCTAGCCGCGCTCAAGCCGGCCGAGCGCGAAGCCCTGATCCTCCAGGCCGCCGGCCGAGCGCGAAGCCCTGATCCTCCAGGCCGCCGGCCACAGCTTTCACCGACGAAACCGGGCTTCAAGAGGAAACGCCCGTGTGGCGCGGGCGGTCGGACTCAGGCCGCTGGCGGACGCTACGCGCCCGTCTGACCCGTACGCCAAGCTGACGTCAGCCCGGCACGAACGAGTCTAGAGCGGGCGCGGACAATCAGCCGTCAGCCCACATGTAGGGCTGGTCGGAACCGCTGCGGTAGGATCGGGGCCGAGCGTCGCCAGAGGCGACGACAGCCGTGGCCGGCCAGGGAGGTTCCCGCATCGGCCGGTGCGTCGACTTGCGGGACAGTAGTGCGAGGGCTTAGGGTGCCGACCGTGAGCGCCCAGCAGACGGTTTGTCACCAGTGTGGGGTCGAGGCCGAACCCGGCGATGTGTTCTGCGGCGATTGCGGATCGGCGTTGACTGCAGTCGAACCGGACCGTCCAGGGCCGCCCGCCCCGCCGATACCCGAAGGGCTACCAGCACCCCCCGTCGACACCGCGCCGCATCCACTTTCCCCGCCTGCTGTCCGCTCCGCGCGAACATCCGAGTCCACGGCCGCGATCGACCAGCGGCTGCTCGGATCTGGTGAGCCGAACAGCCATTACATCGGTCAGCGTCTGCAGTACGCAGGGCCCGACGACGCGATGGACGCCTCCGGACAGCTGGCCGCGATCTTCTTCCAGAAGCTGCGGATCGCGCTGATCGTCGCATTCGTCTTCGTCGCGCTGTCGGCTCTCATCGGGTTCGTCCTGCGGCTCCCCGACGCCCTGAAATCTCTCGTGTTCCTGGTCGGCCTCATCGGCGGCGTGACGATCGCCGCGTGGCCATACTTTGAACGTCAGCACATCGCGCTGTCAGAATGGAAACTAGCACTCGACGGACGGGCGTCAGCCGCCGACGGCGCGTTCGAGCACATCGCCAGGACCGTCGTGGACCGAAAATCACCGGTGGACTACCGGGTCGTTGAGCTTCCGGAGCTCGGCGGCCGCCGCTACCTGCAGCTGCGCATGGGCAACTTCTCCGGGCTCGTGACCTGTGTGCCGTTTGGCGCTGACCTGTACGTCAGCTGGACACTGTGGTGGAGCTGCTCCATGCGGGAGTTGAAGAAGAACGAGGGCGCTGCGCTTTGGGCTGCTCTGAGGGACTTCATCACTCTGCCTTTCCGCGTTCTCACTGGCAAGGTCGAGAACACCCTCGATTTCGCGCTCATCCACCAGTTCGACGACGCCAAGGCACTACGCGAAATGGTCCACTCGGTCACCCGCGAAGGGGTTCAAGCCGCTGTCGGCGCTTCCCCGATGACCGGCCGCGGCACGATCGGTTCTACGGTACCCAGCGGGCGTGACCCGCAGTACGCGTCCTCCCGGTGAACACGGCCACCCTCCTACGTGAAGCGTGGGGGCCTAGAAGCCGGCTAGAGGCACCGGGGACGCCTCGCATGTCGGCGATCGCCGGCGTACCGATCCTCGCCTCGGTCAACCTCACCGAAGACCCCGAGACCCGTGACCTGCCAGACCCCGGCGCTCGCCTGCAGGTTGCCGTGGAACGCCAACGGGAGTTCCTCAACGGGCTGCTGACGCCGACCTCCCAGACCGTGATCGAACTGCGGATCCGTACGCGCCCGGCCGAGTCACGCTTCGGCGTCGCCTTGCTCGTCCGGGCGGACGCCGATGAGGAACACCAGGCTGAGGAGAACGTCCGGGAAGTTCTCGCCCAGGTGACCTCCGGGGCACCCACGCACGTCGTCACCGGGACCCCGTTCGACCACGGCGAACTTCTCGACGCTCTCAACCCGTTCGGCGAACGTGAAGTCGCGGACGCCGCGTTCCTGACACGCGATGAGATCACCGGCGTCCCGCAACGAGCCGACCTGCGCCAGCACCTCGACTACTACTTCTCCGTCACGCCATGGCATTACGCCGCGCCCGACTGGAGCCGCTTCTACCAACGGATCGCAGACAGCCGCCGGGAGCTTATCTTCAGCGTCGCCCTCTACGCGGTACAGCCGTCAGTTGAGTTCGCGCACGTTCTCGACCAGTACGCCACCGCCTACGGCCAGATGGCCTCGCTGGGCAGCGGACCGACCGGGCTATACACCGGCGAGGAGTCACGCGCGGCGGAGTCGTTCGCCATCGACGCCGCCCCGGCCTTCCAGGACTACGCGCTGCGCCTCCGGCGCCGCGCCTTCCTGATGCGCGTGATGCTGGCCAGCCCAGAGAAACTGCCGCTCGGCCTGGCGGACGTCCTCGGAGCAACCGTGTCTCCACCGGAGAGCGGCAGTTCCGGGTATTTGGCCGGGCGACGTTCGCCGACCGGCCATGAGGTCCGCGGCGGCGAGCGCGCGGCGAAGATCGCTCAGTGGGACCTCGAACAGCTCGACGTCGGCGTCCCGGACGGCAGCCATGAGATCTGGGAGCCGGCTGAACGCGGAGCTCCGCCGGACACCCTCCGCGATCTTGCCGTGCTCGGCGATGCCCGCGACGCCGCATGCGCGTTCAGGTTGCCGATCGCGGCCGCCGGGATGCTGCCCGGGTTCCGCGTGCGAAGAGGCGCTTCCGGTCAGGCCGAAGCGACCGACGGCGGACGCCGGCCGCTGAACCTCGGGACGCTCCGCGGCCAGACCGGGAACGTCCGCATCGACGCAGACTCCCTGACCAAGCACGCGCTCGTCGCCGGGAGCACCGGGTCAGGGAAGACGACCCTCGTCATCGAACTGCTCAGGCAGCTGTGGGAGGGCTGGGAGATCGACGGTGAGCGCGTCCGCGTGCCGTTCCTGGTGATCGAACCGGTCAACTCCGACGCCGACGACTACCGGCGGCTCCTGGAACTCCCAGGCTTTGAGGACGTTGTCGTCGTGACGGTCGGGGACGAGCGGTTCCGCCCGCTCCGTTTCAACCCGTTCGCGACACCGCACGGCGTTCTTGTCTCCGAGCACATGAGTTCGCTGCTGGCGTGCTTCAAAGCGGCGTTCGGGCTCTGGGATCCACTCCCGGCGATCTATGAAGAAGCGATTGCCGACACGTACATGACCGCCGGGATCCTCCCTAGCGCCGTCTCAGGCGAACAGCCTCGGGCATGGCCGACCGTCGTCGACTTCCAGCGTGCGATGGGCCGCGCGACCGCCGACCTCGGCTACAAGGGCGAGGTCAAGGCCAACTTGGAAGCGGCCTCGGTCATCCGCGCCAAACAGCTGGTCTACGGCCCGTGCGCCTCAACCTTCCGAACGGACCTGCCGCTCGATGTCGAATGGCTGCTCGGACGCCCGGTCATCGTCGAACTAAAGACGCTCGGCAGTGACGATGAGCAGGCGCTAATGATGGCGCTGCTCATTAATGCGATCACTGCCCACTACAAGGCCAATCGTGGTGCCCAACGGGAACTGGTTCACGTGACGGTGATCGAGGAGGCCCACCGGCTGCTGCGCCGTGCGACCGGCGCCGCTGGCGGCTCGCCGCAAGGGCAGGCCAAGGAGCAGGCCGCGGAGGCGTTCGCGAACGTGCTGGCGGAAAACCGTAAGTACGGCGAGGGGATCATCATCGCCGAGCAGATTCCGTCCAAGCTCGTCGAGGACGCGGTGAAGAACACCAACCTGAAGGTGATGGCACGGCTTACCAGCGAGGATGAGCGAGTCGTGCTCGGGCAGGCGATGGCGATGAGCCCCGAACAGGCCGCCCAAGCAGCACGTCTGAGCGTTGGGGAAGCGTTCGTATACTCCGATCAGATCGCCAACGCAACGGAGATCCTCGGCCCGTACACGGTGACCGGAGACGTGCCGCTGAGCCTTCCGCGCGAGGTGCAGCCGCCGCTCGGGCGCTGCACGGCCTGCTTGGCTCGCTGTGACTACCGGGCGTCTGGTCTAGCGGTATCCCGTCGCGCCCGCGTGAAGGCGGCCGGTCAGGCGCTGGCGACGATCCGCACGACCCCGCCGACGCCCGCTGCTGGCGAGAACGAAAGCCCCGAGACGCTCAAGGCCGAGTGGGAGAAGACACGCTCCCGCGCGGTGCAGGACATGGCACGAGCGGTACGCCGCGAGACCGAGCGTTCGGTTGCCGACGAAAGCTCGCTCCTTGCCGTCGAGATATGCGCGGCGGTGCATGTCTGCGACGAGATCGGGGCGTCTGAGGCGCGCGCCTCGATGCTCTTCAGCCGGCTGACAACGCACCGCGCCCTCAGTGAGCGTCAGTGATGGGCGGCGATGAATGGGACGAGGATGAAGCGCCCGGCGACGCCGTCCTGGAGCCCGATACGCCGATCGACGCGAACCCTGACGAGGGCGATGGAGAGGAGGAGCCGCACGAGGAGGCGGCCGCGGGCGACGATGTCGATGTCGATGTCGAAGACGAAGACGACGAGGCCGGGCCGGACGAGATCTCAGAGCGGCAAGAAGACTCGGAGCCGCAGGAGGAGTCTGCGCCACCGGGCGATGACGACGGCTCGACCGAAGAAACATCGGAAGGCGACGACGACGCACCAGCCGAGGAAGAGGCGACGGAAGAGCCCGAAGAAGGAGATTCGACTGGCGAGGAGGCCGACGAAGGCTCCGCCGGCGAGAAGGAAGACGAGCAAAGCGTCGAGGCCGAGGCTCACGAAGACCAACAAAGCGCAGAGCAGGTCGAGCCCCAATCCGAAGAGGGCAGGGACGAACCCAGAGGCCGGGACGAACCTGCGCAACCTGCGGACCCTCAAGGCTCCGTAGAGCAGCAAGCCCTCAGGGACTCAGAAGATCGCCGGCAGCAAGACCCGGAGGAGGCTCCCGCTGAAATCGAAGAGCGCTCGGAGCCGGAGGATGAGGGTGAGCAGAACTCCGGTCCTAACGGCGCGGATGAGATTGAGGGTTCAACGGGCTCCCAAGACTTGGCACCAGGCGGAGACGAAACCGCGGGACCTGACGACGATGCGGTGCGCGGTGAACCAGGAGAGCCGGAAAGTCATCTAGAGCAAGGCGGCGGGAACCGAAGCGAAGTCCCCGAAGAACTACCGCACGGGGACCGACATGAGAGTGCGGAAACGCCCGGGGATCCGCCAGCCACTGCCGCAGACAGGGGGACCTCGCGTTCTGATGGAGAGCAGGAGAGCGCCCCGGAGGTGGAGGCAGAACCCGAGCCACCATTCGGTGGAGACTCGTCAAGCGACGAGACGGTCGAGGGGGACAGCGACGGATTAGGCCAGGAAGCCAAAGACAAAACCCCGGATTCGGCCGGCGCGAAGGTCGACGCGTACTCTCGTCTATCCGTAGAGCAGCACGAGGACGCTGCCGGGGTTGAAGACTTTGCAAATGGCGCGAAGGCCGACGCGCCCGAGACGCAGGACACGGAAAAGCTTCCTCAGCGCGAACCCGAGTCCAGTGAGCAGGACGACCAAGGCGAATCAGGAGCGAACGAGCAGCCAAAAGAGCACTCAAAAGACATCGACGATCAGGAGGCGCCTACAGCGTCTGAGAGCGAAGACGGGTCTGAATCTCCTGTTGACGGCGGCGAGCCCGCTCACCTTGATTCTGACGACGTCGCCAGTGAGGGGGCAGACGATCAGGACCGGAAGCCGGCGGATGCTCCGGACTCGCCCGTTGACGAAGAAGAGGGCTGGGACGAAGATGACGACGCGCTCGTCGACGCATCCGCCGAATTGGTGGATAAGGTACTCGAGGAACTCGGGAAGGCGCTTCCTGAAGGAGCGTCGAGCGTCGCTGCGGAGATCGCGAAAAACGTGCTCGACCCCAACCGTCGGTTGCTCTGGCAGACTTGGGGCAGTGTCCAGGCGAACCGCTTACGCGAACTCCGAGATCGCTTCAAGAGAGTAAACTGACGCCATGAGTTCGTCAGAGGCCTCCTTGGAGATGCTCGCGGCTGTCGAGGCGGTCACGACTGAGTTCTGCGCTGCCTACCGGCACGACTTCGATCCCGTCCTCGGGGCGGAACCGACATCTGAGCTCAGGAAACTTGCATCAGGTCGGTGCACTCGTGTCGCGCGACTGTTTCTCACGATCCAACGGCGGCCGGGCGTTTTTGACGGTGTGCCAGCGCCGCTGAACCCTGAGCCGGCGTTCCTAGTTCTGCGGATGCTGTCCGATTGCATGCTGAGCGCGGTCAGCAGCCGGGCAGAGTCACGCGCGCTCGCGCTGAGCGCCGATCAGTTTGAAGAGTTCAACAGCGCAGTCGGGTTCGACGCCTGGATCACTCAAATGCGTAAGCATTCGCGTATATAGCAACCGATCCACCGCCGGTTGACGAGTTCAGTTCCTGGCGCGCCAATAGCGGAGCCGTCGATCAACCGAACAAGCGTCTGCACCTCAGATCGTCTCGCGTGATCGGCTTCTTCTGCCCGCGAAACCCACCCGATCTGCTTTCACGAGGATTGTTCGCGTCATAGCGCCATTCACCGTTCTCCCGGATCATGCGGACTCGCCCATAAAAACGATTGCACGTCCGCGGGTTCCCGAGCGGCCCGAGGTCACGTGTGATCACTTCGACGGATAGTTCGGCGATTCCGGGCGCGACCGATGTGACGTAGGTGACGCGCCGGACGTTCACACGAGGTTCGTAGTCCTGCTGGCCCCTGATCCAACGCGACTTCGGGTTCGTCGCCTTGTACCTAGCACCCAATAGCCGGTAGGCCTCGTCCCACTGCGCTTGGCTCCGCGCGGCCCAGTGCTCCCTGAACGCTCGCGTCGGTGACGTCGCGGCTGTGGTGGTCTGCTCTGTCGGTTCGGAGGGTTCTGTCGGCACGGCCTCAGGGGCAGTGTCGTCAGATGATGTCGGCGTCTGCGCAGCGGTTTCGGTTGTAGGCGTAACGGTCGCAGGCTGCTGCGTGGCGGCGCTCTCGGCGCGCCGCTCGGGGGTGGCGTTTGTGGCCGTCGATGGCTTCGGCGGCTCGTCCCGAAGGACGGCGGTTGCGAGGCCTCCGCCGACGGCGAGTGCGATGGCGCAGACCATCAGAAGCAACGCCTTGCGGCGCTGGCCGCGGTCCCCGCCGCGTACGGGGACCTCCTTGGGCGGCGGGCCGTCGGAGGACGCGCGAGGCGGCTGCCGTGGAGGTTCCTGTGACTGCTGCCCGACTGTCGCTGCCGCGGTATGTTCCTCCGCGACGTGGAGATGAACCCCGCACTTCTTGCAGAACGGCTGCTCTGAGCTGACCGGCGCGCGGCAGGCCGGACACGCGCGTGAGGACGCGGTGTCGGCGTCAACGGTAGGCTTCCCGCAGGCCCGGCAGAACTTCAGGCCCGGGGCGAGCGTCACCGAACATTGCGGGCATGCCGGTGCGGGCATGTTTATCGTCCGTTCGCCGAGAAGTGTTGGAGGTCTTGGGCGGGCTGCCAGTTGCCGCCCCATCCCCATCCGGCCTTCGCGAAGGCGTTCACGAGCGTGCCGTTTGGGCGCGCCATGCCCTTGCGGTACGGGGACCGGTTGAGGTACGGCTGCGACCGGCGGTGGGTGATTGTTCCGTTCTCGTACACGTACGGGTTCTCGATCGGGTTGATGTCGATGGCGCGTCCATAGGCGTGCTCGGAGTAGCCGCCGCCCCCGGTGCGTTGGCGGCAGTTGAACGAAGAGGTGTTGTCCGCCTCGATCGAGGCGTAGTCATCACCGCCGTAGTCGTCGACCAGACGCATCCGCCGGATCGGGAACCGGTCGCCGTAGAGCGCAGCGAACGTGAGGCGAACCGCAGACACCTGAGGCGCGCCGACGACCATCTCCCCGCGCCGGCGCCGCCCCTCGAAGTCCCAGTAGGCGATACGGAGGTACCGAAGGCCCGTGAGTTCGACTGGGCAGCCTGGACGCCACGACACGCCGACCATGCGCTCTCGCACGACGGCCGGAAGCGATTCGGATGAGAACGAGAAGGGCCTCGGCCTCGGCGCCGCTGGCTGCCTGGGTGCCCAGACAGTGGGCGCGGCCTCGCGCGCGCTAGTTCCAGCAGATGCGGGAGACGGGGTCCGCTGCGGTTGCGCCGGGGTGGACCGATCGCTCCCGCAGCCGCTCATTCCAGCTACCAGGCAGGCCAGTGCAAGAGCATGTGTGGTCAGCACCGCGGAAGCGTGATTCGGCCGTACTCAAGCTTCGGCCCGGTTAGGTAGGCGTTCGTCACGTACTCGCCGTTCGTGAGCCTTGACCAGACCGTCGTCGGCCGGCCCATGCGCGACGCTTCGACCGCCGGGCCTCGGACCTGGCAGGCCACACGCACCGACTGGCCGTCGTCGATCGCCCGTATCTCCGGGGAGGACGGATCCGGCACCGAATGCGTGCTGACGTCCCCGTCGCCCGTTCCGTCATCTCCGAACGTACGGCTGACCGTCGCTGTGACCGTCCGCGGCTGCTCGGCGGCCGGAGCGGGGTCCTCAGCAGCATCAGGTCCCGGGGCGTCCAAGGGAGTCTCCTGCGTCGTGACCGTAGGAGCGCTGTCGACGGATGTGGCTGGCTCGACCGCCTCGGTCGCTGCTGCTGATTGCGCCGGGGTGCCCTGAGGTGCGCTGTCGCCCTTCAGCAGCACGACTCCGAGGATTGCCGCGACTACGAGGACGGCGGAGCCACCGATAGGCAAACGGCGCCCCGAGACCCACGCAAACAACGATGCCGGACCGGCCGGATTGTCCGACTCACGTAGGGGTACAGAGGTTGACGGCGGGGATCTAAGCGGCTCGGCGGCCGGAGCGCCGCATTTCTTGCAGAAACGGACGTCGCCGAGGAGCGGATCGCCACATCTCGTGCAGTGCTTGATTCCGCTCACCGCCGCGCTCTCCCCGGGATGTACGTTGGCCGTCACGGCCGAGCACTCTATAGGCGAGAGTCACGGGCGGCACAGGATCGCCGCCGGCCAATACGAAGCTAGTGCGTATCCGGTTGGCTCAGGCTGCGCGGCCGGTCGCGGTCATGTCTTGGTAGGTCGTGGGCAGATGGCTCGTGCTGAGGCCGAGGA